>Ga0187883_10001325_pt1 | contig 15258 bp, 18 predicted proteins | sample June2016WEW_20_1_2_FD_132966 | JGI IMG/M metagenome (GOLD analysis project Ga0187883, IMG submission 132966) | Peatland microbial communities from SPRUCE experiment site at the Marcell Experimental Forest, Minnesota, USA - June2016WEW_20_10 | ecosystem: Environmental > Terrestrial > Soil >...
GCCCGAAAATAAATCCGCGGGACACCAGCGGATGCAGCCAGAACCCTTCCCGAATCACAAAATCACTAAGACTGGAGAGAATCTAAGTCGCGGAGTCCATTTTTCCGCAGCCTGCTAGGGATGTCGTCGGAGTGTCAACCCACTGGAACTGTATATATACGAAGGTCGATAACAATGCCAACTCCCATCTCGGTGAATAGAGGGCCTTCTGTCGGTTTAAGGCATGCAAGCTACGTTCCGATCTGTCGAGCTGCTTAAGAAAATGTGGGGCTTGGATTCGGCTAACGATAAGGGTTGCGACCGCCTTGGGGGGGAGACACGTTGTTAACCAGGCAAACCGACTATGCTTAGCCGCGACACTGGGCAGGAAGACATCACGGCTGGCAATTTGTTCACGAAACAAGTGCTGCTTGAGGAAGAAGTTTGTTTCCCTCTGTCGTTCCGGCTCAAACAAAGACTCTCAGATGCAACAGTGTGGTTAGCAGCCAGCCCTCTGGCGAGGAATGCTGGATGGATCTTCGGAGGACAAGTCGCTTCTTTTGGTGTACAAGCCGCCTACTTCGTGGTTCTTGCGCGTTTGCTCGGCAGCGCTGAATACGGAGTGCTCGCAGGCGCGGCAGCACTAGTCAACATACTCAGTCAGTACAGCGGAATGGGCTCTGGGATCTTGTTTCTGCGCTATGTAAGCCCGGACCACTCGCGATTCCGCGAATATTGGGGCAACATCTTACTGTCTGTCGCACTCGTCGGAACGATGCTAATTATCGGGCTCCACATTGTCGGCAAGTGGGTGCTCGGCCAATCTAGCACTTCTATCCTAGTTGTCCTCGCAATCGGAGACTGCCTGTGTAGCCAGTTGACCGGTGCAGCTGCGCAGGTTTTCCAAACGTTTGAAAAGATGCGCACAACTGCCGGCTTGAATTTCCTCACAAATGTGCTCCGGCTTGCATTGGCCGCTGGTATGGCGTTGGCCGTGCATAGAATAACTGCCTGGACGTGGGCAGTTGCCTCATTAGGAGTTTCAATCGTTGCCTGCTTCATCGCGATCGTGACAGTAACGTCCAACTTCGGGCGCCCGAGATTTTCTATAAGGCTTTTTTTATCCAGGCTTAGAGAAGGCTTTATTTTCGCAGTCTCCGGCTCGACCACCATTCTCTATAATGATGTCGATAAGGTCATGCTCGGGCACTACGGGATGGCCGTGGCGAACGGCATTTATTCGATGGCCTACCGGGTAGTCAACATTTGCACAGTGCCGATAGGCTCTCTCCATGCGGCGGCATTACCCCGATTCTTCCGTAATGGAGTCAACGGCATCAAGGCAACTGCCCCACTTGCGCGGAAACTTTTGAAGCGAACAGCGATTCTGGGTGCGCTCGGAGCCTTCGGGATGTTCTTGGTTGCGCCTGTCCTGCCGCGTCTCGCGGGCCCCGATTTTGCAAGGAGCGTCGCCGCGTTGCGATGGCTTTGCCTCATACCACTGTTTCGCAGCCTTCACTTGAGCGCCGGAGATGCTATCGCGGGCGCGGGATTTCAGAGATTTCGGCTCGCATCACAGTTCTTGGCTGCGGCCGGCAACTTCGGGCTGAATCTGTACCTGATCCCACGATATTCGTGGCTGGGTGCAGCCTGGGCAAGTCTATTGACGGACGGTTCGCTCGCACTCATGAATTGGATGTTATTGGTAGCATTGACGCGGCGCGAGCGACGGAGTTCCACATCGGAGGCCGAACTTGTTCCGATAATCTCATAGACTTACTCCGTTCACAAGCCGACATATTTCGAAAACACTTCTATGGCGGAAGGGGTGAAGCAGTTGGAAGCGGGGCGGACGGCACCAGACGTGGCGCGTGCGCTCGACGTTGCGAAAGTAGGATATTTACGCCATGGGTCAGACCACAGGGTTTTTGAGCATTTTCCGGGAAATCCCATTCTTGCCGCCGACAAATCTGGCACTGATCTTATTCGTAGTAACTTGCTCCTTTTAGATTCTTTTCTAATCTCTCATCTCGGTCGGTATCTTGATCCAGGCTCCGGTGTACTGATTTGTTACGCAACAATACTGAACCTGGAAGCACAATATTTCGTAGTGAGGCCATCTGTGAAATGAACTTCCATCTCCCTCGGCCGGACGAGGCTCACGGACGTCAGTCCGCTCGGTATCTGAAATAACCCACTTTGGCAGCACGGACAAAATCCGCAAACACACTGGCTGGAAGCCGACGTTCTCCATCGAGCACACACTGACGTCAATGCTGGAATACGGGGAACGGTAATATACCCTTCACGATTTGCACGCTGTCCATCGGGTACAGGCGGCATCGTTCGCATCTTCGTAGCCGCAGGCGATCGCCATGACCCGCTGCGTGAGTAGCTCATTCAACTCACGCCGTACCTTGACGCTTGCCGCTCGTCTTCCAGACAAGCAGCCAACGCCGCGTTAGGCCTAACCGTCGGTCGGTCCGCCTTGAGCAGGATGGCGCCGACATCGGAACTGCCCTGCGGATGGTCAAATTTGGCTACTACCGGACGATCAAGAGTTCCGGAAACAGGAAACAGTCTGTGATGATCCAATCACTCTTTATCTTCGGTACCCGACCCGAGGCCATTAAGCTCTGTCCGGTCATCCGGCACATGAAGTCCCGCCCCGATGACTTCGACGTTCGTGTCTGCGTCACCGCGCAACACCGCGAGATGCTCGACCAGGTTCTGCGCGCATTCGATGTGACGCCGGACCGGGACCTCGATATCATGCGCCCTGGTCAGACCCTATCCCAGTCCACGTCGCGTATCATCGCCGCCCTCGAACCCATCCTCGTCGAAGAGAAACCCGACATCGTCCTCGTTCAGGGCGACACTACTACCACCTTTTGCGGCGCCTTGGCTGCTTTCTACGCCAAAATCCCCGTCGGCCACATCGAGGCTGGCCTCCGCACTGGTGATCCCCGGCAGCCCTTCCCCGAGGAAATGAACCGGGTGCTCACAGGGAAGCTCGCATCCCTCCACTTCCCCGCCACCGAAGGTGCCGCCCAGAACCTCTACCGCGAGGGCGTGGACCCTGCCGCCGTCATCGTCACCGGTAACACCGGCATCGACGCGGTCTTGCATGTCAAGCAGGCTCTCGAGGCCGGCAAACTCGTTGGCCTCAATGGATTTCACACGGATGCCTCGAAGAAGCTCATCGTCGTCACCGCCCACCGCCGGGAAAGTTTTGGGGCAGGGTTCGAGGGCATCTGCGCGGCGCTCGCCCGCTTGGCCCGCCGGGATGACGTCGAGATCGTTTACCCAGTGCATCCCAACCCCAACGTCCAAGCCGCGGTCAACCGGCATCTGGCGGGCCAGCCCAACATCACGCTTCTCGATCCCATGGACTATGTCCCGTTCGTGGACCTGATGCGTCGGGCAGATCTACTACTGACCGACTCGGGAGGAATTCAAGAGGAAGCACCCTCTCTGGGCAAGCCCGTCCTGGTGCTGCGCGACAAAACCGAGCGTCCCGAGGCCGTCTCAGCCGGAACAGCCCTGCTCGTCGGCACCAGCGCGCGGAAGATCGGCGACGAAGTGGAGCGCCTACTCGACGACCCGGACGCTTACCAAAAGATGGCTCGCCGGCATAATCCGTATGGCGATGGCAAAGCGAGCGCAAGGATTGCGGACGTACTCGCAGGTGCGGCGGCTGAGTTCGGCAGTATTCGGGTGGAAGGCATTGTCCCCGTACAGCTTCAGGCAAGTTCTCTTGGTACCTACTGAGATCAGATCGTGGAACGGCGCTACCACAGCGACGGGAAACTCGTCCAATCCAGCTTCGACCCAGTACCGCAATGTGCCGGACGTGGCTGCGGAAGCCGCATGCGACAATTACGTCTGCTACAACGGCATATGCAGTCAAATTTTCGGCGGCACCAGCCTTGCCGCACCACGCTGGGCCGGTTTTATGGCGCTGGTCAACCAGCAGGCATCGGACGTGTACGGGTACTCATCCGTGGGTTTTCTCAATCTGACCATCTACTCAATCGGCCAGGGGTCGAACTATAACAGCGATTTTCACGACATCACCAGCGGCAATAACAACAACGGCGCCGGGCAATCTTACAACGCAGTTACTGGGCATGACCTCCTAGTAACCGGATGGAGAAGTCCGAACGGGCAGAGCCTCATCAACGACCTAAGCATAGCCCTCAGAATCAGCTCACTGAGCTTCAATCCAGCCACAGTGACCGGGGACGTCCATCGACGGGTCTGCTTAGAGGGGCAGGACAGGAGTGGAAATTTGACGGATGTCATCTGGCACCGCTGGATGCACAACGCGGAAAGATTCCCGGAGCGCGATGCGATCGTACATTGGTGTGCCGATGGTCCATCGAGACGATGGCGATGGAGTGAACTCCTTGAGGAGGCGCAACGGGTCGGCAACTACCTGAGATGTCAAGGGGTTCGACCGGGCGAGGTGTGCGCACTCATAGTTCGGCATTGCCCGCAATTCTACCCGCTATATATGGGGGTAGTCGCAGCGGGCGCGCTGCCCGCAGTGCTGGCCTATCCTAATGCCCGGCTGCATCCGGACAAATTCGTTGAGGGGCTCGTCGGGATGACGCGCCGTTCCGGATTGGACTGGATTCTCACGGAAGCGAGCCTTGAGCCCGTGGTTCGTAGGCTCGTAACGGGTTCCAAGAGCACCATCAAGGGTGTGCTCCTGCCATTCCAGTCCGAAGGGGGGGAGCCCAAGACAATAGAGCCGATCGCACTGAGGAGTTCAGACCCTTGTCTGCTACAGCATTCGTCGGGAACGACCGGGCTCCAGAAGGCGGTCGTGCTCTCTCATGAGGCTGTTCTGGGACACGTAGATGCCTATGCCGAGGTGTTGCATCTGTCGCCGGACGACAAGGTCGTCAGTTGGCTGCCGCTCTACCACGACATGGGCATGATCGCCGCGTTTCAGATGCCTTTGGCGCTTGGTATGACTCTCGTGCAGTTAGATCCCTTTCAGTGGGTGACGGCACCGGTATTGCTGCTCCAGGCAATTTCAGAGGAGCGAGGTACAATCACCTGGCTCCCGAACTTCGCATTCAACCTGCTCGCAGATCGAGTCCACGAGGAGGAGTTGGAGGGCGTCCGGCTAGACACGATGCGGCTGTTCGTGAACTGTAGTGAACCGGTGCGTAGCGACAGCCATCGGCGCTTTCTTGAGCGCTTCAGACATCTCGGAGTGCGGTCCGAGCACCTTTCGGCGTGCTATGCCATGGCCGAAACGACCTTCGCGGCAACGCAGACAACACCTGGACGAGCGCCGGTCACGGTCGTCATGGATCGCAGTAATCTTATGGACGGTTGCGCATCTCCAGCTACTGAACGACCCGTTCGTGAATGTGTCTCGTCCGGGAAACCGATCCGCGGATGCGAACTCAAAGTTGTGGACGAAACTGGGGCTCAACTGGACGACGGACAAGTTGGCGAGATCGTAATCCGATCGCAGTGGATGTTCAGCGAATATCGCAATAACGAAGAGGACACACAACTCGCTCTCCGCCATGGCTGGTACTTCACCGGTGACTACGGCTTCACTTTAAAAGGCGAGTGGTTCGTGGTCGGGCGCAAGAAGGATATCATTGTTGTTGCGGGCAAGAATCTGTTTCCCGAAGACATCGAGGACGCGGTGAGCGACGTTCCTGGGGTTCTGCCGGGGCGCGTTGTTGCTTTCGGCATCGATAATGCGGAGTCCGGCACGGAGGAGGTCTGTGTAGCTGCAGAAACGGAACAGCAGGGGGAGACGGAACGGAAGGCCCTGCAACTCGCAGTGCAAAAGGCCGGAATGCGAATCGACATCACGATTTCCCACGTGCACCTCGTCCCACCGCGGTGGCTCATCAAAAGCTCGGCCGGCAAGCCGAGCCGCAAGGCAAACCGACAACGAATCCTCGATGGTGAGTCGAGCAAAGGATGAATGGGCGATGATTTCGGATCGTTTGAAATACGCAATCCTCTCGGAACTAGGGTTGGATGAATTCGACCTCCAGGACGAAACGGTGGCCGGAGAAGTGCCCGGCTGGGACTCCCTGAGTCATGTGAGAATCATCTCCGCAGTCGAGGCTGAGTACGGCGCTCGCTTCAAGACTCTCGAGTTACTCAAACTTCGCAACGTCGGCGATCTTCAGGCGCTCGTGGATCGGCAAAAGTCTTCGTCGGAAAAGTGATATCTTATGCGTCTGCGAGTTCAAGTTTTCAAAATGCTATGACCTTACCCACGGACATCCAGGTCGAAGCGCCGGATCGCAACCGTTTGCTTCTGATCCCGAAACTGGTCTTGTTAGGCGCAGCGGTTTTCGCAGCGGGTGAGGCGTCATGGCGCTTCACAGGTTTCCAGCCTGCGCCCAGCGACCTTCTGGCTTTTGGTCGATTCTATAGAGCTGCGCGTGATTCGTCTAATGCGGTTGCGTTGATCGGGTCGTCCAAAGTGCTCTGTGACCTGGATCCAAGGACTCTGAAACGCGAACTGCCGAAGTGGGATTTTTACCAACTGGCGATCAATGGATCCTCAGCGCTACCCATGCTCGAGAATCTAGCCCAGGACACTATGTTCCACGGCTATGTTTTGTGCGAGTTCAACACGGCGCATTTCATGGCCGAATATCCGTTTCGCAAAGATGAAACAGATGCTTTGAGCTATGTGCAGTTCATCCAGCGGCGGTCTTATCTTGACTTCTTGACTGCATGGTTCTTCGAAACCCTCAGCCAGCGCTCGGCTCTTGGGGCCGCCAAAGACTGGGATTTCATCGGTGTCTTCGCAGGCCGTTTGGCATCCATCGTCCGCAATCGGGCAGAGTCTAACAGCGCGTTGCTCACGAATGTCGTTCGTAGAGATGATCGCTCATGGAGGGTTAACCGTCGAGGCAAGGACAACTCGCGTCTTATCGCACGGTGGGCTGAGATGGGCAGGAGTAAAGGAAAGCGAGCTAACAATTTACAGCGCGTTGCATCCTGGGTGGAGGCGATTCGGCGGCGGGGCGGGGATGTTGTCTTCATCCGGATGCCTGTCTCAGGATCGCTGAAGCGTATAGAAGACGAGACCTATCCAGATCGAGACTGGTTCATCCAATCGCTGGCCGGGAGTGGCATCAACATCATTGACTCTGCAAAAGAGCCCGCTCTGAGCGGGTTCGACTGTCCAGATGAATCACATCTGGATGCCGACGATGTGGGCCGGTTTTCGACCGCCTTAGCCCGTATACTGGAGGACCGGCAACTACTCACACGGACGCCTCGCACCCTCCGATAAACAGAGAATAGGAGAAGGCCCACGTGACATTTACCTCGCCCGATTTTTTTCTATTTCTGGCGGTAGTCTTTCTGGCTTTTTGTTCTGTAACCAACCGCGTACGCTGGTTTGTGCTTCTCATTGCCAGCTACGGATTCTACGCGTCCTTCCAATCCCCATCCCTGCTCCTGACCTTGGCATTGGTCTCGTTGATCAGTTATGCGGGAGGCTTGTGGATTGGAGGGTCGCAAAGACATCTTAGCCGCGGCGCCATCCTGGGATTGTGCACTATCTCGTGCCTCGGGATCCTGTTCTTCACAAAGTACCTCCCCCATTTCCCAGTGATTCAGCAACACGGCCTGCTCAGCAGAATCATTTCCATCGGTGTATCGTACTATACGTTTCAAGCCATCTCCTACTTGATTGATGTATACATGGATGTCCAAGAGCCGGAAAGGCACTTGGGTTACTTCGCCCTGTATATGGCCTTTTTCCCGAAGCTTCTTCAAGGTCCAATCGAGAGGGCCCACCACCTTTTGCCGCAACTTCGGACACCATATAAATTTAACTACAACAATGTGCGGTCTGGAATGCTTCTGTTTGCCGGGGGGCTGTTCTGCAAGGTTGTCATCGCAGACCGGCTAGCACGTTACGTCAACTCGGTTTACGACAATGTGCACAGTCACGCTGGCGTGAGCCTCATCCTGGCCACTTACTGCTACGCGGTCCAGATCTACTGCGATTTCGCCGGGTACACCAACATGGCCCGCGGAACGGCGCGAATGTTCAACATCGATCTTGTCGAGAACTTCAATCACCCCTATGTTGCTACTTCTGTGGCTGATTTCTGGAGACGATGGCACATTTCATTTTCGCGCTGGATTCTGGACTACATCTTCAAGCCGCTACAACTAAGATGGAGGAACTGGGGTACTGTCGGGACAGCCGCGGCCCTCCTCATCACTTTTTTGGCATCGGGCATCTGGCATGGCGCGAGTTGGGGTTTCGTTATTTGGGGTTTGCTACATGGCATCTACCTGGCGAGCTCGGTCCTCTACCGGCCATACCAGAAGACATTTCATGCAGCCATAGGCGTGGGGAAAAGCGGTGGTTTGTACCGCGTTTTCCAAGTTTTTTGCACTTTCAATCTGGTAAGTTTTGCGTGGATCTTTTTCAGGGCGAATGATCTACGAGATGCGCTGTACGTGGTGAAGAATTTGGCGACGCCTTCAGGGTGGATGCCTACCCAAGGTGTTCGGCTATTTCTGTCCACGCAGATTCTGCTGGGCAAGAGTCATAACATCGTCCCGTTATCCCTAATGTTGATCGTAGTGCTCGCCGGCACCCGAGAATGGTTGGCCCGTGTTCAAGAGCACCCCGCCTATGTCAGATGGCCCATTTATCTGGCGTTGTCTTACACTATCGTGATGTTCGGCATCTGGAGCGCCGGTCCGCGTTTTGTCTATTTTGCATTTTGAAACGCTGCGCGTTTCCCTTGGCTGGGACGGTATAGATTTCAAGGCAGGTACAGTCAAGGTCACACCTAACGGCAGCGTCATCAAACTCCCAAACGTGGGGAGTAACTCTAGTTGGGAATCCGAATTAACTTGATGTATAGCGTTCTTCATGGTGGGCGCGGTGCCTTGCCTGATCGTTACGCTGGTTTTCGCGATTCGGCATGGACCCGCGTCTTCTGGGAATGGATCCGAGCGGTCACGGTTCTTCTCAGCGCTGAATTGTCAACATTTGTGAATAGCAAGGACGCAGCGGCTCTCTCGACAACGACATAAAATACACTCGGTTCCCGCGATCAAGAAAAGAAGATAACCCACACACCGATCTTGGCTAATGGCTCAAGCGAGATCCATGCGTCGAACGTATCTACACTCCCAGCGAAGTTGAACGAGGATTTGCTCCACTTAACAGGAGGGTTTGTGGTTGGGGAGAATGGCCAATATTTCTATTGTCGATAAAAGTAGTCAACAAGTGTAAACAGGAAAAAGTATGATGAAAACGATTGCAGTTGGCGTTCTTTCTGCGTGTTTGTCGTTTGTTGCTGGAATTGCGGTTGCCCAAGTTCGTGGCTGGCAAGACCTAGAAGTGGTCCACAAGCAAGTGCAAAACGCGATCCACGAGATGGAACATGCTCGCGCAGTCCACTACTACGATAAGGCCGGATATGCTGCAAAAGCGGAAGATCATCTGCGGGAAGCAGAGCATAGCCTGAGCGATGGGATCAAGGCGGCCAGGGAGGAGTCGCAGAAATGAAATCCTGGGAAACCGGCGCCGCAGGTGACGAGCGCGCGTTGCTCGCTCATGCTTTCTTGCGGTTCCCGTTTTTCAAAACCGCAGCGGGCAGTCCGTCCGATTGCGAAGCCGATCGACCCGCGCTCAACGAAGAGCGTCTCGCTGTGATTTGGGCGGATGTGCTCGGGCGGAAGCACGTCGGAGTGGACAACAATTTCTTCGACCTGGGTGGCGACTCGTTGCTGTATGCTGTGCTGCAGCAGCGCATTGCCACAGAGTTCGGCCAGCGCATCCCGTTTGCCGAACTCTTTCAGAGTCCCACCGTTCGCCAGCAGGCAGAGCTCATACAGAGACGTGTGAAAGAGAAGCCCGTGCTGCCGCCTGGAGTGCTTGCACTGCAGCCTTATGGAACTCGTAAGAGCATCTTCTGGGCGTACGATCAAAGCTTAAACTTGGCGAAGGCGATCGGAGGCGATCAACCGTTCCTCTCCATCGTGCTTACCGCAGAGGACTTCGCATCGCTGGGCGAAACGCCCACTCTGCAAAACATCGCCGCGTGCCTGCTGCGCAAGATTCTGGCGACGCAATCTAAGGGCCCCTACATTATCGGCGGTTTTTGTGATGGTGGCATCCTCGCCTATGAAATCGCGTCCCAACTGCAGGTTGCTGGACACGTTGGTGTCGCTTCTTGTGCTGTTGGACGCACCGAGCCCTTCATACTCGGAGTCGTGTGACTCGCTGACACGTAAGTTGAGTTACCTAGGCTACGTACTGAAGAGAGCTAAGCGGCTAGGCCTGCGGACAAGCTTAGTCTACCTTCATCAGCATCTGCACAAACGTTTCGTCCGTACGTCACAATCCGCCAGAACTGAGATAAGAGTAGCTATGCTCAACGCTGCGGTTCTTGCGTACCAGCCCGAGAAGTACGAAGGAAAGGTCCTTCTGCTGCTGGCTTCTGACCGCCCTCCTCATGTGAACCTCCTTCCGGGATGGCGGGCAGTCGTCCGCAACTTGCATACACATTATGTGGATGGGCATCACCGCGATTTATTAGATACACGAAACGTGCGGAATGTCGCAGACGCCATTGTCTCCCATCTCACAACTGACGGAAGTCTTTATCCTGCGGCGTGACACTCCTGGATCAACGGGCTCTGGTGCAAACGGCAAGTCGACTATTGAGCATTGCATAATATAGTTACAGAGGGAACAGTTTGGCCTAATGCCAGAAGGCGATCACCAGAGGAGGCCGTCTGCGCATACGACGAAGCGCCTGGCGTGCGTAATGGCTCAACTGCCCGAAATTAGTGGGGCAGAAGTTCGGCAACTCGTGCTGTTTCCAGTGCGACCACAGATCCTCGACCGGGTTCAGTTCCGGCGCATAGGCAGGCAAGAACTCCAACCAGAGTCGACCGCGTTGTTGGCGAACGAAGTCCCATACCATGCGGCTGCGGTGGCCGGGCAACCCGTCCCTGACGATCAGCAGCTTGCCCGGAATGTGGCGCAGTAAATGCGAGAGAAACTCGATGATCTGCGGGCTGCGGATCGCTCCTGGGCAACATTCACGCGCACGCGTGCGAGTGATGAACTGAATCGCTACCGCAACTCGTGGACTCCACCGTGGCATGCCGTGCACAGCGTGATCAAGTTTTCCTCTGTGTCGGCTCCCGAATGGCTGCGGAATTCCCTGTGATGCGCCTCAAGATTCGAAATCGAGCCACACAACTGACACCTCCATCCGTCGCGACACAGGATCTGCTGACGCAGGCCCGCCCTCCAGATGTGCCCGCCAAGAAATCGGCGCAGATCATCTCCAGACAGTACCCCCGCGACTTGTCCTATCCGAGCATGAGAGCCGCCGTATCGATTCGCCGGATCGATCACCGGCACTTGGCTCTTGTAGACCTTGAAGTAGATCAGTTCGCTCGGTTCTGATTCCCGCCCTGTCAGCTCTTCAGCTCTCGCTCCACCCCCACCTTAATATTCGCCTGCCGCCATGTGTCTGCCCGGAAGCGGCGCCCCAAACCAATCGCGACGTAGGAAGTGATCAGGAAATGATAAACTGCGAACTTGACGCCTCCTGAGTTCACACGGCGCCGGTTCCTGCACCTCTTCGGTGCTGCGGCAGCGGTTGGTTTCGTCACCTGTGCCGTCGATGCGACCTGGTTTGAGCCCCGTCGCCCTGTCGTGGTCCGGCTGGAACTCGCAATTCCGCGCTTGCCCAGGCAGCTCGATGGACTGACCATCGCCCAGCTGAGCGATTTTCACTTTGATTCACACAGCAGAACGTCGGCCCCGGCGCTGGATGGTATGTGCGCTCCAAGGTTTCCGGTTCCTATCAGGTTTATGCCGCAATCTTTCACAAGTACCCGCAGCCGATACCGACCCCCATCTCGAATCTGCGCCCGGCCCAGCAAACCTGTGAGCAATGCCACTGGCCAAGGAAGTTCTATGGAGCGCAGCTCAAAGTCTTCTACCACTACGGCGGCGACGAGAAAAACACACCTCGCCAGATCCGCATGCTGATCAACACCGGCGGAGCCCAACCGAATACTGGTCTTCCCGCTGGCATCCACTGGCATATGAATATCGAAAACCGTATCACGTACATTGCAATCGATGCGCAACATCAGGTGATTCCCTGGGTTCAGGCCACGGACATGCAAGGGAGGACCACTGTGTTCGTGGAAAAGAACTCCAGCCTGACACCAGAGCAGATCGAGGAGGCAACCAAATATCGGATGGACTGCATTGATTGCCACGACCGCCCAAGCCATATCTTCACGCCGCCGGATCGTTCTGTGGATGACTCCTTGCTGGCGGGGCGAATTGACAGATCATTGCCTTTCATTAAGCAACAAGGGGTTTCGGCGCTCACCAAAAGCTACAACACTACTGACGAAGCGTTGCGAGGGATCGCTACAGACATACAGCAGTTCTACAGCACCAAGTACGCTGACGTGTATGCCAGCCAGAGAACCTCGATCCAGGCTGCCATTGCCGATCTTCAGCACATCTATCAGTCCACGATCTTTCCCTACATGAAAGTGGACTGGCGGACGCACCCCAACAACATCGGTCACTTCGACACGCCGGGCTGCTTCCGATGTCATGACGGCCAGCACGTCAGCACAGATGGCAAAGTGATTCCAAAGGGCTGTAATACTTGCCACACTGTACTGGCGCAGCTGGAGAGTGGAACACCCTTGATCCGTCACGAAGAAGGAGTTCCATTCAAGCACCCAGTGGACATCGGGGATCTTACCCAGGTGACCTGCAGCGATTGCCACACCGGAGGGGTGGGGCCATAAACTTTCAACGTGGCCCAGCATCATTCGGGCCAGAGGAGGAACAACAATGCGTGTGCTCGCTATCTGCCTTGTGTTAGTCAGCCAATTGACGCTCCCAAGCTTCAGCCAGCAGGCGGCCTCGACCGGTAAACGTGCCGAAGTCGTTTGCACGTTTGCCGATGGCAAACAAATAAAGGTCGAATACAGCAGCCCACCTGCGAAGCGCGAGGAAGAGTTTCACGAGGGGAACTTTGGGAGCCCGGTGGTTCGCCGATGTTCTTATTTACACCGACTCCGCTAACCCTTGGCAGCTCCGTGATTCCGGACGGGGCATACAGTCTGTACGTCATCCCCGTCGCCGAGTACGTGGCTCTGCTTGAGGCGCTGCAATGTGCCCTGGGACTTAAGGCCGAGGCGCTGCACGTGTTTTCAGATTCCGAAGTGATGGTCAAGCAGATGAGCGGTGAGTACAGCTGCCGCAGTCCGCGTCTCTATTCCCTGAATTGGACCTGCCGGAAGTTGGCGTGGTCGCTCGATTTCTCGATCTCCCACGTTCGCCGTGCGAATAACGCTGAGGCCAATCGTCTTGCCAGTTCGGCTGCCCGCAGCGTGGAATGATGGCACAATAGGCCGGCTCGCGGGCCGAATGAATTGTAAATCTTGCACAAAACTGACACACCGCTCCTCGGTCCATCCTCAAAGGTCGGCTAATGGCCAATAGGTATCCGCACGAGTTCAACCGCCTTAAGCTTCGCCGCCTCACCACGTTTGTCGTAAATCGCTGTTGTACTGATTTGCCGATGCCCTGCGAGTTTCTGCACTACGGCTAGATCTGCACCCGCGTCGAGCAGATGGGTAACAAAGCTTCGCCTTAGGTCATGGCATGAGAAACGGTCCACATCCGCTTCGGCGGCTCGTTTCACCAGGATCTGGGCTACTCCTTCGGAGGTGAGGCGCCTGGGTGCGAAATGGCCTGACTTAGTAAGAGGAAAAAACATCGGGCCCATAGCGACTCCCCGCACTCGCAACCAACGTCCGAGAACACTACGGGCCTCCTCCACGACGTGTCCCGTGCGTGCCTGGTTGCCCTTGCCTTGGATCGTAAGCACACCGTCCCCGGAGTGGAAATCTGCTACATCCAACCGAACCAGTTCGGACCGTCGCAACCCAAGGCCATACAGCAGTCCCAGAATGGCAGCATCACGTACACCGGCTGGACTAGGGTCCCCTTGGCAGCTTCTGAACAATGCTTCGAGTTCGGTTTCGTTCAAGGCCCGTCCACGCGGAGGCAATTGTCCACGAACAGGGGCAATATCCGCCGCGCGAGCATACTCGTCGTGGACCATCAGACCAAGCCGCCAGCATTCCTTTAGAACGCCGCGAAGGGCCGCCAGCATCCTCTTCGTTGTGTTGGGGGCATACCGTTCTGTCAGCGCGGCTCTGATAGCGGCTGTTTGAGGATATTTCAGGCTTGCCCAATTCACGCCCTCGGCATCGGCAGAGCCCTTGGTAAGAAGGCGCGCGATGGTGTTGAGCGCATCCAGTTGCCCACGTCTGCTGCCCGCAGCCAATCTGCCAAGGTAAGTAGCGACCGGGCTGTTATCGTTTCTCGCGGCAGACGCGGAGAGCAGCGGCGCCTCAATTGGCAAGCTAGACACACCCATCCGACCCCCTCCTTTACTTTGGAGAATGCCTTTTCTCGGTAGTAATGGGCACGCCGAATTGGTATCTGGCGTGTCCCTGATCACTACCGTGCTATTGAAAAGAACGTCGGGGAGGAAATGTTTCCAAGACCATAACAACGGTTTGCTATGCCATCTCGCTCAACTTTGCTATGGGGGTAGTTAAGCGAGATGGCATGCGGCGTCATCGATCATCCGCTCTAACTGCCTCGTTGATGTGCTGGAGAGCCCTAGATTGTTAGCGTTCATACCCATAAAATCTGAACAGCTTCCCCGATCTACTCCTGAATGAAAAGTCACTGGATCGGTTGCACGAGACATTCGAATGCCGCGTTGGCGTCCGTCTCCCACCGCATGTTGCGCCCGTCCCAAACAATTTCCTCGCGGGCAATTCTTAATGTGCATTTGTTCAAAACCACGACATGAACCTCCTTGCCGTCCACTCGCTCGACTACCGCGATCCCGCGCCCGAGGACCGCCACACGGTCGCCTCTCATCAAAGTTCTGTCCCGCTGGCGTCGGGCGTAGTACTGCGTGCGTTTCCCGATCAGATAGTCCAGCCCCGCCGCGTCGAAGCCTGAGCCCCTCCGACAGAGCGGAATCTTCTGCCCGTGGCCGACGATAAAGATGTCTGTTCCGTAGGCGGCTAGGGCTCCTAAGCGGCACTCCATTTCCTTCGTGTCGGATGGGATCAAGTCGGACGGGAGGAACAGCGTCTTGGGATAGGCGAACTGAGCACGCCATCCGAGTTCGTGCTCCACGACCGTTCCCCACAGGTAGACCTCGC
>Ga0187883_10001330_pt1 | contig 15222 bp, 11 predicted proteins | sample June2016WEW_20_1_2_FD_132966 | JGI IMG/M metagenome (GOLD analysis project Ga0187883, IMG submission 132966) | Peatland microbial communities from SPRUCE experiment site at the Marcell Experimental Forest, Minnesota, USA - June2016WEW_20_10 | ecosystem: Environmental > Terrestrial > Soil >...
CATGGCCGAGGCGAGGGTCCTGCGCTACTTGCCCACGCCGTTGACCTTCGCGCTCATCGCCGGCAAGCTGGGCATCTCCCGGTCGGCAGCGAAGGAGCGAGCCGAGCGCGTCTACCAGAAGCTGGGGGTTCACAGCCGCGCCGAAGCGGTCAGCCGGGCCCGTGCGCTCGGGCTCATCGACTAACCCCTGATCCTTCCCTCAGCAGGTTCGGCCGATAAGGATCCAGCCGCAGCCGGCCCGATGCCCGGAATGCGCCCAAGTGATCAAGGTCTATGGGCACTTGGATGGGCGTTACCGCAAACCGTGACCCGGCCGGCGTCCGTATCGTGACCCCTGGCCCGGCGGCTGCTGGGCCGGGTGACCTAGCCTCGTGATCGTGACGGAGCCCTTGCGCAGCACCGCCGAGCTAATCGTGGAATGCCTGGAGAATGAGGGCGTCACGCACGTCTTCGGCATTCCGGGCGAAGAGAACATCAGGCTAGTGGAGGCCATCTCCCGCTCGTCCATTCGCTATGTGCTGACGCGTCATGAGCAGGGTGCATCGTTCATGGCCGAAACCTACGGCCGGCTCGCGGGCCGCGCCGGGGTGTGCTCGGCGACGCTTGGCCCCGGAGCGATCAACCTGCTGCTGGGTACCGCGGACGCGACCACCAACTCGACGCCGCTGATTGCGCTGTCGGCGCAGGTCGGGATGTACCGCAGTTTCAAAGAGTCCCACCAGGGAGTGGACCTGGTGTCGATGTTCGCGCCGGTGAGCAAGTGGTCAGCGCTGGTGGCGACGCCGGGTGCCGTCCCAGAGATGATCCGCAAGGCATTCAAGCTCGCCCAGTCTGAGCGGCCGGGCGCTGTCTACCTGGCCATCCCCGAGGACATCGAGGAGACGGCGGCACCGGGCGGGCTGGCGCCCCTTCGGGTGAACGTCCCGCGGCCGGATGAGCCGTCCCGCGGGCAGATCGAGCGCGCCGCGGCGCTGCTGCGGGACGCTCGCGCGCCCGTCGTGCTAGCCGGGCACGGGGCAGCGAGGGCGGGCGCGGGCGCGGCCTTGCGCCGCTTCGCTGAGACGCTTGGCGTCCCGGTCGCCACTACGTTCCACGGCAAGGGCGTGTTCCCTGACGATCATCCGCTGGCGCTGGGCGCGGTGGGGTTCATGCGCCACGACTATGTCAACTTCGGCTTCGACCGCGCGGACCTGATCGTCGCCGTCGGGTATGAGCTGCAGGAGTTCGACCCGGTCCGAGTCAACCCGCGCGGCGACACCAAGATCATTCATCTGCACCGGTTCCCCGCCGAAGTCGATGCGCACTACGACGTCGCTGTCGGACTGCACTCTGAAATCGGGCACAGCCTCGACGCCCTCGCCGATGCGGTCGGGCCTCGCACCGCAGGCCCGCCGGGCCAAGATCGCATCCGCGCCCTGCTGGCCAGCGAGCTGGCCCGAGGCCAGCGCGATGACCGGTTCCCGCTGGCACCAGCCCGGATCGTCGCCGATACCCGCGCGGCGCTGCGCCGTGACGACATCGTGCTGGTCGACACCGGGGCACTCAAGATGTGGATGGCGCGACTGTACCCGACCTACGAGCCGAATACCTGCCTGATCTCCAACGGCTTGTCCACGATGGCCTGGACGGTGCCAGGCGCGATCGGGGCGAAGATCGCGAGGCCGGACTCCCGGGTCCTCGTCGCGACTGGTGACGGCGCGTTCCTGATGAATTCGCAAGAGATCGAGACCGCGCTCCGGCTCGATTTGCCGTTCGTCATCCTGATCTGGGTCGACGACGCCTACGGGCTGATCAGCTGGAAGATGGACCTGGAAATCGGCCGCAACGTGGACACCACCTTCGGCAACCCGGACTTCGTGGCCTACGCCGAGAGTTTCGGCGCGACCGGATACCGCATCAGGTCGGCCGGCGAACTGCTCCCGACGCTGCGCACAGCCATGGCGGCCGACACCGTATCAGTGATCGCTTGCCCCGTTGACTACTCCGCCAACCTCGAGCTCATTGAGTCGCTTGGCGAGCTGGACGATTCACTGTCATAAGGCTGGCGCCCCGGGTGTATCTGCCCGGGACGAGTCGCGGCATTTGACCACGTTCACGCTCAGGCGTGACCTGGTGATCATTCTGACGAATGATGGATTATCACGCCATACTGGACTGTGGCTTCCTTGCCGGACAACGACGCTGTGTGGGGTGCCGTCCAGCGGCTCCGCGATGGCCTGGCCGACCCTGGCCTGCCACGTGCCGTGGCCGCCTACTTCCGCCCGGATGAGATCTTTCCCGGGCTGACCTTCAGCTGCCTGGGCAGTAACCCCCGCGATCAGGTGACCGGCGATGATCTGCTGGCCGTCTCCCTGCTGGATATCGCCTGGCGGCCGGATGTGGTACGGCAGCTGCTCGGCACCGGGGCCGGGAATATCTCGCGTCTGCTCGCGGCGATCCGCACTGACGTCGACCTGTGGGAAGCGTCCGACGAGGACCTCGCGGCAGTCGATCCCTTGTGGGACATCCTGCTCCGGATGCCCGGCATCGGCACCGCCACCGCGTCGAAGCTTCTCGCCCGCAAGCGCCCCCGGCTGTGCCCGGTCAGCGACAAGGTGGTGATCCAGGCGGTCGGGGTACCGGGATGGACCTGGGAATCGCTGCGCTGCCTCCTGCAGGACCCGGCCGCGCGGGCTGACGTCGAAGCCCTGCGCCCGCCGTCAGCGGCCGCCGCCAGCCTGCTGCGGATCCTCGACGTGGCCATCTGGATACGCCACAGCCACTCCCCTGCCGCCATCCAGGTGCGGCGCGACACGGGAATCTCCGAGCCACCGCACGGCCGCCCCTGACTTACTGTCCGCGGCATTACCTGGCTCGCCGAAGGCCTACACGGATACCGGCTCACAAAACCGGACCCGCGCTAGCGCCGAGCGCGACGCGGGCACGCTAACGGCTGCGGCGCTCCGCCTCCGAGATCGCCCAGGCGGCGTTGACCAGCCCGATGTGGCTGAAGGCTTGCGGGAAGTTGCCCAGCAGCTCACCCGAAGCGGCGTCGACCTCCTCGGCGAGCAGGCCGACGTCGTTCACGAAGGCGATCGCGCGCTCGAACACCGCGCGGGCCCGGTCCACCTGCCCCGCGAGGGCGAGCGCCTGGGCAAGCCAGAAGGTGCACAGGAGGAAGGTGCCCTCCCCGCCGGCGAGGCCGTCGACGCCCGCCTCCGTTCGGTAGCGGTAGACGAGCCCCCGGTCATCGGTAAGGCGCGCGTCGATCGCGTCGATGGTCGCGAGCATCCGCGGGTCGTCAGCCGGGAGGAAGCCGACGTTCGCCATCATCAGGTTAGAGGCGTCGAGCGCGGTGCTGCCGACGTACTGCGTGTACGCGTTGGCCTGCTCGCTCCAGCCGTCGCGGACCACGGTCTCCCGGATCTCGTTTCGCGTCGTCTTCCACTGGTCGACCCGGTCGACGGCGCCGATGCGGTCGGCGAGCGCCAGCGCGCGGTCCAGCGCGACCCAGCACATGACCTTGGAGTAGAGGAAATGCCGAGGATCGCCGCGAACCTCCCAGATGCCCTGGTCCTTCTCCATCCAGTGGGTGGCGGCCGCGTCGGCACACGCCACCAGGAAGCGCTTGGTGTCGTCGTCGAGGTCGGAGAGCTGGTCGGCGAGCCGCCTGGCCGCCCCGAGCAGCTCCCCGTACACGTCGATCTGCTGCTGCTCCCACGCACCATTGCCGACCCGGACCGGTCGGCTGTCGCGCCAGCCAGGCAGGTGCCTGAGCTCGCGTTCGGACAGGTCGTGCTCTCCCCCGACGCCAAACATAATCTGCAACCCAGCATCCGGGCCCACCGACGAGGCGGCCGCCGTGGTCATGAACGCGAAGAAGTTGCCGGCCTCGTCCGGGCACGCGGCAACCCACAGAGCGTCCATGGTGAAGCTCGAGTCGCGGACCCAGGAATAGCGGTAGTCCCAGTTGCGCTCACCCCCGGCGGACTCCGGCAGCGACGTCGTTGCCGCGGCGACGATGGCGCCGCTGGGCTGGAAGGACAGCCCCTGCAGGACGATGCCGCTGTGGTGCACGAGGTCCGCCCACGGGCCGTCATACGACTGGTGCAGGGCCGACCACGAACGCCACGCTTCGACGGTGCGGTTCAGGACCTCCGCGAGGTCCGCCTGCGACCACACATGGGCCGGGGTCTCCTCCAGCGTCGATCGGTGCACCGCGAGGTAGACCTCCTGACCGGCCCGCAACCTGCGCCGCCCGTGGGCCCGCGGGCCGTCGAGACTCAGGCCGTCAGCGGTGAGGACCAGCCATTCGGCACCGCCGCGCGCGGTGATGCCGCCCTCCACCTTGTTGAGCAGCGGCACGATCAACCCGTACTCGGGGCGGGGCTGGTAGTCGACCTCGACCTCGACCTCGCCCTCAGTGCAGGCGAGCCTGCGCACCAGCAAGTGGGGCACGTCTCTGCCGACCCGGTGTCCGCCGTTGTCCGGGCCAAGCGCCATCGCGTCGGTCAGCAGGAGGGTGCCGGCCGTGGTGCTGAATGTCGTCTCCAAAACGAGCGTCCGGTCGAGGTAGCGCCGGCTGCTGGTCCAGCTGCCGACCGGCGATACCTGCCAGTGCCCGGCCTCGTCACCTAGCAGCCGGCCCAGCACCGACGGACTGTCGAAGCGCGGGAAGGCGAGCCAGTCGACGGAGCCGCTGGTTGTCACCAGGGCGATCGAGTGGCGGTCGGACAGCAGGGCGTGGTCGGCAATCGGCGTGGTGGACATCAGCAGGCTCCCGTCATCGGTGAATGCCGCCGGAGGCGGGGCTGCCGCCCGTCCACCAGGTGACCGTGGTCACGCGAGGTGATCCTTGTCGACAGCACCGGCGTCGGCCCTTCCGCACGGGCCGCCGCGCTTTCATGGCCTCGTGCCGTCCAGCAGCTGGGCGATGTGCATCCCCGGCCGGCCGGCCAGGTCCGCTAGCTGGGTGCGGCAGGAGAACCCGTCGGCAAGCAGCACCGTATCCCGTCCTGCCGAGCGCACCGCGGGCAGGAGGGCGGCTGCGGCGATAGCCACAGACACATCGTAGTGCCCTCGCTCCACTCCGAAATTGCCCGCTAGCCCGCAGCAGCCAGCGACCCGGGTGACCTGCGCCCCCGTGCGCCGCAGTAGTGCTGCGTCGGCATCCCAGCCGATAATCGCGGACTGATGACAGTGCGGCTGGGCGACCACCGGCAGGCCGGACAGGCGGGGTGGCTGCCAGTCAGGGGCGCCCGCCAGGACCTCGCTCAGCGTGCAGACGGCGGCGGCTACCGCCTCCGCGGCCGGAGAGTCCAGGATCTCGATGGCGTCCGAGCGCAACGTGGCCGTGCAGGAGGGCTCCAGGCCCACGATGGGGATACCGGCTGCGGCCGCCGGGAGCAGCCCCTCGATGGTGCGCCGCAGGATGCGGTGAGCGGCGTCCAGCTGGCCGGTCGAGATCCAGGTAATGGCGCAGCACGTGGCCCGGTGCGAGAGCGAGACGCTGAAGCCCGCGTCCTCGAGCACCCGGGTCGCGGCCGCGCCGATCTCCGGCGTGAAGTAGTTGGTGAAGGTATCGGCCAGCAGCACTACCGGCTTGCCGCCCGGGCTGCGGGACCGCGAGTGAACTCGGTACCAGGCGCGGAACGAGGTCGCCGCGAACGCGGGCAGCTGCCGGCGCTGATCCAGGCCGGCCGCCAGCCGCGCACCGCGAGCCACCAGGGGCACCGTGAGCGCGGCATTCGCGACACCGGGCGCGAGCGACGCCAGCCGGGCCCAGCGCGGCAGCTGGCCGAGCGCGTAGTGGGATCGCGGGCGGAGACGACGCCGGTAAGCCTGGTGCAGGACCTCCGCCTTGTAGGCAGCCATGTCCACCCCGGCCGGGCACTCCGCTGCGCAGGCCTTGCAGGACAGGCACAGATCGAGGGCGGCGCGCACTTCAGGAGCCCGCCACCCCCCGGTCACCAGAGAGCCGTTGATCATTTCCTGCAGGACGCGAGCCCGGCCCCTGGTGGAATCCTCCTCATCCCTGGTCGCCTGGTACGAGGGGCACATCACGCCGCCGGTTGCTGTTGAGTCCGCCCGGCATTTCCCCACGCCGGTGCAGCGGTGCACGGCGGCGGCGAAGTCACCCCGGTCGTGGCGGTAGGCCAGCGCAAGTGACTCGCGGACTGGCCTTGACGGGCCGGCCCGCAGATCGGCAGCCAGCGGGCGCGGCCGGACCAGGATGCCGGGATTAAGCAGCTCCCCGGGGTCGAAGATTGACTTGACCCGGCTGAAGAGCTCCAGCACCGCGGGCGAGTACATGATCGGCAGCAGCTCGCTGCGGGCCCGCCCGTCACCGTGCTCCCCGGACAGCGAGCCTCCATGGCGGGTGACCAGCCGGGCAGCATCGTGCAGGAAGCTCCGCAGCACCTCGCCGCCGTCGGGTGCCTCCAGCGGAAAGTCCAGCCGCAGGTGCAGGCAGCCGTCGCCGAAGTGGCCGTACGGGATCCCGGTCAGCTCGTACCGCCCGAGCAGCTCCTCCAGCTCACGCAGGTAGGGGCCGAGCGATGCGGGCGGGACAGCCGAATCCTCCCAGCCGGGATAGGCAGGCGCGCCGCCCGGCGTGCGCCCGGCGAGCCCGGCGCCGTCCTCCCTGATCCGCCACAGCGCACTGGCGTGTCCGGGATCAGAGACGACCACGCTGTCCAGGGCACCCGCGTCCGGCAGCACGCGGGCCGCACAGGCAACTGCGTCGGCCACGGTGTCTGCGGCGAACTCGACGAATAGCCAGCCTGACCCGCGCGGCAGGCCCGGTACCGCGGCCGGGCCCCGCGAGGTACGTACCACGTCGACGATGCGTGAGTCCAGGCCCTCGCAGGCGATAGGCAGATGGCGCAGGACGTCGGGCACGACGTCCGCCGCGGCGGCCATGTCCGGGTAGCCCAGCACGGCGAGCGCGCGGCACCGGGGCTCTTCGACGAGGCGGACGGTAGCGCCGACGACCACCGCGAGAGTGCCTTCGCTGCCGACCAGCGCGCGCCGGACGTCGAACCCGTGCTCGGGCAGCAGGTGCTCGAGCGCGTAACCGGAGACCTGACGGCCGAAGCGGCCCAGCTCCGTCCGGATCGCGGCCAGTCCGGACCGGGCCACTTCGTGCAGCGCGGCCAGTTCGGCTGGAGCGCCCGCATCGGGCTTGCCGCCAGGATCGCCGAGCCGGAGCCGCTGCCCGGCGGCGGTCAGCAGGTCGAGCGCAAGCACATTGTCCGAGGTCCGCCCGTAACGCAGCGCCCGCGAGCCGCACGCGTTATTGCCGATCATCCCGCCGATCGTGCACCGGGTGTGGCTGGACGGGTCGGGCCCGAACCGGAGGCCGAGCGGGGCAACTGCGCTCTGCAGCCGCGCGTGGACGACACCCGGCTCAACGGCCGCCGCGCGGGCGTCGGCATCCACGCTGCGCACCCAGTTGAGGTGCCTGCTGAAGTCCAGCACAACGCCGGTCCCGACCGCGTTGCCGGCGATGGACGTCCCGGCGCCGCGGCAGGTAACCGGGGCACCGAGGGTGCGGCACAGCTCGAGCGTGGCTGCCACTTCATCGGCGTGCCGCGGGCGCACCACAGCCGCCGGGACAACGCGGTAGGCGGATGCGTCCGAGGAGTAGGTGGCCCGGTCCAGGGAGCTTCCGCTGACATCGCTGACACCGGCCCGGCTGATGGCCGCCACAAGCTCAGACGAGGACACGCCGGTACTGGCCGGCCAGCGTCGGCCGCCGCGGCTCCTGGGGGCGCCGGACAGCGTCACAGCGATCAGGGCGCGGGAGGATGCTGATGCGGGTGCTTACCGGCGTGCTGGTGGTGCTGGTGCCCGCTGCGGCCAGCCGCCGCCGGCTCGCCGGGCAGGGCGTCACCGGCCCGCAGCGGCGCGGCCTCGAATCGTCCTTCGTGGGCCAGGATAGGACGGCGGTCGCCGGCCAGCTCGGGATGGCGGTCTTCGAGGTTCCTGCGCTGTTCGGCGGTACGCCGCAGCGACGTGATGTAGTCGCGGTTCCCGTCATAGGTGCCGCGCCAGGTCTGCGGCATGGCCTCGGCTGGCGGCGGGAGCGCTGCCCGGCCTGCGATGCCGAACCGGGACGGGATCTTCGTGGTCCCGGTCCCGCAGTCGGGGCACGGGGGTAGCCGCGCGGTGAAGGACTGGATTACCTCGAACGTATGCCCGTGACCGCACCGGAGCTCATAGATGGGCATCGCTACCACAGCTCCATCGACCGGGCGAAGATCCCCGCGGCGTCGTCCTCGGTGACCGCCTTGGGCGAGGTAGCCAGCAGACGCTGCTGCTTCATGGTGCCCTCGACGAGGCCAGGGATGTCACTGGCGGTGAAACCGACCGCCGCGACCCCGTTCGGTATCTCGATGTCTTTCATCAGGCCGATGAGGACCGACGGGAGGAACTCTGCGGCGTCGGCCGGCTGGTCGGCACCGGGAGACAGCAGCTGCGCGGCCTGGATATGCCGCTGCGGCGAGGCCTCGAAGGTGAACCGGAACGCCTCCGGCGCGGTCAGCGCGACGGACATGCCGTGCGGCACCATCGGCTCTTGCGCTGGGTAGTCCTTGGGGTGGAAATCGCGGACCCGGCCCGCGATCGGGTAGGCGTTCGCGTGCGGGATGTGTACCCCGGCATTGCCGAATCCCATCCCGGCGAACGTCGCCGCGATCGCCATGTCCGCGCGGGCCTGGGCGTCGTCACCATGGCGGACCGCGGTGCGGAAGGAGGTCGCGAGCAGCCGCATCGCCTTCTCCGACCACATATCCGAGATCGGGTTCGACCCGCAGTACGGCACCCGCTGCTCGGGGCGCTTGCGCTCGTTGCTGGTGTACCACCGGGCGGTGTAGCTCTCAAGGGCGTGACACAGGATGTCCATGCCTGCCGACGCGGTAACCCCGGCCGGCTGGGTCAAGGTCAGCAGCGGATCAACCACCGCGAGGGTCGGCCGGAGCCGGGCGTGGCTGATGCCGGTCTTTACGTGCAGGGACAGAACATCCAGCACGCAGATGGTGGTGGACTCCGCCCCCGTGCCCGTGGTGGTAGGCACCGCGATCAGCGGACAGAGCGGGTTGACCGGGGCGGTGCCCTTACCGACCGGGACGTTGATGTAGTCCATCAGCTCGCCGGGATTGGTCAGCAGCAGGTTAATGGCCTTCGCCGTGTCGATGCTCGACCCGCCGCCGACGGCCACAAAGGCATCCCATGGCCCGCTGTCCCTCGCATAGGCGATCGCGGCGGCCATGCTCTCGTCGGTCGGCTCCACGTGCACCCCGCTGAACACGTGTGCCTCGATGCCGAACTGGGCCATCTGGCTGGCCACCCGGTCCGGGGTGCCAGTCGCCGCCACCCCGGGGTCCGTCACCACCAGGGCGCGCCTGACGCCGTACTGGCTGAGGTCGAAGCCGATCTCCTCGGACGCGCCCGGCCCGAACTTCAGCTGCGGCGCGCCGTAAGTGAAGATCGCCTCCGGGTTCGCGGGCATGGTCGTGCTCACGTTGGGCCTCCTCAGCCGTAGAACCCGTCCGGGGCCCTGCGGAGCGACCGTAGCTGCTCCGCGTCATGGCCGAAGACCATCGTGGCGTCGGTTGCCTCCGCGATCCCGCGAAGCTTCTCGACCGAGGCGTACCACGCGGACAGGTCGTTGACGATCGCCGCCGGCGTGGCGGGCGGGCCGTAGGAATCCCCCATGTAAACGGCGTCCGACGTGAAGATCATCGTTCCCGTATCAGGAAGGTCGACCTTCATCGCCATGGTGCCCGGGGTGTGGCCAGGGGCCTCGAGGAACGTCACGCCGGGCAGGAACTCGGCGTCCCCGGACACGGTCTCGAACTCAAGGCCCTCGTAGTCGGCCTTCAGGTGGGCGCCGTTGAAGGCACCCGAGTAACCGAAGGCCCATTCCTTCTCCTTGTCGTTCACGACAAGGCGCGGACCGGCGCCCTCGAATATCCGCACATTGCCCGCATGGTCGAAATGCAGGTGGGACAGGACGACATAGTCGAGCTGGCCGACGGAGATGCCGAGCTGGCGGAGCCGTGAGTCGAGATACTGATCCTCGCTGACCTGGTCGTAGGGGAAGAAATCCTGCAGCCCGGTGGGCTCCCAGCGGGACTCCCAGTCCCGCGGGCAGCTGGTGTCCCACAGCATCGTGCCCTCCGGCGTCTCGACAACGACGGCGTGAGTCGTGCACGGATACCACTCGACCGGACGGTCCTTGTCCTGCCTCGTCCGGATGCTGCGCCCCGGCTTGAGCAGCAGCCAGGTCAGATCACAGCTCATCGCACCGCAGTCCAGAACGTGCAGCTTCGTCGCTGTCGCCATATTTTGCTCCCGGAAGGACGGCTCAAGATAACCAACGTCGCATGTCGCATGCTACGTGTCAATGACCGGTTCCGACGGTATCGTGGCGGCATGACCGAGAAGCCGCGAGCGCCTGCGCTGGAACGGCTGCTGGCACCACCGACGTCGCTGGCCGACCAGGCCGTGGCGGCCATCCGCCAGGCAGTGCGGGACGGCGCCCTGCAGCCGGGCCGGCTGTACTCGGCCTACCAGATCGCGGACTACCTCGGCGTGTCACGAAGCCCCGTCCGCGACGCGCTGATGAGGCTGGCAGAAGCCGGAATGGTGGCGTTCGAGCGGAACCGCGGATTCCGGATCGTGCTGCCCGGCCCCCAGGACATCGCCGAGGTGTTCCAGCTGCGACTGCTGCTCGAGGTGCCAGCGGCCAGACAGGCTGCGGCGCATTCTTCTGGCGAGCTGGCGGCTGAGCTCAGAGCGGAACTCGCCCTGATGCGCGATGCCGCCGCGGACCATGATGAGCCACTGTTCATGCGCCATGATCAGCGCCTGCATGCGCTGATCATCGCCTCGGCAGGCAACGCCCGGCTCGTCAGCCTGGTGGATAACCTGCGTGACATTACCCGCCTCCTCGGCGCGTCGACCGTGGACCGTTCCAGGGATCTGCACGACATCGCCGAGGAGCACCTGCCGATCCTGGACGCCATCTCCGCAGGTGACATCGAAGCGGCCGGGCAAGCCATGGCGCGCCATGTCTCGCACACCGGGACATTGCTGGTCGCGCAAGCGGTCGCCGAGGCAGGCGGCGGGACAAGCGCCGAGGCCCCGTGGCCGCAGGTCGCCGCGGTTCCCGATCTTGGCTGCGACGGCTTCGGGTGGTTCTACTCCCGGCATCCCGAACCGGCCCGACCTTGATCGGCCAGATCCCGGGACCGGTCCATCCGCCGCACCAGGCCGGCGGTGCTCATGAGTTCAGATCACGCACCTCGCGCCGCAGGATCTTCCCGCTCGTCGTCTTCGGCAGGTCGTCGACGAACTGGATCGAACGCGGGTACTTGTACGCCGCCATCTGCTGCTTGCAGAACGCGATCAGCTCTTCCTCGGTGACCGTCGCACCGGGCTTGAGTGAGACATAGGCCTTCACCGTCTCGCCGCGGTACTCATCCGGAACACCGACCACCGCCGACTCGAGCACCGCCGGGTGGCCGTAGAGCACGTCCTCGACCTCACGTGGCCACACCTTGTAACCGGCCGCGTTGATCATGTCTTTTTTCCGGTCCACAAGGTAGAACCAGCCGCTGGAGTCCATGAACCCTACGTCCCCGGTGCGCAACTCACCGCCCGGCAGACCTTCCGCGGTCTCCTGCGGCTTATTCCAGTAGCCGGGGATGACCTGCGGGCCCGCGGTGGCGATCTCGCCAATCTCGCCAACGGGAACTTCCTTGCCATCGTCATCGAGGATCCGGACCACGGTGTTGAACACCGGCACGCCCACCGACAGCGCCCCCGAGTTCGGGTCCACCGGCGCCTTCTTGCCAAGGGGCACCGCATGCGAAGGCGAGTTGGTTTCGGTCAGGCCGTAGATGTTGTGGATGTAGAGGCCGGTCTTCGCGATGAACTGGTCGGTGACCGCGGGCGCGATCGGCGCACCTCCGGAGTAGATCATCCGGAAGGAGGACCAGTCCTCCCTGGTCACCCCATCCAGCCCCGAGAGGTTGATGAACACCGTGATCGACCCGATGGTGAAGGTCGGCCGGTGCTCACGGATCGCGTCCATCACCACCTGCCCTTCGAACCGGTGGTTGATCACCAGCGGGCACGCCGCAAGCAGCGCGATCCCCACGTGGCCGATCAGGCCGGTGATATGGAACAGCGGAGCGACCCCGAGCACGGAGTCCTCGGCGGTGAAGCCCATCCAGTCCCGGTAGGTCTGGGAGTTGAACGCCATCGTGCCGTGGGTGCACATCGCGCCTTTTGGCACGCCAGTCGTACCCGAGGTGTAGCACAGCACGGCCAGGTCGCCGGGACCCGGATCGACGGACGCCGGCTTGCGACCGTCGTTCTGGCTTAAAGTCTCCTCGAGGTCCAGCGTCCCGGCCGGGCGCAGCCGCTGTACACCGGCAAACAGCCGCTCGTCGTGGCGGGACTGCTCGTCGAGCGGGGAGCAGGTGATCACGGTCCGGACCGCGGTCGCACCAGTCGCGATGACCTCCCTGGCCACCGACTCGTAGAGGTCATCCAGGCACAGCAGTGCGGTGGCACCCGAGTCGGCGAGCAGGTACGCGAGCTCACGATGCTTGTTCATCGGGTTGACGACCACCGCCGCGCCGCCGGCCTTCCAGGCTGCCACCAGCGAAACGATGAACGCCGGGTTGTTCTGCACGTAGACCGCGAGCCTGTCCCCGGGAGCGAACCCGCTGTCGGCCAGGGCCACCGCGAGCGAGTCGGAACGCGCGTCCAGGTCGGCCAGAGTTAACACACCGTCGAAGTACTTGATCGCGACGCTGTCCGGCGCCCGCCGCACCGACGCGTCGAACATGTCAAGCATGCTCCGGTAATCCGGCGTGATGTCCGCCGGGCGTCCCTCGCCGTATAGCTTCGTCCAAGGACGATCGGTGTATGTCGTCATTTGATCACCAGGAGGCCGGCGGGCGAGCCATATCCTCGTGCCCGTTCCCATTCATCCCCCTGTCAAACCCTTTCCTGGTACGGGTTACGGCGATCTCCGGGTAATGGGCGGCCAGCTGAAGGTGCTGCTGGTGATCCTTCGGGCAGAACCCGCCGCGCGAGAGCACCAGGATCATCGGGTCGATCCCCTGCAGCTCGCTCAGCCGCCGCCGGGTCTTGGTGTGGTCGGTCAGCTCGTAATCGGGAAAGGTCCCGCCGGGTGCGATGTCAGCGCGCATGGTTTGCTCCCTTTTTCATGTCCACGACCGCCACTCCCTCCGCTGCTGATCTCAGCGGCATGTGTCAATGTCATCGGCTGATCCTGGTATCCACGATCGCGCTGCAGGCGAGCCCGTCGCGCCCGTGGAAAACCCTGGCCGTGACCGCAGCCGGCCGGGCGGCGTCAGTGAGCACAATGTTCCTCAGGCGTCCCTGGTCATCATTCGCCACGCGCCGAGGATCGTCCAGCCCGCCAGCCAGGCGATGACGACGCAGCTGGCCTGGATGGCCGACTCGGGCAGCAGTGCGGCGCCGGGCCCGCCGCTGCCTCCGGTTACCCCCGGCAGCCCGAAAAACATCGGCAGCCCGGAAGGCTCCAGGTGCGCCACGGCCAGCCCGATGAATGATCGCTGCAGGCCCTGCAGATGGGGAATGGCAGCGAAGGCCAGGATCGGCGTCAGGATCATCTGGAGCACGATTATCAAGATCACCGGGCCGGTTCGCTGCCCCATCAGCGACGCGAGCCCGAGTCCGAGGATGAATCCGACGGCCGCTTCAAGCTCGATCCACAGCCCGGCCGTCACCATGAGGGGGATCGACGGGTAGCGGGAAATCGCGGTGTAGCCGGAATAGTCCTGGCTGGCAATCTTGATGGCCAGGGCTTCCAGCGCGGCGGGCGCGGGCTGGCCGGGGGTGACTGCTGATTTCGACCAGCCAGGCGGCCCGGCGCACGCGATACTCCCCGGAATATGCCCGTCGTAGGGGAGAGAGCAGATGACGGGCTCGGCGCGGTCCCCGGCCCAGTTCTCGAAACCGGCGCGGGACAGGCCGGGAGGTATGTTCACGTTCGAGTCAATGATGAAGGTCGGTGCGGCGAAGACGGATACCGCGCAGACGATCGTGTAGCCGATCGCGACCAGCGGCACGACGATCGCCAGTCCGGCGGGGATCCGGGCCAGGTAGAGCGCCAGCCGGGACCGGCCGGTCACCACCAGGTGCCGGAACATGCCTTCGGTGAGGTCGCGCGATCCCGCTGTGCAGCCCACCGTGGCCGCGGCGATGAAGCCGAAGGTGGGCAAGAAGCCGGCTACCAGGACCTTGAAGATGTCGTAGCCCCCGGCGGGCGGGCTGGTGCCCGGCGCGAACGCGTGCAGGAGCAGCCGGATGAGGAGAAACAACGCCGGGAACCCGATGGTCGCCACGATGAGGGCGATCATGAGGCCGCGCCGTTTTCGCAGCTCCATGACCCTGGTGGCGATCATGCCGACGGTGGGTATCGGGGATCCCCGGCGGTCACGTGAGTGACCGGCGGGCGCCGCCGTCTGCAGCGCCCGGTCCGGCGCGGGCGCGCCGCGGCCGGCCGGCATGGTTGTCATTCCGGGTCCCCCAGCCTGCTTGTGACCTGCAGGAACCACGATTCGAGCGAGGCCTGGACCGGCTGGAGCCGGTAGACGGAAATTCCGCCTTCGACAAGAACCCGGTTGATTTCGGCGATGACGTCGTGGCCCGTGCCCGCGGGCAGCGTGATCTCCATGCCCAGCGCCGCCGGCGCGGCCTCGACGCGGGCCCCGAGAGTGGTACCCGCGAGCAGGGCACGGGCCCGGCCGGGTTCGGAGCATTCGACCTGAACCGCGAGCAGCGCCCCCGCCAGCAGCTCGGAGATCGGTCCCTGCCGGATGATGCTGCCGTGGTCGACGATGGCGACCGCGTCACAGGTCCGCTCGACCTCGTCCAGGAGGTGGGAGGACAGCATGACCGTGCGGCCCTCGGCCACCAGCGACAGGATCATTTCGCGGATCGCGGCCATCCCGGCCGGGTCGAGTCCGTTCATCGGCTCGTCCAGAATGAGCAGCTGCGGGTCTGGAAGCAGGCAGGCGGCGACGCCCAGGCGCTGCCGCATGCCCATGGAGTACGTCGAGACCCGGTCGTCGGCGCGGTGGGCCAGGCCGACGCGCTCCAGGGCTGGCGCGATGCGGTCCCGCGCGGCCGGTTCGCGAGCGGCGGCGAGAAGCCGCAGGTTCTGCCTGCCGGTCA
>Ga0187883_10001334_pt1 | contig 15209 bp, 15 predicted proteins | sample June2016WEW_20_1_2_FD_132966 | JGI IMG/M metagenome (GOLD analysis project Ga0187883, IMG submission 132966) | Peatland microbial communities from SPRUCE experiment site at the Marcell Experimental Forest, Minnesota, USA - June2016WEW_20_10 | ecosystem: Environmental > Terrestrial > Soil >...
ACTCAACTTAGCACCCGCCACGTCCGAGTGCTAACTGACGACTTTTTGCACTTGACAAACGCCGTCAGTCGAGGTACATTAGCAGTCGGCAGGCAAGAGTGCTAATCGTCTTTGGAAAGTCCGATTGTGTCACCTCAACACTCGACAGTGCGGATGACACTTTTGGGGTTGAGCTGGTTTTAGACCCCAGGAAGTTCCTTGGACCGAGCAACCCAAAAAACGTGAGCGAAAGGAGACAACTATGAAGGTAAAGCCCCTTCATGATCGAATTCTAATCAAGCGAGTGGAAGAGAAAGAAACCATCAAGGGTGGAATCATCATTCCCGACACCGCGAAAGAGAAGCCCCAGGAGGCTGAAGTGATCGCAGTGGGGGGTGGGAAGAAGACCGAGGAAGGAAAGGTCATCGCCATGGACGTTAAGGCAGGGGACCGTATCCTTTTTGGCAAGTACTCCGGCACTGAGATTAAAGTCGACAACGAAGATTACCTGATCATTCGCGAGGACGAAGTGCTGGGAATCATCGAGGCGGCGAAGCAGTCTGCCTCAGGCGGAAAGAAATAACCTGGACTAATGGCGCGCCGCGGCGTGCCTCATGGTACCACGCGCCGCGCGATTGATAACGGATTCGACAATGTCGGCGACCCGTCAGACGACGGAGCGGAGCCAAAAATTTGGAGGGAGTAAAGATGGCAAATGCAAAACAGATTGTACTGGGTGAAGATAGCCGCCAGGCTATTCTGCGGGGTGTGAACAAGCTGGCGGATGCGGTAAAAGTCACGTTGGGTCCCAAGGGCCGCAACGTGGTTCTGGACAAGAAATTCGGTTCCCCCACGTCCACCAAGGACGGCGTGACCGTGGCGAAGGAAATTGAATTGAAGGATCCCCTTGAGAACATGGGCGCGCAGATGGTTCGTGAAGTGGCGTCCAAGACTTCCGACGTAGCCGGAGACGGCACGACAACGGCGACAGTCCTCGCGCAGGCGATTTTCCGCGAGGGCGTGAAAACCGTAGCGGCGGGCGCCAACCCGATGGCTATCAAGCGAGGGATCGAGTTGGCCGTGCGCACCGTCTGCGGATACGACGAAATCCAGAAGGACGGCTCGAAGAAGCACGTCAAGGGTGAACTCGAAAAGCTTTCGAAGCCCGTTGAGGGCGCGATGATTGCCCAGGTGGGTGCGGTTTCCGCCAATAACGACATCGCCATCGGCGAAATCATAGCGGAAGCCATGAAGAAGGTTGGCAAGGACGGCGTCATCACGGTCGAGGAAGCGAAGACCATGGAGACGGCGCTCGAGGTGGTGGAAGGCATGCAATTCGACCGCGGATACCTCTCCCCTTACTTCGTAACCGATCCTGACCGGATGGAGAGCGTCCTCGAGGACCCCTACATCCTGATTCATGAGAAGAAGATCAGCTCGATGAAGGACCTCCTGCCATTGCTCGAGCAGATTGCCAAGTCGGGCAAGCCCCTGCTGATCGTGGCGGAGGAAGTGGAAGGCGAAGCCCTGGCCACACTGGTGGTCAATAAGCTTCGCGGAACCCTGCACTGCAGCGCCGTCAAGGCCCCTGGCTTCGGCGATCGCCGCAAGGCCATGCTGGAAGACATCGCCATCCTGACGGGCGGCAAGGCTATCACGGAAGACTTGGGCATCAAGCTCGAGAACGTAAGGCTCGAGGACCTTGGCCGCGCCAAGAAGATCACCGTGGACAAGGACAACACCACGATCGTCGAGGGCTATGGAAAGAGCTCCGCGATCGAAGGCCGCGTCAAGCAGATTCGCACTCAGGTCGAAGACACCACTTCCGACTACGACCGCGAGAAGCTTCAGGAGCGGTTGGCGAAATTGGTCGGCGGCGTTGCCCAGATCAAGGTGGGGGCTGCGACCGAGTCCGAGATGAAAGAGAAGAAGGCGCGTGTCGAGGACGCCATGCACGCCACCAAGGCAGCCGTCGAAGAAGGCATCGTTCCGGGCGGCGGCGTGGCTCTGATTCGCTCGATTCCGGCGCTCGACAAACTCAAGGCGGCCGGCGACGAGCAGATCGGCATCGACATCGTGAAGCGCGCGCTCGAAGAGCCGCTGCGGTTGATCGTGCAGAACGCCGGTGAGGAAGGCGCGGTGGTTTGCGAGAAGGTACGCGCCAATTCCAATCCGCACTACGGCTTCGACGCTCAGGCTGAGACCTACGGCGATCTGGTTGAAGCGGGTGTCATCGACCCGACCAAGGTCACTCGCACGGCGCTCCAAAACGCCGCTTCCATCGCTTCACTCATGCTCAGTACCGAAGCGTTGATCAGCGAGATCCCAGAGAAAGAAGAGAAGCATCCGATGCCTCCGGGCGGCGGCGGCATGGGCGGCGGGATGTACTGAGGGAGTTGACAGTTAAGAGTTGACAGTCGACAGTGAAGGCCTAGGGGTAGGGGGCGGTTCGCGAACCGCCCCTACGTCAGCAGTACACGAGGCCCGGCCAACTATCGACATGATCGAGGGCGGGGATAACGTTTCCCCGCCCTTCTTTTTGCCACCGCGTGTTTGGATGACAGCCCTCTCCCCTTTGGGGGAAAGGGTGACCCGCACCGGCGTTTTCATCAGTCCGTCAGCTGACGGAGCTGGGTGAGGGGGTCGAGCGGCACGTGCCTCCAAACCACATTGCGCCCATACTCCCTCTATGGCCATCAGGAAGGTGTTTCGGGGTGGAAACCGGAAAGCCGTGCGAAGCCCGAGGAATTCTCGTGTTCTTTCTGAGCAAGTCGAGATCAGGAAGCGTGCGGATGAAATCGGGCTGCGTGAAAAGCCGGAGAATCTGTCTGCCGCCTTCGAGCTTCTGACCGGCTTCTCATCCGACTTCTTCAAGGGCGGCCGCCGCCAACCCAGGTTGGATGAGCGCACGATGCGTTGATGCGCACCGTCCCCGACCGGGCGCAGTCATTCCAGCGACAGCGGGAATCCATTGGTAGGGGCGGCTCGCGAGCCGCCCCTACTTTCCAACGTCGGAACGAAGTGATACGGGATCGACGGACTAAGATCTTGTGAGTGGTTCGATGACGACCGCGGTCCCGTAGCACAGGACCTCCGTAGCAGATTCTCGTGCCACCACCTCTGAGGCGTCGTAGTGGAGGCCGACGACGGCGTTGGCGCCTAACTGTAGTGCGTGCTCGATCATCAAATCGTAGGCTTGCTGCCGGGCCTGCTCGCACATCTCGGTGTAGGCGCCGATGCGGCCCCCGATGATGCTTTTCAGGCCGCCAAGGATGCCCTGGGCTATCGTAGGGGCGCGCACGATGATGCCGCGAACGACTCCCTTGTATTCTCTGATGCGATAACCGTCAATGTTCAAGGTTGTGGTGACGGGGATAGTCATTGCATTCTCCTCCGTAGCGCAGGCACTCCTGCCTGCGTATTTCGGTAGGAAATGAGAGCCTTCATCGGCACGAGCATTCCTGCCTGTGCCATAGGTTGGCGCGTCGATCCAAGAAGCACAGGCGGGAGTGCTTGTGCTACAGAAGAACTTCTCACAGCGTCGCTGCTGTTTTTTCTTTCAAAGCCTTGATCCGGTCGCGGAGTTGAGCGGCCTTTTCAAACTCAAACTGCTTGGCGGCTTCCCGCATTTGCTTCTCGAGGCTCTTAGTGAGTTCTTCGAGCTGGTCAGGGGTCGCGGCGTCCTCTGGCACGTCGGCGGGCACCTCGACATAATCCGCCGCCACGATGGAGGCCAGAGCCATGTCTACGGGTCGTACGATGCTTTCCGGCGTGATGCCATTATCCTCGTTATAACGAGTCTGCTTGGCGCGGCGGCGATTGGTTTCAGCGATTGCGTTACTCATTGACTCCGTCATGCGGTCGGCATAAAGGATGGCCTTGCCATGCAAGTTCCGAGCCGCGCGTCCCATGGTCTGGATCAGCGCTCCCGCCGAGCGCAAGTAGCCTTCCTTGTCGGCGTCGAGAATAGCGACCAGCGAAACCTCCGGCAGGTCAAGCCCTTCGCGGAGCAGGTTGATGCCGATCAGTACGTCGAACTCGCCGCGCCGCAGGTCGCGCAGGATTTTCACGCGTTCCAGAGTTTCGATTTCGGAGTGCAAGTAGCGGCAGCGCACACCGACCTCGGCGTAATACTCCGCCAGGTCTTCTGACATACGCTTGGTGAGTGTAGTGACCAGAACGCGTTCGTTGGCTGCGGTCCGGCTTCGAATGTCCGCCAGCAAGTCTTCAATCTGGTGGCGCGTGGGACGGACTTCCACCTCGGGGTCGATCAGTCCTGTGGGACGGATGATTTGTTCTACGACTTCGCCGCCGGATTTGGTCAGCTCGTAAGGGCCTGGAGTGGCCGAGACGTAAATCAGCTGACCCACGCGATGCTCGAACTCTTCAAAGGAGAGTGGGCGGTTGTCCAGCGCGGAAGGCAGTCGAAATCCATAGTCTACAAGCGTCTGCTTGCGCGACCGGTCGCCATGGTACATCCCGCGTAATTGGGGCACTGTCTGGTGGCTCTCGTCGATGAAGATCATGGCGTCCTGCGGCAGATAGTCGAGCAATGTGGGCGGAGGCTCGCCCGGCAGGCGTCCGGACAGGTGGCGCGAGTAGTTCTCAATGCCGTGACAGTAGCCGATCTCTTTCATCATCTCGAGGTCGAACATGGTGCGCTGGTTGACCCGCTGGGCTTCCACCAGCTTCCCTTGTTTCTCGAGTTCCCCCCGCCACCATTCCAGTTCGCTGAGGATGCGCTGCACAGCATCTTCTTTCCTTTCGGCGGGCAACACGTAGTGCGTGCGGGGGTAGATCGGCAGGCGGGAATAAGTCTGCTTCACCTGGCCGAACAGCGGGTCAATCTGGGACAGGCTCTCCACCTGGTCGCCCCACATTTCGATCCGGTAGGCAACATCCTCGTAAGTGGGAAAAACTTCAATCACGTCGCCGCGCACGCGGATCGCACCGCGCCGGAACTCCGCGTCGTTGCGCTCGTACTGGATTTCGACCAGCCGCCGAAGGATATCCCGCCGCTCGATCTTCTGCCCCTTTTCCAGCAGCAGGACCATTCCATAATAGGCTTCCGGCGACCCCAAGCCGTAAATGCAACTGACGCTGGCCACGATCACGCAATCGCGGCGCTCAAAGAGCGAGCGAGTCGCGGACATGCGCAGCTTATCCAGTTCGTCGTTGATGGTCGCTTCCTTCTCGATGTAGACGTCGCTGGCGGGGATGTAGGCTTCCGGCTGATAGTAATCGTAGTAGCTTACGAAGTACTCGACGGCGTTGCGCGGAAAGAACGACCGGAACTCGTGATAAAGCTGCGCGGCAAGCGTCTTGTTGTGGGCCAGGATCAGCGTGGGGCGGTTCACCGCCTCAATCACTTTGGCCACGGTAAAGGTTTTACCCGAACCTGTGACCCCAAGCAAAACTTGATGCGGCTTGCCTTCTTCGACACCCCGCACCAGTTCCTGAATGGCCGTCACCTGATCGCCCCGCGGCTGGTAGTCGCTGGAGAGGTTGAAATTCATGGAGCCGGAATCGCGTCCCATTGTGATTCAATTATACCAGTGGATATGTTAACATGGTGGGTTTTGCGGCAATCAAAAAGGACTGTGAGGCAGGGTCAATGGGTCATATTAGGTGGGGAAGAGCATATTGGTTGACAGCCAGGGCGTTGATAGCGGCGCTCGTTGTGGGTGTTATGTGTGGTCGGGCAGCGAGCGGCCAAACTCCGGCAGGTCCAACTCCGAGTCCTGCTGCACCTCCTGCAGCGCCAGCCTCGCCTGACAAGGTAGTGTTGAAGGTCGGCGATCAGTCGGTAACTGAAGGGCAAATTGAAAAAGCCATCCACGCGCTCCCTCCGCAGGCGCAAAACTCTCTGGCGCGGCAAGGGAAGAAGCCGTTCGGAGATGAATACGTTTTGATGCTGCTTCTCTCTCAGGAAGCCCTCAGCAATCATCTGGACGATACTGCCGACTATAAGGAGACGCTCGCCTTGACTCGCCTCAAGATCCTGGCGCAGGCGGAGTACCAGCAGATCGTGCAAAAGGTAGTCGTGACGCCTGAAGAGACGAGCAAATATTTTGCCACGCATCAAAATGATTTCGAGGAACTTCAGGTGCTCCAAGTCACGGTCCGCAAGAAACCGGAAGGCTCCAAGGAAGGGACTCCGGGATTTTCGCCGGACGAAGCCAAGACCCGTGCGGAAGAGATTCGCCAGGCTTTCATTGCCGGGCAGGATCCAAAGCAAGTGGCCGAAAAATTTCAGATTGCCAATATCGTGCGAGTGGATAGCCAGCCTTTTGCGGTTCGCCGGGGACAGATGCGAGCGGACTTCGAAAAGGCAGTCTTCGATCTCCCCGCCGGGCAAGTTACTGAGTTGTTTGATTTTGGGACGGCATTGGGCTTTGTAAAGGTTGTTTCCCACCAGCCAGGTGATTTGAAAGGCGCCACTCCAAAAATTGAAAGCACGCTTCGACAACAAAAGATCAATTCCGCCTTGGACGCACTCAAGGTAAACTCCAAGATTTGGGTGGATGACACCTACTTCACCTCACCAACCGCGCAACAAGGTCCGCCCAAACCGCCGTCGATGACAGGCGCACCGCCAGTCCCTAAATAACTTATTTTAAAATAAGGTACTGGTACCTGGGCAGACGTCAGGTACTAGTAACTTCTTAGTAGCTGGATGGAGACACGTGTACTGACCTGATTTGGTCCATCATCCGGCTTCCAGTTGGCACCGGAGCCATCAAGATGACGGGGCCACGACCAATTAGGACAGCACAGGAGACACGCCAAGCGTTGACGATGGCTTGGCAACCCTCTGACATTCGGCAGGCAGGCCATCGAAGATTTTTTTCAACAGGTCTGTTGAAAACCTTGTGGAAAAGACGGCTCTTGTTACGGGAAGGTTAACGAATGGAAGAGCTTTTAACTCTTTGCACCAACGTGTAGCATCTTCTGATTTGGTCTGAGAACCCTCGAAGATTTTTCCCTTTCGTCTTATCTTTGGCACGCACATGGTGTGCTTTGAATTCTAAAGTTGCGCCTGGGGTTTTTTGAGCTTGACCTCAATGGTCTGATTATCCTGTTCAAGCTCAATTTCTTTTCCAAAGCTCTGATGACGTTCGGCCGTCACGATCAAAAGGACAGTTCCTTTCGGAATATGCGTGAACGTGTATTCTCCTTGTGCATTGGTTTTCGCTCCGTAGGTGACATTACGATGGAGCCTGCCGGATTTGAACTGGAGCGTCAGACGCGCCTGGCTGATGACTTCGCCGGTTGCGCCTTCTTTCACCACTACGTTCAGGCTGTACTCGGGAATTGGCTCTTGTTGTGCGGATCTACACGTGCCGCAAGAAAGTAGGATAACTATCCCGATATTAACCCCAATTGCGCACCGCGAACGATTCGAGCCAAACATGGTTAAGCCACTCCTTCCCTGCTCTCTTTCTCCTCGACAGTTCAGACGAGCGTCTTCAGCAACCTCTGTTCACCGGATGATGTTCCCTAACCGCTCTTCTCTACGCCCACCGGCTTCACGGATTCGGATATCCACTGCAAGTAATTGCGGGAGCCCTCGACGATCGGGAGGCAGATGATCTCAGGCGTGCGATAACTGTGGAGCCTTAAGATCTCAGTTTCGATCTCAGCGTACAATGCCTTGGCGCTCTTGATGATCAGCAGGCATTCCCCTTCCTCGGCAATTTGGCCTTGCCAGCGATAAACCGATTCGATGGGCGGCAGGATGTTAACGCAGGCTGCAAGTTCAGCTTCCACCAACCGGCGCGCGATCTTTCGGCTTTCATCATGATTAGCTGCGGTGACGAGGATTACGACTTTATCCGTCACATTTCCTCCCGCGCCGCCGGCATGGCCGCGAGATTTCGCGACTGCCCGGCCCTAGCAGCGATTGCGAGGCCGGCAGTCTTCGCTCGAGAGTCCGCTGCCCGCGCAGGTTCAGACCAGGACCTTGGGATGACTCGCTTGCTCGAAGCCTCTGCTCAGGATACAATAGCGCGTGCAGGCTCGGCAATGCCAATCAGACTCCGGCAGTGTCCTAGTTTCGGCGTAGCGCTGGCCATTAGGCCAGCATCTGCCGACACTTCGCTCTACTCAGGGCAGGCTCTAAAGGTCGGCGCTACGAGGTAAACTAGGACACTGCCCAGACTTCGGCCGAAGCGCAACTCGGACCATTCATTTGCAGGGCGCGATAGTTGGCGCGGCAGTCCAGTCGATTGGAAGATGCCGTTGTAACGGTCGATCCGGTGAGTGGGTTTAAACGCGGATCGCACTGCGCTTGGGCGATCGAGATGCTCCCCTGGAATGTCGAAACTCTACGCCGTTACGCGACGTACCTACTCGTGGTAGTTTGTATTGCGCTGCTCGTTCACGAAATAATGGGAGCGCATGGCTTCATGGCTCTACGCCAGGAAAAAAGGGAAATTGAGAGCCTGCGGGAACAGATTCGTCAGCTCAAAGATGAAAACGCACAACTGGACAAACGCATCAAGGAGCTTCAGTCCGACCCCAAAGCCATCGAGCGTTTGGCGCGAGAGAGTATGGGGTTCGCCCGCAATGGGGAGACAATCTACACCGGCGTGACTGGAACGGACTCCCCCAAAGAGCAAGCTCCTAACGCCCCTCCGGACAAAACCTCGAAGTGAGCACGCTTACCTTCGGGCGATATATTTCACTCCTTCTTTTATCTCACCACGCCTTCGAGCGGACTTGAGGCCGCGGCGTAGAGTTTTCTGGGCATGCGACCGGCGAGATACGCCTGGCGTCCAGCGATGACAGCGTGCTGCATCGCTTGTGCCATTAGGACGGGATCCTGAGCGGCGGCGATGCCGGTGTTCATCAGGACCGCATCGGCGCCCAGTTCCATGGCTACGGTTGCGTCGGACGCCGTGCCTACCCCGGCGTCGAGGATTAGGGGCACGCTGGTAATCATCTCCCGCAGGATGCGTATATTGGCGGGATTCTGAATGCCCAGACCGGACCCGATGGGCGCTCCCAAAGGCATCACCGCCGCCGCTCCCGCCTCGACCAGCCGCCGAGCGGATATCAAATCGTCGTTGGTATACGGCAAGACGATAAACCCCTCTTTGACCAGAACCTCTGTCGCCCGCAGCAATTCGAAATTGTCGGGGAAGAGCGTCTTCTCGTCGCCGATCACTTCCAGTTTGATCCAGTTGGAAAGGCCTACTTCCCGAGCCAGACGCGCCGTACGAATAGCCTCATCGCCGCTATAGCACCCGGCGGTATTGGGCAGAATGAAATACCTCTGACGATCTACATAATCGAGTAAAGATTCCTTGCTGCGGTCCGTGAGATTCACGCGCCGGACCGCGACCGTAACCATCTCTGCCCCGGAAGCCTCATGGGCCCGCGCCATTTCTTGAAAGCTCCTGTATTTTCCGGTGCCGATGATCAGGCGCGAACGAAATTCCCTGCCGGCAATCCGCAGAACGTCATTTTCCATGTTGCTGCTCCTTTCTTTTTGATTCTAGATGCCGGTGAGTGAAATTGCAATGTGGCGAGGTGTCAGGCGCCGGGTGACAGGGAAGAAGCTATCAGCCGTCAGCCGTCGGCAAACTCGCACTGACTGCTCAGAGCAGTCGCTCATGCCAGTCCACTGACGGGCACCCAGAAACTACGAAAATGGTCCGCCGATGGCTGGGCGTAGCGCGGGCGTCTCGCCCGCGGGCGCGGGTGCGTCCCGCTCCCGCGCACGGGCAGGATGCCCGTGCCACGGCGGGCGAGGCGCCGGCCCTACGATTCTCAGAGCAGAGATCTGAGTTCTCAGATCTTAGATGTGAGATCCAAGATCTGAGAGCTGACGGCTGATAGCTTGTCCCCTGACACCCGGCACGTGAAATCTGACACCTGAATTGGCTTGTCTTGGGGTCCAATCACAGGTACAATTAGTCTGGTCAGGGTAAGGACTTAACAGCTTGAATTCGGGCCCGGAAGGACTACGCTCTCAAGGCGGAGCCCAAAGGGGAGTAACTGACTTCGACTCGGTTTTAAAGCTGTGTCCTGCCACCGCTCGGCGGACAAAATTTTGGAAAAAACGAGGAGGATTACGATGATCAAGAGAATTGCCATGCTGGGGTTGATGCTGTTCGCTTTTGGCTGTCTGAGTTGGGCTCAGAACAAGGCGTTCACGGGCACGGTTAGCGACGAGCATTGCGGGGCCAAACATGCCAAGGCCAGTGCAGCGGCCGAGACATGCGTCGAGAAATGCGTGTCAGGCGGCGCCAAGTATGTTCTGGTCAGCCATGGGAAAGTCTATCAGGTTGATGATCAAGATAAGTTCAAGGGCATGGGTGGAAAAGCTGTGAAGGTTACTGGCTCTTTGAGCGACAGCACGATCACAGTTGCCGATGTTTCCCCCGTCGGAGGCAAGTAGACAATCGTGGGTGTGCCTGCGGAAAAACAGAGAGAACCCGGAACTGGGGGCTAGGGAAGACGCGGGAGGCCAGAGTCTGGGGGCCGGGGCTGCGGACGGGGAAGAGGAGCTTTCCTTGCCCGTGAGCCGTGTCCAGTGTTGAGGCATGCTGCTCTGAAAGCGTGTAGGGGTAAGGCTTGCCCTACCCCGGAGGGTGCAAGATCGGTCCATCCAGGGGACGGCAAGCCGTCCCCCTACAATCCCAAAGCGGGGCCAGGCTCTTCGCGCCGCAGGATTGACGACACGTGTGGTTTTCATTGATTTGGGTGGCCCGCAGGCCGATGAACGCTCGGGATGACAGCGGTGCTTTTGCGGTTAGAGGAAACTTGTAGCGGCGTGATCGGCTGCCCTTCGCGACGCGCTCCCCGCCCAGTCCTATCCACTGGCCAATATCTTCTCTCACGCAACTTTCGGTTTTTCAGGTAAAATAACTTGGAGGTGGCCCAAATGCGGAGGATCGCCATTTACAGTGTTGCGCTTTTGCTTCTCGCGAGCCTGGGCTTCGCCGGCACTGCGAAGGCTGCGGCAAAAACTTTTGTCGGGAGCATCAGTGATTCCATGTGCGGCGCGAAGCACATGATGCCGGGACAGAGTGACAAGGATTGTACGCTGGCGTGTGTAAAGGCCGGGAGCAAGTTTATACTTGCCGACGCCAGTGGAAAGGTCTATCAGCTCAGCGATCAGAAGAAACCTGAGCAATTTGCAGGGCAGAAGGTGAAGGTCACCGGATCACTTAAGGGTGATACGATTACCGTCACCTCCATCGAACCTGCGAAGTAGCAGCGACGCCGCCTCTGCGGCATCGCCAATGGCGGCGTCGAGCCGACTCCCCAACAGACAGATAGAGAGCACAACTATGGAGCGAGATAGCAAGGCCCCCGAGACGGAAGAATGGAAGGTCCGTCGAGTGGGAACGGTTACGTTCGCGATCTCAAAACCCAAACGCAAAACCAACAAAATACGCCAATCACGGCTTAAGAATAGGCGCCGGGCGCGCTGAGCGTCCAAGGGTTCCGGGGGCACCGCAGGTCTGCATATGAGGGCAGGCCTGCGGCGCGTGCGGGACCCTGACAACACAATTCTTTCATACCTTTTCACCGCCAGGAGACACTGACGGGCACGGGAAGTTGTCACCCTGAGCGCGCCAAGAGGTTTCCGCAGTTACCCCCGTCTGCAAGATGCAATCTGCAGTCGAGTTTCACTCGGCATGAGGGCCATTGTCCGACGTGTTTCATCTATTGAAGTAACGCAGCAGCGGAGCGGATAGGGAAGCGAGCAGGTCTGATCGCTTCACCCCGTGCGGAGTTGCGGGCTAGGTGTCGGCATGGTCCAAGTCTTGAGACATTACGGGTATCCTATCTTCTTCCTCGTGGTTCTCGCGGAGAGCTTGGGGTTGCCCGTTCCGAGTTTTCCAGTCATCCTCATCGGCGCCGCGCTGGCAGCGGAACTACACTTCCGTTTGGCTGTCATCATAGCGCTCAGCGTGCTCCCGGCACTCTGCGGAGATTCCCTTTGGTACTACCTTGGCAGACGTCGCGGCCGCTCGGTTCTCAGGAAGCTTTGCTCTCTCTCCCTTAATGTTGATTCCTGCGTGGGCCGCACCGAAGACTTCTTCGCGCGAAACGGGCTCAAGACGCTTATTTTCGCCAAGTTCGTTCCCGGTCTGAGTACGGTGGCTTCCCCTCTGTCCGGGATGCTGAAGACCGCTTATTCTCGTTTCCTATGGTTCGATTTCGCAGGGGTTACCCTCTGGGTGATGTCCGCCGTATTGCTGGGGTTAGGTTTCCGGACCGAGGTCGAGCGCCTGGTCGGCTGGCTGGCTGCTTTCGGAAAGACTAGTGCACTGATCGTGTCTCTCCTCCTGGCCGTTTGGTTTCTGTGGAAGTGGTTTGAACGCCGGCGGTTCTTACGCTTGCTTGAAAGATCGCGTATTTCCCCGCAGGACTTGAGGGAGCGCCTCGGGCAGGGTGAGAGTGTGGTCGTTGTGGATTTGCGGTCTGACCTTGCCTATCAGCAGGAGGGCTTCAGGATCCCGGGCGCGATCCATATCCCACCAGGCGATTTCCATCTTCGCAATGAGGAAATCCCAAAGGGCCGCCCGGTGGTGATGTACTGCACTTGACCAAACGAGGCTACGAGCGCCAGGATGGCGCTCATTCTCAAGAGCAAAGGGTTCAGGCACGTCTGGCCGCTGCTTGGAGGTCTCGACGCTTGGGTCGAACTGGGGTACCCCACGGAGGTCTTTCCCGCCCGCGGAGGATTGGCGGACGAAACCCCTGACGCCGGCACACCAATTCCGAAAGGGCAAGACAACTCCTGGGCGTGAGGTATATTCTATCTTGTAGGAGCGATTGTTGCGGGGACCAAGGGCCGGGAAGCGCTGTCGGGGAAGGATCAAAGTTCAATGACCAAGAAAGCAGCGGTGGTGATACTCTCGATAGTCTTCGGAGGGCTCTTTGCCCTTCTGGCAGCGGCGGCGGATCAGCCCTTGAGCGCCGACGACGTGACCCTGCTGCTCCTCGGAGGTTCTCCCTCGCCCAAGATCATCACGCTGGTTAAGGAACGGGGCGTCAGCTTTAAGATGAACCCGGATCTGGCTAAGAAATTCCATGACGCAGGAGCCACGGACGACTTGATCGACACCCTGACCGACGCCGGCTCAAAAGCCCAACCCGCCTCCTCGAGTTCTGCAGCGTCCCAACCAGCAGCCGCTCAGCCTCAGCAAAGCCAATCAGCGAGTGCGCCCCCGGCCCAGACTCCATCCGCGACGACACCAGCGCCAGTTTCTAGTCCCGCGGAGGTGAATCGGAAAGTTGCGGACACATTAAGCGGCCTCGAGAATGGTTCGGAGGAGAATGACCGTCCTTACGCGGCGCGTTTTTCCCTGGTTTCGATCACGGGACAGAAGCTGGATTTGGCGGATTATAAAGGCAAAGTAGTCTTGCTCAATTTCTGGGCCAGTTGGTGCCCCCATTGCCGCAAGTTGATTCCCTCGCTGGTCGGATTTCATGATCAATACTACAGCAAAGGGCTGCGGATTGTCGGCATCGCCGTAAGCGACCATAAGCAGGCGGTCGAGGCGTTTTACCAGCACGGCAATATCAACTACCCCATCGCCATGGGCGATGCTTATACGCGAAGGCTTTACGGGGGAGTATCTGGTTTGCCCACCACCGTGCTGATCGGGCGGGACGGACGAATCTATTCCACGTTTGAAGGCGAGCCCCGTGACATCGGCACGCTCGAAGAAAGAATCAAGCGCCTGTTGGCCCGGCCTGTGGGAAGCCCGGAGGCTAATCAGCAAACTGTCGCCCAGGCCACTGCTCCTAATGCGCCGTCAGTCGCTTCTCAGCCAATCGTTGTCGGTGCTTCGTCACCTGTTCCTGCGGCCGCAAGCGAAGGTTCTTCTGCGGGCGCCTCTGCGGCTGGTCCTGCCGGTTCACCCCAATCTCCTTCCCCCAATGCATCGGCAGCCAGTTCCCAACCCGCCGACGTGAATCAGAAAGTCTCGGAGACGTTGAACAAACTTACCGCGCCTGAGGCCACCACCGCCAAGCCAGCCGCCGCCAAAGAGACGAAAGATCTGACTGATCCGAGCCCCGATCAAATCCAGAAGATCATCCATGAGTTCGCTGCTAAAGAGAAGCTCTTCAAGGAGGCGCGGGACAACTACACCTACCACCAGATCAACAAGGTGGAAGAATTGGGACCCGACAACGAAGTTGGGGGCGTTTACGAGCAGGAGTGGGACATCCTCTTCGACGATTCCGGCAAACGCATCGAGCGGGTGACTTATGCCCCGGCGGATACTCTCAAGAAAATCATTATGACCGAGGAAGATCTTACTTCTTTTCGCAACACGCAGCCCTTTGTCCTCACTACCGATGAACTGCCGGAATACGAAATCAAATATCTCGGACACGTCAAAGTCGACGAAATCACGGCTTATGTATTTCAAGTCAGGCCGAAAGAAATCCAGAAAGGGCACCAGTATTTTCAGGGCGTGGTGTGGGTTGATGACCAGGATTTGCAGATCGTGAAGTCGGAAGGCAAACCTGTGCCAGAGTTACATACCAGGAGGGGTGAAAACCTCTTTCCGCGTTTTACCACCTGGCGCGAGCAGATCGACGGGAAATATTGGTTTCCCACTTACACCATGGCCGATGACACACTCTATTTTTCCAGCGGCTCCGTGCATATTAAAGAGATCCTTCGTTACACCGACTATAAACAATTTAAGTCGAAAGTCCGCATCGTGAGCGCGACTCCGACGGATCAACCCAACGCGCCAGCGATCCCGGCGACACCGCATCAGTAGTGGGTTGTCTGCTCCGCGCCACCCTGCTCACCACCCCTGCCCCTGCTCATAGAGGAGGCGAATTGATCGCCGGGTTCCCCCTCCTTTGTAAGGAGGGGGTAGGGGTGGTAGCTGTGTGGAGTTCCCTTTAAACTCAGTGGCGAATACGATTCCACAGGACAAGTCGAACGGCTACGAGCAGATTGCAGAGACATTCATGCGCGCACGCAATCCGCGCATCGGGCCCGCAACGACGCGGCAGTGGAGCAAAAACTTGCCTCACGGAACCGCGATTCTTGATCTCGGATGTGGTTATGGCGTGCCGATTTCACAGGCTCTGATCGATGAAGGATTCGCCGTCTGCGGCGTTGATGCCTCGCCCACTTTGATCGCCTCATTCCGCGAACGATTTCCCGATGCTCCCGCGGAATGCGCCGCGGCTGAGGAATCGGACTTCTTCCGCCGCACCTTCGACGCCATCGTTGCATG
>Ga0187883_10001337_pt1 | contig 15193 bp, 8 predicted proteins | sample June2016WEW_20_1_2_FD_132966 | JGI IMG/M metagenome (GOLD analysis project Ga0187883, IMG submission 132966) | Peatland microbial communities from SPRUCE experiment site at the Marcell Experimental Forest, Minnesota, USA - June2016WEW_20_10 | ecosystem: Environmental > Terrestrial > Soil >...
CTGCACACCCCGTCGCTGGCCGCTGCGGCCGCCAGGCGCTCGGGTGCGGGCTGCCCGTAGGTGGTGGTGCGCTGCCGCAGCGGCCGCTCCAGCGGCGCCACCAGGTCCGCGAACTGGCTGATCGTCTTGTAGGAGCCGTTCTGCGAGCCGGCCATCCGGCTGATCGTCTCTTCCATCAGTGTCCCGCCCAGGTCGTTCACGCCGCCCTGGAGGACGTCCCGGCACAGGTCCTCGTCCAGCTTGACCCACGAGCACTGGATCGAGCTGATCGCGCCGTGCAGCATGATCCGGGACAGCGCGTGCACCGCCCGGTTCTCCCGCCGGGTGGGCCCTGGCCGGGCCAGCCCGGCCAGGTAGATGGGCGCGCTCGCGTGGACGAACGGGAGCAGCACGAACTCGGTGAAGCCGCCGGTGCGCTCCTGGATGCCGCGGATCACCCGGAGGTGCCCGACCCAGTGCGCTGGGGTGTCAACGTGCCCGTACATCATCGTCGCGCTGGTCGGGACGCCCAGCTCGTGGGCGGTGGTGATGACCTCGATCCAGGCGGACGCCGGGAGCTTGCCCTTGGTGAGCACCCACCGCACGTCGTCGTCGAGGATCTCCGCGGCGGTGCCGGGCAGGGACCCCACGCCGGCTTCCCGGGCGCGCACCAGCCAGTCGCGGATGCTCAGCCCGGTCCGGGACGCGCCGTTGACCACCTCCATCGGTGAGAACGCGTGCACGTGCAGGTCCGGCACGCGCCGCTTGACCTCGGACGCGATGTCGAAGTAGGCCGTCCCGGGCAGGTCCGGGTGGATGCCGCCCTGCATGCACACCTCGGTGGCCCCGGCCGCCCAGGCTTCCTCGGCCCGGTCGCCGATCTGCGACAGGGACAGCGTGTATGCGTCCGCGTCGGTACGCCGCTGGGCGAACGCACAGAAGCGGCAGCCGGTGTAGCAGACGTTGGTGAAGTTGATGTTGCGGGTGACGACGTAGGTGACGTCGTCACCAACCGAGTCCCTGCGAAGCCCGTCGGCCAGCGCCGTGAAGGCCGCGAGTTCCGGGCCGTCCGCGTCGAGCAGCGCGAGGGCCTCCGCGTCGGTGATCCCGGCTGGGTCGCGTTCCGCGCTGCGCAGTGCCGATGCCACGTCGGGCCTCAGCCGGCGCGAGGCGGCTGAGGCCTCGGGCCGCAGCCGCCGCGGACCTGCCGCCGCGTCCCGCCTGGCCTCGGGCACGATCCGGGTCGCGACCTCGGCCCAATCCCCGTAGACCTCGGAGAAGTCCTCCCGCCGGTCGGCGGTCCGGCCCGTGGTGTCGATCGTGACGTGCAGGTCCGTCCGGCCCGACGCCTCGCCCCAGCCCCCGTCCGGCTCCTGCCAGGGCAGCCCCGCAGGCCGCGCGTCCTCCCGGGCCAGCCCGGTAGCCGGATCGGCCAGCGCGGCCACGTGGGCGGCGAGCCTCGGGTCCAGCCACGGCTCGCGCAGGTAGCCGGGGTAGATCGTGAGGCGCTCGCGCAGCGTCAGGCCCGCCGCCGCGGTCCGCTGGGCCAGCTCGTCGATCTGGGGCCAGGGACGCTCCGGGTTGACGTGGTCGGGGGTGAGCGGCGACACGCCGCCCCAGTCGTCGATCCCGGCCTGCAGGATCAGCCCGTACTCGTCACCGATCAGGTTCGGCGGGGCCTGGATGCGCGCGCCCGGCCCGAGCAGCAGCCGGGTGACCGCGATGGTGGCGGCCAGGTCGTCGAGTTCGGCGTCCGGCACGCCGCGCATCTTCGTGTCCGGCTTGGCCCGGAAGTTCTGCACGATGACTTCCTGGATGCCGCCGTACTCGCGGGCCACGCGACGGATCGCGAAGACGGACTCGGCCCGCTCGGCCAGGGTCTCACCGATGCCGATCAGGATCCCGGTGGTGAACGGCACGCTGCTGCGGCCCGCGTCCTCCAGGACCCGCAGCCGGACCGCGGGGTCCTTGTCGGGGCTGCCGAAGTGCGGACCGCCCTTCTCGGTGAACAACCGCTGCGCCGTGGTCTCCAGCATCATGCCCATGGATGGGGCCACCGGCTTGAGCCGCTGGAAGTCCTGCCAGCTCAGCACGCCCGGGTTCAGGTGCGGCAGCAGCCCGGTCTCCTCCAGCACACGGATGGCCATAGCCCGGACGTAGGACAGCGTGTCGTCGTACCCGTGCGCGTCCAGCCACTCCCGGGCCTGGGGCCAGCGCGCCTCGGGCCGGTCGCCCAGGGTGAACAGGGCTTCCTTGCAGCCGAGGGCGGCCCCCTCGGCCGCGATGCGCAGCACCTCGCCCGGGGACAGGTACGGGCTGTCCAGCCGCCCGGGCACGGTCACGAACGTGCAGTAACCGCAGCGATCCCGGCACAGCCGGGTGAGCGGGATGAACACCTTGCGCGAGTAGGTGATGACGCCAGGCCGGCCGGCGGCCTCCAGCCCGCTGTCCCGGGTCCGGGCCGCGTAGCTGAGCAGCTCGGCCAGCTGATCGCCGCGAGCGTGCAGGAGCACGGCCGCCTCGGCGGGATCCAGAGTCTTGCCGTCCCGGGCCCGGGCCAGCGCGCGGCGCACGGCGCTGGCAGGCGGTTGCGGCTCTGGCTGAGCTTCGGGGCGGGAAGGGCGGGGGGCGGGCGTGTCAGCGCTCATCCTCCCCACCCTAGGTGGTGCCTCATCCGCTCTCCGGCCCGGCTATCCCCTGGCCTGCCGCCGCGCTGCGCCCTCCGCAGCCGCCCGCCGGGCCCGCCACCCCGCCGCTCACCGCCACCCCGCCGCTCCCCTGCAGCCGCCCGCCCGCTGAGCCCCGCCGCGCCCCCGCAGCCGCCCGCCCGCCAAGCCCCGCCACCCCGCCGCTCCTCCCGCAACCACCCGTCCGCCCTCCCACGCCACATGGCCCTTCGTGATCAAACGAATGGTGTCGTGATAGCAACACCAGGCGTTTGATCACGAACGAGGCCCGTGACTGCGGGGGCGAGCGCGGCTGGTGGGGCTGGGGGTGCGCGGCCACGGCGGCACTCCGCTCCTCCGGCCCCTTGACGACTCGTGATCATGACTAGGGTGTCGCTCCCACGCCACCCAAGTCATGATCACGAACGGGGCACGTGGCCGCTGGGGCTGGTGTGGCTTGCGGGACTGGTGTCAGGACGCCGTGCGGGAATCGGGAGGCGGCCACTGGCGGCAGGCGCCCAGGCGGGGCCCGGACGGGTGAGAACGCGGGGGCCGAACGCGCCGGGTCAGAACGCGGCGGCACGGGAGCCATAACGCGGCGGCACGGGAGCCATAACGCGCGGGAGCCCCGACACGCGGGGGGCCAGAACGCGGGAGCCCGAACGCGCCGGGTCAGAACGCGCCGGGTCAGAACGAGCGGTAGTCGCGGACCGACATCCGGGGTCCGCGCCGCGGCGGGCGGATGCCGGCCAGCTCCACCAGCCGCGCGGCCCGGTGCCGGTGCCCGGCGTACGGCGCGAGCAGCTCGAGCATCCCGGCGTCGTCCACCACCCGGCCGGCCAGCGCCCAGCCCACGGCCGAGGGCAGGTGATAGTCGCCCACCGACACCGCGTCCGCGTCGCCGCAGGCACGCTGCCGCACCTCGGCCGAGGTCCAGACGCCGATCCCGGGGAGGGACCGCAGCCGGCGGTCCCCCTCCCCGGACGGCATGGTCACGATCTCCTCGAGCCGACCCGCGACCTCGGCCGCGCCGATGATGGTGCGGGCCCGCACGCCCTCGACCCCGGCCCGGTGCCACTCCCAGGAGGGGATGCGCGGCCAGATCTGCGGGGGCGGGCAGACCCGCATCCCAGCCGGGGCGGGACCCGGGGCCGGGGCGCCGAACTTGAGCAGCAGGTAACGCCAGGCGCGCCGGGCCTCCACCCCGACCACCTTCTGCTCCAGCACAGCTGGAACCAGGGCCTCGAGCACCCGGCCGGACCGGCCGACCCGGACACCCGGATGCCGCACAGAAAGCTCACGCAGGACCGGGTGGGCGGGATCGAACCCGGCCCGGTCGTCGTCCGCGCCGAGCATCCCGGGGAGCTCACGGAGCAGCCACGCCCCGCCGGGGCCCCAGGCAGCGGCATGGACCAGGGTGACCGGCCCCGCCGCAGCGCCAGAGGTGTCGTTCTCGGCCACGGCACCGGCGGTGCTCCCGCGAACGGTCCCTGAACTGCTCCCGGCCACGGTCCCGGAGGTGCCCCCGCGAACGGTCCCGGAGGTCCGCCCGGGCACGGCCCCGGAGGTGCTCCCGGCCACGGTCCCGGAGGTGCTCCCGGCCACGGTCCCGGAGGCGGGCGCGGGCCTGGCCGGGGCCACTCTCAGCGTGCCGGGCCCGTCCGGGGTCAGCGAGGTGCGCCACATGAAGCCGTCCGGGGTGACCCGGAACGCCGGGTCACCCCGGCCGCGCTGGTGCACGCCCAGGGTCCGCGACAGGTCCAGCACGAAGGGCGCCCGCCACTCCAGGGTGAAGTCCGGGGTGAGGTCCGGGGTGAGGTCCGGGGACTCCATCGCCGGGCCCGTCGCAGGCTCAGGCGTCAGCGGAGAAGCGCACGCAGGTCAGGCCCAGTGTCTGGCCAGGCCAGACCCGCAGCCCGTAGCGCAGCTCGTTACCCGGGGCTACGTGGACCTCATCCCCGAGCACCACGCCGTCCAGCACCACGCCCTCGCCGACGACCGTGCCGCGGCCAATCACGCTGCCGCTGACCCGGGCCCCGGCGCCGACGCTGGCCGCGTCGAACAGCACGCTGCCGGTGACATACGCGTCCGCGCCGACCCGCGCGCCCGCGCCCACCACGGTACCGCCGCTCACCTGGGCCGCCGGGTCGACCGCGGCTCCCTCCAGCGCCAGCATCTCGCCCGGCGCGCCGGGCACCGCGGCCGAGATCAGCCGCCCGCGCACCAGGTCACAAGAGCCCTGCACGAACGCCTCCGGGGTGCCCACGTCGAGCCAGTAGGACGAATCGGGATAGCCCATCACCACGGCCCCCGCGCCGATCAGGTCGGGAAAGGTCACCCGTTCCACCGAGATCACCTGGCCGGGCGGGATCTGGTCGATGACCGACCGGCGGAACACGTAGCAGCCCGCGTTGATCCGGTTGGTGACCGGGTTGGGGGTCTTCTCCAGGAACGCGGTCACCCGGCCGGCGTCATCGGTGGGCACGCAGCCGAACCGGGCCGGGTCGGGTACCTCCACCAGGTGCAGCGTCAGGGCGGCGTCGGACTTGCGGTGCAGGTCGATCTGCGCGGAGATGTCGTGGCCGGACAGGACGTCGCCGTTCAGCACGACGACCGGGCTGTCCGGGCCGCCGCGCAGCCCGGACGCGGCGTTCCGGATCCCCCCGCCCGTGCCGAGCGGCTCCGCCTCGTGGACGTAGGAGATCTCCAGCCCGAACGCAGCGCCGTCGCCGAAGCACTCGGCGAACATGCTGGCCCGGTAGGCGGTGGCCAGCACCACGTGAGTGATACCGGCCGCGGCCGCCTTGGCGAACTGGTGGGCGAGGAACGGCACGCCCGCGGTCGGCAGCAGCGGCTTGGGCGTGCCGATGGTGAGCGGACGCAGCCGGGTGCCCTGACCACCCACGAGCAGGATCGCCTCAAGCGGCTCGCGGCCCGCCTGGGAAAGAGCTGAGGACATTTCTGGCTGGCCTGACATAGGCAGCGAGGTTACTCCGCGCCCTGCGCCACTGCACGCTGGTAGGACGCCATGTGGGCTTCGGCGGAGGCCTCCCAGGTGAATTCCTGGGACCGGGCGTGCCCGGCCTCGCCGAGGGATTCCAGCCGGGCCGGGTCGTCGAGCAGGCCGCGCAGCGCCGCCTGGATGTCCTCGGCGTCGGGCTCGGTATAGGCGACCGCGTCCCCGCCGACCTCCGGCAGCGACGTCCGGTGCGTGGTGAGCACCGGCGCGCCACAGGCCATGGCCTCCAGCACGGGCAGGCCGAAACCCTCGCCCCGGCTCGGGAACGCCACCACGAGCGCGCCGCCGAGGAAGCCGGGCAGGTCGGTGAAACGCAGGTAGCCCGGGCGGACCAGGCGCAGGTGCGCGGGGACCGCGGCGACCGCCTCGTCGACCTCCTCGCTCCAGCCACTGCCGCCGGCGAGCACCAGCGCGGGCGGGTCGGGCAGGTCCGCCACGGCGCCGGCCCAGCCGCTGATCAGCGCGGGGACGTTCTTGCGCGGCTCCAGGCCGCCCAGGTAGGCCACGTACGGCTTGCCGTGCAGCCCCAGCCGGTCGGACACCTGGCGCATCCGCTCCGGGGTGGGCCGGTGGAACAGCGCGTGGTCCACCCCGTGGTAGGCCACGTCGATCCGGGTCGGGTCGGCACCCAGCACGCGGACCAGTTCGTCCCGCGTGGCCTTGGACGGGACCAGCAGCCGGGTGGCCCGCCGGGCCGCAGTGCGGATCGCGGACTTGAAGAAGGTCGCCGCCACCGGGTTGTGCGCGTCCGGCTCGGTGAAGTACGTCAGATCGTGGATGGTCGAGACGACAGGCACGCCGGGCCGCAGCGGCATCGTGTAGTGCGGTGCGTGCAGGACGTCGGCGTTGACCTGCTGGGCGACGAGGGGCAGGCCGGTCTGCTCCCAGGCCAGCCGGGCCGGCCGGTGCGCGATCGCCGTCGGGCCGGCCACGATACTCGCGTCGGTCACGAGCCTGCCGTACCGCTCTTCGTCAGCACGCTGGCACGCCACCGCGAGTTCCGCTCCGGCTGAGCCCAGCGCGGCGATCAGGCCATCAACGTAACGGCCGAGCGCGCCCCGGTCCGCCGGCACGGCGGTCGCGTCAACCAGCACCCGAGGTGCCACGAGCAGTCTTTCTCCTTCCGCCCGCCAGCGGGCCCGTGCTGCCAAATATTGTGCTGCTAGTGCCGAGTAGCCAGATAGCTGGCCGAATCAGCATTACTGAATGTCGCGTCAGGACCGAGCGTACGCCCTCCGCCGACCTGCCGGTGAGCATCGGCGCTCATGTCCCGCGCGGCTGCGGCCGAGGCCGGCGGCGTCGTCGCGGCCAGCATGGTCTAGACCATGCTACGACCCCGCTGGCCGCACCAGAAGGGCCTGGCTACGGCGAACCGGTCGGCGACGGGGTGGCCTTCGCCGACGGCGACGAGTGGCTCTGGGCGGCCTTCTGAGCCTGGTCCAGCGCCTTCTTCATGAGCGCGGTGTACTTACCGTAGCTAGCGAAATCCCCGGTCTTGAGGGCCGCCTGGGCCTTCGCGTAATCCGACTCGGCCTGGCCCAGGTACCCGCGCACGCTCGCGCTGGCCGATCCCGGCCCGCCGCCGGAGCCTGTCGAGCCTGTCGAGCCTGTCGAGCCTGTCGAGCCGGACGAGCCGGACGACAGGCCCGGGATCACCTGGCTGAGCGCGCCGGACAGGGTGGGCGCGAACCCGACGTTCCCGTCGAAGGAGACCGCGACCCGTTTCAGCACGGGGTACGACCCGGAGGTGCTGCCGCCCGTGGCGCCGGCCGCCTGGATGTAGACCGGTTCCTCGTAGACGAGCGCGCCGCCGACCGGGAGCGTGATCAGGTTGCCCTCGATGACCTTGGACCCGTTCTGCCGGTACAGCGACAGCTGGGAGGAGATCGTGGGGTCCGACTCGAACGTGCTCTGCACCTGCTGCGGGCCGAGGATGGCGGTGTCCTGGGGCAACTGGAGGACCCGGATCGTGCCGTAGTCGGGCGACTGGGGGTTGCTGTCCACTGCCATGTACGCCGCGAGGTTCTGCCTCCCGCGCTGGACCAGCGGGGAGGTCAGCGAGAACTGGGCCGACGCGCCGGGCATCTGCATGGTCTGGTAGTACGGCGGCTGACTGGCCGGCTGCGAGCTATTCGAGGAGCCTGGGTTGTCCGGCACGGCCCAGAAGTTCTGGCCGCCGTAGAAGGACTGGGCGGACAGGACGTGGTACTGGGTCAGGATCTGGCGCTGCACCTCGAACAGGTCCGGCGGGTACCGCAGGTGCGGCATCAGGGCCGCGGGGATGTCCGACTTGGGCTTGATAATGCCGGGGAACGCGTTCATCCAGGTGCGCAGGATCGGGTCGCCGGCATCCCACGCGTACAGCGTCACGCTGCCGGTGTAGGCGTTCACCACCGCCTTGACCGAGTTCCGGATGTAGTTGATGTCGCCGGTGGGCTGGCCGGCCACGGTGCCGCCTGGGGCGTCACTGGTCGCCGTGGCCTGCGCCATGCTCACCCGCTGCGAGTAGGGGTACAGGCCGGTGGTGGTGTAGCCGTCCACCACCCAGAGGATCTGCCCGTTGGCGACGACCGGGTAGGGGTTGCCGTCCAGGGTGAGGAACGGCGCCACCTTGCCCACCCGGGCCAGTGGCTGCTGGTCATAGAGGATCTTCGACTGGCTGTTGATCGCTCCGGACAGCAGGATGTTCAGCTCACGGAACTTGATCGTGTAGAGCAGCCGGTTGAGCGGCGAGCCCACGTCCACGCCGCCGCTGCCGTGGTATGTGTTGTTCTGCTGGCCGCCGCCGGCCGTGCCGGACGGATAGTCCAGCTCCTGCTTGCGGCCGCCCGGCGGCCCGCCGACGATCGCGTAGGTGTTCTGCTGCTCGCCGAAGTACACCCGGGGCTGCTGCAGGCCCAGGTTCCCGTGCGGCGGGATGTCGCTCTCCTCGAACGACGGGTTGCCGTTGTCCTGGACCGTGTTGGCGGTGGCCGCGACCACCCCGAAACCGTGCGTGTACACCAGGTGGGTATTGATCCAGTTGCCCTGGCCGGGCGGGGGTCCGCCCATGCCGCGCACCGCCACGACGGTGTCCTGCGGCAGCGGGCCCGTCCCGGGCAGCTTGTAGCGGTCCATGGCCAGGTTGGACGGGAACTGGTAGTAGCTCTTGACCTGCTGCAGCTGCTGGAAGGTCGGTGACACCACGTCGGGATCCAGCAGCCGCATCCCCTTGAGGGTGCTGACCTCGGCATCCAGCATGGACTGCGGCACGTCGGTGGTGGCCGAGTACGGGGTGATCCGGACCGTGGACGAGTTCAGCCCGTAGGCCTGCCGGGTGGTGGCGATCTCCCGCCTGATGTACGGGGTCTCCTTGGCCAGCTCGTTCGGCTTGACCACGAACTGCTGGATGATCGCCGGGTACAGGCCGCCGATGAGGATCGCGGAGAGCACCAGCAGCCCGAACCCGACCGCGGGGAGCATCGCGCTGCGCCGGGCCGCTCCGGCGAAGAACAGCAGGGCGCACAGGACGGCGATGATCGCGAGGACGGTCTTGGCCGGCAGCACCGCGTTGACGTCGGTGTACGAGGCGCCGGTGGTGACCGCGCCGCGCTGGGAGAAGTCGATGCCGTACCGGTCGATCCAGTACGCCACGGCCTTGAGTAGCACGAACACGCCGAACAGCACGAACAGGTGGGCCTGCGCCGCCATCGTCACCCGCGGGTGGCGCCCCTGCATGCGCAGCCCGCCGTACAGGTAGTGCACCAGTGCGGCCAGCACCAGGGAGAGCAGCACCGCGGCGAAGAGGTAGCTCAGCACCATCCGGATGAACGGGTAGGTGAAGATGAAAAACGAAAGATCGATGCCGAACTGGGGATCTTTTTTCCCAAACGGAACCTGGTTGGCGAACAGCAGCCAGGTGCGCCACGAGCCCGCGGCGGTGATGCCGGAGATGACGCCAATGAGGCCGAGCACTATCCCCAGCAGGAGCCGGCGGTGCGGGTCGATGGCCATCCGGTAGGCGTCCCCGCCCTGGCCTGGCGCGGGCACCGGCCGGTAGACGGGCCGCAGCCGGTAGGCCAGCGCGGCGTTCGCCCCGGTGACCACGGCCATGAACAGCCCGGCCACGAAGAACATCGCCCAGCGGGTGCCGTAGGTGGTGCTGAACACCGACGAGTAGTGGATGGCCCGGTACCACAGGAAATCGGTCCAGACCCCGGCCACGATCGCAATCAGCACCAGGAAGGCGATCACGGCCACGATGACGGGGAGGACCAGCCGGGGCCAGCGGAGCAGCGCGAGCGGCGGCCGCCCAGCAGGCTGCCGGGCTGATCCGGACCGGAAGGACACCGCACTCCCCTCACACGCTGTTGGGCGCCGCATCACGGCACCGCATTACCGCACTCGGACATGACCGGCACACCATTCCTCAGCCGGACCTCAACCGGTCAGGCATGCTGAGCCATGCGGCGCCAATGTACCCCGATCAGGGCGGCCAGGCGTCACCGGCGCCGGCGCGGTGATCATGCAACGGTCAGGTGGCGGTCAGCAGGCGCCCAGGACCCGGGCTTTCAGCGCCGGGGCATTCAGCAGCCGGGAGCGCTGCGGCCGGCCTTGAGGGCGGCCAGGTCGTTGATGGCCTGGCGGAGCGTGGCCACCTTGACCAGGCGCAGCCCGGCCGGCACCGCCCCGGTGGTGTCTGAGCAGTTGGCCGCCGGGGTGAGGAAGATGGTCGCCCCGGCCGCGCGGGCGCCCGCCATCTTCTGCTGGATGCCGCCGATCGCGGACACCGCGCCGTCGGCCGAGATCTCCCCGGTGCCCGCGACGAACCTCCCGCCGGTCAGGTTGCCGGGGGTCAGCTTGTCCACGATGCCGAGGGCGAACATCGTCCCGGCGCTGGGCCCGCCGATGTCTCCCACCTTGATCTTGATGGGGAAGGGGAAGCGGTAGCTCTCCTGGACGTACACCCCGACGACGGAGTGCCCCTGGACGTTCGCGGTCTTCAGCCGGACCTGCCCGGTCTTGCCGTGACGGACGATGGTGAGGGTCACCACCGACCCCGGGGCGTGCGTGCGGATCAGGGTGCCGGTGTCGTGGGTGCAGCCGACGGGGGTGCCGTCCACCGCGGTGATGGTGTCGCCTGCGTGCAGCACGCCTGCGGCCGGGAGGCCCTTCTCGGTCTGCGTGACGGTGTCGACGGTGGTGAAGTGGATCCCGAGCGTGCACAGGGCCGCGGCCTGGGCGGTCTCCTGCGAGTTGGCCATCTGCTCGGTGTCCTGCTGGACGACCTGCTGCTCCGACTGACCGGCCGGGAACAGCTCCTGCTCGGGAACGACCGCGGTGTGCGGGGTCAGCCAGGCACGCAGCGCGGTGAACACGTTGAACCCGTTGCCGGGGCCGCCCAGGAAGGACACCGTCACCAGGTTGAGGTGCCCGGTGGTCGGGTACGTGCGGTGCCCGGCGATGCTGATCAGCGGGCCGCCTGAGGTCTTGCCCAGGGTGTTCAGCGTCGGGCCGGGCGAGAGGATCACGTAGGGCACCGGCACCAGCGCCGCGATGAGAGCCGCCACGACCACGCCGATCCCGGCCACCGCGAGCGTTACCGTGCGCCGCGACACGCGGCCTCCTGTGGTGCGCCCGGCACGGGCAGACGAGGGGATGTGCGGTGGGCCACGGGGTGAAGACTACGCACTGTTGACCCATTCGCTCTCGCCGTCGCCGAATACCTGGTGCTTCCAGACCGGCACGCTGTGCTTGAGCTCGTCGATCAGGGCGCGGCAGGCGGTGAACGCCTCGGCGCGGTGCGGGCAGGAGACCGCGACCACCACGGCCAGGTCGCCCACGGCCAGGTCGCCCACCCGGTGCACGGCCGCGATCGCGGTGACGTCAAAGCCAGCGACGATCTTCTCGCACACCCCGCGCATCTCGGCCGCGGCCGACGGGTGCGCACTGTAGGACAGGTACCGGACTTCTCGGCCATGATCATGGTTCCGTACCGCCCCGGTGAACAGGGCGATGCCACCCGCCGAAGGGTCGGCCACGGCGTCGTGCACCTCGTCCACGGACAGCGGGGTCTCCCGCACTTCGGCGAGCCTGATCACAGTCACGGAGCCAAGGTAGCCCCTCAACCCGGGCGGCTGGACCAGGGGCGTTGAGGTTTTCGTTGCGGAGAAAAGGCGCGGCGGAGCCGGGCGCGAAGCCGCCTGCGCGTCAGGTGCTGCGCTTGCGGCGGCGGGCCACCTCCCGCACGATGGCCGCGGTGCCGATCACGGCTACGGTGGCCCCGGCCGCCGTGATCGTCGCTTCCTTGCGGGGCAGCCGGCGCCCGGCCACGGCATGGTGCCCGGCCCGCTGCTTCAGCAACTCGACGAGGGCCGCCGCGTTGTCGTAGGCGGGCCGCCAGCCCGCTTCGCGCAGCGCCTGGCACTCGACCACCCACGGATAGACCATGTAGCGCAGGTCAGCGACCGGGGCCGGGGTGATGCCCAGCCGGTGCAGCCGCTGCGCCGTGCCGAACGTCAGCCCGGCGGGCAGCTCGACCCGGCGCAGCCCGCTGAGCTCCTCGACCTCTTCTTCTTCCAGCCAGCCGTCGCAGCCGACCGCGAACGACCCGTCGATCTTCCCGGTCACCGCCAGCTCGAGGGCGGACACCAGGTCCTCGATGTGGCAGAACTGCCAGCGCGGCGCGCAGCCTTTCACGGTGAGCAGCCGGGGGGACTCGAAATGCCGGGTGACGAGGGTATCCACCCCCTCGCCGACCAGCGCGGCCGGGCGGACCACGGTGATGGCCATTCCCGGGTGGGAGCGCGGCGACCGCTGGGCCAGGTGCTCGATCTCGAGCAGGTCGCCGGCCACGCTGCCGTCGTGATCCACGCCCAGCGGCGCGTCCTCCGGCATCGGCACCGGGTTGTCCGGCTCGGCCCCGTAGACCATGGCGCTGGTGACCAGGATCACCCGGCCGACCCGCCCGGCGGCCGCCGAGGTGAGCACGGTCTGCGCGGCACGCACGTTAAAAGCCCGGCGGGCCCGGTCGTCGGTGTCCGCCGACATGTCGATGTCGGTGTGCACCAGGACGTCTACCCCGCTCAGCCGGCCGGCCAGGGCGGGGTCGCGGACGTCGGCCAGCCGCCACGTCACGCCGACCACATCCCCGCGGTGGTCATCGATCGCGATGACCCGGCGCACCGCGGGTGAGGCCGCGAGCCGCAGGGCCAGGGCATGGCCCAGACCACGCGCCGCCCCGGTGATGGCCACGACGGGGCGTGGCTCCTGATCAGTGCGCTCGCGGCGAACCTGGGCCCGTGCAGTGCTCAACGTGTGCCGCTCCCGGGATAACGTGGCGGTTGTGACCCTTCCATCCTGCCTGAGAGGTCGCGGAGATGGCTGATCCTCCCTTCGGCTTTGGTCTGCCCGGCGGTTCCGGGGGTTCTGGCGGATCCAGCGGATCCGGCGGCTCCGGGGGTTCCGGAGGCGGCTCCGGGGACAATCCGGGCGGTAACCCTCTCGGGCCGCTCGGTGACCCGCAGCAGTTCGCGGACGCCCTGCGGCAGTTCGCCGACCTGATGGCCTGGCAAGGCGGCCCGGTCAACTGGGACCTGGCCAAGAACGTGGCCCGGCAGACGGTCGCGGCCGAGGGCGACCCGAGCGTGCTGGACGCCGACCGCAAGAAGATCGTGGAGGCCGTCCAGCTCGCGGACCTGTGGCTGAACGAGGCGACCTCGTTCCCCAGCGGAGTCCGCACCGCGCAGGCCTGGAGCCGGTCGGAGTGGGTCGAGGCGACGCTGCCCGTGTGGTCCGCCCTCTGCGACCCGATCGCCGAGAAGGCCGTGGACGCCCTGGGCGGCATGATCAACGCCAACCCGGAGGAGCTGGGCGGCGAGCTGCCCGCTGAGCTGAGTTCCGCGCTGCAGGCGGTCACCGGCGGGCTGGGCGGCATGGCCGGGCTCACCGGCGGCCTCGGCGCCATGATGCGCCGGATCGGCGGGATGATGGTCGGCGGCCAGACCGGGGCCGCGGTCGGCGGCCTGGCCCGCGAGGTGGTCAGCTCCACGGACGTGGGTCTCCCCCTGGGCCCGGAGGGTGTGGCCGCGCTGCTGCCCGCCGGGGTAGCGGACTTCGGCCAGGGCCTGTCGATCAGCACGGAGGAGATCCGGATCTTCCTCGCGCTGCGTGAGGCGGCCCACCACCGGCTGTTCGCACACGTGCCGTGGCTGCGTTCGCGGCTGCTGGCCGCGGTGGAGGACTACGCCCGGGGCATCACCGTGGACGCCTCGGCGCTGCGCGACGCCATGCCGCAGATTGACCCCTCCAACCCGGATGCGCTGCGCGAGGCGCTGTCCGACGCCAGCATGTTCCAGCCCGAGGACACGCCCCAGCAGAAGGCGGCCCTGGCCCGGCTGGAGACCCTGCTCGCGCTGGTTGAGGGCTGGGTCGCCACCGTGGTGGAGGACGCGGCCGACGACCGGCTGCCGCAGGCGGGTGCGCTCGCCGAGGCCATCCGGCGCCGCCGGGCCACCGGCGGACCCGCGGAACGCACGTTCGCGACCCTGGTCGGGCTGGAACTGCGGCCGCGGCGGCTGCGCGAGGCGGCCGAGATCTGGCGGCGGCTCACCGACGTCCGCGGGTCCGAGGGCCGGGACGCGCTGTGGACCCACCCGGACCTGATGCCTACGGCCGAGGACTTCGATGACCCGGAAGGGTTCGTGGCCGGGCGGCCCGCGCTGGACATGTCCGCGCTGGATCAGGAACTGTCTGAGCTGGACGACGAACTCGGCGAGACTGGCCCGGATGACGGGCCGGGCGATGACGGGCCTGGCGATGACGGGCCGGGCGATGACGGCCCGGGCGATGACGGCCCGGAGCACCCCGGGGCCGGCTGACTCGCCGCCCGCACGGTAGCGGGCAGAAAGTCTGCTGTCCACAGGCGGTGCACGAAGAGTGGGCTGGTCGGGGGCGGCGAGGGCGGCTGGTGGTCCGGGAATTCACCGCCATCCCCTGTTGTATGCACAACGGCGCTCCGCAGCGTCCCCAGGAAATCCACAAACCTGTCCACAGGCAGCTTTGACGGGACGGCTCGCCCCCGCTTACCCTCGCCGGCACGGGTCCCCCGGGTGGCGGGCCGCCGTCACTCCCGGGGAAGGGGGCGAACGACTCGCCGGGGAGCCGCGGCAGTGCCTGGCTAAGTGGCGCCTGGTGTTCACGGGTGCCTGGTCTATTCGTGCCTGGTTCACTGCCGTACCCGGGGGGACCGCACCGTCTGCGTCATTCCATGATCCTGGGCACCTAATGCTGCCATTTCGCAGTAGTTGCCCAGGATCAAGGAAGTCAGCGAGGGCGATGCCAGGGGTGTGCGACAGATTTGTAGGTAACCAAGGTCATTGCAAACCGGGTTGTTCACACACGGGCGGAAACAGTCAGCCAGTTGGCCGATGGCCGGGATCGACTGGGTCTGTGATGTCTCGGCGTCCAGGCTGAACGGCCAGCAGGTTAAATAACAAGCTAAGGCAGGTCAGGAGGGGCGAATCACGGTCAGCGTGAACGGCTTGTCGCC
>Ga0187883_10001341_pt1 | contig 15180 bp, 15 predicted proteins | sample June2016WEW_20_1_2_FD_132966 | JGI IMG/M metagenome (GOLD analysis project Ga0187883, IMG submission 132966) | Peatland microbial communities from SPRUCE experiment site at the Marcell Experimental Forest, Minnesota, USA - June2016WEW_20_10 | ecosystem: Environmental > Terrestrial > Soil >...
AACGGCCCTCGTTTGCGCAGATGTTTGCGGATTTTCAAGAGCATCATCCGCCCGGCTTCTATTCGACCGAAGCTCTCGAGAAGACGCTGTGCGACCGATTTTCAGTGCTTGGGTACAGCCACCAGTTCGACAAGCTCTCGCGGGAACTCTTTGTTACCGGGACGGACATCGATACCGGCGAGCATCTGGTTTTCGGCGCGGGCGAGTTCGCAGATTCGCACATTTGCCGCGCGGTCGCCGCTTCATGCGCAATCCCCGTGTTCTTCCGTCCGATCCGCATCGGCGATCGAGACGTTGTCGACGGCGGGGTCTCGGAAGTCTGTCCCCTCGAGATCGCCGTAGAACGAGGCGCGACGGCGATAGTGTTCGTGAATCCTATGGTGCCCATTCGCAATGATCGCGCCCGAATATGCATTCCCGCTCCCGGAGGACACTGCGCGCGCCTATCCGAGAAGGGCGTTGGATGGGGGAGCAGGCGATGCGTCTTATGCGGGCCCACTCCCTGGGGTCGGCGATCGATACTCTGCGCTCCAACCCGCGCGTGCAACTATTGCATGTCGAGCCCGGCCGCGACGAGATGCAACTTTTCATGCATAGCATCATGTCGTTCTCGACCGGCCGCGAGCTGCTGGAATATGGAAGGGATTCCGGTCGTCGCTTCTTCGCAAGTTCCGGCGCAGCGATTCTATCGACGGGTGACTCTTGCGCGAGCGCCCCGGATCATTCGCTCACAGCGTGCCACGCTCGCGCGGCCGTATAAGGCGAGGCACCCATTCGGAAGTGTACCGCCGGCCCACTGAGATCGGTGTGAAACCTTTTTCTCGCTGCGGACATCAAAGCCCCATACTAAACCACTCCTTAGGAGGAGAAAAAATGAACGCGAAGAATGCGCTGATCGCCAGTGCGGTGGCGATGCTGTTGGTCACCGGTGCCGTGAATGCACGCGCCCAAGAGGGCACGGGCACCGATCAGGTGAAGTGCGTCGGTGCCAACGGCTGCAAGGGACAGTCGTCCTGCAAATCTGCCCAGAATGACTGCAAGGGCAAGAACGCCTGCAAAGGACAAGGTTTCGTCAAAACGTCCGCCCAGGATTGCAAAGACAAGGGCGGTACCGTCGCACCTCCGGACGGCAAGTAGATCAGTGGGGGACCTCGGCGTCGCCGCCGGGGTCCTACCAAATCGATGAGCTTCTTACCCCATCTAGGGCACGGTGTCGGTCTTCGGACCATTCACTACCCGCACGTTCTGGACAGGACGGCTCGCGCGGACTGGTTCGAAGTAATCTCGGAAAACTTCATGATTGCCGGCGGCCGGCCTCTGCAGATATTGGAGAAGGCCCGCGAACTTGCGCCGGTCGTTCTTCATGGCGTGTCGCTCAATATCGGCGGAACCGATCCTCTGAGAGAGGACTATCTGACCGAACTCGAATTGTTGATTCGACGGTTCGCTCCGGCGTGGGTTTCCGATCATCTTTGTTGGGGAGCCGTCGGCGGAAGCTTTGCCCACGATCTCTTGCCGCTTCCCTACACTGAAGAAGCGGTGAGGCACGTCGCCGCTCGAATCCGCCAGGTTCAGGACCGGCTTGGACGCCGCATCCTGATGGAGAATGTTTCCAGCTACCTGACCTATTCAATTTCGTCCATGCCGGAATGGGCGTTCGTTTCCGCCGTCGCCGAGGAAGCCGATTGCGGCATTTTGTTGGACGTCAACAACATCTACGTCAGCGCAATCAACCACGGCTTCTCTCCGCTGGAATATCTTTCGGGAATTCCCAGAGAGCGGGTCGGGCAGATTCACCTGGCCGGTCACAGCAGCTCGGGAGATTTGCTGATCGACACTCACGACCATCCCGTTCCGACGCCGGTATGGCGGCTCTATCGCGAGGCGGTGCGACGGTTCGGGCGGGTATCTACGCTCGTGGAATGGGACGATCAGATACCTCCTTTTGAAGAACTCGTGGCCGAAGCGAATCGCGCGCGTGAAATTGAGGGCGAGGTACTCAATGCCAGCTCCATCTCTCTATGAAGTCCAGCGCTTGTTCTGGGAGTCTGTAGCGGTCCAGCCCGGCCGAGACTCGATTGCACCAGCCTTTGTCCGCTTGGTTCGCGGGTACGACGATAGCGATCGGAAAACACGAATCGGTGTTTACGCGGACGCTTACTTTTTGCGGCTCCGCGATGTTCTGCGCGAAGACTTCCCTCGCGTAGCCGCTCTGGTCGGCCCCGCGCAATTTGATGAGGTTGTCAAAGGTTATCTTGAGGCGTTTCCTTCGCGGTGGCCGTCGGTGCGTCACCTGGGCCACGCGCTGCCTGAATTCCTCCGGCACAGAACAGACATGCCCAAGTGCCTTGCCGATCTCGCCGAACTGGAATGGGCCCGCATTGAGGTTTTTGACGCGCCCGATGCTGAATGTGCGACAATCGAGGACTTTATCTCAGTTCCTCCGGATGCGTGGCCGGCTCTGCGCTTCTCGGCGATACCTGCGTTCAAAACTTTGCGCGCTCAATACCCCGTTCATCAGCTTTGGTCCGGTGGAAGATCGTTGGAAGTGAAGGCGGCCGATACTTCGTTACGCGTCTGGCGCGCAAATGACTGCCGAGTGTTTCATGCGCCGATGGACGAGCGAGAGTCAGCGGCGCTCACGAAGATGATCTCGGGCGAGCCGTTCGCGGCAATCTGTGAAACATTCGCTGACTTGCCCGGGGCTGGAGCGGCGCAAGAATCGGCGGCGCTTCTTGTACGATGGATTGAGGACGGAATCATCCATCGAATCGACCAAGCGGCGTAGCCTACGAACCACTTCCATTCTTGAGTCTACTGTCCAGGATTCTGTTGACGAGAGACTTCGGCATCACCGTTTCGCTGGAATCGCGCGAATCTTCCACTATCCGCTTAGCCGCGCTAATTGTCAGCTCATATCCTTTCAGATAGTCTGAGCATCGGACGCACTTCGCCCGGTGCTGCAAGAATGTTCGACGATCAACATCGCTCAATTCACCGTCTCGTAATCTACGCATCAGGCCGACGAACTCGCGGCAAGTCAATTCACTACGCTGCACGGTTTGCTTCCCTCTCATCAGTCCCTTTCGATGCTGTCATGCTCAGAGGATGTCTGGCGATAACGCATGCGAAATCTTTTGCAAAACATAGATCCAGCGTCCAATCGAGGGCAACTCGCACCTTCTTCTCCAGCCGTGGAAGCTTGAACAGGTAGATAGTGCGCCAGAGCCACCAGGCGAGAAACCCTGAGAAATTGACGCCAAAAACATTAGCCACCCCGCTGCGTCGGCCGATTGCGGCGAGCCGGCCTAACGTCGAGAACCGAAAGGGCTTCTTTTTTCCTCCCAGAATGTCTGCGGCGACGTTGCGCGCAACGCATCTCCCTTCGCGAATCGCGTGCTGAGCGGTTGGGGGATGGAATCCTCCGGTCTTGCGGTCGGGAATCGACGCGCAATCGCCCAGAGCCCAAACGTCGGTAAATCCGTCAACTTCGAGGTACTCATTGACGAGGATGCGTCCGCCGCTTTTCGGAACAGGTAGACCTGCGACGAGAGGATTCGGCGCGTTGCCCGCTGCCCAGATCAGCGTGGTAGCGGGAATCGTCCGCCCATCTGAAAGTTCGACCAAACCGTCGCGAACCGCCGTGACGCGCGTGCGTGTGATTATCTCAACGCCGCGGGCAGCTAGCTTTCTCTGCGCATAGGCCCCGAGCTTACTGCCCAATTCCGGCAGAATGAACGCGTCAGACGATATAAGGATCGTATGGACAAATTCCGGCGTCAGGTTCGGATAAAAGCGGATTGCCTCGCGGAGGAAGTCATGGATCCCGCCCAGCGTTTCGACTCCCGCGAAACCCGCCCCCACTACCACGAACGTGAGCAGAGGCTGCCGTTCGCCGACCGCGCACTCCGAGTTCGCTTCCTCGAGATGCGTGATCAGACGATTCCTCAATTGGATTGCATCGTCGAGTGTCTTGATCGTCAGCGCTACATCCTGAAGCCCTGGCAGGCCAAAGAAATTCGTGCTTGAACCGAGCGCGATTATCAGATGATCGTATGAGAGTTCGTGGACGTGATGGTCGAAGCCATGGGAGATCGCGACACATCGTCGTTCCAGATTTATGGTTTCTATATTGCCGGTGAAGGTCTTTACCCGCCGGAGCAGCTTGCGAAGAGGATTGATGATGGCGTTCATTTCGAGATCGCTCGCCGCGACTTCGTGCAGCATCGGAGTGAATAGAAAGTAGTTGTCGCGCGTCACTAGGGTGATGTTTACGTCATCGCGGCTGCGGAGCGCATGTTCCAGTTCAATCGCGGCGTATATGCCACCAAAACCGCCGCCGAGTATAAGGATGCGGCAGGCGCAATTGGAGCCCGTTTCAGGCTCCGGACCCTCGCATCCGAGGGCATGGTTTTCGGCTTGATCCATTCATTTCTCCGCAGCGGAACCGTTGAAAGTACCGAATTGTTCCATTCCTTAGATGCGTCTCAGGCGGTGGGGTTTCATTGTTCCTGTTGGCGTACTGGCGGATTGGCACTAGAATCGATCCGGCAGCAAACTCGCTGACTATCGAGCTGGAGTTCTCGTTGATGGGGACGAAGCAATCGTCGACCGAAACCTCTTCCGAAAACGCGGCCCTGCGAGAGATCGTCGAGGGAGTGGAATCCGAAACGGGAGATCGTTTCTTCTACTCGCTCGTCAAGCACCTCGCATCCGCACTCGGCTGCGAGTACGTCTATGTCTCAGAGCTCCTGGGAAACCGTTTGCGGTTCCGGACGCGCGCGGTCTGGGGACGCGGAAGTTTCATGGAAAACTTCGAGTTCCCCCTCTATGGTACTCCGTGCGAAGCAGTTCTGAGCGGCAAGTTCTCTCATCATCCCCAAAGGATCCGCGAGCTCTTCCCTACCGACGACGTTCTCAAGCAATGGGGGGTCGAGAGCTATTGCGGCGTTCCCCTGCTTGATTCGTCGGGAACGGTGGTCGGTCACTTGGCGATGCTGTCCGAGCGGCCGATGTGGGATGGACCCCGGGGACTTGCGATCATGCGAATCTTTGCTGCGCGAGCACGCGCCGAACTAGAGCGCCTGCGCACCGAGGATGCACTCCGCCATGCGAACGAGGCGTTGGTACGGAGCGAAGAGCGCTTTCGCGACCTGTTCGACGAGGCCCCGATAGCCTACGTGCATGAAGACCTTGACTCCCGCTTCATCGAGGCTAATCGGACGGCTATGAGGATACTCGGTCTTAAGTCCGAAGAGATCGCCGGAATGACTGGGAAGTCCCTGGTACCCGAGACGCGCGAGGCCCAACGCCGCCTGGGCGAGTGGCTCGACTCAATGGGACGCGGCACCGCTACCGATGGCGCCGTCCTTGAGCTACGCCGCAAGGACGACGGCAGGCCCGTGTGGGTCCAGTGCTGGTCAAGGCCATCCCCTGATGGCAGTTACACACGCACGATGTTCCTCGACATAACGGACCGCGTGCTCATGGAGCGGGAGAAGGCGCGCCTCGAAGCTCAAAACACCTACCTGATTGAAGAGATCAAAGAAACGCACAACTTCGAGGAGATTGTCGGGCAGAGCCGAGCTCTCGCCGAGGTGATCGACAAGGTAAAGCTCGTCGCCAGCACGGATTCGTCGGTGCTGATACTGGGCGAAACCGGCACCGGCAAGGAGCTGGTAGCACGCGCCGTGCACTCAAACAGCGAGCGCAGGAGTCGGCCGCTAGTCAAGGTGAATTGTGCAGCGCTTCCTGCTGGCCTTATCGAAAGCGAATTGTTTGGTCATGAAAAGGGAGCGTTCACCGGTGCAACCGATCGCCGAATCGGACGCTTCGAACTCGCGCACGGAGGAACAATTTTTCTCGACGAGATCGGTGACGTGCCGCCCGAGGTGCAGGTGAAGCTGCTACGCGTTCTCCAGGAACACGAGTTCGAACGACTTGGCGGTTCTAATCTGATCAAGGTCGATGTGCGTGTGATCGCTGCAACTAACCGCGATCTTCTTCGATCGGCCACCGAGGGAACCTTCCGACAGGATTTGTTCTACCGCCTGAACGTGTTTCCGGTCCAACTGCCGCCACTGCGCGAACGCCGCGACGATATTCCGCCACTCGTGCACTACTTCGTTCGCCGCTTCAGCTTGAAAATCGGGCGCAAGATCACTCGTATTCAGCGGGAAACGATGGAAAGGCTGGTTAACTACGGCTGGCCGGGAAATGTGCGGGAGCTCGAGAACGTGATCGAACGCGCAGTAATCCTGTCGCGGGGGGTCGAACTTGAAGTCGCTCCGGGCGTCTTACCAGAGATGGAGGCAGTCGCTCCCAAGCTAGCACCAGCCTCGCGACCCGTGCAGGAGCAACAGCTTTCGGAGGTTCCTTCGCCGCAAAGTATCGAACAGGTCGAACGCAATCACATTCTCGCGGTTCTGATGCGAACGAACTGGCGAATTGAAGGATCGGACGGCGCAGCGGCCTTGCTGAGCCTCAATCCCAGCACGCTTCGCAGCCGAATGAAAAAGCTCGGCGTTCAGCGGAGTACACAAGGGGTTTCGTAGATCCGCGAGATATCGCGGGCGACTGTCGCGGCTCGCGGTACTCGAACAGCGTAAATCCCTGGAATCATTGCGATCCTGGTCGTGGCCTGTGCCTTGCTCTAACCGTGGTCATGATCAGAATCACCGTAGTCCCCCGTGAGCACAGCGCGACTCGAGTCATAGTCGAGGGCCGGATAAACAAGGCCTCATCGGTCGAGTTAGCAGGCGTTTGCGACCGTCATCTTGCCGGCGGAGACAACATTGAGCTCGATCTGTCGGCCGTGACCTTTGCGGACAGTGAGGGCGTTACCCTTGTGCGCGATCTCATTAAGAGAGGCTGCACATTAGAGGAATGCTCGGAGCTGGTGCGTACGCTGGTCGAGGATCACTCACCGCAACAGCCAAAGTCGAACTACGCGGGCAACGAAAACGAACGGGAGTTGCTCGCGCAGCTACGCGCCGGTGACGAGGACGCCTTCGGCCTGGTGGTTCAGCGATATGGTGGCCGAATGCTGCTGACTGCGCGCAGATTTCTCAGCAACGAACACGACGCTCAGGATGCCGTCCAGGAGGCGTTCGCTTCGGCCTTCCGCGCGCTCGACAAATTCAACGGCGACGCGATGCTTTCTACCTGGCTTCATCGCATTGTCGTGAACGCGTCGCTCGTGCAGTTGCGATCCAGGCGCCGCCGGAGTGAGCAACCCATAGAACCGCTACTGCCGCGCTTCGATCACGACGGCGAGTGGATCGATGACCGAGTGACCCGGACCGACGCCACCGAGACAATTCTCGAGCGTCGCGACTCGCGTGAGATGGTGCGGCGCTGCATCGAGCGACTACCCGACAAATACCGGTGCGTCCTTCTGCTGCGCGATATCGAAGAACTTGATACCGAGGAGACCGCGCGATCTCTCGCGACTACGGCGAACACCGTCAAGGTGCGGCTCCATCGGGCTCGGCAGGCACTCAAGACGCTCATCGAGCGAGAGTCTGCCCTCCAGGCGCATGATTCGAGCCATATCGGCTCATGCGATCGTGAGCACCGCACTTCGCTCTAGGCAAAGGGTCTGTAGGCAAGCCACGCGAGCAACCTCTTATGCCTTGGCTCCCCGCAGTCGAACCCGACGGCAGTGTTGCCAGCTCACCGAAAATGAACGCGAACCCTTGCGGCAAGTAACTCGCAGATGAGTAAAACCCCAGGTCTATTTGCCTTCATTGCGTCGGCCGTGCTCACCTTTCCGGCGATAGCGTTCGCGCAATTCGGTGGTCAAGGCCTTGGTAGCGCACTTAGCAACGATCCCTTGTCGCACCAAGGTCAGGTCCGCCCCGGCGTCGAGGATACCGCTGGACACGCCGCGCAGGAGACGCCCTTCAAGATCATCAAAGATGTAAAGCTGGGCCTTAAAGATGCTGATCCGAACGTGCGCGTGGGTGAGTTGACCAAATTACGCGATCTGCAAGATCCAGAAGTCAACGCTATTCTCGTGGAGTCGATGGCCGACACGGATTTGCGCGTGAAGCTTAAGGCCATCGACCTCCTGGGTTCGCGCGAGGCTGATGAGGCAGTAGCGCCGATGTCGTCGATGCTGTTTCTGCGATCGACGGAGCAAATCGCAAGACTTCATCTGGTTGCGGAGCTTGGCCGAATCGGCGACGGTCAAGGTGCACCGGCTGTTATGCAATTTCTGGCGGAGCCCGAAGACGATCGCGGACGCGGCACTGCTGTATTCGTGCTGGGCGAGATTGGAAATGAGAAAGCGACGCCGCTCCTCAAAAGGGTCGTGATAGAAGATCAGAGTCCGACGGTACGGCGGCTGGCGCGAGAAGCGCTGCGCAAGATCGACGGCGAGCTTCCTTTCGAGCACCAAAAGCAGACTGCCGTCGCAGCAAGACCCGCATGCCCCGGTTCCGACCGATCAGAAGCTCGCAAAGCTGCGCGAGCTCGACCAGAAGTTGCAGAACCAGGAGCGTTAACCCTGAGTCGTATATCGTAAGAAGAGCCGGCCTGATTTCTCAGCAGGCCTTGGCGCTATTGACGCCTCTTATTTTTTTCGCGACGAGACATCGAGGCGCTCCCGCTTGCTTGCTTGACAGAGAGCACGGGAGGGCGGCGAATCATCCGCGACGCTTCGCCCGCGAGCTCGCGGTCGCGCCAATCAAGCACCCCGCGTCTGAGCCGGCGGGGATCGATTTCCAGCGCATCACAGATGTTCTCGACGGAAAATGGCCCATTTCCCTCAGCGCGAAAGAGCCACCACTCGGCATCGGCGAATAGTCTGCGGCGAGGTCCTTGCCCACATGCAGAACCCATGCGAAAGCACCGAACGGCATCGGTGAGCACCGCCAACATCAACTGTTTCTCCGGTTCGAGATGCTTGGTTCGCGCGTTGAAATGCTGCGATGGCAGAAGAATGTCTGGCACCGAGAACCCATCGACTACGGAGTTGGCCGTGGACATCTGGCGTTCCTGTGTTTCCGCCGACTGTTGGAGACTTGACACGCAGATAAGGGCAGCAAAGTCGCGCGAGGACTTTCTGAATCCGTGAAAGTTGGATGCAACGAGAGGGCCTCAGGTTACGCACGGGCGCGTAGCACGTGCCATGGGGAGCGCCGCGGTTTCGCATTGACGTATGAAGCTCGATTCCATCCTGTCGCCGGATCGAAACGGCGCAGTGGTGGATGTTCATTTCCTCGCCTTTGAGACAAATAGTCTTCGCCGACATCTTAGTAACGATGGCCTCGCCTCTCGACTGCGATGTGCTTGTCGTCGGCGGTGGACCCGCTGGGCTCGCCGTTGCAATAGCAGCGCGAATGAACGGTCTGAGTGCGATCGTAATCGAGCGCCACCCCTCTCCGCCTGACAAGGCTTGCGGCGAATGCCTCATGCCGCCGGCGGTATCAGCGCTCAACCGGCTGGGTGTGCTGGATTTAATCGATCCCGCCCGTCGCGCCTCGATCGACGGCATTCGATTCGAACAAGAAGGCGCTGCGTCGGCCGAGTCCCGACTCCCATCACCGGGCGGACTGGGCGTCAGGAGGACCGAGCTGACTGCGGCGATGATACATCGAGCTCGCCGGCTCGGCGCGGAAATTCACGAGCGCACCAGCGTACTCGGCTATCGTGTCCAGCAGGACCAGGTGCTTGCGGAAACGGATGTGGGACCAGTGCGCGCCCGATTCCTTGCTGCCGCAGACGGCCTTCACTCGCGCATGCGCTCAACCGCTGGATTGCAGGCGACCCCGAGCCGACCGCGGCGATTCGGGATACGCCAACATTTTCGCGTCAAGCCGTGGTGCCGCTTCGTCGAAGTTCACTTTACCGACGGAGTTGAGGCCTATGTCACTCCGGTCGGTCCCGGGCGAGTGGGTGTCGCGTTCCTGTGGGACGACGCGAGCGTGGCGCAGCATGGCGCTTCGATTGACAAACTTTTTGAACGATTTCCTTCCATTTCGGTGCGCCTTGCAGGAGCGGAGGTGGATTCCCGTCCCCGCGGTGCGGGTCCAATGGCACGTACGGCACGCTCGCGAATCGCAGACCGTTTTGCGCTGGTGGAAGATGCGGCAGGTTATATCGATGCGATAACAGGCGAAGGGCTGTCACTCGCGCTCGTCTCGGCGCTCACTCTATGCAGGATACTTCCCGCCGCGCTCGAATTAGGCGGGTCGCGCGAGACACTCCTCGCGTACCAGCGCGAATCCGCGCACCAGTTCCGCCGCTACGCGTTTGTGACAAAGATCATGCTCGCCTTTGCGCGCCGTCCAGCGCTTCACGGGCCAGTAATCGCAATGCTCGCGGGACACCCTCAAATGTTCTCAGCGATACTCCACTTCGCTGTCGGCTCGCGCTCGGCAAGAGAGCTGCCCGAGAACACCCCATCGCTGAGCCCTGCGGAATCGCAAGATTGAACCCTATCTAGGAGGAAGAATATGCGTTCATCGAAAATTCTAACATTGCTAGCTATCGGACTGGCGCTCGCAAGTTCCGGCTGCGGTGCGCTGGAGGCCGCCAGGTCAGAGCAGATTGAAAAGCAAATGGCCTTCGAGCATCGCGTTGACACTGCTCATGTCTGGGTCACCACGGAGGCGCCTCCGGCCGGCAAACCTTACTCCACGCTCGGCGAGTTAAGTTACACCGAGCCGTTCTCGCCCGACGCGATCGACGAGGCCAGGATCAGCGACAAGTTGAAGAAAATAGCCCTTGAGAAATGGCCTGACATGATCGACGCGATCGTCAACGAGAATCAGACGGTTTCCGCCGACGGCTCGCAGATCACGGTCACGGGAAAGGCAATTCAATACGACTCGTCGGTGGACCGGGCTGCCTTGCATCACCTTAACGACGACCTCGTCGCGTCGCCTAACGGCAACTAGTAGCCGACAGGCGCAAGCGGAAACCGTTCGCGACGCGCCCGCCGGCTACAGAAACCGTCGCTTTACAGACTGCCCCCGACTGGTTCTTAGGGTGGGAGTTCCGGAGAGACACTAGAGGAGAGAGAAAAGCTTCAGAAACGACAGAGGTGAAGATGCCCGATATTGTTGGCTCTTTTTCAATACTTACACAGAAACTTACACATTTTCGCATTTGATGGAAATAAAGCCAATAAAACAAAGAGCTTTTCGCTATAATCAAACGACTTAAAATTCTCAGGAGGGCAACCTCCGTGCGGGTTCGAGTCCCGCCCCCGGCACCATATGCGTATTGGCGTTGCTCTAGCTAGGTCTGTTCTAGAAGCCACGCGGTGGGCCGATCTGCGGCGTGCGCACCGGCTCGGCCATGCCATAGAAGACCACGACTCCCTGACCGCCGCAGCGGGTCGATAGCCCCTCCAGCGGTGTACCGATGCAGCTGTCGATATCCTGCCAGTTGTTGGTAACCCAAACGTTTCCGGCCGGATCAATGTCGATATCAACCTCCATCTGCAGGCCACCGCCGACATAACCGAGCGGAGGCGAGATTGGATCGCCTGTCTTCATGCCGGGCGGGCAGTTCTCGGTACGGGTGCCGCAGAGGTGCGCGATTTGGCCTGACGCGCCAGCGAAGTTGGAGACCCAAACATTGTCGTCGCCATCCACGGCGACGGCCCATGGCCCCGGGAGACTGCCGCCGGTGAACGGCGAACCTGGATAGGGGGAGCCATCTGGGCGCAGCAGGATCATACTTCCGCCTCGGCGACCGCCTTTCTGCTCAGACATGGTCTTCGTCAGGTAATCAGAAGCCGACGTCACGCCGTGGAGCTTGAGCCGTAGCCCCATGTCGACTAGATGCATCATGCCCACCAAGCTGTTGCCGAAACGGTCTGCGATCCAGATGTTGTCTTGGCTATCGATTGCAAGACCGCTGGTGTTGAATCCACTCTTGAAATTCTCAGCTTTGCTCGGGTCAGCAGCAGGGAAGCGCGTTACGTGGTCGATGCCGCTGTTCGAGACCCAGATACGGTCTCGCCCATCGATGGCGAGGTGAAACGGCGCTACGAACGACCTGCAAGGCTCAGCACTATCGCCCTCGCAGACAATTCGCCCCTTGTTGAGATCGCCCTTGGGGAAGTACACGAGTTGCTTCTTCTCGACCCCCAAGATCCATACGTCACCAGTTGGCGTGACAGCGACACCCTGCATCAGCCCCAAGCGGCCATTGAAGCTGATACCATCGGGCGGGGTCAGGGGCTTGCCGTTTTTGTCGAATACCACGATTGCCTTGGAGCCATAGGTGGTGAACCAGGCGTTGTCCTTGGCGTCGATCGCCGCGCCGAACGTGCCGCCTTCCATCCCTCCACCGGTAAAGCCGGTGGTAATCGGCGAAAGGGGTTTGCCATCAGGGGCGAACTTGGTGGCGTGGCCCTCCCACAGCGAATCCTGCCCCTGCCAACCAACCGAGAAATTGTCGCCGACCCAGAAGTTGCCGTCGCTGTCGAAGCCGCCCTTGCCGCCTGCGCGGTAGCCGCCGCCGTCGAACTTCAGCGGCAGCACCCACGCACTGGGCACCCAATTTAGATAAGGCATATAGGGAACGGGGCGCAGGTTCTTGCCTTGCGGGATTGGATAGAACGAATCGAGCAGCGCGTAGAGTTGTTTGGGGCGGTACCACGGATAGCGGGCAATCGACTCGGCCGCCGCCAGAGTATCGGTCGGGGCGCCGCCGGTCGTCGGAGTGGCGGCCACGAATAGTTTGTCGCACGCATTGGCTGTCGCCCTCGTGACGCAACCGGCCAGTACGTCGGCCAGCGTCGCGAAGTTGGCCATCGTCGGCGTCTGCGGACCGTTGAGCGGATCCTGGATAGCGGATCCCCAGCCACCCGTTTCAAGACCGACGAAGTTCGGTACATTGCTCGCTGCGATTCGAAGGCCAAGTGCATTGCCTTTGATCGCCGCGCCATCCAGAAACTGTGCGTTGGTCCATACCGACGCCACGGTTGTCATCTCGTTGATAACCACTTGTGCCGGGGGTTTGCTGCCCACCACGGAGATGAGCGCGATCGCCGGGTTGTCTCCGCCGCCCTTATTGCCAGCCGGTACCCCGCCTTTGGCAACTATATAGAGGATGCTGTCAGGCGATCCTTCCGCGCTCAAAGTAAATCGGCCGTCGTCGCCGGTTTGAGTTTGAGCTAATTGCTTTGGCGCGTCCGCACTTGCGGACCACAGCGTCACTGTCGATTTTGCGATCGGTGCGCCTGCGCCGAGCACCTGACCTTCGATGCTGTCGGCGGAAGCGGTCGCGGCCCATAGAAGGGCTGAGATGGCAAATGCGGCGACTGTGAATCGACCTGCCGATCCCAGATTAGGAACGCTCGGCTTCAGATCCATCTCCATTCCTCCTTCTTCGCGCGAAAGACTCTCGCGCGAATGAGAAAGCAGCGCAACCACCTAACACAACCTTCTGCCTATCACCGTCATTTCCTTTTCTCCGGCATTGTTTGCTCGTTCCATGAAAATCAAAACAGCAAAAAAACCCCGAACGCGACTCAATATGTGGCAACTTTAAAAAGGGGATTGAAGAATACAGTCAGCGCCATCGGGGCGCTCGTCAGCATGACGACTCACTGCTGCGAATTTAGAACCGAAGTCTTGTAGCCCGTGCGCGATTTGCTGAAACTTAAGCCGTCACCGTGCCCGGTGTGCGGAAAAACTCGCAAGTTGACTTCCCACTGTCCGCAGCATGAATAGAATTGAGAAAATTATGTACGTCAAAGCGACCGCCTGCGGCATGCCGAAGGGCCACTGATTGCGAATGATTTCGGAGATGCTTGGGCACTCGACAATCCAGCTAACTGCCGACACTTACACTCACCTAATGGCGGAGTCCAAGCGCGAGCTGGCGGAAAAGATGGACGTCATTACTTAGTGGGGCAAAGAGCTCGACGAACTAGCTCCAATTTTTATCGTCCACCAGCGATTCAGGTGTCAGTCCAGCGCGGCAAGTGCGTCGAGAAGGGTGCGCCCGACAGTGCCGCCCGGAGCTCGCTGACGAATTCTCGCGCTGCTTGTCGCCCGTTGGGGAATTGGTCGTTTCGATCCCAGCGCCATGCTGCGACCATCGCAAGCATCAGGACCCGGCATTCGCGGAGCAGTTGTTGATCGGTGCTCCGGTAGAGCACGCTCACCTCTTCGGGCACGTAGGCGAGATCGAACTCGACGGGCCCGCGGCAAAAGGTCTCGAGGTCTATGAACAGCAGGCCCTTCTTCGTCCTGAGCACGTTGCCCGGGTGTGGCTCGCCGTGCAGAAGTTGTTCGGGGCGCCCGCGGGCGCTGATCGCCTGCCGCAGACTTCGTAACGTGTTGCTGAGAAGCTCGCGGTCCGCGTCAACGAGCTCTGGAGTCTGGTCGCGGTTTCCGACAAGCCGTTGGGCGTCGGTGATTCGATCTGTGAAGTGCGGTGTAGGGAAGTCGATCTGCCGCATGCAGTCATGCAGCCGTTCGAGCGCGTGTGCGTAGTCGGCTGGCGCGAACTCTCGAGACGGCACAGGTTCGTAGTAGGTCCACAGCGTGACCACAAAGCCGTCACGCACGTAGACGCCCGGCGCGACCCGAGGCTCAAGCGCTGCTACAGGGCTCCCGGTTTCCGCGAGCCGTAAAGCAAGCTCGACTTCGAACTCAGCCCAGCGCTTGATGCGCTCCTCCGCGACCCGAGCAAGAACGTCGCACGGCAGCAGGCGCACAGCGAGCTTGTTCGACTCCTGGAGCACGATCGCATCATCGACGGTGAGGCCAAGCGCCGCAGCAGCGCCCATCGCCGCAGCGATCGCACGGTTACGGTTACTCGTCATCGACAAGGCTTTGAGGGTGAGAAAGGATCGCCAGAAATAGAAATACGTCCGGATTTTTGTTCGAGCCGAGCGCCGCCGTTCCTCGGCACGGGATTTTTCGATGCGATGTCATTCAATTAACTACTTTTGATTGCGGATCGTGGTCAAGCGGCGCGCGACGCACCTCACGCCGACTGTGCTCCGCAAAAATTGGCGGCCTGACTTGAAACGGGCTAAATTGCGACCGATTCGAAGGGAGGAGATGGAGAACCGAGGACGTCGATCCATGATGAAATCCTGCCCGGGCGGCATTACCCCGGCAGGGCGACGCCGATTGTCACTGGCGATGAAAAGACGTTGGGCGGAGCGGCGGGCGAAGAAGTTGTCCGCTAAGACTGCCGCGCCAA
>Ga0187883_10001344_pt1 | contig 15166 bp, 12 predicted proteins | sample June2016WEW_20_1_2_FD_132966 | JGI IMG/M metagenome (GOLD analysis project Ga0187883, IMG submission 132966) | Peatland microbial communities from SPRUCE experiment site at the Marcell Experimental Forest, Minnesota, USA - June2016WEW_20_10 | ecosystem: Environmental > Terrestrial > Soil >...
ACACCAGCGTCGAGACCTCGCGCATCGTCTTGAGCTTGGCCGGGGGCACGCAATGGTAGCCGAGCTTGAGCTGCAAGTTGGCGATTATCGAAACCAGGTTCGCATTGCCGCATCGCTCGCCGAAGCCGTTGATCGTCCCCTGCACCTGCACCGCGCCGCCGTGCACGCCGGCAAGGGTGTTGGCGACCGCGACGTCCGAGTCGTTATGACAGTGAATTCCGATCGGGCAATTCACCGCGGCGCGCGCCGCCGTTACCGCGGCTTCGATTTCGCCGGGCAGGCGTCCGCCGTTGGTGTCGCACAGCGCGATCAGGGTGACGCCCGCGTCGTCAACGGCTTTCAGGCACGCAAGCGCGTACTCGGGATTGTGAAAATAGCCGTCGAAGAAATGTTCGGCGTCGAAAATCGCCTCGTCGAAGTTCTTTTTCAGAAACGCGATCGTGTCGTTGATAATTTCGAGATTTTCGCTGAGCGGGATTCGCAGCGCCTCGCGAACGTGCATGTCCCAGGTCTTGCCGACCACGGTCGCGACTTGAGTCCCGGTGCGCAGGATCAATTGCAGATTGCGATCGGCCGCGGCGCGAACTCCGGAGCGGCGAGTCGAGCCGAAGGCCGCGATCTTGGCGTGGCGAATCTTGATCTTCTTGATCTCCTTGAAGAACGCCGCATCGCGATCGTTCGAGCCCGGCCATCCGCCCTCGATGTAATCGAAACCGAGATCGTCGAGACGTTGGGCAATCGTGACCTTGTCCTCGACCGTCAGCGAGACGTCTTCGGACTGGCATCCGTCGCGCAAGGTGGTGTCGTAAACCTGGATATGTTTTGCATCCGGCATCGGACTCAAACTGTCTCCCGCGGCGCGGCGTTCGAGCCGCCGTCGCCGTTGACAAACGCGTCGTGCAGCGCACGCATCGCGAGTTCCCCGTATTTCGAATTGACCACGACCGAGACCTTAATCTCCGAGGTCGAAATCATCTCGATATTAATCCGTTCCGCGGCCAGCACCTGGAACATCGAGGCCGCGACGCCCGCATGCGTGCGCATTCCAACGCCGACCACCGAAACCTTGGCGACCTGATCGTCATGCCGCACGCCCGACGCGCCGATTTCCTTCGCCGTACGGGTGACGATTTCGAGCGCGCGGCCGAGATCTTCGCGCCCGATGGTAAACGTCATGTCGGTGTGACCGTCGGCGCTGGCGTTCTGGATAATCATGTCCACGACGATTCCCGCGTCGGCGATCGGGCTGAAAATCTTCGCGGCCAGACCGGGCCGATCCTCAACGCCGGCAAGGGTTATCTTGCTTTGATTCTGGTCGAGCGTTACGCCCGAAACGAGCACGTCCTCCATTGACAAATCCTCTTGTCCAACCCACGTCCCCTCGGCTTCACGGAAGCTGGAGCGGACGACGAGCGGCACGTTGTAACGTCGGGCGAGTTCAACCGAACGGGTTTGCAGGACCTTCGCGCCGAGTCCCGCCATCTCGAGCATCTCATCATACGAGATGCGGCCGAGTTTTTTGGCTTTGGGGCATACGTTGGGATCGGCGGTATAGACACCGTCCACGTCGGTGTAGATTTCACAAGCGTCGGCTTTGAGAGCCGCTGCCAGCGCGACTGCCGTCAGATCCGAAGCGCCGCGGCCAAGCGTCGTGATATCGCCGGCGGGGTTGACGCCCTGGTAGCCGGCAACCACGACGATCTGCCCATCGTCGAGAGCGCGCATCACGCGATCGCATTGCACGGATTTGATTCGCGCGCGGCCGTAATTCGAGTCGGTGGTCAGGTTCATTTGAAAAGCCAGAAAAGATACCGTCCGATGGCCCATCGACTGGAGCCGGATCGCGAGCAGCGCGGCCGAGACCTGCTCTCCCGTGGCCACCAGCACGTCGGTCTCGCGCGCGCTGGGCGAGTCGCTCAATTCGGAGGCGAGCTTGAACAACCGGTTGGTCTCGCCCGCCATCGCCGAGACCACCACGACGATCCGGTTACCGGCGTCGCGCGACCTTACGACGCGATCGGCGACCGCCTTGATTCGCTCGATCGATCCGACCGAAGTCCCGCCGTATTTTTGAACGACCAATCCCAACGCGATGACCCTATCCGCCCTGAAAAAAGGGGGAATTGAGTATTATGAGCGGAAGATAGGCCTCAAACCAGCCCCCTCGCCGGGCGCGCTTAGGCGAAGCGGCGCTTCAACTTGGAAATAATTTGCGAGTGACGCGAGTCCACCGCGCTCAATTCGATCCGGCGTATGTTAGCACCGGCGTAACTGATCCGGACTGCCAGGTATTCCATCTCCGCACCCCCGCGCAGACGCTCGAACCATTCGACGGCTGCGACACCTTCGGAAAACAAGTACTCGCGAAGGCCCAGGTCGTCGAGTGTGGCCTCTTCGAGGCGATACAGATCTATATGATAGAGCGGGAAGCGCCCGTGATGCTCCTGAATCATCGTGAAGGTGGGGCTCACGATGTCCTCTTCGCGCAGGCTGAGTCCCCGCGCAAGTCCTTTGATAAAGCAGGTCTTGCCCGCGCCGAGATCGCCAATCAGGCCGAGCAGTTCGCCCCCTTCGAGAAGCGAGGCGAGCCGCCGTCCCCACGATTTGGTCTCGTGCGGCGAACGGCTCTCGATCACCATCGTGACCACGGTCGCGCCCGACTCTTCCGATTCTGCAGCGGCATTAGCCATCGCGATTACTCAGTCACCAATATAGCGCAACTACCGCGTTAGTGCTTCCAGCGCCGCCGGCAGCTCATCAATCACGTCGCCGGCGATATAGCCAACGCGCCCCATCCGCGCCGCGACCCGATCCGCCGCGAACCCGTGGAGAAAAACGCCGAGCGCGAGCGCGTCGATCGGGCGCATCTTCTGCCCAAGCAGCGCGCCGACGATTCCCGACAGCGCGTCACCGATGCCGGGCGTGGCCATCCCGGGATTGCCGGTCGAGTTGATATAGACGTCGCCGTCGGGAGAGGCGATGACCGAGTGCGCACCCTTTATCAGCACGGACGCTCCGGTTCGCTCCGCCAGATTGCGCGCGGCAGACACGCGATCGTCGTTGATGATCGCCGGCGTCACGCCGAGCAGGCGCGCGGCTTCTCCCGGATGAGGCGTCAGCACGACCGGACCGCGCGCACGCCTTAAAGCTTCGCAACCGATCGCGGCCAGCGCGTTGAGTCCGTCGGCATCGATCAGCATCGGGCGCTCGCGCTCGGATGCGTCTGAAATCAGCCATTCGACGAGGCGCTTGGTGTCATCGCTGACGCCCATTCCGGGTCCCACGATCAACGCGTTCATCCCGTCGATTATCATCTTCAGCGCGTCGGGCGCGTGAGCGCCGTCAAAGTGGCCGTCGCGATCGGCGATCGGCTCGGTCATCAGTTCGGCCTGCCCCGCCGCGACGATTGGCTGGATCGACTCTGGGACCGCCACCGTAACGAGGCCCGCGCCCGTTCTCAGCGCGGCGCGCGAAGCGAGCAGTACGGCGCCGGACTTGCCGCGGCCGCCGGCGATTACCAGCGGATGTCCATACATTCCTTTGTGCGAATTCACCGGCCGCGCGCGAATCAAATGGCGCACGTCGTCGCGCTCGAGGAATCGGCCGCGAGGCGCTATCTCTTCAATCGCGCGCGCGGCGAAACCTATATCGACAATCCGCAACTCGCCGGATTGCCCGGCGCCCGGATATGAAACGTGGCCGAACTTCGCGAACCCGAAGGTCACCGTGAGCGAGGCTCGGATCGCCGCGCCCATGACAGCACCGGTGTCCGAGTTCACTCCCGACGCGATGTCGACGGCGATTGCAGGCACTGCGAATGAATTAAGAATCTCGATCGCGCGCCGCGGCTTGTCTTTAGCTTCCGCGTTCAGGCCGGTGCCGAAGATCGCGTCGATAAGGGCGCTCGGGCGCTTGCTCAGCGCGGCTTCGAGGCTGGACTCTCCCAATGCCTCGATCGCCTTGCCGCCGGATGCGCGGAACTCCGCGTATGCGCGCGCGGCGTCGCCCTTCAAGTCCGCCGCGCGACCGAGCAGAACGGCTCGCACCGCGAAGCCGTCCTGAATCAGGCGTCTTGCAGCGACGAATCCGTCGCCGCCATTGTTGCCCATCCCCGCCACGACCAGCGCATCGGTGGCCGCTTCGGGGAAGCGCTCGACGAGCGCGTCGGCAACGGCCTCGCCCGCGCGCGTCATCAGCAGGTAAGACGGAATTCCGTACTTTTCCTGGCTGATGCGATCGAGTTCGCGGCTTTCGGCGGCGTTGAGCAAAATCATCGTCGGCTGTCCTGCGAGAAATATTATACCATGCGCGGGAGGCGGGAATGCGGGCCGCGCTGGACTGGCTCACTGGCTCTGGTAGCCTCGGTGTCGGAATGATTCGCCTCAGCGTCAACGTCAACAAAATCGCGACGCTCCGAAATGCGCGCGGCGGAAATATTCCCGACGTAGTCGAGGCGGCGCGCACCTGTATCACCGCGGGATGCCACGGGATAACCGTGCATCCGCGCCCCGACGCGCGGCATATCACGTTTCAGGACGTGCTCGATCTCGCCGCGATGCTGACGGTCGAGTTCAACATCGAAGGATACCCGGGCGCCGAGTTTCTTGACCTCGTGACACGCGTCAGGCCGACGCAGGTGACACTCGTGCCAGACCCGCCCGGCGTGCTGACGTCGAATGCGGGATGGAACCTGACGAGCGGGGCGGATTGGCTTGGCGACGTGCTTGCCAGGCTGGGCAAGGCGGGCATCCGCACGAGTCTTTTTCTCGAGACCGACGCCCGGCAGATCAGGCGCGCACGAGAACTCGGCGCGGACCGAATCGAGCTGTTCACCGGACCCTATGCGAATGCGTTCGGCACGCCGGCCGGTCAAGAGATTCTCGCGGCGCATCGCGAAGCCGCGCGGCTGGCGCGAGAAATCGGACTGGGCGTGAATGCGGGCCACGATCTCGATCTCAAGAATATTCCGGCGTACGCGAAAGCGGTCAAAGGCTTGCAGGAGGTCTCCATCGGCCACGCGCTCGTCGCAGATGCGCTCCACATGGGCCTGACGCGCGCGGTAAAGGCGTATCTAAGGGCACTCGGATCGAAGCCGAACGTGAAGCGCAAGCGCGCGAAGCGCAATTGAGCAGGGGAATCACTTTATCGAATGCGGAACCCACCGTGGGTTCCGCACCTCCTTGGGCAGGGGTGACCCCTGCACCCAGTGAAAAGTGAAAAGAGAAGATGCGGGCTTCGCCCTGTTAGAAAGGGGTAAGAGGAAGGGTAACCTTGCTCCGAGCCGGTGGACTAAGGGAACGCGAGACGATAATGCGCGGGTCGAAGCCGTTCACGTGGGAGCGCTTCAGATGAGCGGGCTGCCGGGGGACAGGCCGAACAAGACACGGCCCGCCACTTCGTAGCGCGCCGTGTTCATCGTGATGTGCTGCGTGACTGCGTGCACGTCCCGCCAGCATCGCTCGATCGGCTGCCCGGTATGCATCGCAGTGATTCCCGCCGCGTCGTAAACGAGGTCGACCGCGTGCGCCGCGAACTTGCCGGCGGTGACCGACGCCAGTCGGGCCGAGGCGAGCGCTGGCGGATCGAACGGCGCACCGATCTCGCCTCGATTCCAGATCTCGTCCGTGCAGGCGTAGAGATAGGCGCGCGCAGCGCGGAGCGTTCCTTCGGCCTCGCCAAGCTGGAGCTGTGCGACCGGGCGATCGCGCAGCGAGGCCATCGTGCCGAGCGGCACCTTGGAGACGGCGATCTCTTTGAGCGCGTCGATCGCGTGACGCGCGATGCCGAGCGAGACCGCGGCGAGCGTTCCGCCGAGTTGAACCATCAGCGGGATCCTGGCGGCCGGACCTTTCTGCCAGGTGGGCCGGGGATTCGGAAATTCGAACGTGTATTGCGTCGGAATGAAAACATCTTCGAAGGCGACATCGTTGCTGCCCGTGGCGCGCAGCCCCGAGACCGACCAGGTATTCAGGATGCTGGCCTGCTTGATCGGCATCAGGCCGGCCCTGATCCGGGGAACGCCATCGACAATCTCCGGCGCGCCGTTGACGAGTTCGATCGCGCTCGCAACCAGCCAGGTTGCCTGCGCCGATCCGCTCGCGTAGGTGGATTTGCCAGTGAAACGAAAGCCGCCCTCGCATGCGGCAGCGCTGTTGCCCATGGGGCTGAACGATCCCGCGAGTAGAGCGCGCGGATCGGCGAAGATCTTCTCGAACGCGTCGCGCGCAGCGAAGCCTGCGATGATGGGACCGCCCGAGCCGATCGCGAAATTCCATCCGGTCGCGCCGTCGAAGCGCGCGATCTCTTCCACCAACTGGCATTGCTCCGGGATGGTGAGCTCCGAGCCGCGCATCGCGGCAGGCAGCATCACGCGGAACAATCCCGCGTCGTGTAACGCGTCAACGACCTTGGGCGACAGCTGTGCGTTGCGTTCGGATTCAGCCGCGTGTTCGGTAATGATCGGTTCGAGGGCGCGTGCCCGCTCGAGACACTCAGCGAGTCGGCTCATGCTGGATCGATTCATGCGATCCTCCGCCGCGAAGCATTTTATCGAATTGGTAGTTCACTTAGGAAACGGAAACTCGGGTCGATCGGTCACGGCGCGCCGGCGTACTTCTGGATTGCGGCGCCAATTTCCTGAGCGAGCGTTTTGATCTGAACGGCGTCCTCGCCTTCGACCATCACGCGCGCGAGCATCTCGGTACCCGAATATCGCACCAGCAGCCGGCCGGCGCCCGCCAGCCGCCGTTCGGCGTCGGCGATGATTCGTTGAACGTCGGGCATCTCGGCCAGCGGCACGCGATTGAGGACGCGCACGTTTTCCAGAACTTGCGGCACGCGGCGCATCGCGCGAAGTTCGCCGAGCGTCCGCCCACTTTCGGCCAGCTGCGCGAGCACCATCAACGCGCTGATCAGTCCGTCGCCGGTGGTCGAGTAATCCATAAAGATCACGTGGCCCGACTGCTCGCCGCCGAGGTTGTAGGAGTTGAGCCGCATCTCGCGCGCGACCGCAGGGTCGCCGACCTCGGTACGAATCAGCCGCACGCCGGCGTCGCGAAGCGCCAGCTCGAGTCCGAAGTTGCTCAACACGGTTGCGACCACGGCGTTGCCGGCGAGCCGGCCCTGGGCGGCGAGCTTGCGGCCGAGCAGCGCCATCATGTCATCGCCGTCGAAGACTTCGCCGCGCTCGTCGATCAGCATCACGCGATCGCCGTCGCCATCGAGCGCTATGCCGACGTTGGCGTGCTCGCGCAAAACGGTTTCACGAATCGCGTCGAGATGCGTCGCGCCGCAATTCAGATTGATATTCGTGCCGTTGGGCTCGGCCGCGATCGCTACGACCTCGGCGCCCAATTCCTCCAGCGCCTCGGGGCCGACTTTGTAGGCCGCGCCGTTGGCGCAATCGATCGCGACCTTCAACCCGTCGAATGCGACCGAGCGCGGCAGGCACGACTTCAGAAATACCAGGTAACGGCCGAGCGCGTCGTCGATTCGCGCCGCCTTGCCGATATCGTCCGCGCGTGCGCGATGCTTCCCGACCTCGGCTTCGTCGAACACCAGCGCTTCGATTCGGCGCTCGGTCTCGTCGTCGAGCTTGAATCCTTCGCCAGAAAAAAACTTGATGCCATTGTCCTGGAAGGGATTGTGCGAGGCCGATATGACCACGCCCGCGTCGGCGCGCATGCTGCGGGTCAGAAACGCGATCGCCGGGGTAGGCAGAGGACCGACCAGCCACACGTCCACGCCCATCGAGCAGATTCCGGACTCGATCGCGGTCTCGAGCATGTAGCCCGACAGGCGGGTATCCTTGCCGATAAGAATTCTGCGATGACGGCCCGCGGAATTGCGGAACACATGCGCGAGCGCGCGGCCGAGCTTCAGCGCGGTCTCGGAGGTAATCGGCTCCTGATTGGCGACTCCGCGGACGCCGTCGGTGCCGAACAGTTTACGATGGATGCTCATCGGCCGTAGTTGTCAGCTTCTCGTGATACGTCCGCAGTCTAACCTTGTCGGGCGACTGGCGCACCAACTGCATTCCGTCGGGCAGTGTCACTTGCAGCGGCAATTCGTGCGAGCCCGGCGCGACGCCCTTGGCGTCAACGTAGGCCAGCCCCTTCGGCGCGAGGCCCGCGAGCTTGACCGCGGGCCCGCGAATCGTCAGCGTGGCCTGCCTGGGCTCGACGCGGTACTTGAAGCCACTGTCCTTGACCTCAACGTCGACCGCCCGAAACTCACGGTCGGTAATCGCCTCCCCGACATTGACCCGGGCATCGACGTGCCCGGTAGAGAATCCCAACGCCGGATTGGGCGCCGCGATATCAACCGAGCGGCTGGTATCCGAGGTTAGCCCCTTCAAGTCGAAGGGTTCCGTGCTGACCGACGTAAGCGGCGTGACGAAACGGCTGGGCCCGGCGATGGTGACGGTTGGCGGTGTAATATCGACCGAGGTGATCGTGTAGCCCGGCTCGACCTTGCCCTGAACCGCCAGATGGACCGGCACGTCGCGCGTAACCACGCGATCGACGTCAAGCGACAATTGATCGGGCGAGATGCTGGTCACGGCGGTATTTCGTTGCACGTTGAACATCGCGGGATAGAACTTGAACTCGGATTGTCCCGCCGCAACGCCGCGCAGATCGATCTTGAGCGTGAGCCGCTCGGGGTCCAGCAGCGACAGCAGGTTGCGCGGCCCGGTGACTTCGATTTTCACGACTGTGGGCGGATGGTTCACGATCACCATCCCCGCCGGCAGCGAGCTATAGCTGATAGGCACCGTGAGCGGCGCGAATGAATTCCGCTCGGCCGTGTTGACGAATATCCACAGTCCGATCGCGAGCACCACCGCGAATATACGCAGCCCGAGGTCGGCGCCGCGCAGCCGCCGCGCGCCACTAATTGCGAACATATATTTGAAGTCGCCCAGCCTCATCGTGCGTCGTCCCGTCGCTCTTTTGCCTCCGCGCTCCTAACCCGGCAGCTTCCTGAGCGCGGACAGGACCTCGGCCGGTTCCAGTCCACGGCTCAGCACACCGCCGCGGGCAAGAGAAATCGTTCCGTTCTCCTCGGACACGACCAGCACAACCGCGTCGCTGTCCTCGCTCATTCCAATCGCCGCGCGATGACGCGTGCCCAGCGACAGGCTTACGTTGGGGTTTTGCGACAGCGGCAGCAGGCACGCCGCCGCGAGTACCCGGTCACCGTTTATGATCACGGCGCCATCATGCAGCGGAGAGCCGTTCATGAAAATCGTTTCAAGCAGTTCGGGCGAGACCTTGCCGTCAACGATTCTTCCGCTCTCGACGAACTCACCCAGCCCATCGTCTTGTTCGATCACTATCAGCGCGCCGACGCGACGCGCCGAAAGCCACGCCGCCGCGGTTGCTATTTCGTCCGCAGGCGTGACGGCAGCCGTGCCGCGGCCCAGGAAAGATTGCGCACCGACACGGGTCAGCGCGCGCCGAATGTCCGCCTGGAAGATAACCACCAGGATCACAAACAACGAACCAAGGAAGTTGTTCAAGAGCCAGTTGAGGGTGAACAGTCCGAGCACCTGCGACGCCACGAACGCGACGCCCACGATCACCATCCCGACCACCATCTGCATCGTGCGCGTGCCGCGGATCAAAAGCGCGATCCGGTAGATCACGTAGGCCACGATCAGGACGTCGACGACGTCCTGCCATCGCGGCTGCGGTATCATGGGTATGTAGTTATGCATTGCGCCTGAACCGCTGATCCCGTCCCGCCATCGCCGCGGCCATTGCCACCACCGCGACTGCCGCGCCTGCGTCGTGCACGCGCACGATCGACGCGCCAGCAGCCACTGCCAGCGCGTTAGCCGCCGCGGTGCCGAATTCCAGCTCTCGCTCGCCCGCGCCGGCTATTCGCGCCACAAAGCTCTTGCGCGACGCTCCCACCAATACGGGATAGCCGAGCGCACAGAGGTCGGGCAAGGCGGCCAGCAATTTCAGATTATGCTGGGCCGTCTTGGCGAAGCCTAGTCCTGGGTCGAGAATGATTCGCGAGCGCACAACTCCCGCCCCAGCGGCAAATCGCGCGCGCGCCTCCAGGTATTCGACGACCTCGCGCACCACGTCGCGGTAGCGTGCGAACTCAATGTGATTGGCGAGACCGCCGCGCATATGCATCAGCACCACCGCGCACTTTGCTCGCGCCGCAAGGGCCGCCATTTCGCAGTCGTGCTCCAGCGCCGTGATGTCGTTGATTATCGCCGCGCCCGACTCGAGCGCGACGCGCGCGACCTCTGCCCGCCGCGTGTCGATCGAGATTGGCACGCGCAGCCGCTTGCCTAGGCGCGCGAGCACCGGCCTCACTCGCGCGAGCTCGATCTCAACCGGTATCTCCGACGCGCCCGCGGGACGCGAGGATTCACCGCCCACGTCGATCAAGTCCGCCCCTGCCGCTTCCATCGCAAGCGCGTGCTCGACGGCGCGGTCCGCCTCCAAATATCTCCCGCCATCGGAGAAGGAGTCGGGCGTGACGTTGAGCACGCCCATTACTGCGGGGAACTTGATTACGCGCCCGTCGTAAAGCTTGAGATGCGGGGATTGAGACGCCCGCCGGCGCGAGCCGCGATCACATGATGATTTGGTTTTGATCCACGAGCGTCGCATCGCACCGGCCCCACTCCCTCCTCACCCACGCGGCAATCGACTCCGCCGTGGCGAATCGAATCAATTGGAGCGCCGCGACCACGCCGGCGAAGACGACTACACAAGAACCGGTTTCGGCGGGAGTCCGGGTATCGGGCTTTCCTCGTCGGCGCGCTTTTCCTTGCCCGGGTCCGCGCCCAGCCGCGGCGGAGGATCATTGCGCACTGCCGCGGGCGACGGCGGCATCTCGCGCCCTTCGCGAAACGCCGTCACCATCGCCTCGACTTCGCTGCCGTCGAGCACTTCCTTCTCAAGCAGCCGCGCGGCGACCGCGTGGAGCAGCGGCAGATGATCCGACAGGAGCTGGCGCGCCTTCTGATACGAGTCGTCGATGATACGGCGCACCTCGCGATCGATCTCGAGCGCGGTCTGCTCGGAGTAATCCTTATGATGCGAGATATCGCGGCCCAAAAAGATCTGTTCCTCGCGCCGCCCGAAGGTCATCGGGCCCAGCTCCTTGCTCATGCCCCATTCGCAGACCATTTTGCGCGCGAGCTCGGTCGCTTTTTCGATATCGTTGCCAGCGCCGGTCGTCATCTGACCGAACACGAGTTCTTCCGCGGTGCGCCCGCCGAACATCACCGCCAATCGCGTCACCAGGTAGTCGCGGGGATACGTGTAGCGATCGTCCAGCGGCAATTGCTGCGTCACGCCCAGCGCCATCCCGCGCGCGACAATCGTAACCTTGTGGACCGGGTCCGCACCGGGCTGAAGCACCGCGACCAACGCGTGACCGCCTTCGTGATAAGCGATTATCTTGCGCTCCGTGCCCGACATCACCATCGAGCGCCGTTCCGCGCCCATCATCACCTTGTCCTTGGCCAGCTCGAAGTCCGACATCTCGACCTTGTCCTTGTTGCGGCGTGCGGCCAGCAGCGCGGCCTCGTTGACAAGGTTTTCGAGGTCGGCTCCCGCAAAGCCCGGAGTCGAACGCGCGAGCTTGGTCCCATCGACGTCGTCGGACAGCGGCACCTTGCGCGTGTGGACCTTCAGGATCCCCTCGCGCCCCTTAACGTCGGGCAGCGGCACCACCACGCGGCGATCGAAGCGGCCCGGGCGCAGCAACGCCGGGTCGAGCACGTCGGGGCGATTGGTCGCCGCCACCAGGATCACGCCCTCGTTGGCCTCGAACCCGTCCATCTCGACCAGCAACTGGTTGAGCGTCTGTTCGCGTTCATCGTGACCGCCGCCAAGCCCGGCCCCGCGATGACGTCCCACCGCGTCGATCTCGTCGATGAAAATGATACACGGCGCATGCTTCTTGCCCTGCACGAACAGGTCGCGCACGCGCGACGCGCCAACGCCAACGAACATCTCGACAAAGTCCGATCCCGAGATCGAAAAGAACGGCACGCCCGCTTCGCCGGCGATCGCGCGCGCGAGCAGCGTCTTGCCGGTTCCCGGCGGCCCGACCAGCAGCACGCCCTTGGGAATTCGGCCGCCCAGCCGCGTGAATCGCTTGGGGTCGCGCAAAAACTGGATTATCTCTTCGAGTTCGTCCTTGGCCTCGTCGATACCCGCGACGTCGGCAAAGGTAACTTTGTGGGTATTCTCAGTCAGCAGCTTGGCGCGGCTCTTGCCGAACGACATCGCCTTGCCGCCGCCGATTTGCATCTGGCGCATGAAGAAAACCCACAGCGCGACTATTAACAGCAGCGGGAACCACTGCAGCAGCGCCTGCATCCACCACGGATCGCCTTCGACCGGCTTGGCCGCGATCTTGACGCCCTTTTCGCGCAGCGTCTTGACTAGGTCGGGATCGTCGGGCGCGTAGGTCTTGAAATGCTCGCCGCTGGTCGTATCGCCCTTGATTAGATTTCCTTGAATCGTCGCCTCGGCGACCTGGTTCTTCTCAACCTGGTTAAGGAAATCCGAGAAAATTATTTCGGGTTCTTTGGGCTGTTGCCTGCTGAAGATATTGAACAGCAGGAGGAACATCAGTCCCAGCACCAGCCACAGCGCAATACTGCGAGAAAACTGATTCATGCTATAAGACAAAATATCACGCGCGTTGATCCGCACGCAACGTGTCATGCGCTAAGCCGCGATTGCAGACGCCTCAACGCGCAGTATGGTTTCGGTGGCCTTGGTCACCAGCGCGCAGTCCGCGCGCGCAAGCCCCGGCAGCCACGCGATTTCACCGCCGACCGTGACAACCGGGAAGCGCTCCCGGCTTGCGCGCGGCAACTTGCCATCTACAAACACGTCATGGACCTTCCGCGTGCCACGCATCCCCATCGGATGCATCCGGTCGCCCTTCATAAAATTGCGCGCGACCAGCCCCGCATCCGCGATTTTCGCAGCATCGAACATTGCTACCAACGAAAACGAAGTGTCGGGCATCGACAGGTCAGCGGCCGCAATAGTCGAAGCCTCGAAATTGAAACCTGCCGCCTCGACGACTGTGATTCCGTCCGCCGCAATCGCAACCGAGAATCCCGCGGCGGTGCCGACCGCGGCGCCGGTTTTGCTCCCGGCCCGCGAATGAACCAGCCGAAAAAAATTGTACTCGCGCTCGGCGCGCCAGCCGCCCGGAAGATCGATCGAGTCGCTCGGACCTCCTTCGAGTATCAGTTGGCGGACGGCCTCGATATGCGCGCGCGAAATTCTGCGCAAAGATCCCATCCGCTCGGAGAGCAACCGCCGAATCGCAACCGCTTGCACCGCGCGATTCACCCCGCTGAATCCCGACACGTCGAACGCGCCGCCGCGCCGACGCATCGCGTCCAACTCGCGCGCGGCAATCGCGCCGGCCAGCTCGTCGAGCGAGCGCATCTCGGCCGCGACTTCCACCAGCCGGGCACCAAGCCCCGGCGCGTACTCGCGCTCGAGCATCGGGAGCAGTTCGGCGCGAATCCGGTTGCGCAGAATGTCGCGCGACGAATTCGTCGAATCTTCCACGAATGCAATCGCGCGCGCGTCCAGGTAGCCGCGAATCTCGGCGCGCGAAATCGACAGCATCGGACGAATCAACCGACCCGGCCCGCGCTCGGCCATCGCCGCCATCCCAGCCGCCCCCGCGCCACGCATCAGGCGCATCAGCACCGTCTCGGCCTGGTCGTCCCGATGGTGTCCGAGCGCAACAAAGTCGGCCCCGATGCGGTCCGCAACGCGCCCAAGAAAATCGCGGCGCACCTCGCGCGCCCGCTCCTCCAGGTTCGCGCTGGAAATCGACGCGCCGAGTCCCTCGGCGCATTCGACGATCAATTCGGCGCCCAGGCGCACGCACATGGCGCGCACGAAAGCTTCGTCGCGATCCGACTCATCCCCTCGAATCCGATGGTTCAAATGCGCCGCCGCAATCCGGAGTCCCAGCCTCGCGCGAAGCTCAAGCAGCGCACAAGTAAGCGCGACGGAATCCGCCCCGCCGGAAAGCCCGATCAGCATGGATGCGTCCCGCCGGACCCCCGCGCGCACCAGGGCCGCCTCGATCGCGCCGACCACGATGTTTTCAGCCTCCCGAACCATCACGGATGAGATTAGCAGGGGTGACCCCTGCACCCAATGTTAAGATAAAGGTGCGAGCTTCGCCCTGCTGAAACCCACGGCGGGTTTCACATTAAATTAAGTGATTTCCTCTTCCCCCTCGCCTCTATCGCCCCATCTGATCCAGCAAATGCAAAATCACGCTGATCCCCGGAATATTCACTTCGAGTTCCTCGCCGAGCGTGCGAATCACGCGGACCCGCCGCAACGCTTCGCGATCGTAGAGCGCCTCCGGCCGTCCACGCACTCGCTCCACTCGAACCGGCGCGATCAGATCCTCGCGCTCCCACGACGCCAACTCGCGTTCACTGATTCCGCCTATCGAGCAGAACACGCTCCTGCTCATCAGCACCACTTTGCCGCGATCGGCGCGTCGATGCGTCGAAGTCGAGCCCGTAGATGAAGATCGCCGCGCCACAGTATTCAGCTCCGCGTCATTTCGACGCCATCAGTTCCGTCCGCGGATCGGCAATCCCGCGCGCCTTCAGACTATCGGCCAAATCCTGCATGAGCGCGCGCTCCTTGGCGTTCAATTCCGCCGGCGCGAGCACCTTCAGTTCGTAGAGCAGGTCCCCCGCCGGCTCCTTGCCGCGTGCCGGCAGTCCCCGCCCGCGCAGCCGCATCACCCTTCCCGCCTGGCTTCCGGCGGGAATCTGGAGCGACACCCGCCCGTCAACCGTCGGCGCGGTGATTTCGGCGCCGAGCGCCGCTTCGTAGTCCCATACCGGCAAATTGACGCGGAGGTCGCGGCCCGAAAGCGCGAACACCGGGTTCGGTTCGATTCTGACCGTCATGATGAGATCGCCATTCTGATCGGGACGCGGTGCACGGCCGCCCTGCCCCTTCAAGCGCAACTGCGTGCCGTCGGCAACGCCCGCCGGGATTGTGACTTCGAGGGTGCGTCGCGCCTGCACCACGCCAACCCCGCCGCAGGTCGGGCATGGCTCGGCGGAACGAATCACGCGCGCCTTGCCCTGCTTTTCCTCGCGCGCGATCATCCCGCTGCC
>Ga0187883_10001346_pt1 | contig 15163 bp, 10 predicted proteins | sample June2016WEW_20_1_2_FD_132966 | JGI IMG/M metagenome (GOLD analysis project Ga0187883, IMG submission 132966) | Peatland microbial communities from SPRUCE experiment site at the Marcell Experimental Forest, Minnesota, USA - June2016WEW_20_10 | ecosystem: Environmental > Terrestrial > Soil >...
TTGCACCGCGCCTCCTCTCCTTCTCAGAATCAAAGTCCAGACTGGCCCGAATCCTTTTCTATGACCAGTTTGTTCACCACGCTGAAGGCGCCGAAGAGCTGGTTGGCTCGAATTCCGGCTACGGTTTTATCCATGGTGCTATCCACGGAGCCGTAAAGCGTAACGTGGCCGTTGTCCACGATGATCCGAATCGGCCGTGCCGGGTCCATGGCGTACTTGCTCAGCACGGAATCGAGGTAGATGACGCGCGCCGCACGCAATCGCAGACCATCGTCCATCGGCGAAACCGGTTCCAATGAGATATTCGCGATTACGTCTTTCACTCCAGGCATATTCGAAATATCGGCAAGAGCTTCATCGCGGCCGACTCCAGTTCGATCCTGCCCCTCGACCATGACGACCCCGTCCTTCACGTTGAGCGCGAAGTAGTCAAACGTGATGTCGTAACCAGAACGCACGTAACGCAACTTCTTGGCCAGCTTCTGCTCCAGTTGGGCATCGGGCACATTTGGCCCGGCCACAGTGATCAAGTTATGCACGGCCTGCACACTCGCAGTTTTTCGAGCCAGCTTGGCCGCGTCCAGTTTGCGCTGGTAGAGATCGACCGTACCCGTCAGGGTTACGATGCGGTCTTGCACGCTAGATCGAACGTCGCGGAACTGATCTTTCTTGCCCAGCTTCATCGTTAGTGCGGTTTGAATCTGATTGTCGTAGCGGGTTGCATCTGCAGTCTGAGCGACCAGCGTCGCACTCCATAATCCCACTGCCAGCAACGCACCCACAATGTTCAGCAAGCCTGCCTTCTTCGTTGTAACCATTGTCATAGGTCACCTCCGACCCAGTTTTGACGAAACTTTACGAACTAACCAATTGGTTAATTCCTTCGATGCCCGGATGTAGGGAGAAGATGCATGGGCGGGAAACGGCACAGCGAGGGAAGGACGACCGCAACTTTGTCAGGTCAGCCGGGTTTAATAAAGTGTGAACCGCGGTTAGCGACGGTTCCGCGTGCGCGTGGACCGCGGATGACTAGTAGATTTCGTGCGGCTCGCAGCCGGGTTCGGAAAGACGCGCGCGAAGATCTTATCCACACTCTTCAACTGACGCGGCAAATCGAACGCGTACTCGATTTGTTTCCGTGGAACTTTTTCCGTGATTTCCTTATCGGCAAGGACCAATTGGTGGAAGTCCAGACCTTCTTTCCACGCGCGCATCGCGTGCGCTTGCACCAGGCGGTAGGCGTCCTCGCGGGAAACTCCATGCTCCACCAGATCGAGCAGGAGCTGACCGCTGAAGATCAGCCCGTGTGTGCTCTCCAGGTTTGCCATCATCCGTTTGGGATACACAAACATGGTTTCGATTAGATTGGCTGTCTTGCTCAACAAATAATCGACTAACGTGGTGGAATCGGGCAGAATGACGCGCTCGGTTGAAGAGTGCGAGATGTCGCGCTCGTGCCATAAAGCAACATTTTCAAACCCGGCCTGCGCATTGCCGCGCACCACTCGCGCCAGACCGCTGATCTGCTCACTGGTCACGGGATTTCGCTTGTGTGGCATTGCGGAAGATCCTTTTTGCTTTTCGGTGAAAAATTCCTCAGCCTCACGAACCTCCGTGCGCTGCAGGTGCCTGATCTCGGTGGCAATCTTGTCCAACGTGGACGCGATCACGGCTAGCGTCGAAAGATAATGTGCGTGACGGTCGCGCTGGATCATCTGCGAGGACACAGCCGCCGCCTTAAGACCCAGGCGCGCGCAAATCTGCTCTTCGATTTCTGGCGTGAGATGAGCGAAGATCCCGACCGCTCCTGAAAACTTTCCGACTCGCAGATCCTCGGCTGCCGCCTTGAACCGGGCAATGTTTCGTTGTGTTTCCGAATACCAGTTTGCCAGTTTGAACCCGAAAGTGATCGGCTCAGCGTGAATGCCGTGCGTGCGCCCCACCATCGGCGTGTCTTTGAATTCCCAGGCGCGGCGTTCGAGCACTTCGGCCAGGCGTGCAAGATCCTGTGCGATGAGCGACGAGGCCTGCTTGATCAGCAAAGCCTGCGCGGTATCGACCACGTCATTGGAAGTGAGGCCATAATGAAACCATCGTGCATCGGGGCCTACGATCTCGGCCACGGCGGTAGTGAAGGCAATCACGTCATGGCGCACTTCGGCTTCGATCTCGTGAATGCGTTCCACACTGAAATCGGCACGTTCGCGAATGGACTTGGCCGCCGGCTTGGGAACCATGCCTGCCTCGGCCAGAGTCTCGGTGGCAGCGACTTCCACAGCCAGCCAGGTGCGGAAGCGATTCTCATCACTCCAGATTCGACCCATTTCTGGGCGGGTGTAGCGCGGGATCAAGGCGAATTCGCCTCCTGTCGATGCTGATGCAAGTGGGACAGAGGATTCTAACTGGAGTACGAAAAAGAGGCCAGCGTGCGCAGGAATGGTCGAAGTTTTGCCTTTTGAGTATTATATCGCCTTACGATATTCTATTAAAGGAAGTGGATCGCGGCACGATACAATCAGCGGCATGAAAAGGCTCACCTTGTCGGATTACCAGGCGCTGGCAGAGTTCCGGTACCAGATCCGCCGGTTTCTCCACTTCAGCGAACAAGCGGTAAAGCAGGCAGGATTGGAGCGGGGCCAGTACCAACTGATGCTGGCGATTAAGGGCATGCCCGCCAGCGTGCGTCCGCGAATCCGCGAGTTGGCCAATCGCATGGAGATCCGCCACCACAGCGCCGTAGAGCTGGTGAACCGCCTGGAAGCGGGAGGATTTGTGCACCGCACGCGGGCGCACGACGACCGCCGCGAAGTGCTCCTCATGCTTACTCCCAAAGGAGAGAAGGTGCTCGCCGAGCTTGCGCTTCATCATCATGAGGAACTTCGCAGTGCCGGACCCGAACTGGTAGCCGCTCTTCGGCGCATTATGCGGGAGGGCAACGATGCGCCTCCCCAGCATTCTGCCGTCCCTCATGAAAAAGGAAAGACAACCAAGCATCCATGAGTACCACCGGCAAACGAACTGCCAAGAAAACATCCGTTCCAGCCGGCTCCGTGCCCGCCCCCACCCCAAACTTAGAGAGCACGATAGCGGACGCACCTCCGCCCGCGCCGTTCCGCATGCTGCTGATCTCACTTCTTTCCGCCGCGATCGGTGTTGTGGCAGGCATAGTCGCCTTCGCTCTCTACAAGTTAATCGGCCTGTTCACCAATCTCTTCTTCTACCATCGCTGGTCCAGCGCCTTCACGAGCGCGCAACACAACCATCTCGGCTGGATGGTAATCGTGACCCCGGTCATTGGCGGACTCATCGTGGGTGTTATGGCCAAGTACGGAACATCGAAAATTAAGGGCCACGGCATTCCAGAAGCCATGGAAGCGGTCTTGTTCAACCGCAGCCGTATCGCCCCGCGTGTGGCCATCCTGAAGCCCATCTCGGCGGCAATCGCGATCGGTACGGGCGGTCCGTTCGGTGCGGAAGGCCCAATCATTCAAACCGGCGGAGCGATCGGGTCGCTCGTCGGTCAGACCTTTCATACGACTGCGGTCGAGCGCAAGGTACTGCTCGCCTGCGGTGCGGCCGCCGGCATGTCTGCCACCTTCAACACTCCCATCGCCGGCGTAATTCTTGCCATCGAGTTGTTGCTCTTCGAGTTCAAGTCGCGCTCGTTCATCCCGCTTGTGATCGCGAGCACACTGGCGACCGCAGTCCACATGCAGCTTCTGGGTTTGGGGCCGATGTTTCAGGTCAACCCGATGGACTTCGCCATCCCCCGGGCTCTGCCGTTGTATCTTGTGTTAGGCCTGATCTGCGGCCTGGCCGCCGTGGGCTTCAGCAAGCTGCTGTACTGGGTAGAAGATCAATTCGACAGACTCCCGTTCGACGAAATGTGGTGGCCGGCGGTGGGCGCTCTCGGACTAGGCATCATCGGGTTCTTCGTGCCCCGCGTGCTCGGCGTCGGCTACGATACCATCGGCGACATTCTCAATGCCGCGCTCGCCTGGAAACTTCTGCTGATCGTCATGCTGGCCAAGGCCGTTGCCCTGGCTGTCTCGCTCGGCTCCGGCACCTCGGGTGGGCTGCTGGCGCCCTGCTTCATGTGGAGCGCGGCCATGGGCGGCCTCTTCGCCATGATCGCGAATCACTTCCTTCCCGGCGCGCACCTTTCTCCCGGCGCTTTCGCGCTGGTAGCCATGGGCGCGGTTTTCGGCGCGGCCTCGCGTGCCACGTTTACGTTCATTATCTTTGCTTTTGAGATCACCCGCGACTACAACTCAGTCTTGCCGCTCATGTTGGTCAGCGTCATCGCCGACGGCATCGCCATGCTCTTTATGCCTAACAGTTCGATCATGACGGAAAAACTGGCGCGCCGGGGGTTACACGTTCATCAGGATTACGAAGCCGACGTTCTCGCTCAGACCAAGGTTGAAGAAACCATGGATCGGGATTTACCCGCCATACCGGCTGACACAAAGGTTGGCACGTTAGCGGAGCGCATTGCGCGACACGACCCGGTTGTCGCTCGGCACGAGGCTCTTCTGATCCTCGATGAAACCGGAAAGCTTTCCGGCATCATCACGCGGGGCGACTTGCTTCGCGCCCTCGCCCAAGACCCCTCAGGAGAGATGAGCGTTCTGGAAGTTGGCAGCAGCCACCTGATCGTTACCTATCCCGACGAACTTGTCTCCGAAGCCGCTTCGAAGATGCTGCGGTATGACATCGGACGCCTGCCCGTGGTCGATCGCGCCGACCATCGCAAAACCATCGGATATCTCAGCCGAAGCGGAGTGATGGCCGCCCGACTCCGCGGCTTCCACGATGAAAACTTGCGCGAACCAGGATGGTTTCCCAGGACCCGTCAGCCCAATTCTGAGAATTGAACCCTCTTCCAGCGCCGGATCCCAGAACTGGACTGAACGTGGACTGGTCACTGCATTCTCTAACCGAAAAGTTCTGGCAGCAGGATTTGTATTGCCAACGGCCCGCCACTTTGAGTATGCTTCCGCAATCCCCAGAGTCCAGGCACTCTGCGGGGAAACGTGTATCCAATGGCGATAGCTGAACTCAAGCGATCACCTTTGTACCTCCGCAGCCCACTCCTGCGTGTGAGCACACAAGACTGGCTGCACGCATTCTTCTGTTGTCGATCCGCTTGTTCACTCGTCAAACCCCCGTTCCAGCAATAAACAGAATTCCATTCCGAACTTAGGGAGAGGCGATGCCGAAGCTACAAGGTAGGTTCATCTGGATTAGTTTTCTCGCAACTGCATTTGTTGCCCAAGCCTTCGCTCAAGGCGGCGCGACGGGCGCGATCACAGGCACGATTCAGGATCCTAGCGGCGCGGTCGTGGCCAACGCCGAAGTGCGCATCACGAACCAGGAAACCGGTGTGCTGGAACGCAGCGTCACTTCAGGCCCCGACGGTTCTTTCACCGCTCCGTTGCTGCCGGCGGGCGAGTATACGGTAAGCGTCCATGGAGCCGGGTTCGCCGAATCCACATTCCGCGACATCGTCGTGCGCGTGACCGAGACCACGCGCCTGATCGCCAAGCTCAAGACCCAGGCCGTGCAACAGCAGGTGGAAGTGCAAGCCGAAGTGCAGGAGGTAGACACTACCGATGCCACGACGGGGCAGGCCATTGAATCGGGAACCATCAAGAACCTGCCGCTCGCCACGCAAAACTTTCAGCAGTTGCTCACGCTATCGAGCGGCGCGCAAGGCGAGTTGAATGCCGCCTCGCAGTTGGGACGCGGCAATGTGCGGATTGAAGTGAACGGCCAGCGCGAAGACAACAATAACTATCAGATTGAAGGCATCAGCGCGACGGACTACAACGTCGCCGAGCTGACTACGACCCCGCTGCCTAATCCTGCGGTGATTCAGGAATTCAAGGTGCAAACCTCGCTTTACGACGCCACCCAGGGCCGCAATGGAGGCGGCAACATCAACGCCATTCTGAAGACAGGCACCAACGCGTTCCACGGCGAGGCGTACGAATTCTTCCGCAACACCGTACTGGACGCTAACGACTACTTTCTCAATGGAGCGGGCGAGCCAAGGCCCGTGGTCCAGCAAAACATTTTCGGTGGGGATGTGGGCGGCCCGATCGGCACCGGCGGCAAGCTCGGTTTCTTCTTCGTCAACTATTCGGGAACACGCCAGCGCAGCGGCGATTCCCCGGGAACGATCATCAGCACGCTCATCCCGTATATTCCCGCGGCGGATCGTGGACCCTCCGGTCAGGCCGCTCTGGCGTCTGCTTTTGGCATCTCCAGCTTTGATCCGGTCGCGGCATCGCTGATCGCGTTTCAAAGCAACCAGTTTGGTGCGGCTGGTAACGGCTATCTTTACCCCCTGCCCAACGCCCCCAGTGGAACCGCTGCCGGCACCGTCGTCCCGTTTACAGTCAGCGAGCCCGGCAGCTACACCGACAACCAATTCACCGCGACATGGGATCGCGAGTTCCGCAACTCCAAGGACAAGCTCTCCGCCCAATTCTTCTTTCAAAATTTTCAATCGGACGTGCCCTTTGGCGCGGGCGGCCTGCAAGCCTCTCTTGGCGGTAGCATCAGCAGCGGAGATCTCAACTTCCCTTACCAACTTCCGGTAAAAGATCGGGTCTTCTCCCTTACCGAGACTCACATTTTCTCCCCCACGCTGGTGAATGACTTCCGCCTTGGCTTTATTCGCATCAATAACAGCGACATCAACGTTCCGCCCGTCACCGCGAGCCAGGCTGGTATCACCCGCCCCACCAACAATCTCACGGACAACATTTACAAATTTACCTTCGTCAGTTCAGGGTTTCAGTTTGGTCCTACGCCGCAAGCCAACCAGTATCAGGCACAGAACAACTTTAATTTCATAGAGACGCTGGGGTGGGTCAGGGGCAAACACAATTGGCGATTTGGGGGCGAATTCACGCCGGTCAGCCTCAATAAACAATTCCCGCAGGTCTTCAATGGCCAGCTTTACTTTGGCGACTCCACGGTCACGGATTTTGCGAATTTCCTGCAAGGCACTCCAGAATTCAGCTTTGGCGGCGGCGGCGTCTATAACCATAACTATCGCCAGAAAAATTCCGCCGTGTTCGCGCAGGACGACTGGAAAGCCACTCAGAACCTGACTTTGAATCTCGGCCTGCGCACTGAGTTCTTTGGCGCCTGGAGCGACAATGCCTGCCACATCGGCAACATGGAATCGGACCGCACCAAGTCAGGCCAGTATCCGTTCATCTATCCGAGCTGCGTCAACAAGCTGGGCGTTCCCGGCCTCACCGGAAACGCTGCTGGATCAACCTTCAACAACAGCGTCTCCACCGGCATCGGCCCGCGCGTTGGCTTCGCGTGGGACGTTCTCGACCATCACAACACGACCCTCCGCGGCGGCTACGGTATCTTCTACGTTCGAGAAGACGTAGGAGCGGTCGACCAACTTAGCTTCCAGTCGCCGTTTATTCCCATTGTGTTTTTCGGGACGACGCCCGGGTTCACCATGTCTGATTTCTTCACCGGAACCCCAGCCACCAATTCCAACGCAGTGCCTGCCGCCGGGCAGTTGTCAGGCGCCTGGCTGCCATGCCTGGCCCGTCTCATCAGCTTCGCCCCCAGCAACAACCCGAACATACCGGACGGCAACTATGCCTGCACCGGCGGACCGGGTGTGAACTCCACGCAAAACTTGTTTGTGCTGGAAGTCCCTCGGCATTTCGTAGTCCCCAACACGCAGCAATGGAATCTCACCCTGCAGCGTGATCTGGGCCGCAAGTGGGTGCTGGAGGTTGGCTATGTCGGCACCAAGGGCACGCACCTCCGCGAAACACGGGACGCCATCCAGTCGGTAAACGCCACGCCGGCTAATCCATTCACGGTCACGGACACCAGCGGCAACACTTATCAAATCACCGACAATACTTTTTCAAACGCCATTGCGCGTACGCCCACGCCCGGCCTGAACGGCTATTCGGGTTATCAAATCTTCGCCAATGACGCCTATTCCATTTACCACTCTTTCCAGGCCACAGTCTCGCGGCGCTGGGAGCGGGGTTACATTCAGGCTGCCTACACATTCTCCAAGAACATTGACGCGACCTCGACCGGAAACACGGCCAACAACACCGCCTTCAACGATGAGAGTACGATCAACGCCTCGCGCGGAATCTCTGATTTCAACCGTCCGCAGGTGTTAAAAGTCAGCTACGTTTACGACCTCCCATTCTTCGCTCACACCACCGGGTTTAAGCACGCAGCACTCGGGGAGTGGGCCGTGAGCGGCGTCACCAGCCTACAATCGTCGCTGCCGTTTTCAGTTTTGGATTCCAACGGCGGCAACGCTTTCCTGGGAGCCGGCACGTCGCCTGTGAGCGCTAGTCTGGCTTCCGGCGCCACCATCGGCAGCGGCATGACTTCCGGCAGCATCTCGCAGCGTTTGAGCGGATATCTGAATCCGGCTGCCTTCACCACCGCGCCGCAGCTTTATCCAACGCAATGCCAGACGGATTCCAATTCCTGCACTACTGGATTCGGCGATCTCGGCCGCAATATCTATCGCGGCCCATTCCAGCAGAACTGGGATTTCTCCCTCATCAAGCACATCAAGCTTACAGAGCGGCAAGATCTCCGCTTCGCCGCCGATTTCTTCAACCTGTGGAATCACCCAAATTTCGGCACTCCGCTCGTGACGGACTACGAGCAGTACCTGGCCTGGGCATCCGGCAGCCGGACTAGCCCAGACCCATTCGGCGAGATTGTGAGCACCACGGGCACTCCGCGCCTGATCCAGTTCTCTCTGCGTTGGACGTTCTGATCCGCGGCTAAAATACGAAAGCCGGGAAGCTAAGCTTCCCGGCTTTTCTCAATCAGAGTTAAATCTCTACGCCAAATCTACGGTCGCTTCTCCACTTCCGCGATCAGCGGCCGCAAGGCGTCCACGGAAAATCCCAGCGTGCCACCGGAAAATCCATCAATATAAGCTGAATTCACTCCAATCACTTCCGCGTTGGAGTTGAATACCGGACCCCCGCTGCCTCCATGCGCCGTCGGAGCATCGTAGATCAGCTTGTCGCCCACCACGTCGCCCAGATGCCCGCATGTAGTCGAAGGACGAATCAGCGACGGCGCCGCCAGCTCACTCGCAGCCGTGATGTCGTTATGCCGGTACGCCAGCCGCTGATAAATTCCGCTCGGCGACTTGGCCACCATTCCCGCAATCCCCATCGGATAGCCGATCACCGTCACGAGTTCGCCTGGCAAAGCGTTGCCTTTTGCCAGCGGCAGCACCGCAAGTCCGCGAATCGCATTTTTATCTTCGATCTTTAGCACGGCCAGATCGCCTACGGGAGAAACTGCTCCCGGGATTAAGCTGACAGGCGTCGCCGAACCTGGAAAGAACACGACCAGACTTTCCAGCATGGCCGTTGCACCACGATGCATCAGTCCTTCCGCCTCGCTATCGCCAAACCATGGTTCAGCCACGTGCCGGTTGGTGGCGAGCAGTCCGTCACCCACCAGAAATCCAGTGCCAGACACACGCGCCCGAATCGCGGCCGGCTGGTTCGCGAATCCAACCTGATATACGCCGTAAATGTAGCCGATGGAATTCCGGTACCGGTTGAGTACTAACGCCGGCATCGCCTGCTCTTTCTCGAGTTCCGCCACCTGTTGGGTCAGCGCATGCACCTGCTTCTGCAGATCGTCCGGCTGCGGACCCTGCGCCGTGGCGGGAGCGTAGTAATGGAACATGGCCACCGCGCCGATCAACAGCACAAGGCCCAGCACGGCCTGCACCGTCTGCTGCCAGCTCTCAGTAACTTCGTTTGATCCCTGTGGAAGTTCCGGTTCGGACATGACTTTGGAACACCGCCCGTTTCTCCAGCCCTGGCGCCAGGGGAAGGCGCACCCGTGCTGAAAGCCGGGGAGTGGTCATATTGCCTTGTCCGGCAGGGCTTTTCCACGGTACGGAAGATGATGTACAGGGGATATCGAAAGTGTAGTGAGAATGGCAGCTCGGCGCGGCCAGCTAACAGAAGCAGGCTAAGGCTTCCCGACGCCCAGCCGCTTCGCCATTTTGTCGTAGAGAAAACCTTCTCCCGGAACATACGGCTGCACCCACTCGCCGTCGATCACGAATTGAGGGACGGCGCGCTTGCCGGTGTGCTTGACGATTTCATCCACAGCCCCCGGCGTGGTCTCGATGTCAACCTCTTTATAGGGGATATTGTGTTTGGCCAGAAAGCGTTTGGCCTCGCGGCAATCAGGACACCAGGCTGAAGAGTAAAGGATAAGTTCCATAGACCTCAGTTGAATCTTGGTAGATACGTATATTGCTACGTGTGCTTGATGTGTATGCTACACGTGTTCCAGATGTGTTACCGTGCGCTCGTTGACGATATTTCCTGTGTTCAGCGTCGAAGCTGGTTCAAACAGCAGAATCCAACATTCTTCTTCCGCGACCGGACGGTGCTCTACTCCGCGCGGTACGACAATAAACTCACCTTCCTCGATCCACTCCTGCCGGTCAATAAATTCCATGCGGAAGCGGCCCTTCACCACCAGGAACATCTCATCTTCATTGTCGTGATGATGAAACACGAACTCGCCCTTAGTCTTCACCAGCTTCACTTGCTGCCCGTTAAGCTCGCCGGCAATGTGAGGCTTGTACTATTCCGGAATCTTCGCAAACTTCTCAGCAAGATTAACCTTATCCATGGTGTGCCCCCGATTGACGTGCATCGCATATCCAGATTCGTTCGGAGCCGAAGTGGTCGCAAAAAGAAGTTTTCCGCCGCCGCCGTGGATTCTCTCCGCGTCCTCTGCGATTAGGTTTGTACTCATCCATCCCGGCAAAGCAAAAGCCGCCAGCTGGCGCTGACGGCTTGAGGCTGATAAGTAACCTTTAGCTATTCTCGTACAGCAGCACACCCTCGGTCTTTTCCGCATCCACCGGACGGTAGAACAGCTTGTTATCTTCCAGGAAGACCTCGATAAATGCCGGACGCGTGGTAATCGTTCCCTGAATCAGCGCTTCCGACAGCGGGTCTTCAATGTACTTCTGCAACGCTCTGCGCAGCGGTCGTGCTCCATAGGAGCGGTCCGTCAGGGTTTGGTTGAGGATCCACTTCTTGGCTTCATCGGCCACCGTGACCGTGATCGCCTTCTGCGCCAGGTTCTGGTTGAGTTGCGTAACCATAAGTTCCAGAATCTGGATCAGGTCGGCTTCGCTCAGAGCCAGGAACAGAATAATCTCATCCAGCCGGTTCAGGAATTCTGGATTGAAGGTGCGTTTAACTTCACCCTTCACCAACTCTTCAACCTTGCCCGAAACCTGATCTTCCGCAGTCGACTGGAAGCCAAACCCCTCGCGCTTCTGCAGGTGCCGCGCCCCGATGTTCGAGGTCATGATGAGGATCGTGTTCTTGAAGTCGACCGTATTGCCCAAACCATCGGTAAGCTGGCCATCTTCAAAAACCTGCAACAGGATGTTGAACACATCCGGATGCGCCTTCTCGATTTCATCCAGCAGCACCACTGAATACGGTGCCCGTTTCACGCGCTCGGTAAGCTGGCCGCCCTCTTCGTAGCCAACGTATCCCGGAGGCGAGCCGATCAGCTTCGACACCGAATGCTTCTCCATGAACTCCGACATGTCGAAGCGAACCAAAGCTTTTTCCGTGCCGAACATGAATTGGGCCAGCGTGCGTGCGACTTCCGTTTTGCCCACGCCCGTCGGGCCGAGGAATAAGAACGAGCCAATCGGACGGTTTGGACTCTTCAACCCTGCGCGCGAACGCCGGATCGCCCGGGCCAGCGCGCTGATCGACTTATCCTGAGAAATGATCCGCTTGTGCAGCTCTTCTTCGATGCGCAGCAGCTTCTGCGTCTCTTCTTCTTTGATCGAAGTGATGGGAACGCCTGTCCAGCGCGAAACCACATCTTCGATGTCCTCGCGGCCCACAACCCCCGTTGAAGACTCATCCAAATGATATTTCTCGCGCAGCGCGCGCAGATTCTCGCGCTCCTTGCGTTCTTCGTCCGAGTAGAAACGGGCCTTCTCGAACTCATGGTTCGCGATCGCGTTCTCCATGCGGTGCACGATGAACTTGATCCGCTTCTGGACCTCGGTGATCTCCTCGGGCTGCGAGGTCTGACGCAGCTTCACCCGCGCACCAGCTTCATCTACCAAGTCGATGGCCTTGTCCGGCAGGAACCGATCCGGAATGTAACGGTTCGAGTGCGACACGGCGAAGTTGATGGCGTCGTCGGTATAGGTGACGGCGTGGAACTTCTCATACCGGTCCTTCATGCCAAACAGCACCTTCACCGCATCCGCCTCATTCGGCGGAGGAACCTTCACCGCCTGGAAACGCCGCTCCAGCGACCGGTCCTTCTCGATGGACTTGCGGTATTCGCCCGGAGTAGTTGCGCCGATGCACTGAATCTCGCCGCGCGACAATGCCGGCTTCAGAATGTTCGCCGCATCGAGCGATCCTTCCGCGGATCCCGCGCCTACCAGAGTATGCAGCTCGTCAATAAAGATGATGGAGTTCTGCGACTCCATCAATTCTTTCATGATGGTCTTCAGGCGCTCTTCGAACTGTCCTCGATATTTTGTTCCGGCAACAATCAAGGAAAGATCAAGCGCCAGAATTCGCTTATCCGCCAGAAATGACGGAACTTCTCCATCGGCAATCCGCTGCGCCAGTCCTTCGACGATAGCCGTCTTGCCCACGCCCGGCTCGCCAATCAGCACTGGATTGTTCTTGGTACGCCGGCACAGAATCTGGACCACGCGCTCCAACTCTCCATCGCGGCCCACCAGCGGATCAAGCTGGCTGTCCATAGCCGCCTGGGTCAAATCGCGCGAAAACTCACTCAGTAGCGAAGATTCCCGCTGCCGTTGCGGCTGCGCTTTTTCCTGGCTGGTACGCGCCAATTCCTCACGGATGGTCGATAGCCGTAGCCCGCGCTCGTGCAGAATCTCAGCGGCAAAGCATTTCTCTTCCCGCAGCAATCCCAATAGAAGATGTTCGGTTCCGATGTGCCTGTGAGACAGCCGTTCCGCTTCTTCCGCGGCATAGGCCAGCACGCGCTTGCACTCGTTGCTCAAAGGCAGGTCCACCGACGTCGAGACCTTTTCCCGAATCGTGGTGTGACCCTCAATCTGCTTGCGGATAGACTCAACCGAGGCGTGCGAGCGCAGGAATCGATTAGTCAGGGCTTTATCTTCGCGCAGGAGCCCCAGCAGCAGGTGCTCGGTCTCTATATAAGGAGACCCGAACTGGCTTGCTTCGTAGCGCGCGAAGAAGATCACGCGCCTGGCTTTCTCCGTATAACGTTCAAACATAATGCCCTTCCCCCCGAACCCCTCTGATCGAGAAGGCACGACCTCCCGCTCGACCTACCTAAACCCTGGCCCGATGTCGTTCATGTCTTGCGTCCTGATCCGCATCACTAGCTCATTATGCAATTAAACAGCCATCCAACCCAAGTACCGAAACGTTACCATAATGTTACCGAAGGAACCTTTTGAAATCTCCCTTACGCCTTCCAGCCAGTCCAATTTCTTGCACTTTGTCTTACTAATCTTTCACTCGCTCGTTCTCACCACTAAACGGGCAGCGACTCCGGCCTGATTTCCTCGACGCGCCCCTGCTTCAGCCGTAACACCCGGTGACAGCGTCGTGCGAACGAAAAGCTGTGTGTTGCAATGAGGGAGGTGAGTTGGTGCTCGCGATGTAATCGCGCAATCAATTTGAAAACCGCTTCCGCCGTCTGTCCGTCAAGGTCCCCGGTTGGCTCATCCGCCAGCAACAACCTCGGACCGGCAATGAGCGCCCGCGCCAGAGCTACCCGCTGTTGCTCCCCGCCCGAAAGCTCTCCCGCACGGTGATGCCCGCGTTGCTGTAACCCGACCTCACGCAGCCAGCGTGAAGCTTCCGGCGCTGCCTCTGCCCAGCTACGACCGCCCACCAGCAGAGGCATGGCCACGTTTTCCGCCGCCGTGAATTCCGGCAGCAGATAATGAGATTGCCAGACAAAGCCTACCTGGCGATTGCGAAACTCCGCCGATTCGTCTGCTGACAACGCATTCAGCTTCAATTGCGCGCAGTATACGTCACCCGCGGAAGCATGATCAAGAGCGCTGAGGATGTGCAACAAGGTACTCTTCCCGGCTCCCGACTCGCCCACAATCGCGAGCATCTCGCCTCGCTTCACCTCAAACGATAAATTCTCAAAGAGCACCAAGTCCGATTCGCCGGACCGGAAAACCTTCTTCAATCCGCAAACCCGAAGCAGCGGTTCTTCCTCCGCTACTTGTCTCGTTAGATGCACTCGGCCCCCGCTTGGGTCCATCCTGTCCCACCCTTCGTCGACCTGCGGCAGGAACAGTAGAATGGGCCATCTTCTCACACCAGGCTCCCCGCTCCACATGGCACATTCGAACCATAAGGATATTTAGATGCTAGCGGGTTGCCAACCTCTCGGTTCCCGAGGACTATCTACCGAAAACTGTACTCAAGGCTTAGCCGCCTTGATGTGACGGGCGTCACGCCCCTGTATGCCGAAAATGCTGCCGAAGTCCTTCCTCGAGCTAGACCTCGACCTTGGCCTCGGTGCCAGCGAGCTTTTGCAGCGACTCCAGGTATGGCGCGCGGACAATGCCGCGCTCAGTGATGATGGCGGCCACGTATCTCGCTGGAGTTACGTCGAACGCCGGGTTTTCGATCGACACGCCGTCCGGGACCATCTGCTTCCCGCCAATGTGGGTGACTTCCCTCGGATTGCGCTGCTCAATGGGAATCTTGTCGCCGTCAGGACACGCCAGGTCAACGGTCGAAATCGGCGCAGCCACGTAGAACGGGATGCCGTTTTCTTTGGCGAGAACGGCGACCGTATACGTTCCAATTTTGTTGGCCACGTCGCCGTTGGCCGCGATGCGGTCGGCTCCGACCACAATCGCTCCAATCTTGCCCTGCTTCATCATCGCGCCCGCCATGTTGTCGGAGATCACGGTGGTGGGGATGCCGTCTTTCATGAGCTCCCAGGCGGTCAGCCTCGAGCCTTGCAGAAACGGCCGGGTTTCGTCCGCATAGACATGAATCTTCTTTCCCTGCTCGACTGCTGCGCGAATCACGCCCAGCGCGGTGCCGTACCCAGCCGTAGCCAA
>Ga0187883_10001347_pt1 | contig 15159 bp, 12 predicted proteins | sample June2016WEW_20_1_2_FD_132966 | JGI IMG/M metagenome (GOLD analysis project Ga0187883, IMG submission 132966) | Peatland microbial communities from SPRUCE experiment site at the Marcell Experimental Forest, Minnesota, USA - June2016WEW_20_10 | ecosystem: Environmental > Terrestrial > Soil >...
GGCCTGAAGCCCCCGCCCCCCGGCCCGAAGCCCCGCGCGCCCCCGGCCTGAAGCCCCGCGCGCCCCACGGCCCGAAGCCCCGCTCCCCCACGGCCCGCGTGCCGCTCTGTGGCAAAATCGTTTAGGTGCGCCGCGCATTCTGTCAGGTCGACGTCTTCGCTGAGATGCCGTATCGCGGCAATCCCGTAGCGGTCGTCCTGAACGGCGATGGCCTGGGCGCCGCGGCGATGCAGGAGTTCGCCAACTGGATGAATCTGTCTGAGACCACCTTCGTACTCCCGCCAAGCCAGGACGACGCCGATTATCTGGTGCGGATCTTCACGCCGAGCACCGAGCTGCCTTTTGCGGGTCACCCGACCCTCGGCACCTGCCATGCCTGGCTGCAGGCCGGCAGTAGGCCCGGGCGCGCTGACGTCATCATCCAGCAGTGCGCCGCGGGGCTGGTGCCGGTGCGGCGCACCAGCGAAGGACTTGCTTTCGCTGCACCGCCGCTCGTGCGGTCCGGCTCGGTCGACGAGCCGCTCGTGGCCAGCGCGGCAACCGCGCTGCGGATCGACCGCACCGCGATCCTGGCCGCGGAGTGGGTCGATAACGGCCCGGGGTGGCTGGCTGTGCTCCTCGCCAGCGCTGCGGAGGTTCTCGCACTGCGCCCTGGCGTGGTGGATTTCGACCTCGGCGTCGTGGGCTTGTACCCGTCCGGGTCGCCGCAGGCCATTGAAGTGCGGGCCTTCGTGCCTAAAGACGGCCGGACCGATGAGGATCCGGTGACGGGCAGCCTGAACGCGTCGCTGGCCGACTGGCTGCTGCGTACTGGCCGGGTGACCGCTCCCTACGTGGCGAGCCAGGGAACGGCGCTGGGGCGCCGCGGGCGGGTCCACATTTCCCGCGATATCGCCGGGACTATCTGGGTCGGCGGTGCGACCACCAGCTGCATCGACGGCTTCGTCGAGCTGTAGCCGCCGGCTCACGCCCCGGCCTCGTCCGGTCGGCGGCCCTGGCCTTCATAGCTGGCCTTCATAGCTGGCACAGAGGCAGGACATAGCACCCCCGGAGCAGCGCCGGGCAACCTTGATCCCAACGACGAGGGAGAGAGGGTGCTTGCGATGAGCAGCCGACAGGAAGAGGTGGCAAGGGCGGTCGCCGCCCGTGACCGTGGCAGGTCTCGGCTGCGCGCCACCACTGCGACGATCGGGCTCGGCGGCCTGGCCGCCGCTGCCGCGATCGCACTGCACCTGCCCGGCTCCACGCACGCGGCTGCGAGCACCAGTTCGAGTTCGGGCGGCAAGAGTTCCTCGTCCGCCGCGGCTACCTCGGGTGGCTCAGCGGTTACCTCCGGCTCCACGACATCCGGCTCCAGCACCTCCGGCTCGACTTCTGCCACCGCGCCGGCATCGAGTTCAGGTACCAGCCATGCCGCCTCAGGCGGCTCGTGATGCCGGCGGGTAGCGTCCGTGTGGGCGACCAGGTCGAGGCCCACTCCGACTGGGCGGCTCTTGGCACTCTGGTCAGGCTGGTCGTGACTGACCCGGGCAGGCTGGCCGATGGATGCCGGCTGCTTAAGGCCGACCTGGCCGTCGTGGACGCGACGTGCAGCAGGTTCCGCCCCGACGCCGAGCTCGTGGGGGTGAACGCGACCGCGCCCGGCCGCGCCCAGGGCGTGCCGATAAGCCCGCTGCTGGCTGACGCCATCGCGATCGCGCTGAGCGCCGCCCGGCAGACCGGCGGGGATGTCGACCCGACGGTCGGCGCTGCGATGGCCGCAGCCGGCTATGACCGTGACTTCGCGCTCATCCCGCAGGACGGGCCGCCGCCGCGGCTGAGGGTGCGGCAGGTTCCCGGCTGGCACCAGGTTCGGCTCGATGCCGACGCCCGGAGGCTCTGGCTGCCCGCAGGTGCCCAGCTCGACCTGGGCGCGACCGCGAAGGCCTGGGCCGCCGACCGGTCCGCCGGCCGGCTAGCCGAGTACCTCGGCTGCGGCGTGCTGGTCAGCCTCGGCGGCGATATCGCCGTGGCCGGTGCGGCCCCACCGGGTGGCTGGCGGATCCGGGTCCAGGATGTCACCGGACGTCCCGAGGATCCGCCGAGCGGCCCTGCCGCTGTAGTAAGCATCCGCGCCGGCGGGCTGGCTACCTCCAGCACGGCGGCGCGCCGCTGGCGGCGTGGTGGTGATGTGCTCCACCACATCCTGGATCCGCGCACCGGGCTTCCGGCCGCGCCAGTCTGGCGCACGGTGTCAGTGGCCGGCGCCAGCTGCGTCGCGGCCAACACGGCCAGCACGGCGGCGATCATCCAAGGCCGTGTTGCGCTCGCCTGGCTGACCAGGCACGGGCTCGCCGCGCGGCTGGTCGGATCCGACGGCGTCATCGTCACGGTGGCCGGGTGGCCGCCCGATCCGCCGACCGACGCTGATCCAGGCGACTGTCCGCCGGGCCAGACGCCTGGCCATGAAACGAGGCTCAGGCAGGCGGAACGGACATGAACGGGATCACCTCGAGCACGGCCCTCTGGTACGCGAGCCGGGCAACCGGAGTCGTCTCGCTGCTGCTGCTGTCCGCGGTCATGATCCTCGGGATGCTGGTGAACCGGCAGGGGCGGCTGCCCGGCCTGCCCAGGTTCGGCGCCACCAGCCTGCACCGGAGCGTCTCACTGCTGTCGCTGCTCTTCGTGGCCGTACACGTCATCACGGCGATCGCCGACCCGTTCGTGACCATCAGCGCCGCCGCCGCCGTCGTCCCGTTCGCGGCCCACTATAAGCCGTTCTGGCTCGGCCTCGGCGCGGTCTCGCTCGACCTGATCATCGCGCTTATCGTCACCAGCCTGGCCCGGGCCAGGATCGGTCGCCGGACCTGGCGCGGTGTGCACTGGCTCGCCTACGCGGTCTGGCCGGTGGCTTTCGTGCACAGCATCGGCAGCAGCACCGACTTGCAAAGCGGCGGCCTGCGTGCGCTGGCGATCGGCTGCGCCGTTGCGGTCGGTGCCGCACTCGTGTGGCGGATGTCCGCGGCGATCAGGTCGGCGCCCCGCTCCGAGCGGGTCGCCCGGGCCCTCAACGACGCGTCCTCCGCCGATGGCGCCAGGACCGATACCCACCCGCCCCTGATGAAGGCCGGAAGGTCATGACCGCCAACACCACCCTGCCGCCCCGCCCGGCAATGCCCCTCGCGGGAGCGCACCAACAGGAAGCGCACCAACAGGCGCCGCCTGACCCGGCATACCGCCAGCCTGCGGCGCAGCACCTGGCGCCGCCGGTGGCCAGGCCTGCGCAGGACCGGCTGCCGCGGCTGCTGCCGCCCGATCCGGCCACGTCGGCCAGCTTCCGAGATCACCTTGGCAGGTTCGGCGGCCTGCCGTACCGCGGCGGCCCGCGGCTGCTGATCGCCCAGGTCGAGGCGGCCGGCCTGACCGGACGCGGGGGCGCCGCCTTCCCCGTGCACCGGAAGCTGACCGCCGTGGCCAGCCAGCGGCGGCGGCCCGTCGTGGTCGGTAACGGGGCGGAGGGCGAGCCGGCTAGCAACAAGGACAAGACCCTGCTCTGGAACTCGCCACACCTGGTTCTCGACGGACTGCAGCTGGCCGCGGAGGCTGTCGGGGCCGACCGCGCTTGCCTGTACCTGCACCGCCACCAGGGACTGCACGCCAGGCTCGCTGCGGCGCTGGCCGAGCGGGCCGCTGCTGGGCTCGACCGGGTCAGGGTCGGGCTTGTCGAGGCCCCGCCCAGGTTCCTGGCCGGCGAGGAGTCAGCGCTGGTGAGCAAAGTCAGCGGGGCCGCTGCCCGGCCGAGATTCAAGCAGCCGCCCGTCTTCGAGCGCGGCGTCGATGGCAGGCCCACCCTGGTCCAGAACGTCGAGACCCTCGCACATCTGGCCTTGATCGCCCGCTACGGCGCGGCCTGGTTCCGCGGCCTCGGCACGGCAACCGAGCCCGGCACGATGCTGTGCAGCCTGCTCCAGGCTGACGGGCGGGCCGGGGTCGTCGAGGTGGCCATCGGCCACCCGGTGCCCGGCGTGCTCGGGCTGCGCACTGATGTCCAGGCCGTCCTGTGCGGCGGTTACCACGGTTCCTGGCTGCCGGTGGCGGAGGCGGCCAGGCTGCAGCTGAGCAACGCGGCGCTGAAGCCGGCCGGCGCCTTCGTCGGCGCGGGCGTCCTGATCGCCTTGCCCGCCGAGAAGTGCGGCCTGGTTGAGACCGCCCGGGTAGCCCGTTACCTGGCCCTCGAGTCAGCCGGTCAGTGCGGGCCCTGCCACAACGGCCTGCCGCGCATCGCCGGCGCCCTGGGCGATCTCGCTGGCCGGCCGGACCCGGGCACCAGAGCCAGCCTGGAGCGCTGGGCGGGACTCATGACCGGCCGCGGCGCCTGCCATCATCCCGATGGCACCGTCCGGTTCGTGCGCAGTGCGCTGACGGTGTTCAGGGACGAGATCAGCGCTCATGAGCTTGGCCGTTGCACGGCTTCCGACCACCGGCCGTTCCTGCCGCTGCCTGGCGACGCGCCGATCGACGAATCCGGCTGGAGATGAGGCCGCGATGAGCCAGCGACTGCTTGTCGACCCGACCGCCTGCACCGGGCACGGCCTCTGCGCCGAGCTGCTGCCCGAGCTCGTCGCGCTTGATGAGTGGGGCTACCCGGTCCTCGACGGCCAGCCGGTGCCTGCCAGCCTGCACCGGCAGGCGCGGCGGGCCGTCACGGCCTGCCCGGCGCTGGCCCTGAGGCTCACCAGAACGTCGCGCTCAGAGGGAACTCAGAGGCAGCGCATACTGCATATCTAGTGATCAGCGCGAGACTGGACGCATGATGAGCCTTGCCGAAAGCCCTCAGCCTGCCCGGGAGCAGCGCGGGCTGCGCAGACCGGACGGCACGCCGATCAGAGTGCTGGTCGTCGATGACGAGCCCAGCCTGGCCGAGCTGCTGGCCAGCGTGCTGCGTTATGAGGGCTGGGAGATCCAGACCGCAAGTACCGGCTCCGGCGCGGTGCGCGTGGCGCGTGATTTCAAGCCGGACGCTGTGGTGCTCGACATCATGCTGCCTGACTTCGACGGGCTTGAGGTGCTTCGTCGGCTTCGGACCACGCTGCCGAACGTCTGCGTGCTCTTCCTGACCGCGCGCGACGCGCTCGAGGACCGGATTGCCGGGATTACCGCAGGCGGCGATGACTACGTCACGAAGCCGTTCAGCCTGGAAGAGGTGCTGGCCCGGCTGCGCGGCCTGCTGCGCAGGGCCGGTCTGGCCAGGGTCCGCAGCAGCACCGAGCTGACCGTCGGCGACCTCACTATGGACGAGGACGCCAGGGAGGTGCGCCGGGGCGGCGAGGAGATCGAGCTGACCGCGACCGAGTTCGAGCTGCTCCGCTTCCTCATGCGCAACCCTCGCCGGGTCCTGTCCAAGGCCCAGATCCTGGACCGGGTGTGGAAATACGACTTCGGCGGCCAGGCGCACGTGGTCGAGCTATACATCAGCTACCTCCGCAAGAAGATCGACGCCGACCGACAGCCGTTGATCCACACCGTCCGCGGCGTCGGTTACGTACTCAAGCCGCCAAGCTGATGAGCCAGGGCAGCGATCCCGCGGCCGGACCCGGCGGCACCACGACGGCACGCCGACTGCCCGTCCTTGACTCCCGCTGGCTGGCGGGCCGGACGTTGCGCGGCCGACTCATCGCTGGCCTGCTGCTCCTTCTCGCGCTGGCGTGCGCGGTGGTGGGCATCGTCAGCTACCTCGCGCTGCACCGATTTCTCCTCGGCCAGCTCGACAGTCAGGTGACCGTCGCCAGCCAGCGCTACCGGGGCTGCCTGAACGGGCCGCCGCCCGGCGACGACAACGGCGACAGCGCCGAGGGCGGCAGCCAGCAGCCTGGCAACCCGGAGAACTGCGGGGAGCAGCAGGCCCCGCAGACCTTCAGCGCCGTGCTCCGCAAGGGCGTTCTCTACGGTGAAGCCGTTGCCTACGGCGACTGCAATCTGAACGCGGCCGACCGGGCGGTGCTCACCTCGATCCCGGTCAACGGATCGCCCACGACTCACTCGCTATCGTCCCTGGGCGCGTACCGGCTGGTTGCGGTGTCAGGCGGCGGCAATCGCGCGTATATCAGCGGTCTGCCGCTCAGTCCCGTCAGCTCGACCCTGCGGCAGGTTGAGCTGACCGAGGCGGCGGTCTTCGCCGCGGCCCTGCTGCTCACCGGCGTGATCGGTACCGGCTGGGTGCGGCTGTCGCTGCGCCCGCTGCGCCGGGTAGCGGCCACCGCCACCCGGGTCACCCAGCTGCCGCTGGGCAGCGGCGATGTCGTTATGCCCGAACGGGTCCCCGACGCCGATCCCCGCACTGAGATCGGCCAGGTAGGAATGGCGTTCAACCGGATGCTCGGCCACGTCGAGCGGGCCCTGGCCCGCCGTGCGGCCAGCGAGGCCCGGCTCCGCAGGTTCGCCGCGGACGCCAGTCACGAACTACGGACGCCGCTGGCTGCGATCCGCGGCTACGCCGAGCTCGCCAGGCGGAATCCAGGACCGGTCCCTGAAGACGTCGCGCACGCCCTGAGCCGGGTGGAGTCTGAAGCGAGCCGGATGAGCGTCCTCGTCGACGAGCTGCTGTTGCTCGCCCAGCTGGACGCAGGCCGGCCGCTGGCCAGTGAGCCGGTGGACCTGACCCGGCTGACCATCGATGCGGCCAGCGATGCCCGGGTGGCGGCTCCGTATCACCGGTGGGTTCTCGAGCTGCCCGACGAGCCGGTCAGCGTCCGCGGCGATGAGCACCGGCTCCGCCAGGTGCTCGCCAACCTGGCGGGCAACGCGGCCAGGCACACACCGCGCGGCACCACCGTCACCATGACCCTGCTTGCGGCGGCCGGCGACGCGGGGAAGCAGGGCCAGCCGCAGCCAGGCCAGCCGGACCGCGCGCAGCCGGGCCAGCCGGGCAGCGTGCAGCTGTCCGTGACCGACGACGGACCCGGCATTCCGGCCGACCTGCAGCCCGCGCTATTCGAGCGGTTCGTGCGCGGCGACAGCGCACGCTCGCCCTCGGGCGGCAGCACCGGGCTGGGGCTGGCCATCGTGGACGCTGTGGTCGCCGCCCACGGCGGGCAGGTAGCCGTAACCAGCGGCCCTGGCCGGACCAGCTTCGTCATCACGCTCCCCGCGCTGGCCATCGCCAGCTCCAGCTCGGCCGGGGAGTAGAGCGTGCACATGATCAGCGGATCAGCTGGGCCGCCTCCGGCCCGGCCGCCTCGAGCAGGTCGTCCAGGATCTGGCCGAACGCCGCCGTGATCAGGGTGAGGTGGCCGTGGCCGGGCAGCAACCGCGGCCGGGCGGTGGCCAGCTGCGCCGCTAGCCACGCTCCGTGCGCGTAGGGCACCATCCGGTCCTGGTCGCCTTGCCAGATAGCCACCGGCACCCGCAGGTCCGCGGACCCGACGGCGAACCCCCAGTCACCGGCGAAGGCGAGATCGTCGTCCCGCCAGCCGGCGATGCCGCCGCGCACCGCCTCGCCGAAGGAGGCGGCCAGGTAGTCGGCGAAGTCCCCGGTAGCCGCCCTGGCGTCGACGTCGGACACCAGGCCGCCGAGGCCCAGGGCCACCTCGGGACCAGAAATATCCCGCAGCTGCGCCGCGGCCGCTTCGAGGAACTGGCTGAGGGCCGGCTCCCCGGCGGCGGCGGCGCCGAGTTCCTCGACGTTCTCCTGCGCCATCCCCGCCAGCCAGTCAAGACCAGGGCTGTTGCGGGGCGCTATACCGCCGATGCTGGCGGCGGCGAGGCACCGGGCTGGCAGTGCCGCCGCGCAGGCCAGCGCGTGCGGGCCGCCGCCCGACCAGCCCGCAGTGATGAACAGGTCGACGCCGAGCCAGTCCAGGATCGCGGCCACATCGGCCGCGGCGTCAGCTACCCGTCGGCCCGGTTGCGGCGTCGACAGGCTGTAGCCAGGCCGCACGTAGCGCACGGTGCGCAGGCCGCGTGCCGTGGCCACGTCGGTCATCGGGCCGAACGCCACCAGGCCGGCGGGCGTACCGCTGTGGAAGACCAGGGCCAGCCCGTCGGGGGGTCCGCTGATCAGCACGTCGAGAGTCCGGCCGTCGGCCGCCGACACTGTCACGTGATCATCGTTTATGGCCCGTGTCATGGCAAAGAGGCTAACCGGCCCGCTCCGCAGCGGCCGGGAAGGACCGTATTGGACCTGACTGCGGGCCATCGCCGCAAACGTAACTTGGCAGATAGTCAACGTTGACAAATAGAGTGCAAAGGTTAGGTATGTGCTACGCCTCACTATTGCCATCCGGGAATGCCCGGGGCGGGCGGGAGCAGCCCAGTGCGGCGGGGCCGCACGCGGCTGGCGACGAACTGCGGGCAAGTGGCGTGCGGTCTGGCGGCCTGGCCTGGTGCCTCGGGCGCGGCCAGAGCGTAGCGTAAGGTCCGGTCAGCCCCGAGGAGATGCCCGTGCCGCTTCCCGCCACCCAGCCAGGCAATCGCTTCACCCAGACGCTGTTCGCGCCGCTTCCGGCGCGGTATGACCGGCTGGCCGAGGTGCTCTCGATGGGCCAGAACGCCCGCTGGCGCCGGGCCATGATCGACACGATCGTTCCCGGGACCGTCGAGTCGGTACTTGACGTGGCCTCAGGCACCGCGGGCGTCGCCCTCCAGCTGGCCGGCCGCACCCGGGCCAGGGTGGTCGGCGTCGACCTCACCGAGGAGATGCTGCGGCAGGGCCAGCGCAACGTCGACGCGTCCCCGCTGCGCGCCAGGATCGGCCTGACGGTCGGCCGGGCCGAGCAACTGCCCTTCGCTGACGCCTCTTTCGACGCGCTGACCTTCACTTACCTGCTGAGGTACGTGGTGGACCCGCAGGCTACGCTCAGCGAGCTCGCCCGGGTGGTCAAGCCGGGCGGCAAGGTCGCGAGCCTGGAGTTCCTGGCGCCGCCATCGCCGTTCTGGCGGGCGTGGTGGTGGCTGTACACCCGGCTGCTGCTGCCAGTCGGCGGGCTGCTTTCCGGCGGCCCTGCCTGGTTCTCGGTGGGCCGCTTCCTCGGCCCGAACATCTCCGGGCACTACCGCCGCTATCCGGTGCCCTGGACGGTGCAGGCGTGGCAGCGGGCCGGCTTTGCTGACGTCGGCTTCAAGGTCATGAGCCTCGGCGGCGGGCTGGTGATGTGGGGAACGCGCGCCGGTGAGTGACGGGCCAGCGGCCAGGCCCGCCTTCTACGCAGCGCGCTCCGGCGGATGGCGGGACTGGTGGACGCTGCTGCACCCCCCGTACACCGCCTGGCACCTGGCGTACGTGGTCATCGGCGCATGCCTGGCGCCCCGCGTCGGGCTGACCGCGCTCGCCGCCACGCTGCTCGCGTTCTTCCTGGCAGTCGGTCTCGCCGCGCACGCGCTGGACGAGCTGAACGGGCGGCCGCTACAGACCCAGATCAGCTCGCGGGCCCTGATCGCGGTGACCGTGGTGGGCCTGGCCGGCGCTGTGGCCCTGGGCGCGGCGGGCATAGCCAGGATAGGCTGGGCATTGCTGCCGTACATGATCGTGGGCCCGGTGCTTGTCATCGCCTACAACGCCGAACTGCTGCACGGAGCGCTCCATACCGACCTCGGCTTCGCCGTGGCGTGGGGCGCCTTTCCCGTGCTGACCGCCTACACCGCCCAGACGGGCCGGCTTGCTGTGGCACCGGTGCTGGCCGCGGCAGGCGCGCTGGCGCTGTCCGCGGCGCAGCGCGCGCTCAGCACCCCGGCCCGCATGCTGAGACGCAAGACCGCCGCGGTCGAAGGCAGCATCACGCTCTCCAGCGGAGAGCGCACCGCGATCGACAAGGCTTTCCTGCTTGGCCCGCTCGAGCAGGCGCTCCGTGCGATGTCTTGGGCCATCGTGCTGCTCGCGGCTGCGCTCGCGGTGGCCCGGCTGACCTAGCCTCGGAGAGATCTTCCATCTCCTCCTCCATGCCGTCTATCCCGGCGCTTTCCTAAGATCACGAAAGACTCAGCTTAGCGCCAATTGCAGGTAGCTAACCGGGGCCAGCGGGATATTCCATGGCATATATACCGGGCGCCGACCGCAGTTAGCGAATGTCAGTACTTCCGGTGCAGCAGCGTCGCGATTACTATCAGTTCACCGGATACCGCGATCACGAACTTTTGGGGCCGATGAGAACCTCTCAAAGGGCAGGTAAAGGGTACGCGCCACGGCACCTAGCGCCGCGCCGGGTGAAGCCTCATCGCGATTTCATCTGGCGGCTGCAACGCGTTGCCGTCGTCACGAGCGCCACGGCCATGCTCACTGCCGCCCTGACCATGACCTCCATCGTCAGGCCCGATGCCAGCGACTTGAGCTGCCCGTCCGGCTCAGGAGCCGAGATCATCCCGGTCGCTGACTGCCTCGGGCACGATGCCACGGCGCTACCGCCGCGGCCGCGTGCCGTCATCTACTCGGGCGCCGCGTTCGGCTTCAGCGGGCCTAGCGGGCTGGCCGCCGACCAGAGCCATTTGTGGGTATCGAATATTCTCGGCAACTCGGTCACCGAGTTAAATACCGGCAACGGCAGTCGGACCGCTACCCTGTTGAGCAGTTATGGATTCGACGGCCCCCACGCCCTGGCCATGGGCAGCGGGCAGCTGTGGATAGCAAATGTCCAGGCAAATTCCGTCATCGAGCTTGATGCGGCCACCGGAGAGTTAATACGCACCCTTTCTGGTAGCGCTTACGGATTCGACGACCCGTACGCACTGGCCCTGGCCGGTCACGACCTGTGGGTGGCCAACGCCCGGGCCGGCTCGGTCACCGAGATCGACACCCCATCGGGCACCCTGGTGCGGACCTTGTCGGCGGCCAGGTACCGCTTTGACGAGCCGTACGCTATCGCGGCATCCGGCTCCCGGGTCTGGGTGGCCAACGCGGCCAACCCGTCGGTGACCGAGCTGAGCGCCGCGAACGGCCGCCTGATCCGCGTTGTCTCCGGCCCCCGCTACGGCTTCGCCGATCCGGTCGCTATCACGGTGGACGGCACCCGCGCCTGGGTGGCCAACCAGGGCGGTGACTCGATCACGGAGATTAACGCGCGAACGGGCGCCTGGATCAGCACCCTGTCCGGGCACAGCTACGGTTTCGCCGATCCGTCGGCCGTGCTGGCCGACAGCGCCCAGCTGTGGGTCGCCAGTGCGGCCGGCGACTCGGTCACCGAGATCAACCCGCAGACCGGCGCGGCGGCGATCCTTTCCGGCCGCCGGTATGGCTTCAGCGGGCCGGCTGCGCTCGACTCATCTGGCAACGGTGTCTGGGTGGCCAATCTCAGCTCGAACACGGTCACCGAACTGCTGCCAGGGAAACCTGCCGGCTGACCGTACGACCGGGCGGCCGCTACCCGCGCGGGCTGCACCTCACAGCGCGTCGTGGCGCTGCAGGTAGTTCATGGCGGCCCAGCCGAGCGGCACCGGCAGCCAGAAAGTCAGCGTCCGGAACAGCAGCACCGCACTGACCGCGGTGATTCCTGGCATGCCAGCGGCGGTGAGCCCGGCCGTGAGCGCGGCCTCAACCGCGCCAAGTCCCCCTGGCGTCGGCACCACCGAGCCGAGGGCACTGCCGGTCAGGTAGACGAACGCGACGCTCACGATGGACACCGATCCCCCCAGCGCCAGGGTGCATGTCTCGAGGCAGAGGATGTAAGCGGTGGTCACAAGGAGCGCGCCGCCGATTCCCTCCGCAAGCTTCGCCGGGCGCTGCGCGATGTCGAGCAGCCGCGGGATCACCTGGCCTAGCGCCGGGGAGAGCCTGGACCGCAGCAACCGCCGCCCGCGCGGGACAGCCAGCACGACCAGGGCCGCAGCAACGACAACGGCGACGACGATATAGACCCAGCCCGGCGGTCGCAGCGAGTGCGTGTGCGACGTCCCTGCCAGCGCGGCGAACACCACGAGCAGCGATATGTGCAGGACGAACGCGATGAGCTGCGACACGCCCACGCTCGCGGCCGCGTCGGCAGGCGCGACGTTCGCGCGCCGCAGGTACCGCAGGTTCAGCGCGACGCCGCCGACGGCGGCCGGGGTGACCAGGGTGACGAACGACGCCGCCAGCTGGGCCAGGATTGTCCGCAGCAGGTTCAGCCGCTCGAGCACGAACCCGGACACCGACAGGGCCGCACCGAAGTAGCTGACCGCCGACGCCGCGAGCGCGACGGCAGTCCAGCGCCAGTCGGCATGCCTGAGCAGGCCGCCGAGCTTCACCCGGTCGAGCTGGCCCACCAGCAGGTACACCGCCACGACCGTGGCCAGCAGCGTGATCAGGGTCCGCGGCCGGATCCGTTCTAGCTGGGCCGGGGTTACCTCATGGTCAGAGACCGGAGCCAGCAGCCGTTTGCGCAGGGCGGGCAGCACCGCCTTCTGATGGCGCAGGGCGGTCCTGGTGGACCTGTGCAGGGCCACTGGCTGGAGCAGCGGCACCACGGCGGCAAGCTCGTCGGCGCTGATCTTCGCCTGCGCGAGGCCGGCGGCCCGATCCGGTCCGACGAGGAGCGCAAGCTCAGCTATGAGCTGCGCGATGTCGAGCCGGAGTTGCAGGTCGCTTGCTGCGACATCGCCGTTCCCCGGCTCGAGGAGCATGACCTCGCAGCTGCCAGCGGTTTCACTGCCAGCGGTTTCACTGCCAGCGGTTTCACTGCCAGCGGTTTCACTGCCAGGTCGCGTTACAAGCAAGATCCGGTCCCCGGTCAGCGCGCGGTGGGTGACCCGGTGGGCGTGCAGCCGGAGCACCGTGTCCCAGACCCGGTCGATCTCGGCGTCCGTCAGGTCGGAGTCGCGCTGGGCCAGGGTGACCCCGCAATGGTGCTCGTTGGCCAGGACCACAGCTTCAGGGCCCACCCTGACCAGGGCCCTCAGGCGGGGCGTCTGCACGCCCGCTTCCTCCGCCGCGTAGCTGAGTAGTGCGCGGTGCTCTACGGCTCGCTGCACGGTGAAGGGGACGAGGCGCGACACCTGAGTCTTCAGGCGGACCCGTCGGTAGAGCCGGTAGAGGACGTCGGCGGCTTGCTGATCCCGGTCGAAGACAGTGACGTCGAGGCGTCCGCCGCTGGCCATGAACCCGGCGTACTTGCGGGTCTCAGTGCTCTCGTCCCAGATCCGCCGCATCTCGACTAGCGGAACGCCCGCCGGGCGCAGCGCCGCCGCGATCGCCTCAGCCGCTGGCCGTTCCGATGCTGAGCCGAAGGCGTACCTGAACCCCGACCCGATCGCCAGCCCGATGAGCAGCGCGATCAGCAGCGATAGCACGGTGGTGGAATTGTTCGCCAGGCTGGCCAGGGCATAGAAGCCGATCGTCAGCCAGTAGGCGGTGCGCCAGCGCTCGCTGCCGGACAGTCCGATGATCGTGACGTAGGCGGCCAGGCCCGCCAGGTACCCGTCGAGGGGGGCGGCGTGCCGGCCGGCACCCGCGGGGGCCAGCGCCTGATACATGTTTGTGGCGGCCGGATGCTGCAGCAGCAGGTTCGCGCCGGTTACGGCCGCTGCGGCAATAACGCCGGTGAGCACGGCCTCGGCCAGCCGCCGGGGCTGGCGGCGGATTATCAGCCTGACGGCGAGCGCCACCGGCAGCGCCAGCAGCGCGACCGACGCGACGAATCGCATCGCCCCGAGCAGCAGGCTGGGCACGTGGCGGCTCGCGTGGCCGACGTCGTAGTCGACGCCGGTGGCGGTCGCCCTGGCGAGCAGGCCAAGGCCGGCCAGCAGCACGATCTCGATGCATTCAATGACGCAGCGGAGCATATCGGCCGGTAGCCGGATGCGCGGCGGCAGGTGATCATCGACACGAACCGCGCCCGGGTACCCGGATTCCGCCGCCAGGCCCGGGCGCGCAGGCCCGGCTGGCGGCAGATCAGGCTGCGGTTGTGTCACTACCCGATCGTTTCACCTGTTCGCCTGGATACCAGCGGCAGCCGGCCTGATGATCGGCCAGCCGGCCAGCTGAAGCACAAGCTGCCTGGCGGCTAATCCGGCGCGGCTGCAGTGCTACCCAGGGACCCAGGCAGGTTGCGATGGCTTCCCGCTGATCAGCTCGTGGTAAAGAGCCACGGTGTCCGGATGGGCCTCGCCGTCGGGAGCGATCTCCGCGACCGCGTCCAGGCAGCGGCTCCACGCGTCCCTGACGCCAGAGAGATTCCCCGCCGCGTACTCGGCCCGCATCAGGGCCCGCCACAACTGCTCGGCGGTTGCGTCGCCTGCCAGGCCAGTCCTGGCTGCGCGGGCCGAAGCAGTGGGGTCGCCGGCTGTCAGTTCCAGTCCGGCCAGCACTTCAGCGGTGTCCACGATCTGCGCCCGTACGGTTTCCGTGAGGGCGAGATCCAGCCACCAGTGGTAGCAACCCGTGAAGGGCTGGCCCCTGATCAGCGCGAGCGCGTCCCGGAGGGAATGCACGTCGTGCGTCCGCAGCCCCTGCTCCGAGCGAGCCTCGAAGTCGCTCCAGTCGAACCTGGCCTCGGGATGCAGCGCGTATTGTCCCGCGCCCAGATGCTCGATCCACTCCCGGCCGTCCGGGGCGCGCCCTAGCTGGCGGCGGGTCCGCACGATGAGCTGGCGCAGCGAGTCAGTGGGCTTGGGATGATCAGGGTCGGCACCGAGCAGGTAGCAGAGCTGCTGATTGGACAGCCCGGCTGCCCCGTTCAGCGCCAGGGCCAGGACGAGCTGGCTCTGGGCGGGCAGCAGCGCGGCAGGCGCGCCGTTGACGGTGAACGTCCCTAGCACGCCGACCCGGAGCGTGCCCCCGGCCGGCTCCGGCTCCCCGGCGGGACCGGGCCGGCCGTCCGCGGCGGCGTCCGTCCCGAACCGGCCATCGGAGACCAGCCCGCCGTCGGGTACCAGCCCGCCGTCGGGTACCAGCCCGCCGTCGGGTACCAGCCCGCCAGCAGAGTTCAGCTCGCCGTCGGTCTTCAGCCCGCCGTCGGAGTCCAGGCCGCCATCGGATCCGGGCCCGGCATCCGGTCCGGCACCGCTCGCTGGCTCGGCCAGCTCATCCGGATCGCCGGCCTCCAGCCAGGAGGGGAGGTCATCAGGCGGGACGGTATGAGCTAGCCGTGGCGGCCACCCTGACCCGTCGTATGGCGGCAGGTAGGCCGGGATGTCGCGCAGGTCAGCCGCGGTCCCGAACAAGCTGCCCAGGGCCTGGTAGTCCGCCTCGGTGAGCGGCTGCGGCCAGGCGTCGAGCCC
>Ga0187883_10001351_pt1 | contig 15152 bp, 13 predicted proteins | sample June2016WEW_20_1_2_FD_132966 | JGI IMG/M metagenome (GOLD analysis project Ga0187883, IMG submission 132966) | Peatland microbial communities from SPRUCE experiment site at the Marcell Experimental Forest, Minnesota, USA - June2016WEW_20_10 | ecosystem: Environmental > Terrestrial > Soil >...
CCGGAGCGCGCCGGGGGCACCGGCCGCACCTGAGCGCGGGCCGAGGCGTACAGGCATACCGCGGCCGCGGCGGCCAGGTTCAGGCTCTCCGCCCGGCCGTAGATGGGCACGGCGACCGCCTGGTCGGCCAGGTCCAGGACATCGGCGGGCAGCCCCCAGGCCTCGTTGCCGAACAGCCAGGCGGTCGGCCGGCCGAGCTGCCCGGCCGCCTGCAGGTCGTCCAGCGTGGCGGAGGCACCCCCGTCCGCCGCGAGTACCCGCAGGCCCCGCCCGCGCATGGCCCGCACCGCCTCCTCCACTGGCGCGCCCGTGACCACCGGAAGGTGGAACAGGCTTCCCGCGGAGGCGCGGACAGCCTTGCTGTTGTACGGATCCACCGAGGACCCGGCGAAGATGACCACGCCCGCACCGGCCGCGTCGGCGGTGCGCAGCACGGTACCCGCGTTGCCCGGGTCCCGGACGTTGGCCAGGATCACCGCGAGCTGGGGTGACGCAGCGGATACCTGGGCCAGCGGCACGTCGACGAACCGGCACACGGCCAGCACCCCCTGCGGGGTGATGGTCTGCGCCAGCTCGGTCATGACCTCACCGCTCACCGCCTGCACGTCCGCGGCCTGCGCGGCGGCGAGCCGGATCAGTTCGGCGTAGCGGGACTGCGCGGCGGACGTCACGAACAGCTGGGTCACCACGCCGCCGGCGGCCAGCGCCTCGCCTACCGCCTGCGGCCCCTCCGCCAGGAACGACCTGGCCCGCTGCCGCAGCGCACGCTTGGCCAGCTGGCGGGCGGCCTTCACGCGCGGCGAGCGGATGCTGGTGAGCTCGGCGCCGGCGGGCGGCATCAGGCGGCGCCGGCCTGCAGCGAGGCGCAGGCCGCTCTGACCCAGACCACGAGGGCGTCAGGCCGCCGCGGTGCCGGCCGAGTCGGCGTCGGTACCAGCCTCAGCCAGCGCGGCCTTGGCCACCTCGACGAGCGCGGAAAACGCCGCCGCGTCATGGACCGCGAGCTCGGCGAGCATGCGGCGGTCTACTTCCACCTCCGCGAGCCGGAGCCCCTGGACGAATCGGTTGTAGGTGATGCCGTCCGCGCGGGCGGCGGCGTTGATCCGCTGGATCCACAGGCGGCGGAAATTGCCCTTCCGGTCCTTGCGGTCCCGGTAGGCGTACGTCATCGAGTGGAGGACCTGCTCCTTGGCCTTGCGGTACAGCCGTGACCGCTGGCCACGGTAGCCGCTCGCCCGCTCAAGGACGACCCTGCGCTTCTTGTGGGCGTTGACTGCCCGCTTCACGCGTGCCATTTCATATCTCCCTGGAGGCGGGCCGGGCTACTTTCCCAGCAACTTCTTGATCTTCTTAGCGTCTGACGGCGCGAGCACCACGTCCTTGCCCAGCCGCCGGGTCCGCTTGCTCGGCTTGTGCTCGAGCAGGTGGTTCTTGTTGGCACGGCGGCGCATCACCTTGCCGCCCGCGGTGATCCGGAACCGCCTGGCGGTGCCGCTGTGCGTCTTCATCTTCGGCATGGTGGCCGTCGTCTCCATCTTCATGTGTGCCTGAGGGCAGGCTGGCCGTCCGCAGCCGGGGCACGCCGTCACCCGGCCGTGCCCGTGCCGCTCAACGCTATGCGAGTTCTGCGGTGCCCCGGATCAGGCTCCTGCCTGGTCCGCGCCGTCATCGCCGGCCGCTGGGCCGGTGGAGTGAGCCTGCGAGGCCGGTGCGGCCGCGGGCCGGCGCTGGCGGGGCACCGGGCGCGCTGCCGCCGCCTCTGCCTCTGCCTCAGCCTCCCGCGACGAGCGCTCCGCCTTGGACTCGCTCTTCTTCCGGTGCGGTCCGATCACCATGATCATGTTCCGGCCGTCCTGCTTGGGCTGGGCTTCCACGAAGCCGAGCTCTTCCACATCGCCGGCCAGGCGCTGCAGCAACCGGAACCCGAGTTCGGGCCGGGACTGCTCACGCCCCCTGAACATAATCGTGACCTTGACCTTGTCGCCCTGCTTGAGGAACCGCTCAACGTGACCCTTCTTGGTCCCGTAGTCGTGCGGGTCGATCTTCGGCCGGAGCTTGATCTCCTTGATGACCGTCTGCGCCTGATTCTTGCGCGATTCCCTGGCCTTGAGCGCGGACTCGTACTTGAACTTGCCGTAGTCCATCAGTTTGCAGACCGGCGGACGCGCCGTGGGCGCGACTTCCACCAAGTCGAGGTCCGCTTCCTGGGCCAGCCGGAGCGCGTCGTTCAGGGCAACAATCCCGACCTGCTCGCCGTTAGGACCGACGAGCCGCACCTCGGGTACGCGAATCCGATCGTTGATACGGGGTTCGGCGCTGATGTGACCTCCATGGGTCTAGTCCACCGCCTGAGCCGGGTGCCCGGGCGGGTGCGCTGCGACCATCCTGCGGGCTTCAGCCTCGTGGCAGATCCGCCGCCACAAGTAAAAAGGGCCCCGCACCAGTGCGTGCGGAGCCCACCAAAGCCGCGCCGACCGGCGAGAACGCAGTCCTCGTCGGGGACGCAGCGGACCGGACTGGCAGCGGCCCCGCTCCGTTAGGGAATCGGGACTGCTCGCCCGGCCTGGCTGCCCGGCCCGGAAGCCGGCAGCCTTACCCGCCAGCCTGAGGCCGGCCAGGTGGGAGGTGGTCCTCCGCTTACACGCCCGGCACGCGAGTGCCAGGCTGGTCGCCTGGTAAGAGTAACAGCAATTCAGGCCCTCTGGGTATTCCGGGCCACGCGGAGCGTAAGCGCGTTTCCCCGGCCCCGCAGGAGTTCCCGCGCACCCGGGGCACGTGCGCGGCGCCGTGCGGCCGGCCCGCCCCGGGCCGTGGACGCCAGGCTGCTGCTGCGGCCACTCTCGTTCCCTAACGAACCGTCCGGGCATGCCGTCCCCGGCCGCCGCTCAGCCTGACGTGCCGGTGGTAGGCGGCGGGGTGGACGAGCCGGTCGGGGTCGGGGTCGGGCTAGGCGTCGATGTCGGCGTGGGCGTCGGGGTGGGAGTGGGTGTCGTCGGGGTGGGCGTCGGCGTCGGGGACGGGTCCTGGCCAGGGCGCGGCGACTGGCCCGGGCTGCGGTCCGGTGACGGTGACGGTGACAGTGACGGCACTGTCGTCGCGGACCTGCGCATCGTCGCCAGGCCGGGCACCGTGGCCTGGGTCCCCCCGTGCCGCGCCCCGTCCGAGGCGTGCCTGCGCCCGGATTGTGCCTGGGCGGCCACGGGCGGGCTGGCGGCTGGGGCCGCCGTGACGGACGGGACGGCGGGGGCCAGCGCTGACGCGATGGGGGGCGTCGCGTGATGCATGGTGGTCGCCGCGAGCATGGCCCCGCCGCCGAACAAGGCGAACACCGCGACCAGCACCCCGGCGGCCGGCACGAACGCCGCCGGGCCGCGCGCCCTGGCCAGCGGATCCAGCGCGACAGGGAACCCGGACCGGGCGAACGGCTCTGCCCGCTCGGTGACCTCGGCGCGCTCCTGGGCCGCGTCCGGGGAGTCATCCGCCAGAATGCCGAGCACCCGATGCCGGAGGCTGGCCGGCAGGACCGGCACCGGCAGCAGGCTCAGCAGGGCGGTCGGGCTGATCTCACCGCGCCCGTGCTGGCCGCATTGCGGACATCCGGCGATGTGCCGGCGCACCTGAAGGCGCAGCGCCAGGCTCAGTTCGCCGTCCCCGTTCCCCTCCCCCACGATCGCAGCCAGGGACGGACAGGAGCGCGCGCCGGGCCTGCTCACCATGCGCGCGCCCAGCACCGTCTTGAACCGGGCCCGGGCCCGGGCGGTCAGCGCGTGCACCTGATTGTGCGGCACCCCCAGCGCGTCCGCCAGATCGGCGCCGTAGAACTCGTGCCGCAGGCTCAGCTCGACGATTTCCCGGTCCGCCGGGTCCAGCCCGCCCAGCGCCGACCACACCAGCTCGCGCAGTTCTGCCTGCTCGAGAGTCATGCCGAAATCGGCGGTGTCCTCGCCGGTGGTCAGGGAGGAACGGACACCGGCTGAGGCCGGGTCGTAAGGGCCCCGGCGGCGGCATTCGTTCCGGGCCACCGCGTACAGCCAGGGCCGCAGCCGGCTCGGGTCCCGCAGTCCGGGCAGCCTCTCCCCGGCGACCACGAACGTGTCCCGGACCGCACCCGCCACGTTGGACGGGTCGCTCAGCAGCGACCAGCAGTAGCCGTACAGGGCGGGGGCATACTGGTCGTAGGCGGTGGCCATGCTTGCGAGGTCATGGCCGACAATCCCGGCAACTATTGCCCCGTCGCGCATGTGCTCACGGTAGAGGCCGTTCTCGGCGAAAGCCAGCCGAATCGGCCGGCAAGGGTCGAGAACGCAGCGCGGGCGCAGCCGACCGGCCTCGATCCGTCGAGAATAAAGATCCGAGTGAGCGATGCGAGAGCCGAGAACCGCGGCTCTCCTGATGCCTGCGCTCAGCCCGAGCCCGTGCGTGAACCCGTGCCCCCGCCGGTGCTGCTGTACTTGGCGACCGCGTTGTTAAAGGCCGTGCTGTTGCTGAAGAACAGGGTGGCGCCGGTCCTTGAGTTGATGGTCAGGAAGAACAGGAAGTTGCCGTGAGCCGGGTGCAGCGCGGCCCGGATCGCCATGTTCCCCGGGTTGTCGATCGGCCCGGGCGGCAGGCCCGCGTGCGCATAGGTGTTGTACGGGGACGGGAAATTGGTCCTGAACCCGCTCTTGTGCGCCAGCGACATCGCGTACAGGACGGTGGTGTCGAGTTGCAGCTTGATCTGGGGCTTCGCGTTGAGGCGGTTGTAGATCACCTCGGCGATCTTGGGGAAGTCCTGGGGCCGCTTGCCCTCGGCCTCGATGAGGCTGGCCACCGTGATGACCGCGTTCTGCGTCTCCTGGGCCCGGGCCGCGTGGGCCTGCAGCCCGATGTTCTGCGCGTTCGCCTTGAACTGCGTGACCATGCCCTTCAGCACCGCGGCCGGTGAACTGTGCGGCTGGACGTCGTAGGTGGCCGGGAACAGGTAGCCCTCGGGTTTGCCGTTGGCGAAAGCCGGCAGGCCGAGATCGGCGGGATGCGCGATGGCCTGCTCGTACCCCTTGAGGTTCCCGGTCTGCTTGCCCAGCAGTGCGATGATCTGCGCGAGCCGGAAGCCCTCCGGAATCGTGATCTTGGACTGCAGCCGTGAGGACGGCTTGAGCAGCAGAGCCAGGGCCAGCGAAGCCTTCATGTGCAGATGTACCTGGTAATAGCCCGGTTCGAGCGCGTTGCCCTGCGGGCTGGACTTGGCCGCGTTGGAGAACGCCCGTGCGCTGGCCACCACGCCCTTGCCGGCCAGGGTGGCCCCGATCGTGCTGGCGCTCTGGCCCGGCTGGATCTGCACGACGACGGTGCTGGCGGTGCCCGCACCGGAGAAGTCCGGCGGGTTGATGTACACCCGGTAGTAGTGGTAACCGACCCCCCCGACGACCGCGACGATCACGGCGAAGACCGTCAGCAGCACGAGCAGGACGGTCCGGCCGCGCCTGCGCCGCTTGCGGGCCGGCCCGGCGGGTCCCCCGCCGTTCCCGCGCCTGGATCCCTGCTTCTGGTCCAGCCCGGGCAGCAGGTGGCCGTCGTGGCTGTCCTCAGCCCAGGCGTGCGGCTCCTCGTCAGCCGGATACTGGCTTCCGGACGGAGCGTAATCGCGCGGTTCCTGCCCCTGATCCGGGGCCATGTCCAGGTCACGTGGGTCGTCCACGTAGCCCTCATACCCCGGATGACCCCTGCCGACATCCGGCGCGGCACTCCGGCGGCGGCGGCCCCGCCCGGGCGGGCCGGGATAGTCCGCCGGTTCGTCCTGCTCAGGCGGGTAGGCAGCCGGATTGTCCGGGTAGCCTGCCGGGCCCTGCGGGTAGCCGCCCGGGTCCTGCGGGTAGCCGGCGGAGTCCTGCGGGTAACCGGCCGGGTCAGGGCCGCTCCCGGCGGGGCCCGCCGCGTGGCGGGACTGGCGGCGGGGCTGGTCCTGGTCAGGCCCGGGCCGCCGTGACCGCAGGGCCGCCGGGGGCAGCAGGCCGGAGGGTGGCTGACCCCACAGGTTGTCCGACTCCGGCAGCGGCGGGAGGGGTCCGGAGGGGTGCCCGGATCCCGGCAGCGGACCCGGGGGGAGCGGGGGGAGTTCTCCCGCCTGCAGGTCGTCGAAGCCTCCTGGCGCCGCGCCGAGCGGGTCGCCGTGCTCCGCCCAGTCCGCGCCGCCGGCGGGCGGGCTGACCCAGCCGGACGGGCCGTCCGGCTGCGAATCCCACGACGCCCGTTCCCAGGCCGGGGGCTCCCAGGACTGCGGGGCCCAGCGGTCGGGCGCCATGGGCTCAGGGCTGGGCTGGTCGCCAGCCCAGCCGCCGCCCAGCGGATCGGGGCCCCACGCGCCGGAACCCCGTATGCCGGAACCCCGTGCGCCGAGGCCCAGCGGGTCTGGACCCCAGTCGTAGGCCTCGCCGGGGCGGCCGCCCGGGTCCCGCGGGTACGACGCCGCGGGGAGGCTGGAGTCCGCTACCGGGAAGTCGCCGGTATCGGCGGTCGCGATGGGGTTGGGCGCCCAGCCGCCGCGGGCCTGGCCGTAATCGCCGGGGGCATAGGGCTCGTCGCCGTCCGGTGGGGGGTAATCCCCTGGCCCCCACTGGTCGTCCTGCTCTCCCTGAGTCCCCCGCCGCCCGTGCCGGCTCACCCTTCTTCCCCGTGGTCAGCCGGAACGATCTCGCCGGGGGGCCGGCCACCCGCGCGCTCCGCGTCCAGGGCGCCCTGCAGCAGCAGGGCGGCGGCCGCCTGGTCTACGACCTGCCGCCGGGCCCGGCCGCCCTTGCCGCCCTGGCGCAGCGCGTCGTGGGCCAGCACGGTGGTGAACCGCTCGTCCACCAGCCGGACCGGGACCGGCACCAGGCGGCCGGCCAGGGTACCCGCGAACGACCGGGCGGCCACGGCTGCGGCACCCTCGCGCCCGGACAGGCTGGTCGGCAGGCCCACGATCACCTCGACCGCGTCGTGCTCCAGCGCGAGGCGGGCCAGGCGGTCCACGTCGCCGGGGCCGCGCGGGACGGTGTCCAGCGGGGTGGCGAGCAGGCCGTCCGGGTCACTGCGGGCCACGCCGATGCGGACTGATCCGGGGTCGATGCCGAGCCGCACGCCAGTCCTCAATCGCGAGCTCCGCAGCCCTGCGGTCTCATTCGCGCAACGGGTTGGCTGCAGCACAGTTTAACCGTACGCCACAGGATCACGTCGTGTCCCTGACAACCGCACGAACCGCATCAAATGCCGCCGTGATCGCCTGGCCGGCCTGGTCGCCCTGCGGTGTGCCGCCGCCCTGGGCGATGTCATCGCGGCCGCCGCCGCCTCCGCCCAGCGCCCGGGCCGCGCTGCGGACCAGCGTCCCGGCGGCCAGGCCCAGCGCCCGGGCGGCCTCGTTGACCGCGACCACGACCGCGGGCCGGTCGGCCGGCACGCCGGCGACCACCACCACGGCGGGGCGCTGCTGCGGGAGCCGGCCACGGACATCCAGGGCGAGCTTGCGGATATCGTCCGCGGTGGTGCCGTCCGGGACCTGGTAGACGACGAGCGCTGCCAGCCCGGCGTCCTCGGCACGGCTGGCCAGCTCGGCCGCGCCGCCCAGGATCTGGGCGCTGCGCAGCCGGTCCAGGTCACGCTCGGCGTCCCGGAGCCGGCTGACCAGCGACGCGACGCGGTCCGGCAGTTCCTCCCGCCGGGTCTTGAGCTGTTCGGTCAGCTGGCCGACCAGGACGCTCTCCCGGGCGAGGTAGCGGAAGGCATCGGTGCCGACCAGGGCCTCGACCCGGCGCACGCCGGAGCCGATGGACGACTCGCCGAGGATCTTGATCAGCCCGAGCTGCCCGGAGTGGGCCACGTGGGTGCCGCCGCACAGTTCCCGGGAGTAGGTACCGACCTCGACCACGCGGACCTCGTCGCCGTACTTCTCGCCGAACAGGGCGATGGCGCCCATGGACCGGGCCTCGTCGATGGGGGTGACGAAGGCCCGGACTTCGAGGTCGTCGATGAGGACCTGGTTGACCTCGTCCTCCACGTCGCGGAGCACGGACTGAGGGACGGCCCCGGCGGCCGTGAAGTCGAAACGCAGCCGGCCAGGGGCGTTCTCCGACCCGGCCTGGGCAGCGGAATCCCCCAGGGCCCCGCGGATCGCCCGGTGCACCATGTGCGTCGCGGTGTGCGAGCGGGAGATGGCCCGGCGGCGCCCGGTGTCCACGTCGGCTTCGGCCAGCGCGCCGACCACGACCTCCCCGGAGGTGATGACGCCACGGTGCACGATGAGCCCGGGCACGGGAGCCTGGACGTCGCGGACCTCCACCTCGCCGCCGGCCGCCCCGGGGGCGCTGGCCACCCGGATCACGCCGGTGTCCGCGAGCTGGCCGCCGCCTTCGGCGTAGAACGGGGTCCGGTCCAGGATGACCTCGACCTCGGTGCCCGCGCCGGCCGCGGGCACACTCACCCCGCCGGCCAGCAGCCCGGCCACCGTGGCCTCGCCGCTGACCTCGTAGTACCCGGTGAACTCGACCGGGCCTGACCGGGCCAGCAGGCTGGCGAACACGGAGATGTCCGCGTTCCCGGTCTTCTTGTCCTGGGCGTCCTGCTTGGCCCGCTGGCGCTGCGCGGCCATGAGCCGCCGGAACCCCTGCTCATCGACCGCGAGCCCCTGCTCGCCGGCCATCTCCAGGGTGAGGTCGATGGGGAACCCGTAGGTGTCGTGCAGCTGGAAGGCCTGCTCACCGGACAGCGACGTGGTGCCGTGGCGCTTGGTCTCGCCCACCGCGGCGTCGAAGATCGCGGAGCCGGTGCGCAGCGTGGACAGGAAGGTGGACTCCTCGGCGTCGATCACCCCGAGGATCCGCGGCGCCTCGATGCGCAGCTCCGGGAACTGGTCGGCCATCGCGCTGATCGCGGTGTCGCCCAGCTCGTGCAGGTAGCGGCCGTCGCTGCCGCCGCCCCGCTGGCCGCCGGCCAGCAGCCGCAGGTTATAGATGCTGCGGCGCAGGATCCGGCGCAGCACATAGCCGCGTCCCTCGTTGCTCGGCAGCACCCCGTCGGACACCAGCATCACGGCGGTGCGCACATGGTCGGCGACTACCCGCAGGGCCACGTCGACGCGATGGTCGCGGCCGTACTTCTGCTCGGTCAGCTCCGCCGCCCGGTCGAGGATCTTCCACAACGTATCGATCTCGTAAATGTTGTCGACACCCTGCAGGATGGCGGCCATCCGCTCCAGGCCCATGCCGGTGTCGATGTTGCGGGAGGGCAGCTCGCCCAGGATGGGCCAGCCCTCCTTGCCCGCTCCCTCGCCCCGCAGGAACTGCATGAAGACGAGGTTCCACACCTCCAGGTAGCGGTCCTCGTCGGACTCCGGGCCGCCGTCCCGCCCGTAGCCGGCCCCCCGGTCGTAGTAGATCTCCGAGCAGGGACCGCACGGGCCGGGCACGCCCATGGACCAGAAGTTGTCGGCCATCCCCCGGCGCTGGATGCGGCTCTCCGGCACGCCGACGATGTCCCGCCAGATCCGGAACGCCTCATCGTCGTCGTGGTAGACGGTGGCCCACAGCCGGTCCTCGGGGAACCCGAAGCCGCCGTCCCGCTCCGGCGTGGTGAGCAGCTCCCAGGCGAACGGGATGGCCTGCTCCTTGAAGTAGTCGCCGAACGAGAAGTTGCCCAGCATCTGGAAGAAGGTGCCGTGCCGGGTGGTCTTGCCGACCTCTTCGATGTCCGGGGTGCGCACGCACTTCTGGGCGCTGGTGGCCCGCTTGAACGGCGGGTTGGCCTGGCCGAGGAAGTATGGCTTGAACGGCTGCATCCCCGCGTTCACCAGGAGCAGCGTAGGGTCCTCGGCGATCAGCGACGCCGACGGGACCACGGTGTGCCCGCGGTCGGCGAAATAGGTAAGGAAACGGCGGGCAATCTCTGCCGACTCCATCAGCGGCCATCCTCTTCGTGATCGGTGCGCCCTTCGAGGGCGGGACGTGACGCCTGGATCTGGCGCTGGCGGTAGATGTCCATGCCCTCACGGACATCCCCGGCGAACCGGGCCAGCTCCCGGGCCCGCGGGGCCGGCATGATGGCCCGCGCCACCGCGGTCATCCGGCGGTACCCGGAGATCCCGAGCGCCGCCCCGAGGGTCAGCCAGAACAGCCGGCGGATCATGACCGGGCCCCTGAGGGATCTCCGGCAGGCTGTGCTGGCCCGGGGGGACGACCCCCCGCTCCGCTTTCCCGGGGGACTACCCCCGGACCCCCCGGCCCCGGCCCCCGCGACAGCTCGCTCGGCGAGGACACGCCTGCGGCGCGCCCCGCCTCTGCTGGCCCGGGGGGACGACCCCCCGGAACCCCCCGCGACAGCTCGCTCGGCGAGGACACGCCTGCGGCGCGCCCCGCCTCGCCAGCTGTGGCGGGCAGCTGCCTGCGGGCGCCGGCGACCGCGGCGCGCAGCTCCGCGGCGTGCCGCACGCCGTACACGAACGCCGAGACGCGGGCAAGCTTGGTACCGGACGTGGCCGCGGCGAGCCTGGCCAGCGGGGCGAGCGCGGTCACCCGGCCGGTGAGCTCCGCCATGCCCGCGGCGACTTGATCCATGCTCGCGGTGATCTCATCGGTGCGGTCCAGCTGGCCGGCGGTGGCGTCGATCGTGGCGTGCGCCCGGGCGATCACCGCGTCGCTGTTCTCCCGCAGCCCGGACACGGTCGCGGACGTCTGGGTGATCAGCCTGGACAGCTTGATCAGCACCAGCACCGCGGCGACCACCAGGACCGCCCAGCACGCGGCGGCGATGATGACCGCCACCCATACCGCGTTCAGCATGCCTGCTCCCTCATCTGCCCGACCTTATCTCGCAGGCGGCCCTGCCATCGCGCGACTGCTCAGGCCCGGCAGGCGGCCAGGTCAGGAACCGATCTAGCCGGTCGAATCTGAATCAGCATCGCGGCCCAGGATCTCCTTGATCCGCACGGAGCGCTCCGCATAGCGCGCCTCGGCGCCGTGCCGCGACGGTTCATAGTAGGTCCGCCCGGCCAGCGAATCCGGCGCGTACTGCTGGGGGACCACGCCCTCGGCGTAGTCATGCGGGTACGCGTATCCCTGGCCGTGGCCGAGCCGCGGCGCCCCGGGATAGTGCGCGTCCCTCAGGTGGGCGGGCACCGGCCCGGCCAGCCCGGCGCGGACGTCCGCGGACGCCGCGCCGATCGCCTTGATCACGGAATTGGATTTCGGGGCCAGCGCCAGGTGGATGGTGGCCTGGGTCAGGTTGATCCGGGCCTCGGGGAGGCCGACGAACTCGACGGCCTGGGCCGCGGCGACCGCCACGCCCAGCGCCGACGGGTCAGCCATCCCGACATCCTCGCTAGCGTGCACGATCAGCCGCCGGGCGATGAACCGCGGGTCCTCGCCCGCCTCGATCATCCGGGCCAGGTAGTGCACCGCGGCGTCGGCGTCACTGCCCCGGATGCTCTTGATGAACGCGCTGATCACGTCGTAGTGCTGGTCACCGGCGCGGTCGTAGCGGACCGCGGCCCGGTCGACTGCGCGCTCCAGCACGGCGACGTCGATGATGGCGCCCCGGCGCAGCCCGAGTGCGGCGGACTCCAGGTAGGTCAGCGCCCGCCGGGCGTCCCCGCTGGCCAGCCTGATCAGGTGGTCCAGGGCCTGGTCGTCGAGGCTGACCGCGCCGCCCAGGCCCCGCACGTCGTCCAGCGCGCGCGCAATCACCTCACGCATGTCCTCGTCGCTGAGCGGCTCCAGGGTGAGCAGCAGCGACCGGGACAGCAGCGGACCGACCACCGAGAATGAGGGGTTCTAGGTGGTGGCACCGATGAACGAGACCCAGCGGTTCTCCACGGCGGGCAGCAGGGCGTCCTGCTGGGCCTTGTTGAAGCGGTGCACCTCATCGATGAACAGCACCGTCTGGGTGCCGGTCAGGCCTAGTTCCCGGCGGGCGGACTCGATCGCCGCGCGCACGTCCTTCACGCCCGCGGTGACCGCGGACAGCTCGATGAAGCGCCGGCTCGTGACCTGACTGATGACATGGGCCAGCGTGGTCTTCCCGGTGCCCGGCGGGCCCCACAGCACCACGGACATGCCGACATCGCTGCGGGCCAGCTTGCGCAGCGGCGTCCCCTCTCCGGTCAGGTGCCGCTGGCCGACCACCTCGTCCAGGGTGCGCGGGCGCATCCGCACCGCGAGTGGTGCCGCCGCCCGCGCCGCCTCTTCCCCGGCCGCGTCGAAGAGGCTGTCCGCCTGACCGCTGTCAGCGGTGCCTGCCCTTACCACACTCCGACACTATCCGCCCACGCCGCCTGACCCGGCATCGGCGCCGGGCCGGGCTGGCCACCGGATTTTCGCCCGGAGCGGACGACCGGGGCGGGCCGGCCGCGGCCCCGGCGGTGACCCCGTCAGGATCCGGTGACCCGTCAGGATCCGGTGACCCCGTCAGGATCCGGCGGCGCCCTCGTCCGGCGGGATGACGACGTCGATGCCCGCCTCCCGCCGCTGCTCGGGCGTGATCGGCGTGGGCGCACCGGTCAGCGGATCGGAACCGGACGCCGCCTTGGGGAAGGCGATCACGTCCCGGATCGTGTCCCGCTTCGCCAGCAGCATGATCAGGCGGTCCCAGCCGAACGCGATGCCGCCGTGCGGGGGCGGCCCGTAGTGGAGCGCGTCCAGGAGGAAGCCGAACTGGGAGCGGGCTTCCTCGCGGGACAGCCCGATAACGTCGAACACTTTCTGCTGCATGTCGGGCCGGTGGATACGGATCGAGCCACCGCCGATCTCGTTGCCGTTGCAGACCAGGTCGTAGGCGTCGGCGAGGGCACCGCCCGGCTCGTCAGTGAACTTGTCCGCCCACTCCGGCAGCGGCGCGGTGAAGGGGTGGTGCACCGCGGTCCAGCCGCCTGCCCCGTCCTCCTCGAACATTGGCGCGTCCACCACCCAGGTGAACGCCCAGGCGTCGGGGTCGATGAGCCCGAGCCGCTGGCCGATCTCCAGCCGCGCGGCACCGAGCAGGGACCGGGCCTGCTGTGGCGGCCCGGCCGCGAAGAAAACCGCGCCGCCGGGCCCGGCTCCCACGGCGGCGGGCAGCCCGGCCCGTTCCTCGGCCGACAGGTGCCTGGCCACGGGCCCGGAATCGGAGACTTGCCCCGCGTCGTCGATGAGCACGTAGGCCAGCCCGCGGGCGCCCCGGGCCTTGGCCCAGTCCTGCCAGGCGTCCAGCTCCCGGCGCGACTGCCGGGCCCCGCCGGGCATGACCACCGCCCCGACGTAGGGGGCCTGGAAGACACGGAACGAGGTCTGCGCGAAAAACCCGGTCACGTTGACCAGCTCACAGCCGAAGCGCAGGTCGGGCTTGTCGGATCCGAACCGGGCCATGGCGTCGGCGTAGGTGATCTGCGGGACCGGCCGGGGCAGCTGGTACCCGGCGACCTCGGACCACAGCCGGGCGATCAGGTCCTCGGCGACCTCGACCACGTCCTCCCGGGTGATGAAGCTCATCTCGATGTCCACCTGGGTGAACTCGGGCTGCCGGTCGGCCCGGAAGTCCTCGTCACGGAAACAGCGGGCCAGCTGCCAGTACCGCTCCAGGCCGCCGACCATCAGCAGCTGCTTGAACAGCTGCGGGGACTGGGGCAGCGCGTACCAGTAACCGGGCTTCAGCCGCACCGGGACCAGGAAGTCCCGGGCCCCCTCGGGCGTGGACCTGGTCAGGTAAGGCGTCTCCACGTTCACGAAGCGATGGCCGCGCAGGACGTCGGTAACCAGGTAGCTAGCTTCCGCGCGGATGCGCAGCGCGGTGGCCGTCTCGGCGCGCCTCATGTCCAGGTAGCGGTAGCGGAGCCGGGTCTCCTCGTTGATCTCGGCCGCCCCCTCGATCGGGAACGGCAGCGGGTCCGCCTCGCTGAGGATCTCCAGCTCGTCCGCGGCCACCTCGATCTCTCCGGTGGGCAGCTCGGGGTTCTCGTTGCCCGGCGGCCTGCGGCGCACCTGGCCGGTGACCTTCACGCAGAACTCGGCCCGCAGCGCGTGGGCGGGACCGTCCTCGCCTTCGCCCCGGAACACGACCTGGACAACGCCGCTGGCATCGCGCAGGTCGATGAAGGTGACGCCGCCGTGATCCCGGCGGCGGGCTACCCAGCCCGCCAGCGTGACCGTCTGGCCGTCCTGCTCAGCGCGCAGCGTGCCCGCCTCGTGCGTTCGGATCATTTCCTGCTCAGCCTCTCCATCACAGCCCCCGCGGCCCTTCCCGGCCGCTCTTAAAGTCTTGCGCCACGTCCCCGCGCGGCCCGCTGCCTTGCTTGGCCGCCATCACAGTCCCGTCGAGCGTCCTGGCCTGCCTGGCCCGGTACCGGGATTCAGCCCGGGCCCGGGGTTCAGCCCGGCCAGGAACTGGTTGCTGGCCCGCTCGACGCCGATGGTCGTGGCCGGCCCGTGGCCGGGCAGCACGTGCGTCTCGTCCGGCAGCGTCAGGCATACCCGGGCCAGGCTGTCCATCATGACGGCGGTGTCGCCACCGGGCAGGTCGGTCCGCCCGATCGACCCTGCGAACAGCAGGTCGCCGGAGAACATGATGGCCGGGTCGGAACGGAACACCACCGACCCGGGGGTGTGCCCGGGCGCGTGATTCACCGTCATCTCCAGCCCGGCCAGGCTGAGCACGGTCCCATCGGTGAGCTCCCTGACGTCGTCAGGCTCGGTGAACTTCAGGCCGCCGAACAGCTGCTGGCCCGGTCCCAGGGGCAGTCCGCGGGCCGGATCGGAGAGCAGCCCGCGGTCGTCCGGATGGATATACGCCGGGATCCCGCGCGCCCCGCAGACCGGTGCCACAGACCACACATGGTCGATATGGCCGTGCGTGAGCAGCACCGCGACCGGCTTCAGCCGGTGCTCGGCGATGATCTCCGCGATCCCGCCCTCCGCGTCTTCCCCGGGGTCGATGATCACGCACTCCGCGCCCGGCTCCGGCGCCACCAGATAGCAATTGGCGGCGAAGGAACCGGCCGGAAACCCGGCAATCAGCACGGGGCGACCTCCTTGCGGCGTTCGAGGCAGAGGGCGGAATCGTGGTCAACTTCCCCCAGTACAGGTTACCGATCTACTCAGCCCAGCCGCGAACCGATAACAGCGACGTCACGACCTCCCGGGTGCCGGTACCATTCGCGAAGTTTCGCTGGTAAGCAGGCA
>Ga0187883_10001352_pt1 | contig 15142 bp, 20 predicted proteins | sample June2016WEW_20_1_2_FD_132966 | JGI IMG/M metagenome (GOLD analysis project Ga0187883, IMG submission 132966) | Peatland microbial communities from SPRUCE experiment site at the Marcell Experimental Forest, Minnesota, USA - June2016WEW_20_10 | ecosystem: Environmental > Terrestrial > Soil >...
GTTCCGAGCGTCAGAAACAGGAATGCTGTTCCGAGAGTGGTCAGTGCTTTCATTGCTATAACCTCAAATACAGGCTAGGCGAACGAGAAGCGAATAGCTGTGTCGTTTTGACCGCTTTCTTGTTGGCCCCATTTGCGGGCAATTTAAGATGACTTTATTCGCGAAGAGGCCATCTTCTGCACGGTTATTGGGGGAAGCGCAGGATCGAAGAACTGGAATCGTTGCTGATCAAACATGCGCTTAAGAAAAAGAGTCCGCAAAACGGAAATCTCGCCGCAAGCCTTGACGCGCTGCGCGAAGGAATCTAGGCTGTTCCCACAATTCAATAATCTGAGGCAATTATGGACATAAGAACCGTAGGAGTAATCGGAGCGGGCACGATGGGCAACGGTATTGCCCACGTCTTCGCCAAAAGTCAGTACAAGGTCGTGCTGGTTGATGTGGAGCAACGCTTCGTCGATCGCGGACTGGAAACCATCCGCAAGAACATGGAGCGCGAGGTCTCGAAGGCCAAGCTTACGGCCGAGCAACGCGACCAGGCGCTAGGCCGCATCACCGCAGTGACCGACCGCAAGCAGCTGGCAAGTTGCGACTTCATCGTCGAGGCCGCCAGCGAACGCTTCGAGATCAAGGCCGAACTGTTCCGTGACCTCAACGGGATGTGCCGGCCGGAAGTAATCCTCAGCTCCAACACTTCGTCTATTTCGATTACCAAGCTGGCGGCGGTGACGAAGCGGCCCGACAAAGTCATCGGGATGCATTTCTTCAATCCCGTGCCGGTCATGAAGCTGGTTGAAGTGATCCGCGGACTGGCAAGCTCGAACGAGACCTACGCCACGGTAAAGGCTCTGGCTGAGAAGCTGGAGAAAACTCCGGTTGAGGTGAATGACGCTCCGGGATTCTTCTCGAACCGCGTGCTGATGCCGCTATTGAACGAAGCCATGTATGCCGTGATGGAGGGCGTCGCCACACCCGAAGCCGTGGATGAGGTCTTTAAGCTGGGAATGGCGCACCCTATGGGGCCGCTCACGCTGGCTGATTTTATCGGGCTCGACGTCTGCCTCGACATCATGCGCGTGATACAGTCCGGCCTCGGCGATCCCAAGTACCGGCCATGCCCGCTGCTTATCAAGATGGTGGACGCTGGATGGCTGGGCCGTAAATCAGGACGTGGCTTTTATAAATACTGATCGTCGCACGCGGCGCGTTCCAGATTCTAGCGGCGGGTGGTGACGAAAGCTCAGCTTCGGCTGGTGCCTTTGCGGCTTTTACCTTCTTGCGCTCTACGCAATGGATCAGCAGGCTCGTACTTCATTTGGGCTGACAGAATCTTCACCAGCTTCGCCAACACCTTGGTTCGCGCCCAGTACTTGTCATTGCCTTCGATCAGCGTCCAGGGTGCAGTGGCAGGGCTCGTCTTCACCAGCATCTGCTCCACTGCTTCTTCGTAGGCTGCCCATTTCTCGCGATTGCGCCAGTCTTCCTCTGTAAGCTTCCACGCCTTGTAGCCGATGGCTTTGCGCTCGTCGAAGCGGCGAAGCTGCTCCTCGCGCGAGATATGGATCCAGAATTTCACCAGGATCACACCGAAGTCTGCGAGTTGCCGTTCGAAGGAGTTGATCTCCTTGTAGGCACGCTTCCATTCGGCTTCGCTGGCAAATCCTTCCACGCGCTCCACCAGAACGCGGCCGTACCACGAGCGATCGAAGATGGCGATCTGTCCCCGCTCCGGCAGCCGTCTCCAGAAACGATATAGATAGTGCCGGGTTCGATCCTCGCCGAGCGGCGAGCTGATGGGATAAACGACATAGCCGCGCGGATCGAGCTTCTCGGTGATGCGCTTAATCGCGCCACCCTTGCCCGCCGCATCCCAGCCTTCGAACACGATAATGACCGGACGCTTCTGCAGGTAGACCTGATATCCCAGCTCCCGCAGTTGAATCTGCCGGCGCGTCACTTCGCGCACATACGACTGCCGATCCAGAGTGCAAGCAAGATCCACCGTCTCCAGCATTAGCGCCCACCTTCGGTCAAGGAATCCATGGCGGCGCGCAATTCGGCGTCTTTGGAGGACTCGGGAAGATCGATGCGCGTAGGCGCCTTGCAGCCCAAGCTCTTTTCGATCGCAGTGATGACGGTCTCAAGCACCTTCTTCCGGGTATACCACTTTGAGGTGGCTTCGACGATGCTCCAGGGCGCGTATTCTGACTCGGTCAGCTCCAACATTTCCTCCGTTGCCGCAAGGTACTGGCCGTATTTCTTGTGCCGGGCCCAGTCGGCCTTCGTCACGCGCCATGCTTCCATCGGGTTTTCTTGAATCATTTCGAAGCGTCCGCTCTGCTCCTTCTTACTGATGTGCAGAAAGAATTTCAGGATCACGGTGCCATCGTCGGCCAGCATGCGCTCAAATTCGATGGTGTCGCGGAACGCCTGCTTCCATGACTTCTCCGGAATCGTTCCCTCCACCCGCTCCTCGAGTACGCGACCGTACCAGCTATGATCGAAGATGACCATCTCGCCGCGGTTCGGCACCTTCAGCCAGAACCGCCACAACCACGGACGCTGCTGCTCGTAGGTTCTAGGCGCGGTGATGGGATACAGTTTGAAGCCTCGTGGATCCAGGCGCTGGGTCAGCGCCGATATCGTGGTTCCCTTGCCCGACGCGTCCCAGCCCTCGAAAACAATGAGCGTCGGCACACCGTTGTCCCAGCACGCTTTCTCCAAGTCATATAAACGCAACTGCAAACCGGGAACAACGCGCTTGTATTCCTCCCGTGAAAGCTTCTTCTTCAAGTTGATATTTTCGAGCATGGTGGAAGGTCAATTCTACTCAGGTATGAGCGCGTTTGCCGCTGGACAAATGAAACAGGCGCACGAGAAAGCTTGCCAAGAACTGCGGCGGAAATCCTAAGCTCGTTTCAGCACTAACAGTCGAAAGGCCGCGGGGCCCGGACTTGTAAAGCGACCAGCGGAGGATAATGGGGCATGCTCATGTCACTGTTATATAGCTATCTCTTCCCTGCCATGTGGGTCAGCTATTCGGCGTATTGGTGGGCGATGTCGAGAGATGTGAAGGAGACCGAGCGCCAGGAGCCGACGCCATCGCGTATCACACGCCTGGTTTTGATAATTTGCGCGTTCGCGCTTCTCTGGCTGCCGAGCATTCCGCTTCCACTGCTAAACGAGCGCTTTTTTCCGCTGAGCGTCTGGTGCTTCTGGAGCGGCGCGGCAATTACTGCCGCTGGTCTACTCTTTTCTGTCTGGGCGCGTCTCCACCTGGGAAAAAACTGGAGCCAGGCCGTCACCCTGAAGGAAGATCACGAACTCATTACAACTGGCCCCTACGCACTGGTTCGCCATCCCATCTATACCGGGCTTCTACTGGGATTCATTGGTTGCGCGGTGGCTCGCGGCGAATGGCGCGGGCTAGTTGCTGTTGCCCTTGTTTTCGTGGCGCTATGGCGCAAACTGAGGCTTGAGGAGAAATGGATGCGCGTGCAGTTCGGCGCGTCGTATGAAACTTACTCTCGACGCGTCGCGGCGCTGGTGCCATATATCGTCTGAGCGAGGCATTCAGTGAGAAAGGAAACGGGAATTTGTAACTAAACTGTCATACTTCTTGTATATACTTCTGACCGCGACGGCGCTCCGGTGCACTATCACGAATAAGTAGGCGGTTTGAATCTCTCCGGGTCGGACGGGTTCTAACTCCTCCCAGAAATTTCCCTATGCTCTTGACCAAACTCGCCGCTGTCTTACTCTGCTCCGCGACCGCGCTGGCCGCCCAGGAACTTCCCGCTGGGACCGCGATTCCTATCATGCTGAACTCAACTCTCAAGTCGAAAGACTCTAAGGCAGGTCAAAGGATCGAAGGCAGACTGATGCAGGAGATTTTGTTGCCGTCCGGGGTGAAAATCAAGTCGGGGTCGCACGTGACCGGACAGGTGGTTTCGGACGACCTCAGCGGATCGGTCTGGCGCATCACAGTAATGTTCGACAGCCTCCATGACCAGGGACGCACGATTCCGTTGAATGTTGGGCTTCGCGCAATGGCTGCATCGGAAAGCGTTTTCCAGGCTAAGACTCCCATCGATTCCGCCTCGACCTACGAATCTTCCTATGGGTGGACCACGAAACAAGTGGGCGGCGATGTGGTATTTCGCGGTCGGGGGTATATTGCCTCGCCCGACGGGAAAGTCGGCCGCTGGAACGGTACCGGGGCCTGGGGGAAGTTGACGTCCGCCGGCGATTGCCTGGCAACGGATGTCAACGAACAAGAGCAGGCCTTATGGGTGTTTTCGACCACCGCGTGTGGACTCTATGGATTCGAGAATCTGAAGCTTGCTCAAAGGGGAAGCAGTCCGCCAGTCGGACAAATCGCGCTGGAATCGACGAAGGAAATCCTCGTCCGCGACGGTAGCGGTTGGCTCTTGTTGGTCAACGCGGCTCCCGCCAATCATGCAAGCACGAAGTAGTTCACTCCGTCATGTCAGAAATAGCGGGATCGTTTGACCTTGCCAGATAACTTACGACAGAGGCAGAAAGGCTGGTTGCCGAAAGTCGGCTGCAACAGCCAAGTACATGCTACGAAGGAGCTTACTGGAGCCGACGATCAGACTTGAACCGATGACCTGCCCGATTATGAATCAGCAGGCGTTGACTCTAATTTATTAACAAACAAAGTACTTAGCATAAGCGGCTCGTGCGGAAGGTGACGCCGTAAGTCCTTTGGTGATCCAATCTGCAGCGAAATGGAATTTTGTTTTTCCTATAAGTCGAGTATTGAGCGGAGCCGCACCTTCAGCCTCATCTCCGCTGGCGACTTGCCATTTGTGCCGAGCCACTTCTCAAAGTCCAAAATGCGAACGTGGTGTTCAATTGCTGGCTGCTGAACCCGTACCGTGATCGTGTGCCCTCGTCCAATCTGGCCTACCCATTCATTGCTCTTGAATGCCGCAAGCGCCTGTGCAACGGCTTCATAGAGCGCGCCGCCTTGTTCCACCAATTTGACAAGAGACCGCCCTTGGGGCTAATTCTTGCCCCCGTGGTCGTCAAGACACTCCACTAAGGAAACCACCTAGCCCGTCGATTTGCGGGATCCCGCTACCAGCAGCACGACTCCAGCGGCGCAGAGCACGCCACCAATTCCAGGAGAGAGCTTCTCATCGCTATGAGTAGTAACCCCTAGTGAAGTATCTCCGACCTTGACACTGTGGGAATGGCTGGTGGGAACAGGCACGGTGAAGGCCAGAATCCCCAGTACGAGTACGACAATTCCGATCCAGGCTAATGGACGCATTTATCCCCCGTGACCTTAGCTCAATAATGCAGAACCTACCTACGCTGTTTCGGTTTTGCTGGCGATTATCGTATCTCCACCCAAACACAAATTGTTGGGTAAAGTAAAGCTTCCGTACCCGCCTGGAAACGGCGGATTGTTCGCCGGGCATCATCTCCGCGGGTCAACGACCGGCTGCTGGACGCGTGATCAGGTGCCCTCGCCCAATCTGGGCTTATGACGCGCACTAGACCCCCAATCTGAAATGCGGATCCCCAGGAGTCAAGGGAGCTACAATCGACAGCAAATGTGTGGACGATACCGACTCTCCCGACGTGCTGAGATTTTAGCCAGCCGCTTCTACGCAGAATACGAGGGCATGGACTGGGAGGCCCGCTATAACATTGCTCCAACTCAAACAGTGCCCGTCATCCAGCAGGATCCTTGTGAGCCCGTTCGCCGCGCGTCTCTCATGCGATGGGGCTTGGTCCCTAACTGGGCAAAGGATGCAACCATCGGTGCTCGCATGATTAATGCGCGCTCGGAGACCGCTGCGGAGAAGCCCCAGCTTTCAGAGAGCTCCTCTAGCGCCGACGCTGTGTCATTCCTACGGATGCCTTTTACGAACAGAAGCTGGCGAACGCCGGATGGAACGCGGCCGCGTCAATGGTGATGTTTGCCGCTAGAGTGGCCACCGGAATGACCGCCCCCGCCCGAGTGCCCACCGCCAAAATGATTCCCGCCGTTGAAGCTCTTCGGAGCATGGCCTCCGCCGCCGTGGAAGCTTTCAGACCCGTGGCCGCCGCCAAACGGATGGAAGCCGCCGGAGCGCGCCTGCTTGCCAGGAGACTCCGCGAAAGCCCCGTTTCCAAACTCGGAGGACGACCGCCGTCCGAAATTCGAGCGGGGAAGCCCTGCCGTGGATCCGCGATTGGCGCCAGCCGACCTGTTTACAGGCGACGGTACGTGGTTGTAAGCCAGCTGCGGTCCGCGAGCGTAGCCAGAACCCTGGTAACCGCGGCTGGAGTTCTGCGCTGAACGGTTTCCCGAATAGCTGTTCGGTGGCCGGGGAACATATCCATGCCCGACTGCCGCGTTGTATCCGCCCCCGGGCCGGCCATAGCTGTTCGGCGGCCGATGGACAAATGCCTGTGCGTGACTCGTGTTATATCCGCCGTTGGAGTAACCATAGCTATTGGGCGGTCGATGGACGAACCACTGTCCCGCTGTCGCGTTATATCCGCCACCGTACCCGCCATAGCTGTTGGACGGGCTGGCCATTGCTTCCGACTGCGAACCTGCGCTTGATCCGCCGCCAGGGAAGCCCCAATCGGCCACCGTGGAGCTCTGCGAATTGTAGTTCGAGTTATTGAACAGCACAGCCTGGGCCAGCCAGCTCAATCCCCACGCCAGCCAACCCCAAGGCGTGTGGTTGAAGGCGGTCATCGCGATGCCCAGACCATAACGAACCCCGGACGAGCCGAAGAAGGAGCCCAGCGCACCAATCAGCGAAAATCCCGGATAAGGCGACACCGCCTGTCCGTAGACATTCCACGGGTTATAGGTTGGCACATACACCATCTGCGGATCTACGGGGGCCAGTTGTATGTTGCCCGCGACGTAGTTGACTGCCTCGTAGGCAGTGGTTTGCAGGTTTCCGGCCGCTTGCGCGCGCGCCCGCATTACCTGCACCGCCTCCAATATTCCCGACGGCTGGTTGTAGTAGGCATTGCCCAGGTCGGTGGTCCAAGGCAGATTCCCGTCCATCTGTGCCAAGACCTGCGGAAGCGCCGTCAGTGCCTTCACACTCGGGTCCCAGTTCTGCGCGTCGGCTCCGGCTGCAATCTGGTCGGGAGACGCGTCGCCCTGCATCTGCCGCCAACGATCGGCGTCCGTCACTTGCGCGGGGTAAGTGGACGCGGTAAGCACCATAGCGACAAGCGTATCTGGATAGAGCGCTATTGGTGCCACTAGTTGCTGCAGGCGCACCGCATTCAGCGGCTGAGCCACCTGCCCACTACCCTGCTGCTGATACGCGTCAACAGCCTGGTAGGACTGTCCTCCATAACTTGGCTCGTCTGACTGAAGCTGTCCGCTGTAATCTCGCTGCGCTTGTCCGAAGTGCGGGGGGGACGTCTGCTGCGCCAACAATTCCCCCTGCCACACCGGCAGCAGAAGTAATGCCATCGCCAGCGCGACCATGCGTCTAAGCGCAGGTCCCTCGCCTCCAGGCGAATCATTATGCAGGATTGAGTAAAGGCGCAGGCGTGGAAACCTGGCGGTCTCGGGTGCGGACACGTGCGTTTGACTTCTCATCCTTCAGCCTCACTGGCCAATACAGGCTCGCCTGAAAGTGAAACCTATGTTCCACGCCGCCGTAAGCTGCGTTTCCGCTGCGGGCAACGTAAACCCTATGCTTTCATGCTCCAAGCGGGTCGGCACCAAAGCAGCCCGGCCCGTCAGTCGGAGGAATGCTATTAGTCTGAACCCGGAAATTCGCTGCTTGTTGCGGAGGGCGGGCACAGGAAACCGTCGTCACGTGAACCCAAGCCTCACCGCCGTGACAGGGCGGATTTGGCGCTCGGAGGCAGGGCGGAAAGAGCGGCGCGATTCCAGCGAAAGAAAGATAGTTTCTTAATTTATGGGGACACTCGGTTTTACGGCCGGGATCTTACGCGGGTCCTCAAGCAGGAACTGGGGGTTGATGCGGGCGTCGTGCCAGCGGACGCCAAAGAATAAGTGCGGTCCCGTAGCTCGCCCTGTCGATCCGACCCGGCCGAGCGTCTGGCCCTTCTTGACCTCCTGCCCGGCCTGGACTTTGATCTCGGAGAGATGGAAGCACATGCTGACGAGGCCGTCGCCGTGATCGATGAACACGGCGTTGCCCTCGAAAAACAAATCCTCGGCGACTACCACCGTCCCATCGGCGACGGCCAAGACCGGCGTGCCCACCGGCGTGGCGTAGTCAGACCCGGTATGGAGTTGCGCGGCTGGCTTGCCGTTAAAGACCCGCTTCACGCCGAAAGACTTGCCCGCGGGCAGGGGTCTGGCCGGCGCCCCAAGGGGCAGCGCGAACTCCGCAGGCCCCTCTTTGCGCTTCCAGACCTTGCTCAGCAGCACCTGGTCGCGCGAGTCGCGCTTGAGGTCTTCCGGCGAGGGGTTGGCTTGCGGAATGTCGGGAAGGTCGATCTCCTCGGTCCCGTACTCGTAGGGTTCCACGGAGATGCGGGCGAACTCTCTGTGCCCGGAGCCCAAGAGTGCGATCGTAATGAGGGCAGGCTCCTGCAGGAGGTCGACCGGATAATAGCAGGTTCCCTCCAACGCGGCCCAAGAGCGCCCCTTCATGCTGCAGCGCTTCGCGCCCGGTGCCGTCCAGCGGACCAGCGTGCCCGGAGCCGCTGAGACCGTGGCTCCATGCCCTTGCGCAAACAAGGCCGGAAGGGGCATCGAGAAGACGAGCGCCACCGCCCCAAGCAGAAGACGGCGAAGAAGAATGACCACTTTGAATTCCTCCTGCAAGCAAGAGAGTGCGAACTAAGCGGGGAAGGTGCACCGTTTGTGCCCACAACCGAAGACCAGATCGAACAGACTCATACGCGATTGAAGCTACGACCCATGCCGCCAGCCGGGACTTTCGCGCATCTCCATGAGCAAGAGCCCGGTTTTGGGTATTTAGTGGCCGTTTCAGAACCGGTCGCGTTAGCCGCGAGAAAAGCATGACAGCTCGAAGCTTTAGCGGTCTGTTCAATAAAGACCAAAATCAGTCTCAACGGCTGCATCGATAAGTTTCTCAGGACAGAAGCGCATTCTCCTGGTCAGCGGAGGCCGGGCCGTGTTTCCGGCGGTCGCGTGCAAAACTACGCATCGGCTTCAACCCCTGGGCCCTCATCTCCATCGTAGCGAATCGCGCGTTTGCGAAACGGTGGGAGCGGAGAATCAGAACCAGAACCTTGAGCAGTCGATTAGCCGTCTCCCACCCTGACCTGCGACTTTGTGAACCGGCTCCTCAAGATGGGCCTCATCGATTACACCGGCAACCTGCGGGTACACAGATCACTGCCTCCTTCCTTCCCTATGAATAAGCACTACCCCGAGGCCGAGTATTCCCGGCTCGTTCTCTGCCGTCACTAAAACCGGGGGGTGTTCAATTTTGACCATCTTTTCGAAAGGATCGAGAGTTATCTTGAATCGCTTGAGCCTGATTCAGCAGTTCATCAGGACTGGAGAGTGCAAATCATGATCGACGTCATCCTCGCTGACCATCAAGAGCTTTTTCGGGTTGGGATGGCGGAGGTAGTGGCGGTCGCGAATGACGTTCGTATCGTAGGTCAGCCAGAGTCTCCCGAACAGTTGTTGAACACGTTGAAAGATGTCAATCCTCAGGTATTGATCCTGTCGACGAGCTTTCTTTCAGTATTTTCGAAGATCCGGCGGAAGCTGCAGCGGCGTCAGACTGCACTGCTGGTGCTCACGGAGGAGAACGACCGGACGCCCTATGTGCGTTGGTTGCGAGCACAGGGAGTCGTCTATCGTTAATGGATGGGCCCGCTCTCGTTGATGCGATGCGCCGAGTGGCGCGAGGTGAACTGTTTGTTCAGAACCGCAGTTCCGACATGAGAGAAGACCCGTCCGAAGTTGCACGAGGGCTCACCGAGTCCAAGAACCGCATTCCGGTCATTCTGTCGGTCGATGAGAACTCGGCAATCCTTTACAAGCGTTACAAAGTTCTGCAAGGCGCGGGATACGGAGTATTGAGCGCCACCGACGGCGAGCAGGCTATGAGCATGTTTGAGGCGTACCCCGTGGACCTTGTCCTGCTTGATTATGCAATGCCTTGCCCCGACGGTGAAATCGTCGCCCACAAAATCAAACGGTGCAAACAAAACGTTCCCGTCATCGCCGTTTCAGCGAGCCGCGTTCCCGAGGCGACTCTCGCCTGCGTGGACTGCGTTGTTACGAAGAAACAAGATCCGGTTTTCCTGTTGAAGAAAATTGGTCAGCTACTTGATCTTTAGGAGAATCAACAAACTCAGATCGGCTGTCGGCAAGGCCAAGGATTTTTCTACATCGAAATAGAGCTGAATGCTTCGAGTTTGACCATCGGAGCAGCGTTCGAGTCGGCAATTAGGCACAGGGCGAGTCTTCACTCCCGAATTTATTTCAGGCCGAGCTAGCCATCGTACTGTTGGATGACTGGGTAGCACTCGCAGGCGGAGTCTTCAAGTTTCTTGCGGTTCACGATCTTCACTGCACCAAACGACAACGGAAAATCCTTCTGCCGCATCCCTGAGCGCATTTTCCAGTCAATCGGATTGACGGTCGCAGCGGCTGCCGCGATTAGTACCGTACCTCCGCTAATCGGCGGTTGGGGAACGTTGTCTTCAAATTTCAGCTTCTCAGGACCGCCGTACTCGTGCAGCACTACTGCCCTCATCGCGTATCTCCCATGTCGACCCGCAGACCTCGCAGGCATGTTCAGCCTCTAAATCGGATGTGCGGGAGCCGATTCGGGACTGCCCGGGATAGCCTCCGGCCGCCGCGTGACTCGGAAACGATCTGCCACGAGTCGCCACTCGCCGGCGACCACAAAGTCTGCGGTCAAACAATCGCTGCTATGCCAGGCGTGCGGCGCGGCGTGTTTGCGCTATTCGGATTCTTGAATCTCCACTCCGAATCGCTTTGCGGCAGACTCTATCCGCTTCCATGCAGCGCGGCGTTCCACTTCTGTAACGCCCTTCACTTGATTGAAGCGCGCAACAGCGTTGCGTACGTGAGAAGCATTTTCCAGCGGCTCCTTGCGTTGTTTGGGAAACGCGAACTTGGTTGCTGATATCCGATCACGAGCTGGTTTGTCCAGCTTTGCCATTGTTTTCCTCCCTCGGGAGCATCCCCTCGCGCACGGACGACCCAGGACTTTTTATCACGGATTACGGCAGCTTTTCTAGTTCCTGCAGTGTGGTGTGGTTGACGTCATATTCTTCACGCGTGGATTCGGCCATGCGGGGCTCATCCATTTCCTTTTTGACGCGAGCGAGTATTGCTTGGTTGGACTCTTGCTTTGGCTCGTTTTTATGCATACCTGCATGATGTCACGAGTCCAAAGGGATTACAGGTCAATTCGGAACAGAGCTGAGTTTCAGAATTGCTTTGGTTAGCGAGCGGTTTAGCTCAGTCTGTACCGATCTGCGGTAGTAGCATTTCTATTGTGAAACAACATGCCGGTTTCACACGGTCGGAAAGTTGGACTATCGAAGACGAATAGTGTCAGAAGAGCGGCTGGGGTATGGGGCAGTGAAGTTCAGATTTTTACTGTTTCTCTGAATGGAGCCGACATTTTATCTGCGTCGGTCCACAGCCTAAAGCTGAGAAGAACGCTCCATCAAGTGGCCAAGCGTTCAATTCTGACCGGACAATAGGACTCTCCAGGGCATATACCTGACTACGTAATACCCGAATTCACAAATGTGAATACGCAGAAATAGAGGAGACACCATGACAGCAACAATGGAAAGAACACCCACAGTACTTGCCGCAGACACCCTAACGGGCGATAAAGTCGTCAATTTCCAAAAGGAAGACCTCGGAACAATCGAGCATTTGATGATCGACCTGGAGTCGGGCCGCGTCGCTTACGCGGTTCTTTCGTTCGGGGGTTTCCTGGGTATGGGTGACAAGTTATTTGCCATTCCCTGGAGTTCCCTTGCGATCGACACGGTTGAACATCAGTTCATTCTGAACGTCGATAAGGAATTGCTCAAGGCCGCTCCCGGTTTTGACAAGGATCGTTGGCCGAACATGGCCGACCACGCCTGGGGTGCCAAAGTCTACACGTATTACGGCGCCAAGCCGTATTGGAATTAAAAGCGCAGACTGGACGGCAATGGCCAGCCACCCGACGCCCCACTCATTCGCAAAACTCGCGGATGAGGCGGGGCGTCATCTTACGTCACCTCTGACCCAGCATGAGAACTACGCTGTTACGAATTTGGCCTGGTAGCGGAACCGGGACCGTTGGACTTATGTCGATGGCTTCCGGGAGTTCATCACTGTCCAGTCGTCTGGTGGGGGCTCATGAATTGTCACCGGATGGGCAAAATTGGACAGCTCGGGTGGGGATAGTTCTGCCACACTATGGCCATGGCAACTAAAACGATTCCGGAATACCTTGAGGACGAGCGCCGAAACCGCGCAGACACTGAGCTGCGGACGGAAGAAGAAGCTGCGCGCATCCAGTCGCTGCACCATGGCCACCATCGCACACAGAAACCGCCCAAGCTGGAATTGCCGGCTCCGGTTGAAGCCGTGACCAAAGCGAGGAAAACTCACGTAGCGAAAACGAGAAAACCTGCTGCAGCAGCTCGGAGAAAGACGAGCGCCGCCCGAAAGACGGGAGCGAAAGCTGCCAAAGCGACGAAACCTGCTGCAGCCAAAACGAGGAAACCTGCCGCAGCAGCTCAGAAAAAGCCACGCGCCCGAAAGACGGGAACGAAAGCCCGCAAGATGGGGTAACTAAGCCGTGTCTTAGCCGGCTTCCACCGAAGTTCACGGTCAGGTCACTGCGTTTGCTGAATATCTGATCGCACCGTGATGCATTCACGGCAATTCCTGCGTTGGCTTGCAGCCCGATGCAAGTTTCTAGGGTGCCCCCGCCGTGTTTATCGGCCCAATCGGCGTGGCTTCGACGAGGTGAGTAACCGGCATCGCCTGTTAATACGGCTGCGACTGCAGGAGCTTTTCCGCCTGCCTAAGATCGAGGTCGTTCGATACGGATTCAAAGTCAGACCGTGTCTCCTGTTGCTGCTTGCTAATGGTCTTGAACAGCAACATTCGCCCATTCACGTGAATATTGACGACATGGGTCTTCCAATGGGACGAGCTCACCTGAGTACGCTCAATGTCAAACGTGCCGCCTTTGGCGATGTGCCCGAGAATTCCGAAACCAAAGTCCACGTTCTCCACTAAATGCCCGTTCAGGCGCGCCAGCCGTTTCTGCTCAGGATCGACCAGGATCGTTCCAGCCATGCCTTGGAGAGCCTTGGATTCCATCGTAGGAGGGACAAATGCCGGGTCAGGGCGAAAGTTGAGTCGCACATAGGGGCCCTCCCAGCCATCGTACTCAAACACAAAGGCGCTCGGTAACAGACGCACAAAATTTTCCAGCCGGTGCTCGTCCGCATCGTTCTGCTTCTTGACCGCAAGCTGCTGGCTGGGGTCACGAATGAGTTCCTGCTGCCGTATCGTCTCCTTCTCTTGCTGGGCTGAATCCAGCGGCCGGTCATTAATCGTAAGCAAACGGTGCACCGGACCGTCTTTCGTTTCAACTTCAAGTTGCGTTAGTGTCTGCTGCTCGACTAGTTTGGTGACCCGGTACAGCCAGGTGCTGTGTTCTGTTCTATCAGCCAATTCATTCGCGACAACATCCTTCACAAGATTGCTTGCAGAAGGCTGCTGCCCGGCCCCGGAGGAGACTGAATAACAGGGACATCCGAGGAGGACTATCGCTGCGAGTTGAACGGTGACAATGTTCACACCAAGTTCGATCCATGATGGTGGTCTCCCGACCGAGTTCATTTTGGGCCCTGCTGCGGGAAGGCGAAAGTGGACAAAAGAAATATCAGCGAAGCGATTACGGATTTTTTCATAAGAACACTTCCTTCCCATTCCACGCTATTTTGTGGACGAACTTGTGAGGGCGATATCGCCGAAACATCAGACCGCTCGACAACCAAGTCACTTCGACTTTTCTCAGGACGGCTCTATGTAAATCGAGCCGCCCTGATCCTTCCATTTCACCGATCTAAATCCACTGCGGCCTAAGCTGGCTTTTTCTTCTCTTGATCGTGTTGTTCTTGCGCCGGCTGCGGGGCTTTGGGCCGTTTGTGCCAACAACCGAAGACCAGGTCGAACAGACTCATATAGCCCTCCTCGATTGAAGCTACGATCCATGCCGCCAGCCAAGACTTTCGCCCGCGGCTATCTCCGTTTCAGACCGGTCGCGTTAACCGCGCCCGCGCTGCCAGAACCAACCGCCTCCACCAAGCAAGAACACAATCACGACGATAATCAGAATCGTTTCGAGGCTCATATTGAAGTTCTCCGAAGAGAGTTTCGCAGGTCGAGGTTTGAGCAGTCTGTCCAAAAAGGAACACGCGCAGCGTCTTCCCACACCGGGGCCGGTGAAACGGTGAAACGTCCCCTTTCGCAAATGCAAGAAAATGATGCAGGGCACTGTGCACTTTGGCAGACTCGCTACCGGAGTCCGTCTTGGGAGATCTATACACACCTTCAGGGGCCGAGCTGCTTCGAAAAGACGGTTTCTGGTTGGACGGCGGTGGAGCTTGCAATTGACATGCGCGCGACGAACGTCCCCACACCAAGAGAAGCTAACGCCGTAAGCATCGGCGGCGTTGGTTTCCGTTTCGTTTCCCTGGTCGACGACGACCACTGCCACGCGGAGATGAATACCGTAACGATCAGCCAAAGGGACTTCTTGCCTGCGGCACTGCACTCTGAGAACGCGGATGCAGAACTTAGACCCGATCTATATTGCGTAGCGGATGCAATGGGACATGAGGACTTGAAAACAACGCGTATCTATCAACATCCTGAATTGAGCGTGATTCGGGATGCCATCGACGAGCGAAATCGGAGGGTCATGTGAGAGTCCCCACAAAATCCCCCACAATCAAGAACAATGCCCACCAGTCGTGGAAGGCAGTTGGTGAAAACAAAAGAGCTTACTGGAGCCGACGATCGGACTTGAACCGATGACCTGTCGATTACGAATCGACTGCTCTACCAACTGAGCTACGTCGGCTTGGCTCGATTGTAAATGTCGTGGGAGGTTACCGTAAAGGGACACCA
>Ga0187883_10001355_pt1 | contig 15122 bp, 16 predicted proteins | sample June2016WEW_20_1_2_FD_132966 | JGI IMG/M metagenome (GOLD analysis project Ga0187883, IMG submission 132966) | Peatland microbial communities from SPRUCE experiment site at the Marcell Experimental Forest, Minnesota, USA - June2016WEW_20_10 | ecosystem: Environmental > Terrestrial > Soil >...
CCGTCACTCCGGTGACATCCGCGGTCCAGTGGACCTTGAAAAACCTGGATTCCGGCTCCCGGACTGGACACTTCCGGGACAGGCCCCGCCGGAATGACGTTGAAGGACTTTTGCAAGAGGCTCAGGATTAATAGAAATGGCTAATTAGAGCGGGTGAATAATCTGTTCACATACTCACGAGTTATGGCGCCATCTCCATTTGACGGTTTACGTGTTTGGCTGAAAAAAGATGAATGATATGGCGGGCTGTGGCGGCTCTTTTCCGAAAGCCGACAGGGAATATGAGCTGATCAAGGCTATTGGAGCCGGCGATATACTTGCGTTTGAGATGCTGGTCAAGAGGTACCGGGACCCAGTTTCGAATTTTATTTTTAAATACATGGGGGATAGGTTCGGGGCTGAAGATATTGCACAGGAAGTTTTTTTGCGTGTCTATCGGGCGGCTTCCGAGTTCGAGCCCAGGGGGAAGGTATCGACATGGATTTTCAAAATTGCCTACAACCTGTCGTTAAACGAGGTCTTGCGAAGGAGCCGGTTCTGCCCGACCACCGACATTGATGACCATGGGTTTGAGTTGGCGGCTCCAAACGATACCGGCCGCAAAGAGCTCGAGGAAGAAGTGATGGATGCCGTGAGACATCTTCCCCAAAAACAGCGGGCCGCTCTCCTTCTGCGGGTGAACGAAGGGCTCTCCTATGCCGAAATCGCCGGTATTCTTTCAACCTCGATTTCCAGTGTGGAGTCGCTGCTCTTCCGTGCCCGCGAGAATCTCAGGAAAACACTGATCGGACGTTCGGAGGAATGAACAGTGGAAAACGACGAATTTAAAAGCCGGTTATCGGCCTACAAAGACGGGGAATTGGATGGAAATCTGAGTGAAAAGGTGTCTTTGCATTTACGAAATTGCGTAGCATGCAGGAAAGAACTGGCCGAACTCGAACGGGTTGATTCGCTGGTAAAGGGCATGCCAAGACTTGAGATCGATGAGTCATTTTTCTCGCAGCTTATCGCCGGGATTTCAACGAAGCAACAAGACCGTCTTGAATCCGCCCCCTTTTCCAGACGTGTCTTCGCCAGGTTCCTGCAATTGGCTGACTCCATTTTTGAACTGGTCTCAGGACATGAATATGAAAGGACCGCCACCCTGGACGAGTTCGGCGATTTTCCGCCTCTTTCCATGAGTCATGCTTTTTTCCAGGTCATCGGTCAACAGAAATAAGGACATTTCTTATGGCTTCAGGATCTTTTCTGTTTGGTTTTATTAGCGCTTTATCAATTGTGCTGGGCGTCTTTGTGGGTTCATACTACTATTTGAAGTACACAAGGTGGAAGCATTCCAGCATTAAGGGGTATCTTGACTTGATTCCCGATCTGACCGGGGAGCAGCGTCAAAAAGTTCAAGATATCCGAAAAACCTTTCTCCCCGGGGTTGAAAAAATCCGCCAGGATTTGTGTCAAAAGAGAATGGTGCTGGCGAGGGCGTTTTTTTCCGAATCAGCCGATAGATCCGGAGTGCACGCGGCCGCACAGGATATTTTGAAATGCCAGGCGGAACTCGAACATGCGGTTATCGAGCATATATTAGAGGAAAAAGAAATACTCAACGAAAGCCAGAGATTGGATTTTTTCCATATTATTCTCCAGCAATTCGCCCACGGAGGATTAGGAGTGCACGATATAAAAGCGAGAAGAAAATCCTAGCAAGGGTTCACCGCAGAGACGCAGAGGGCTCAGAGAAGGTCAAAATCATTTTGACAGGATTTACAGGATTTACAGGATCAAAAAATCTTTAAATTAGGGATTAAGGGATTTGAAATAAGGGATTGAGGGACTTAATTCCTTGATTCCTCAATTTAGCAATTCCAAATCCGTTAGGGAGCCTTCTCCAGCTTTACACGTTGTTTTCCTGTTAATCCTGTTAATCCTGTCAAAAGTCTTTGTCTTTGCCCACTGCGCCTCTGCGGTGAACGCTTGCAATTCAAAAGCGCAGAACAGCTTTCACGGTATGTCCTTCTTGAGAATCCTTCACAGCTCTGTTTATTTCCGGCGCAGAGTATTGCCTTATCAGCTTGTCAAATGGGAATTTCCCTTCCCTGTAACACCTGATCATATAAGGAATGAATTCTTGCGGGTTGCTGTCGCCCGCAATGCTGTAAAAGACCCTCTGATTTGGGCCGGGCCTTTGGGGTGTGACCCGCTGGTGGGATTCCTCATGAGAAACGCCCAGCGTGGACATTTTTCCGAAAGGACAAAGAGATTTTATGGCCTGGTCGATCACACGCGAGACGCCCGTTGTCTCGACCGCATAATCGACAGGCCCAACCAGTTGTCTCAGTCTCGGGCTGATTTCCTGCTCTTGGGCGTTTATTACGTGAGTCGCTCCAAGCTCTCCGGCAAGTTTGAGGCGCGAGGCTACGACATCGACGGCTGCGATGGGCGCTGCACCTGCCATGTGAGCCGCCATCAGCGCCGATAAACCGACGGTTCCCGCGCCGAAAACCGCGAACGACTCGCCCGGCCGAGGCTTGAGTTCGTTCAGCACGGTACCGGCCCCTGCCTGCACGCCGCATCCAAGGGGCGCAAACAGGGCGAGTTCGTCATTATCCACGGCATCCACAGGGACCAGACTGCGTTCGTAGACCAGTGCGTGATAGGCAAAGGAGGACTGGCCGAAAAAGCAGCAGCCTACTGCAGCCCCCCTTGTATCGTGGATGGTTGAAGAGCCGTCGGATCTTGTACTTCCAAAATTCAGTTCGTCGAAAGCTGTGCAATGGGCTGGATGGCCGGCGGCACAACTGGAACATTTCCCGCAGGAAGCAAACGAAATAACGACCTTGTCGCCGGGGCGAACCCGTACGACCTCAGCGCCGACGGCTTCAACGATGCCCGCGCCTTCGTGCCCGAACACGGCCGGAAACTCCATGCCAAACATTCCGTCACGCGCGGCTAAATCAGTATGGCAAATACCGCACGCAACAATGCGGATGAGCGTTTCGTCCTGCCTGGGGCCGTCGATATCGACATCCTCAAATAAGAATCGGGCGCCTGGGCGGGGCGCCACGGCAGCACGGGAACGGATAGTCATGGAGTATCATTCCTCATTATGAAGCGGCTCGCCTGTCGGCCCACCGCTCAGACGGACGGACAAAAAATTCTCACAGTGCAGGCTGAGAATGACGCATTCTACCACAGAGTCACAGAGAACGCTGGGCAAACCAGAATTCAACAAGATCAACAGGGGTCTCAGGACTTGGAAATGGTCATTCTTGTTAATCCTGTACATCCTGTAAATCCTGTCAAAGCTTTTCTCTGTGCTCCGCGCCCGTGGTGAACGTTCGCTTTGCCGGCGCCGGATGCTTTGACTGAGATCAGAGATCGGATCTCGGTGAATTGGTCTTCTCACCGTCTGGAAAATCTTGCCAGATCTTTTCACAATTGCTATTTATTCCCTTGCTCGAATAGGATGCACCGGCCGTCAGGAGAGATGAAGGGCGCAAGGAGTTTTTCTAAAAAGCCGAAACTGAGGAGAGTCGATGCCGGAAAGATCAAGACTTACTCCGGAATACTATAATAAGACCGGCGCCGGTTTTTTGCCCAGTTACCTCGGCGTGGTCGTGACGGAGATTGGGGCTGGAGAGGTTAAGGCTCATATTGTTATCACGGGTCACCATCTGGCGTCTCTAAGCGGGGTTCTACATGCGGGAAGCATAATAACCTTAGCCGATGCGGCTTGCGGGGTAGGGTGCTTCGCGCACCTGCCTGAGGGCGCCGGAAGCTTTACTACTGTCGAGCTTAAATCGAATTTTCTGAGCAATGCGCGCGAGGGCACTCTTGAGTGCAGCGCACGTGTGACTCATCGCGGCAAAAGCACCCAGGTGTGGGATGCGACTGTAGTTCACAAGGAAAGCGGCAGGACAATAGCCCTTTTCCGATGCACTCAATTCATTATGTATCCGAAATCTTAAATCTTCCTAATAACGGAGTGGATGCTCATGCAGTTTGAAGGTACCGAGCGTTATTACCTGAGCCCTGAACTGGGCGAAATAGTAAATATTTCCATCTCGATGGAAAAACCGCTGCTTCTGATGGGTGAGGCAGGCACCGGAAAAACCCGGCTTGCCTTCGAAATAGCCCGCGCCTTTGGGATCAACATGGAAGAAGCCCGCTGCAAGTCCACATTCAAAGGGGAAGAGCTGTGCTATGTCTATGATACTGTGCTGAGGCTCAACGATTCCCGGTTTGGAGGCGGAGAATCGGGCCGCAACGTTAACGACATCTGGGATTACCTTCGCTTTGGGCCCATAGGGAGAGCGTTTCTTGCCGAGGATAGAAGGGTGCTCCTGCTCGATGAGATCGATAAGACCGATTCGGATACTCAGGACAACCTGCTGGACGTCCTAGAGGATGGTTCCTTTATCATTCGCGAAATCAATCATAAAGTGACGGCGCGCAATAAGCCCATCATAATCATTACAAGCAACGCCAAACGAGAGCTGTCCGATCCTTTTTTGCGCCGATGTTTCTGCCACTACATTCCATTTCCGGGCCCCGAAGAGATCTCGATTATCGTGCGGCTGCATTTCGAAGGCATCCCGGACAAACTTCTCGAAGCATGTCTTACGGAATTTTACCGGTTGCGGGAACAGGGGTTCGAAAAGCCGCCCGCCACGGCGGAACTGCTTGACTGGATCGGCGCCATGCGCTCCAGTGGCGCCAACGGGCCCGGCGCCGGTAAGGCGGTCCGGCATATAGGAACTCTTCTCAAACGCTCCCAGGACCTGTTGAAATTCAAAGGGATAAACCAAAAGAGTCAATTCCGATGAAGATACGGAGCTTGGTTTCACGCGAAGACGCGAAGGCGCGAAGCCTGCACGCTTGTTTAAATACAATTTTGCTGGAAGCATTGAGGGATTTAATAGCTTAAGAATTGTGGAAGCTCTAATCGTTCTAATCCTTGAATGCCTCAATTCCCCTGATTTTTCCTTCGCGTCTTCGCGCCTTCGCGTGGAACAGTTTCCGGGCTTAAGTTCTCTATTCGAGCGCGCACCACGGTGGGACCGCTGCCGAAATATCGACATACCGCCCACCCACCCGCGAGGCAGGCGCCTGCAAGGATTCACCGATGATCTCATTCATCCAACAGTTGCGCGAGGCGGAAATCCCTGTAAGTGTCCGATATATTCTGGAGTTTTACCGGGGTCTCCAAAAAGGCCTGGCGCCTGACCTTGACCGGCTCTTCCTGCTGGCCCGCCTTGTTTTTGTCAAGAAGGTCGAACACTATGACGCATTCGAGCGGGTTTTCGCGCGCTTCTTTCTTGGCAAAGGCTCGTGGCAAATGCCCGACTGGGAAGAGGTGTTTGCTGGAAAGCCTTTCCAGGAATGGCTGAGGGAGCAGATCGAAAATGGGGCCATTTCGGCAGAGGAGCTGCGAACATACGGAATAGAGGAACTACTGAACCGTTTCTGGGAAACTCTCTTGGAGCAAAGAGGCCAACACGATGGTGGTCATACCTGGATCGGGACCGGGGGACGGTCCCCGTTCGGCCACTCGGGGCGTGCCGGTGGAGGAATGCGCGTCTATGGAAGGGGCCTTCACGGTACGGCTCAGAAGGTGATCGACAAGAGGAGCTATGTCAACTATAGCGATAAATCCCTTCTGGCCAGGGAAAATGTGAGTCAAATTCTGGCTTCCCTTAAGAACCTGAAGCGTGCGGGGCCGGAAACCGAACTCGATATCGACCAGACGATAGCCCGGACCGCAAAAAACGGGGGCGAAATCGAGCTGGTGTTTGCCAGGGAGTTTCGAGATCGCTTAAAGCTGACAGTCCTGCTGGATAATGGCGGCTATTCGATGATGCCCTACCTCGAGCTTGTGAAGTCGGTGTTTGGAAAAATCCGAGACCACTTCAAGGACCTCGAGTACTATTATTTTCATAATTGCCTGTACGGGGCCGTCTATCAGGACCTGCCAAGGACTCGGGCGATCCCATGGGAAACCTTTGTGAGCCGGGGAAACGATAATCACCTTATAATAATTGGGGACGCCAATATGGCGCCATTTGAGTTGATGGCCTCCAACGGTTCCCTCTACATTCAGAGCGGAGATCTAAGACCCGGGCAAGAATGGCTGAAAGAGCTCAGGGCGGCGTTTCCGGCCAGCGTGTGGCTAAATCCCATTCCAAAAGAGCGTTGGTCGAGGGAAAGCGTCACGATCGGCCGGATTGCCGGGATTTTTCCGATGGAAGATTTGACCCTGGCCGGCATCAAGAACGCGGTTCAGATACTGGACCGGAGAAGATAGCAGGAAAATGAAATGAATCAATGGATAAGCTGCGCCCCGTTTGAGCGGCTTTTGAATATGGCTATCGTTGAGGCCTGCGATGGCAGGGCGATCCTGACTATGCCCTTTTTAATAGACTACGCCCAGGACGCCGGACTGTTGCACGGCGGGGCGCTCGTGAGTCTTGCCGACACCGCCGTCGCCATGGCGATCAAGAGCATAATAGCGCCTATGTCGCACTTTGCTACCACGAAACTTGAATCGCGATTTCTTCTTCCGGTGACAAAGGGCGTTGTTACGGCCAAGGCGGAGGTCGTAAGCCGGGAGGGAAGGCGCCTCACGGGTAAAGCGACTGTTTACGACGAAGAGGGAAGAGCAGTAATGGAGTTTTCCTCCACATTCAAGATTTCAAAAGATACTCAAATCAAATAAATGCAGTTAGTTACAGATCATAGCAAGCCGCTGTAAGCGCAAGATCACGCTTGGCCCCACTTGAGTTTTGATCTCAGAATCTGGAAGTGATCGACGCCCGGGGCCTTTATGATGCGCAGGGGAGTGACGGCGGCCGTAACAACCAACTGGTCGGGGTCCTGGATCAGGCATCCTATTTGTCCATCGCACGTCAGGGTTACGTCTGTTGCGGGTTCGGCAATTTCGACTGTGATTGTCACGTTAGCCGGAAGAACGATAGGCCGATTGGTGAGTGTGAAAGGGCAAATCGGAGTCATGATAATGACCTGAGCGGTCGGGAAAATGATGGGCCCCCCTGCGGAGATGTTGTAAGCGGTCGATCCTGTGGGGGTGCAGATAATGAGGCCGTCACCACGGTAGTGAGTGAGAAAATGCCCGTCGATAGTTGCGTGCAGGTCGATTATTCGGGCGAGGGCACCTTTGTTTATAACGGCGTCATTGAGGACGCGGTGGTTGAAAATCTCTCTGCCCTCACGCCTTACCGATACGCGCAAGACCATTCGTTCCTCGATGTCGAAATCCCCTGAGAGGATTTTTTCCAGTTCGGCAAAACAGGAGCCGGTACTTATCTCAGTAAGAAAACCAAGACCGCCTAAATTGATGCCGATGATCGGAATGGACTTTCGTTCTATAAAACGTGCAACACTCAAAAAGGTCCCGTCTCCGCCGATCACCACAACCGTTTCGACTGTATCGGGGATATCGATTTTTTTATAGACGCTGCTAACTCCTGAATTATCGATATTCTCTTTAATAAAAACTTCTATGTTGCGCTCCTCGAACCATTTTTTGAGTTGCTGGGCAAGCCGGGCGGCTTCAGGGCGCAAGCGTTTATAGATTATTGCGACGTGGCGCATGGGGGTCCTCCAAAAAACTAACGCTGCACAGCCTGTGTGGTCCGATAGGATTAAAAGATTTGTAAAAATCCACCGACTGCTCTAATTTGTATCGGCGCTACCGGGTAAGATGCCTATAGGTCCTATTTATGGGTGAGTCAAGTGCTTTGCCGCGCGGTTTGCGTGAAGGATAGTCCGGCTGAGTGGTTCTTTCCAGTTCGCTGAGGTGGTCAATGAATTCCGAGGAGCGATCTTCAATTCCTTTACAGACGATTCTGGTGGTCGATGACGAGGAGTGGGTCTGCGATATTATGGCGGATGCTCTGAGCAGTCAGGGGCACCAGGTTGAGAGTGCCTGTGATGGCGTCGAAGCTGTCGAAAAGCTCAAGAGGGGTAAATTCACTATCGTTGTTACTGATATGGAAATGCCTCGAATGGACGGGATGCAGCTAATCGAGTACATAGCGAAAAATCATGCCGATATCGATATAATTGCCGTCACGCAGCATGGAATGAAATACAGATACACTGAGGTCGTTGAAGCCGGGGCGTCGGATTTCATTGCAAAGCCCTTTACCGTTAACGAACTGGAGGCTAAGATCAACAGGCTGATCCGGGAGAGGAGTCTCAGGGAGCAACTCGCGAAACTGGCCGTCCGTGATCCCCTGACCGCTCTTTTGAATCGCCGTTCCTTTGAGGAAAATGTGCGAAAGGAAGCGATCCGTACAACCCGCTATCAGCATGCTCTCTTTCTGTTTTTTATGGACGTGGATAAATTTAAGAAATACAACGACCTCTACGGCCACCAGGCAGGCGATGCGTTGCTCGTCGAGACGGCGAACATTTTGACGAATTCGATACGGGAGAACATCGACAGTGTCTACCGCTACGGCGGCGATGAGTTCATAATGCTTTTGCTGCATCTGCCGGCCTCTCAGGCCTTGAGTGTTGCTAAGCGCATCCGCAGGAAGTTTGACCTTTTGAAATTAGAACCAACAAGCATTTCAATCGGGATCGCCAGGTTCATCGCGAGGTTCGGGACAGTCGAGCAGGACGTTCAAGACATGATACAGCGGGCCGACTCCGCCCTTTACATCGCTAAGAAAGGCCTCGGGAAAAACGGGGTTGTTGTCGATGAATGTTCGCGTTGACCGATGGCGCCCGCACTTAGTTGGTTGGATATCATGAGCAGGATTTACGCCTGCCCGCCGGCAACGGGTCCCTATGGTGACAACTGTGTTAAATTTGACCTGCTTAAAATTAATCTTGACACCCTGGGGTGGGTACTTTATATAGGGCTGGACTGCCGCGGAACATAAAAGGGCGCCGTGGTAACCGACGAAAATTGCTGGACTTAGTTGGCGTCACCCCAAAATCTGTCGTGATTGGATTAAAGTGCAGATTGGTACGGTGACATTTTTTTAGATTAACTCATTTGTGAGACCACTTTATGATGTGGCATTAAGTCCGCCCTCAGCTCTGGCAGAGTCGAGCCCATCATCAGATGGCTGGAAACGTTGATGCCCATTAGCGTTTTCAGAAGTGCTCAAGGGTAGCATCTCCGGTAGCGGGCGGCAAATAGAATTCTAATATTTGTGCAGGGGACTGTAGGTTCTCACAACGGGAGGTGACTGCCATGGGCAAGCCTGAATTCGGTTTTGGAGTCCATTTGATCTTGGATGGCTACGGCTGTGACCGTGCGGCTCTGCAAGACATCAATCAGATCTATGATTTCCTCGATAATTACCCTTCTCAAATGGATATGACCAAAATCATGCCGCCTTATGTTTTCCGGTATTCGGGAGCTGTTCCGGAAGACTGGGGAGTATCGGGTTTTGTGCTGATTGCGGAAAGCCACATCAGCATTCATACATTTCCGGACAAACAGTATATGAGCATTGACATGTTTTCGTGCAAGCCTTTTGATACAGGCTTGGCGGTCGAGACTATAAAGAGTTATTTTAAAATTCAGAAACATGAGATCAAGGTTCTGGACAGGGGGCAGGAATTCCCGAACACCATACGTGAATCCGCCCAGGTGGTCCGGATGGATCGGATGCTGAAACAGCGTTCGAGGTAAGAAATATTTCGCGAGCCGTTCAAAGCGGAGGGGTTCCAGGTTCTGGCCTGGGGCCCCATTTTTCATTTCCCGGGCTGAAATTTTATCGTCGTAATGTGTGGCGCGCTAATCCCGGTATAGAAGCGCCAGGTCCGCATAGGCATCGATTCGGCGGTCTCTCAGGAAGGGCCAGTTGCGCCGGACCACTTCAGTCCTCGCCATGTCTATTTGCGCCGTAAGCACTTCATCTGCGTCGTTGCATGCCTTTGCCATAAATTCGCCCTGGGGTCCAATTATGAAACTGTTCCCCCAGAAGACCTGGCCGTGGCCGGCGCTCTCAGAAGCGGGTTCGAATCCGACCCGATTAGCGCAGATTACCGGAAGCCCGTTGGCGATTGCGTGGGACCTCTGAATAGTCATCCATGCATCCAGCATCAGCTTTCGCTCAACTTCGGACTCGCCGGGCCCCCAGCCGATAGCCGTAGGATACAGGAGCAGTTCGGCCCCTGAAAGAGCCATCAGTCGCGCAGCCTCCGGATACCACTGGTCCCAGCAGACCAATACTCCCAGCTTGCCCACTGATGAAGCAATGGGGCGGAAACCCAGGTCGCCCGGAGTGAAATAGTACTTCTCATAGTAGTGCGGATCGTCGGGGATGTGCATCTTGCGGTACTTGCCAGCTATTGAGCCATCCTTTTCGAGGACCAGGGCCGTATTGTGATAAAGACCCGCTGCACGCCGCTCGAAGACCGAGGCTACGATCACCACACTCAACTCCCTGGCCAGTGCCCCGAAGGCCTCACTGGCAGGGCCGGGAATCGGTTCAGCCAAGTCAAAGCAGGCGGGGTCCTCGGTCTGGCAAAAATAAGGCCCGAGGTGCAATTCCTGGAGCACGATCAGTTCGGCCCCTTTCGAGACGGCTTTCCGAATGCCGGCCGCGCTCTTTTCGATATTGGCGTTTCGGTCTGCCGTGCAACTCTGCTGGACGATTCCCACAGTGAGTTTTTTCATCCCAGGACTCCTTTGGGTATCTGCATGGTAATGCAATGTAGAGAACCGCTGCCGGTCAAAAGGGGAAGGCAATAAACGCCTGTCACCTTGCGTCCCGGAAAAGCTCGCCCGATGATCTCGATGGCCGGGAGATCCTTTGGGGTCCCATACATCGGCACAAGCACCGCACCATTGATGACCAGGAAGTTCGCATAAGTTGCCGGCATCCTCTGACCCTGTTCATCTTTGGCAACCTCTGGCCAGGGGAGCGCAAGCAGCCTATAGGGCCGGCCCTCCGGCGTCCTCAAAGACCTCAGTTCCCCGGCCATTGTTTCCATCGGCCCGTAATGTTCGTCCGCAGGGTCGTCACATGCCGTGTAGACTATGGTGTCATCCGGGCAGAACCTAGCCAGGGTGTCCACATGTGAATCGGTATCATCCCCGGCCAGATGCCCGTTCTCGATCCACAGGACCCGTTGGGCGCCCAGCACTCTACACAAAAAGGCCTCAATGCCGCTACGGGACAGGTGAGGATTACGGTTGGGGCCGAGCAGACAATCGGTGGTCGTAAGAATCGTTCCCCGCCCGTCGCTCTCGATGCTCCCGCCCTCCAGAATGAATCCCACGGTCTCCAGCACCGCTTTGCCAAAGGTCCCGCACCCGGCGAGCTTACGGGTTATCTGATTGTCCATGCCGGCAGGGAACTTGAGCCCCCAGCCGTTAAAGCCAAAATCCAGCACTACGGGACTCTCGCCTTCAAAGACAGTGATGGGACCAAAATCCCTTGTCCAGGTGTCATTGGTTTCGACCCTAGAGAACCGGATCCGGTCAAGGGCCAACCCGGCATCGGCCATGGATTGCCTGGCTTCCTCTATATCAGGCGCCACCATCAGCAGCCGCTCAAAACGGGTAATCTCTCTTGCGATATCGATTGTCACTCGCTGCACGGCATGCAGATTGACCCAATCGGTCCCATCGTGGGGCCATGCCATGAGCACGCCGTCCTGTTCTTCCCACTCTGCGGGAAGCCTGCGTACCGTCTCGATCACCGAAGCACCTCTGTCCGTCAGGTTGTCGAGTGCACTATTGGTAATTGATTCGAGGGAAAATGCGGCTGCACGCGACAGACAACATTTAAAGCTATAATGAGACCATAATCGCCGGTCATTATCAAGCACAGCGCTGCTTCAGTCCGAAATTTTCATGGACAAGCAATTGCCCGCTTGTTAGAGTAATAAGTTAAGGGTAGAATTTAACCGTAAGCAAGTATCGATTTGCCTTTGAAGCGATTTACCTGAAAGAGAGTGATTTAAAATTGGAACAACCGTCAGGCAAGGGAATCCAGGATTGGCTCCGAATGTGCTTTCGGAGGCTTGCTGGTGTCCAAAACGACGACGACGTAGAAAAAGAGATACAGCAGATAATTGACGAAGGGGAACAGCGTGGACTGATCTCCGAGGACGAAGGGGAAATGATCCAGGGGATCTTTTCCTTTCGCGACACGATAGCCAGGGAGATCATGGTCCCGCGTACCGATACGGTTTACGCTGAGGCTGAAACCAAACTCCCGGAAATAATTCAGAGCATAATAGAGAGCGGACACTCCAGGATTCCCATATACCAGGATAATATCGACAACATCATCGGGACGCTGCACGCCAAGGACCTGCTCCCATCCTGGGGCGCTTCCGATATGGCGATCCGCGACATAATGCGTCCTCCCTATTTCATTCCCGAGACCAAGAAAATCAGCGAAGTTCTCAAAGATTTGAGGGACAATAAGTCTCATATGGCCATTGTTATTGACGAATATGGCGGGACTGCCGGCATTCTCACGCTGGAGGACATAATAGAGGAAATTATCGGCGAGATAATGGATGAATACGATGCCGAACAAAAACTTATTATCGAATATGAAGACGGCTCCATTAGTGTGAATGCGCGCCTGGACGTCGAAAAACTTGAGGATTTTCTCCAGGTCGACCTGCCCGAAGGTGACTTCGAATCTGTTGGCGGCTTTATTATAAGCCTTATCGGAAAAGTGCCCGAGGTGAACGAAAAAGTTATTTATGACAGTCTTGAGATCGTGATCGAAGCCGGATCGAGCAGGAAGATAGATCGGGTGCGTATCCGAAAACTTGCCCCAGGAGAAGTCTCTGATGAGCCTTCCGAATAAAGGGCCCGGCAGGTAGCCGGCGTCCATCCGGAAACACGCTATGATCCTGCCTGGTTCGATGCCTCACATTTGAATGCTATGACTGCGATATTTCTCTCGGCCCTGAGCGGGCTACTGCTTTCGGCGGGGTTTCCCAAACCCGCGATGTTTTATTTAGCCTGGGTGTCTCTGGTGCCGCTGCTTTATGCGGTTCATAGGAAAACGGGAAAGCAGGCGTTTGCGCTCGGTTACATTTGCGGGTTGCTGCATTCTTGTACATGCCTTTTTTGGATATATCACGCTATTTACCACTATGGGGGTTTTTCGACGGCGGTTTCCTTGCTGGTCCTTCTTCTGCTTTGCTGCGTAATGGCTGTATATCCCGCTCTGTTCGCTCTTCTGGCGCAAAAATGTGAATTCCGCCCCCTGCTCTATGTCTTTGGGCTGCCGTGCGCATGGGTTGCACTCGAATGGGCCCGGGCGTTCGCTATTTCAGGGTTCCCGTGGGCAAACCTGGGATATACCCAGACGCCGCTAAATCCGCTCATCCAGATCGCCGATATAACCGGGGTCTATGGGCTGAGCTGGCTTGTAGTGTTTGGCAATACGGTCATTTACGGTTTTATCCGCAACTTTTGCCGCAGATCCGGCGTCGCGGTCCTGTCCGTCTGCATCGTTTGCGCTCTGCTCTATGGCTTCTGGCGTTGCGAACAGGTCAGGGGCTTGCAAAACCTGACTGTTGCGCTAAATGTGGGGGTTATCCAGGGCAATATCGCCCAGAATCAAAAATGGGACCCTGCATTCGAGGCGGAAACGATCAACACGTACTCCAGTCTTAGCCTGGAGTGCGTCAAAAAAGAGCCGCTTCCCGACATCCTCGTTTGGCCGGAATCCGCGATGCCTTTTTTCTACGGCCTGGATGATGACCTGAGTCCCAAGGTTGACAGTATTGTAAGGCAGGCCGGAAAACCGTTGCTTTTCGGGAGCATCGGTGCGGTCCGTGTGGAAGGCAAGGCGCGTTTGCTCAACAGGGCTTATCTTCTCGATAAGGACGCAACGGTTATTGGGGCTTATGCCAAGCAGCACCTGGTTCCATTCGGAGAATATGTGCCCTGGTCGAACATACTGTTTTTTGTCCGTCATATCGCGGCAGGCTCTGTAGATTTTATGCCGGGAACTCATTCCGGGCCGGTTCTTTTTGAAGGCCCCCCTTTGGGCGTGCTGATTTGCTACGAGGTGGTTTTCCCGCAGATTGCCCGTGCAACCGTCAGGAGGGGCGCCCAGGTGCTGATAAACATTACCAATGACGCCTGGTATGGCGATACGGGGGGGCCGTATCAGCACCTGGAAATCGCACGCTGGCGCGCAATCGAGTTTCGAGTTCCGCTGGTGCGGGCCGCAAACACTGGAATCAGCGCAGTGTTCGACGCTACCGGGCAGGAGTGTGCAAGATTGGCGTTGAACACGCGAGGTTTTTTGACGTGCGGCGTTCACCCGATGTCTTATCTTTCTTTTTATGCTAAATATGGCGATCTGTTCGCCTGGTTTTGCGTTTTTGTAACATTTTACGCCATAATATTCGAAATTGTCCGTATAAGAATTAAGAGAAGGAGGTCCCGATGAACGTGGATATTTCAGAGCTTAGAAATTTACTCAAAGACCTGTCTCAAAAATTTCAAACCCTGGGAGGGTATCTTTGACATCGCGGGCAAGGAGGCTCGTTCGGCCGAACTCGAAAAGCTGATGGCCAAACAGGACTTCTGGGAAAACCAGGAGGCCGGCCGCGATATTTTAAAAGAGCGTTCGGGACTCAATGAAATTATCAAGACCTGGCGCAATCTTGCCGGTGAGATGGAGGATAACGGACTGCTTTTCGATATGGCGGTCGAGGAGCAGGACGAGAGTAATCTGAAGGAAGTCCAACGCAAGCTGAGCGAGCTTCAGAAAAAATACAGGGATCTCGAACTCTGGCAGACGTTGAGCGATGAAAACGATGACAAGAATGCAATCGTGAGCATTAACGCAGGTGCGGGCGGGACTGAAGCACAGGACTGGGCCGAGATGCTTCTCAGGATGTACCTGCGCTGGTGTGAGAGGAAGAGCTTCAAGGTCGAAATGATCGACCTTCTCGAGGGGGAAGAAGCCGGAATAAAAAGCGCTACGTTTACCGCGTCGGGTCCTTACGCAAGTGGGATGTTGAAGGCTGAATCAGGCGTGCACAGGCTTGTAAGAATCTCTCCTTTCGACGCCAGCGGCCGCAGGCATACTTCATTTGCGGCAGTGCTGGTTTTTCCCGAGATCGATGACAAAATAGACATCGAAATAAAACAA
>Ga0187883_10001356_pt1 | contig 15115 bp, 20 predicted proteins | sample June2016WEW_20_1_2_FD_132966 | JGI IMG/M metagenome (GOLD analysis project Ga0187883, IMG submission 132966) | Peatland microbial communities from SPRUCE experiment site at the Marcell Experimental Forest, Minnesota, USA - June2016WEW_20_10 | ecosystem: Environmental > Terrestrial > Soil >...
CTCGATGCGCGCCACCCAATCCAATTTCTTCGGACGCCTAACCGGCGCAGACCCAACCAGCGGCGTTTCATTCCCCGACTTCGTGAAAGTTGGCTGCGCCTACGGAATTCCCAGCCTGCGCATAGATCGCGCGTCCGACATGCCCCAGGTAGAGGCCGCCCTCGACCAGCCCGGCCCGGCCCTGATCGAGGTCATGCTAGACCCGAAACAAGAGTTCGAACCACGCATCAAATCAAAACAGTTGCCCGACGGCAAGATCGTGACGCCGGCCCTGGAGGACATGTACCCCTTCCTAGACGCCGACGAACTGGCATCGAATATCATCAAGGATAATTAGCAGAAGATAACTAGCAAAAGACAGCAAGCAGGGAGGGACGAGTCATGACCGGTGCGGATATTTTTGATGAGTTGTTTGTCCTGGAGTTAGCCAACAACCACCTAGGAAACGTAGAGCGCGGCCTGAAAATCATAGCCGCCTACGCGCAAGTGGTGCGCTTCAACAACGTCCGCGCCGCCATCAAGCTGCAATTGCGCGACGTCGACAGCTTCATCCATCAGGACTTCCGCCACCGCGACGACATCCGCTACATCAAGAAAACCATGGACACGCGCCTCCAGGCAGCGGATTACGCCAGGCTAGTCCAAGCCATCCGCGGAGCCAGCTGCATCCCCATGGCAACTCCGTTCGATGAGACCTCTGTAGAATTCTGCTGCGAGGTAGGCATCCCCATCCTCAAAATCGCCAGTTCCGACTGCAACGACTGGGTCCTCATCGAGAGAATGGCGAAAACGAAAAAGCCGATGATCGTCTCCACCGGAGGCTCTTCCCTAAAAGACATCGACGACCTGGTCACGTTTTTCGACAATCGTCATATCCCGCTGGCCATTAACCACTGCGTCTCGCTCTATCCCACCGAGGATCGCGACCTCGAACTCAATCAGATCGACTTCCTCCGTAATCGCTATCCCAATCACACCATCGGATTTTCCACCCACGAGTATCACGACTGGACGTCCTCCATGCTCATGGCCTACGCCAAAGGCGCACGCACCTTCGAGCGCCACGTCGACATCCAGACCGAGGGCATGACCGTTTCTCCCTACTGCTCGCTCCCCGAGCAGGTCGACACCTGGTTCAAAGCCTTTCATCGCGCCAAGAGCATGTGCGGAGCCCCGGGCACCCAAAAGCGTCTGCCTCCGCAAAACGAGATCGCCTATCTAGACGCCCTCGTCCGGGGAGTCTACGCCACCCGCGATCTCCCCGTAGGCCACGTTCTCCAGGACGAAGATGTCTATCTCGCCGTCCCCCTCCAGCAGGGCCAGATCTCCTGCCGCGAACTGATGCGCGGCGAAGTCATCCTCAAAGCCGTCCCCAAAGATCAGCCCATCACCATCGACGCCATCGACAGTCCGTATGCCAGCATTCCGTCGCTCAAGGACGCCATCTACGGGCGCGGACTTGCCGGCAGCAGCAACGGGCCGTCAGCCAAAACCGGCAAAGCTGGAGACCACTAAGCAAGCTGGAGTCGCCTTTTCAGAATCATCCGGCACGTGATTCCGGAAAGAAAGACCCGCGAGTAACTGAGATGGCCTCCGAACGCTTTTGCACCGAACATTGCCCGGTTGCGATTGCCACCGGCACTTCGGGTTTGTCCGCGAAGAATTCATCGACAGCCGCCCGAGCACCAGGGCAACTCGCGTAACCATAGTCATCGAATAACAACACGCCGCCCGGTTGCATCCTGGGATAAAAAAATTCGCAAGCCGATTTAATCGCCGAGTAGATGTCCAGGTCAATATGGACGAAAGAGAAAGTGCGGTCCTTGGTGACTCCGAGTGAATCCGGGACCAGGCCCGGCACGCAAATTACGTTCTCGTGATCGGACAGATATTCGCGGACAGAAGCAAGGTCAGTGTCCGAAAAATCGCCAGCCTTATGAAGGTCGCGCGCAGGATCGGTCGCGGGCATTCCCTCGAAGGTATCGAACAAATGTAACGGCCGGGTGGGCACAAGTTCAGCAAGGATTTTCGCCGATCCGCCCTTGTATACGCCGCACTCGGCGATCTCCCCGCTACAGCGCCCAGTTGCGTCGAGGGCCAAACAGTAAAGCACGTATTTTGCAGGCAAAGGTACGAGCGATCGGGGATCGTCGGCTCGCAATCGTTTCTTCCACTCGGGAGTAAGCCACGGACTGAACATCGGTCGGTAATAATCCGCATCCTTGATGTCGCGATTGGCTGGCCTGCAGTAAACGAGTTCGCACCCGAACCAACTGACGAAACGCTGTGCGGCTTGAAACGCCGGTCGTGCAATGAAAAGGTCTAGCATAAGTGCTAAGAAAATATCATATCGGTGGCGGGCGGAAAAGCAATGGCGGCCAACCACGATAACGACACGACAAGAGAAAGCTTGCTTGAACGAAGAACTGGCTAAATACTCGTGAGCATATCTCGCTCGTTTGTTTTCCGGAATCAACGTCGAGCGGTATCTGCGAATTGCTGTTTTGGCCATCCTCTGCCCGACGTTCGCAAACGCCTTGGATCCCGGGATTGACCCCTTAGGCCAGGTCCGAAGTGTGCCCGTCTCCCAAGGCGCCCCTCGAAACTGCCCCAGTCCCCTTGGGCAGTTACTATTTGAATGGTCTTCCTTAAAACGCCTTAAGACAAAAGATTGCCCAGAATCTCCTCGGCCCGATTCTCAGCCAGTTCTCCCGCTCGCGGAGCGGGAAGCGATGCCCACCGAAAAATTCGCCAGATGCTCGCCGGCACCACAATAAGAAAGATGACCGCAGTCGTGGACCAGAGGATTCCGGAAACCCCAAAGTAAGGAGCAAGCGTGAATTTCAATGCGAATGCTAGCGCTGTGGCAATCGAGAACACGGCAATCTGATAGCGAAGGATCGACAGCCCGTTCAGCAGAAGACTCGGAATGCGAACGAGAGCCTGAGCAAGCACCCAAGCCGCAATTGCCCACAGCAAACCAACTCCGATACCGAGGTCGGTATGCAACCACAACCGCAACAGCCGCTCACCAAAGACCAGCAACAGAGATGATCCAGCAACCGTAAGTCCAACCAGCAGGCCCGAGCCGCGGACCAGAGCCTTGCGAATCCACTTCCGATCGCCTCTCTCAGCAGCCTCCGCAAACGCCGGCCAAAGCGGTTGCGACAAGACCACAATACCGCCGATAGCCGTAACACAGATCCGCATAGCAATAGTCATGCGAGCCGAAGCCTCAGGACCAAGCAGAGAAAGCGCCAGAACGTTATCCAGCAGGAACGAAAGACCACCAGTCAAAGCCAGGGTAAAGTAAAGCACCCCATGACCAGCCACTTCCCGCATAGCTGCCCATGAAATCGAAATCCCTTCCGGCCGAAGTTCCGGATGCCGCCAGAAAAGATGAACCAGACTCCCAACATTAGACAACACAAGACCCAGGTAAACGATACCCACGAACACGCGTACGTCTCTGGTAAACAAGGTAGCTGCAATCAGGCCAGCAGTGGTCAAAAGCGTCTGCACCAGTTCCCAGAACCCCGAGACATAGCCTTTCTGAAGCGCCATCCAGACATTGTTACCGGCATTAAGCGGAAGGTTCAGAGCCAGTCCGATAGCAGCGATAAAGTAAGGCCCAGCGCTGCCATGCGCCCTCCCATTAAGCGATGCCAGGAAGGCTGCCAGCAACATCAAGCCAGCCAATCCGCCACCAATGCTAAGCGCGCCTGTTACGTGACGCCGAGCTTGCTCTGCGCTTTCAAGCGCACTCGAACGAGCCACCAGCGTAACCAAGGCAGTGCCGGTCCCAATATCGACCAACCCGCTCAGCCAAGCCAATGAAGCCGCAGCACCCCAAACTCCGAAAGTCGCCGGGCCAAGCACTCGCAGTAAAAGAGGCATCAGCACCAATGTGCTGCCAACCTGCACCAACCGCTGGAATATGCCGACGCCCGCCGAAACGACCACCCGACGGTTGCGTCTATGATGCAACACCGAAGTGACGGCTAGACTGAAGCGCCCGATAAGAGGAAATCTCTCCATCCAAATTGATGACCACCACTCCAGATTTCATACTGTACCATCCTCAGAATTCCCTCCCGAGACAACCCATCGTCGTGCCTAACATCCCCCTTCCGGATCTGTTTGCGTCGGATGTACAGCGGCCGCTTTCTCGTCGGAGCCCCCGCGTTACCTGTGCTAGTCTGGGTTCGCCTGCATAATGCGCATACTCATCACCGGCGGTTCGGGCTTCATAGGGCGAAATCTGGCAGAGCAACTAGCCGGCACATATGAGGTGTCGGCGCCATCTTCGTCCGAACTGGATCTGTTAAACGAGCAGGCGGTGCGCGAATGCCTCGATGCGCACCATTTCGATGTGGTCGTGCATACCGCAACCACGCGGTCGAACCGGCGCCTGGCTGCTCCTCCGGACCTGCTCGACCGCAATTGCCGCATGTTTTTCAATCTGGTGCGCAGCCAGGGACGTTTCGGAAAAATGATCCACTTCGGGTCTGGCGCCGAGTATGACAAGACCGGGCTGCCAGCGAGGGTAAAAGAAGACTATTTCGATACCCGCGTGCCTAGGGACGCGCTCGGGTTTTCCAAATACATTTGCGCCAAGCATATCGAGCGGTCCGACCGAATCCTTAATTTGCGCTTGTTCGGAGTTTTCGGCGCCTACGAGGACTATACCGTGCGCTTCATTTCCAACGCCTGCTGCCGGGCGCTGAAAGGATTGCCGATTGTGCTCCGGCAGGATGTTGTGTTTGACTACCTGTACGTCAAAGACTTGGTCAAGCTCACGATGTGGTTCATCGAGAACGACGCCCGCCACAAGTCATACAACGCCTGCACCGGACGGCCCGTGGCGATATCCGAATTAGCCCAAGTGATTGCCCGGGTCTCGGCCCAGGTCTCACGACGCAAGCCAGATGTGTCCGTCATGACCGAAGGCATTGGGCCCGAGTACTCGGCGGACAACTCGCGTATGCTGACGGAAATGGGTGGATATCGTTTTTGGGATTTAGAGGACTCGATCAGGGACCTCTATGCCTGGTATGAGCGCAACGAAGCGATCGATGTCGAATCCCTAAGGTTCGACGAGAAGGCTGCAACCCATGCCTAAGACCCTGACCGTCCTCACAGCCTGTTATAACGAGGAACCCAATGTGCACGAACTGTACCTTCGAGTTCGCGCTGCCATCGCCACCGCCGGCCACTACCAGTACGAACACATCTTTATCGACAATGCGTCAACCGACAATACGCTGGGCGAACTGAAGGCGATAGCTGCCAAAGACAGGAACGTAAAAGTAATTAGGAATACGCGCAACTTCGGCCACATAAGGTCACCCCAGCATGCGCTGTATCAGGCCAGCGGCGACGCTGTCATAGGAATTGTGGCCGACCTGCAGGATCCTCCCGAGATGATTGTTGACATGATCCATAAGTGGGAGGAGGGTTACCCGGTTGTGATCTGCGTCAAGCAGGCAAGCGACGAACACGGTCTGATGTTCTGGATCCGCAAGAAATACTACAGGCTGGTGAACCGTCTTTCCGGCGTGGAAACCTACGAGAACTACACTGGCTTTGGCCTGTATGACCGCAAGGTAGTGGAAGTCATTAAGAGCTTCGATGATCCGTATCCCTACTTCCGAGGCATGGTCGCGGAGGCTGGTTTTCGGCATTTCGATATTCCGTATCGTCAGCCCAAGCGCAAACGCGGAATCACCAAGAACAACTTCTATTCGCTCTATGACATGGGGATGCTCGCGATCACAAACCTGTCCAAGGTGCCACTGCGGCTGGTGACCTTTTCCGGTTTTGTGGGCGCGCTGGTTTCGATTCTGGTCTCGCTGGCATACCTCCTGTACAAATTAATCTTTTGGAGTCACTTCTCCGTTGGCATCGCCCCACTGGTCATCGGCGTATTTTTCTTCATGTCGATCCAAATGCTATTTATGGGCATTATTGGGGAATATATCGGCACTATCCATACCCTTGTGCAGAAGCGGCCGCTGGTGGTCGAGCAGGAGAGGATCAATTTCGAATATGGCCCCGGGGAACCATTGCGGGACAATGAGGCCCAATCCGCTGCGACTTCGTAAACATCAGCGCTAGGCCAAAGATGTTCTATGCAAGCGGATAATGTACCGCTATCCTTCCGTGGCCTTAGCGGGAATACACTCTGGCGTGACAGGCCGAGCACAGCGTAATCAAGTTTTCTTCTGAGTCTTCGCCGAATGACTCAAGAATCCCCTGTGGTGCACTTCAAGATTCGACATGGAGCCACAGGATTGACACCTCCATCCGTCCCGACGGAGGATTTGTTGGCGTCGACTTTCGTATAGCGAAGAAAGATTGACCTGAGACTTCCCCGGGCGGACAGTGCCCGCAGCCCCGGCTCTCTGGAGGCCAGCACAGGAGACGAGTGTTCTGGTCTTGTACTTGACTAGATAGATGACTAGTCAGTACCATAGAGTCGTGCGTAGGAGGTGAAGCTTGGCTTCGTGGCAAGTGCAAGATGCGAAGGCGCGTTTTAGTGAGTTCTTGGATGCAACCATCAAGAAGGGCCCGCAGGTCGTTACCCGTCGCGGAATTGAAACCGCCGTTTTAGTGCCGATCGAGGAATGGAACCGACTGCAAAGTGCCGCCCGTCCCGGCCTCAAAGCCCTGTTGCTCGCCCCCAATGCTCGCTTTGAGAACTTGGTCGCGGAGAGCCGCAATTTGCGGCGACGTGCCGCATTGGAGTTCAAGTGAACAAATACTTGCTGGACACCAGCGTCGTTTCCGAGCTCCGAAAGCCGCATCCGCACGGCGCCGTGGTCGGCTGGCTCAGCGACCAGGAGGATGAGCAGTTGTTCCTCTCAGCTGTTACCTTGGGCGAACTGCAAGCGGGAATTGAGCGGACCAGACATCAAGATCCATCGAAAGCGAGCGAGATCGAGTGTTGGGCGGATCAACTGGCTGCCTCTTACCAGATCCTCCCGATGGATACGCCCTGCTTTCGGGAATGGGGCCGCATCATGGATCGGAAACCGGACCAGTTGGTAGAGGACGCCATGATCGCTGCGACCGCACGCGTCCATCGTTTGATTGTTGCGACCAGGAACGAACGAGATTTTGGGCAACTTGATGTGCGGATTCTCAACCCTTTCAACACCTAGTTTAAGGCGCACCAAAAGAGACAACCTCATTCCTGTGCTGAATCGGCCTATCATTCCTAAGAACAATCGGTAGGAGGTACGCATATGGCAGCGAATCAGGTAGTGCTTTACTTCGACAAGCAGGAGGATGCCCTGCTTTTCACCTTGGCTGCCAGTTCGGTTATGTCGGCGGAAGGACCGGTTCGCAGCGGCGACGCAGCGGTCAAGGTTGCGGAGGAGATTTCTAAAGCCAGTCGAATCACGACTGAGGGTGTTCTGAACGTAACGTGAAGGGCGGCATAATCAAGATGATTCGGAAAGCTGCGCTCCAAATAGGAGCCCCCGCACTACTCGCCTTCATGGCATGGAATGCGTATCTTGCTGTGAACCACTTGAAACAGATGCAGAAACTTGCGGGGCTGACACTGGAAAGCTCCATGATCCAGGCGCACATCTCCGGTGTTCTGAAGGACCTGGCCGATATGGAAACAGGTCAGCGCGGATTCCTGATAACCGAGGACCCTTCCTACTTGCAGCCCTACGCCAACGCGAAGGACAGGATCGGAGCCGATTTTGCCGGCCTTCGTGTAGGGCTAGCCAATCGGGTGGAGCACGAACGATCCCTGGAATCGCAGCTGGAGTCTTTGGCTAACTCAAAGCAAGCTGAGATGGAGCGCTCGATTAGTTTGCGCCAACAGGGGTATCGCCACCGCGCATTCATGCTGGTGAAATCAAACGAAGGGATGGAGTACATGGATAGAGCTCGCGGGCTGGTGTCTTCGCTTTCCTTGGCGGAGGCCAGCAGTTTCGCGAGATTCGACAGCGAGAGGAATGCTAGCCTAAGCCAGGCGTTGAAAGAAACCATTGTGGCCAACTCATGCCTGCTCGCGCTGACAGCATGTCTGTTTGGACTCGCACGCTATCGCGGGCAAGTGCTCGAGCAGGAAGCTGCCGCGAGCAGACGAGAGCTAGCCGTGCGCGATTGGCAGCTAGAAAAACTGACGTCTGCCCTTTCCAACCAAGCCCGCTCCAACACCTCTGCCATCGAGACCAACGCCAGCCTCCTGCTTCAGAACTACGGGGGATTTCTGCCCCGACAAGGCCACGAATATGCTGAACAGATAAGAGAAGCCTCGGCACAAATGGAGCGACTCCGCCAAGATTTAGTGGGCAGCGCAGGTTGCAACACTGATGAGAAGGCAGCGTAGCAAATTGTTCATCTCCTGAGCCGCTCCCAAAGGCCTCGCCGGCGGCATCACGCAAGGCGCCGCCGGCCGCTCGACCATACTCGAATAATTATTCGACTATTGCACCGTTAATCAGGCCAGTAAAGTAGTCCGTTCAGGGCTGGAACACACTTACCACAAATCGCCGCACCTGCAGTGTGGGCGCGAAACGACGGTCCTCGCCTGGCCACGCCACTTTGCATCCGTGGCTAGCAGTGATAGCATTGACAGCATGGCGACATTAACGATTCGACAACTTGACGAGAAAACCAAGACCCGGTTGAGGGTCCGTGCCGCCCATCACGGGCGTTCGATGGAGGAGGAGGCCAGGGAGATCTTGCGCTCAGTTCTAACCGCTTCCTCACCGGCAAAAGGAAACTTGGCGGAGGCCATTCAAAAACGATTCTTGGCGTTTGGCGGGCTCGAATTTGAGTTGCCGCGACGCGATGCTATGCGCCAGGCCCCGGGATTTGACGAATGATCATCCTCGACACAAACGTGCTGTCCGAACTCATGAGACCCAATCCCTCTCCTCGGGTTGTGACATGGGTTGCGAAGCAACCAGCAGCAGAACTCGTTACGACATCAATCACCGAGGCAGAAATCTTCTATGGCATTGAATTGCTCACCAAGGGCAAGCGTCGCAAGGGGTTGCTGGCCGCGGCGGAAGCGATGTTTGCCGAGGATCTGGCGGGCCGCATCTTCGGGTTCGACAGTGACGCAGCACGAGTTTGTTCTAGAATTGCCGCTCACCGCCGTGCGCTCGGCAGACCTATCAGCCACGCGGATGCGCAGATCGCAGCCATTGCTCAAGCGCGAGGGGCCAAGCTCGCGACGCGTAATGTTGCAGACTTCGAGGACTGTGGTCTTAATGTCGTTGACCCCTGGAATGGTTCTTGAACCCGTGGATCGAGGATTCATTTTGCAACTAGCGAAAGGGTCACTCAGCCCTCAGGTTAGGGCTTCGATTTGTTTTTGGTTCCGCGGGTAGATGTCGAAGCGCACAGTTGCATTCCGCGGGAAGACCTTGCGATTCGACGCGCTGCTTCCTGTGGATTGTCAGCCGTTATGGATATCATAGGAATTACATTTTAGTTGTGCTACACGGAAATGGCGATGCAGTTGTTTCCGCGGAGGTAAGTCGTGAAGCGTGGCGCCGAATCCAGTTCCTCCGGAAGAAGAAAACATGCAGGCATGAGGGAGGAACGTCCCATGCGCTCCGGCAAGTTACGCGACGTGATGGTCATTGCCGAAAAGGAAGGACTACTGCGCGGCGAACGCTCCCAGGTGGTCCGGGGAAGAATGCCAGAAGCCCTTGTGGCCAGGGCAAAAAAACGCACCGGCATTGATTCTGACACGGAGCTGATCGAGGTGGCGCTGGCCAACATTGCGGTTGCCGACGACTACGCGGACTGGCTGCTTTCTCGGCGCGGCGCGGTTGGTAGCGAGGCTGAGCTTGAGTTCTGAATTTCAAGGCACTCTCAGGCGGATCAAACCCGACAAACATCGAGCCCCGCTTAGACCGCGGGCCGAATCTGAGCTTGAGTTCATTGGTTTATTAGTCTTTAACGCGATTTTGCGTCAGTCAAGATTTGGCCAGGCTTTGCGCGGTCACTCTTTGCGATCACCGCACATCAAGATGTGACCTTTCTCACTGACAGGAGGCGCTCATTCGTGTTTCCGTTAAAATGCGTCCTGCTCTCCGAAGAGCAGTTCCCGCCCGTTGAGACGCAGCACCCCTGAGGCGAAGGACCCGAATTCTCGGGAAACGCATTTCCATCAGATAGATAAGGAGATGTGCTTATGAAACTGAAGCTGGCAACGCGAACAAAGGATGGAATTCTCGTGGTGGATTGCAGTGGCCGGATTGTGTTTGGCGACGAGTCTTCGCTATTGCGGGATACCGTCAAGAAGGCCGTATCGAAGAACAATCGCATCGTGCTTAATCTGGGCGATGTGGATTACATCGATTCCGGCGGCCTGGGCACGCTCGTGGAGCTTCGCACAACCGCGCAAAACGCAGGCGGCACAATCAAATTGATGAGCTTGACCAAGCGTGTGGGCGATTTGCTTCAGGTCACCAAGTTGCTCACGGTCTTCGACGTATACAACTCAGAGGCGGAAGCCGTCGAATCCTTCCGCAAGGCGGCTTAGCCTGTCGCAGGACTGATCTCGTGATGTTGCAAACTTCGAGGACTGTGGTCTTAATGTCGATGACCCCTGGAATGTTTCGTGAGCCTGTGGATGGAGGATTCGTTTTGCAACTAGCGAAAGGGTCACTCAGCCCTCAGGTTAGGGCTTCGATTTGTTTTTGGTTCCGCGGGTAGATGTCGAAGCGCACAGTTGCATTCGGCGGGAAGACCTTGCGATTCGACCCGCTACTTCCTGTGGACTGCCAGCCGTTACGCGCCAGAATTGTAGCGTCTCCTCGTCGAACTCCTTGGCGCCCAATGAGTGAACTGGCGATCATGCTCTGGCTCGTGATCATGGCGTTTGGCTGATGGTCGGCTGCTTTGGCGATCTGGCCCTCAGCTTTACGGGTTTACTGTTTATCAACAGCACAGGCGTTACAACTCACGACCGGGTCAATGGCGAGCAGCTCCGGGGTCTTTGGGGACTGACGTTGATGCTGCTCGGGTGGCACGGGGGCGCGGCTTTCGCTTTGGGTTGTCACCGGAGTTGGAGTACCTCAGGTGCCCGAAGCGGCTTTTCGAGCTACGGCGGTTTGTTGCGACAAAGCGGCAGCGCTCGCCGAAGTTTCTTTCGGTTTGTCGGCCAGCATCTTGCGAATCTTACGCGCGAGATCGGCAACGGTGAAGGGCTTCTGGATGAACGACACACCCGCTGTCAACATGTCCGGGAGAAACTCGCCACTATATCCGCTCATGTAGAGTATTCTCGTCTGGGGGCGAAGTGAGCGAACCTGTTTTGCGAGAGCTGGGCCGCTCATTCCGGGCATAATCACATCCGTCAGCAGCAGGTCGATCACACTTTTCCGTTCGTTGACTATTTGCCAGGCTTCCCGGCCATCCCGCGCCGATAACACGGTGCACCCGGACGCGCTCAATGCTGCGCAAATCAAACCACGAAGCGGCTTCGCATCTTCGACGACGAGCACCGTTTCTCCGGAAAAAGCAGTTTCAGCACGGTTGTTCCGAAACTCGTGGTCTGCTTCCCTTTGCTCGGTAGCAGGAAGATAGATCTTGAAAGATGAGCCCTGCCCCAACGTGCTTTGGACTTCGATATGGCCATCGCTCTGCTTTACTATTCCGTAGACCGTTGCCAAGCCCAACCCGGTGCCCTTGCCCACTGCTTTCGTAGTGAAGAATGGTTCGAAGATGCGCGCCTGGGTTTGTTGGTCCATGCCAGTTCCTGTGTCGGTCACCTCCAGCAATACGAAGCGGCCGCGCGGTCCGCCTGCTCCAGCCTGAGGACAGTCCTTCTCCAGATGCGTGTTAGTCGTCTGGATGCGCAACTTTCCGCCGTTCGGCATCGCGTCGCGCGCGTTGACCACCAGATTTAGGACTATTTGCTCGATCTGTCCAGGATCTGCTCTTACGCGATCCAGGTAGCGACCCAGCACAACTGTGAATTCGATGTTCTCCTTGATCAGGCGCCGGACCATCTTTTCCATATTGCCGACGGTCTGGTTAATGTCCAGGATCACCGGTTGAACGACTTGCTGGCGGCTGAACATTAAGAGCTGGCGCGTGAGGGACGCCGCGCTGTTCGCAGCTTGTTTGATCTGCTCAACCTTTTGGTGATCGGGCTCAGAGGAAGCTAGGCTTTCCAACAGCAGATCGCTATAGCCGGTAATCACCGCGAGCAGGTTGTTGAAATCGTGGGCTACTCCGCCGGCGAGGCGACCGATAGCCTCCATTTTCTGGGATTGCTGCGAAAGCTCTTGGGATCGAGCGCGTGGGGCTTGGGCGACTACCTTTTCGGCCGGGGAACGATTGATTACCGCCGCCAAGACCCACCCCAAGGCCACGAACACAATCTGGTCTAGCCGGAGATCAGCGTGGAACTCATACTTGGACAGCGCGAGGAGAGCCAAGGTGACTACCACGGTTACGATGACGCGCACCATTTGCTTTCCGCGAACGTTCTTCGATCGCAGCCAGTCAAAGGTACGATTCGTTCTGTTTGGACCTTCGATCATCCGTGTCCAGTTCTAAGACCTTCCACCGCTGTTCCAAAAGCATGCGAGGCGGACTCAGGCGCTTGATGATATTGTCCAAGTGTTCCGCGGGGCAGCAAAGAGTACCGGAGATGCGCGAATGAGAGTACTAATGTAATCGCGCTTTAGAATGATCTGGTTTTAGCGGTTGCGGAAGTCCCAGACGATCTAGCCAGGGAGCGGGTTGAAACCAGCCATCTGCCGGCAAACTGGCGCGAATCGGCGGCTCCTCCCGACCTCGCTCGGCTGGGCGATGAATTCGCGCAGCGCGGAGAAAATTGTTTTCTGCTGGTGCCCTCCGTACTCGCGCCTGACGAAAATAACTGGCTGATCAATCCCGCGCATGCCGACTACAAGACGATCGTCGTGCTAGAAGTGGAGTCGCTCAGCTGTCGGCGACATCGACGGCATGCTGACCGAGATCGAAGCAGGATATGGAACCGGTGCAGGTTCGTGATTTTGGTCGACTCAAATGTTCCGATGTATCTGGTCGGCGCACCTCATCGTCACAAAGTTGACTCGCAGCGCTTGCTCGAGAAGCTGATCACCGACCCTCAGCGTCTTGTTAACAGCCTGGCTCACATAACACGATGCGGCTGTCACTCTCCGCGAAGCTTTGGAAGGACGGGGCCGGTGCGATCTCCGATTCCGAAAACCCATTGTCCCCGGCTTCTTTCAACAACTCAGAGAGCCTTTTCGCAAAGCAGTCCAAACTGTAGATGTAACGCCAGTGTTCCGTCATCCTGTGACGAGTCTGCTCAGTTACCGTCGCCATTAACCTCAGTTTGCAACCCGTTCCGTCTGTTTGTCGGTGATACTTGCCACGGAGTGGAGTGATAGGCATCACTGGACCACCCGCAACCGCGCGGCCGGTTCTGTGGGAACCTAGACGCGAACTGAGAATTGCTTCTCGCCGCGCAGGCCGCGCGCGCAAGGCCGGGAACTTTAGGAGGGACGAAGCCGGTGTGCATGACCGGCTTCCGCTCTGCGGCGATCGATCAGAGACTTCAGCGCAACGCGGTCGGGGATCACAAGCGTAGCGCCATTCTGCCGGATAAGACGCTGCTTCCTGAAATCCGCGAAAACCCGGCTGACGGTCTCTCGCGAAAGTCCGAGCATCTGCGCGATTTCCTCCTGGGTGAGTTGAAGCTTCAACCGGGGCGCGACATCGGATTCTCTGTGCTTGGAGCTCCATTCCAGAAGCAGTTTCGCCAGTGTCTCGGCGGTCGAGTGTCACAGTTCAATCCAGCGCACTTCCTGACAAGCATTTCTACATTTCTCACTTAACTGCTCGGCTTGCCAAGACTGCCACAGCTTGTGACGAACCAGCGGAGTTACCAGAATGTGACACCTATCACTGACCGCACTTGTGTAGTGGGTTAAGGTGACGCGAACGCGGCTGGAAGAGGCCGTTGACGGGTCCTCCCCCTGAGAACTGCGGCCGCCTTGGAGCATCCAAGGTTGGCCGCGGTTTTTATCTCCTGCTACTCATTGCTTCAAGCAAAGGGATCTTCTCGCGCCGCAGAGCTTTTCTTCGTTGCACAAAACCAATAAGTTGCCAAAATGGGCAGCGCGGCCACCACGGTCTCAAGATATTTTCGACGTTTGGACTTTTGCGGTTCGACTGCACGTTCCACCCCGTGCCAGAGCTCCGCTATCGTGATGGCGGCGATTTCAAACCGGTGGTTTGGAAGCGATGCGACCCAGCCCCCCAAATCAAAGACGCCCCTTTCGCCGCGAATGACGACATCGGCATCGAGCATTATTACCATTTGTCGGTCGGGGGTTTGAGGCGTTGACGCGCCGTTTGGAGATCGCGCCGCCATGCTCGAGCCGTCTCTTCCGGCAATTCGGTTTTGGCCAGTAGCTCAGCCAGGTCGCGCCCAGAGCAGACTCTTGCATTGTCCGGCACCAAGCGGGCAAAAGGAGCGCCATTTTTGAGGAGCACAAAGGTGACGTTTTGATAGTGAGCGCGGTTGACGCAATCGGCGAAATTGCGCGCTGCCTCCGTGACGCTGATAAAGCTCTCTTTCACAAACTCAGATTATCGGATTTCCTGTAGAGTGCCCAAGAAATGTGGCCACGGCGAGGCCGACTATCTTGTGTTTGTCGACGGTGTCGCGGTGGAGTCGTCGAAAACCCGAGCGAGAAGGTATGACGCTGACGAATTGCCTCTGGGGTCTGAGCGCGGGCTAAGTGGTAGCGAGGACAGGCAGAGTTTCGTGGAAAGTCTCCGGGGACGCATTGAAGATCCGGTTCGTGATTCTCGGTGAGGATAATGCTGACGGCGACTTGGGCCATGCCCAGCTTCCTCCAACCACCTGGGCCCGCATGGTTTCATCCATCGGCTGAGTTTCGATGCTCGATTTGCGATTAGCGGAAAAGGTCACTCGTCCCTAGGTTAGGGCTTCGATTTGCTTTTGGCTACGCGCGTAGACGCCGAAGCGTACTGTTGCATGCTGCGGGAAACTTTTGCGATTCGATCCGCGACTTCCTGTGGATAGTCAGCCGTTGCGCGCCAGAATTTTAGCGTCTCCTGGTTCGGCAAAACCATTTGCAGCACCGGC
>Ga0187883_10001361_pt1 | contig 15089 bp, 12 predicted proteins | sample June2016WEW_20_1_2_FD_132966 | JGI IMG/M metagenome (GOLD analysis project Ga0187883, IMG submission 132966) | Peatland microbial communities from SPRUCE experiment site at the Marcell Experimental Forest, Minnesota, USA - June2016WEW_20_10 | ecosystem: Environmental > Terrestrial > Soil >...
ATTGCGGGCTCACTTCACGGCGCCGATCGAGAAAGTGCCGCCGGCCGCCCCCTGGAGGGCTCCCGAAAAGATCAGTTCACCAACCCTGTTGAACGAAATCAGCGACGTCGATGCCCGCACGCATTCCAGCCCACATCACCCGACCATGGGCGACCTCGGCCACGAGTAGTCATGAACGAGCCAAAGAAAGAAGGAAGATTTCGATCCCACGAAAGTGGCGTCGATCGACACGCCACGGACAGCTGGGTAATCGCGAGCGCGACCTCGACCCATCCCGATTTCATCGGTTCCTGGAGACCAGACTCTCTCGATAAAGACACGCAAAGACACGTCGAACAATCTGATCTTCTGGGGGATCCCACCTTGGCCCCTCTGACCTGGCCTTTTGGTGGAGGTGAAGGGACTCGAACCCTCGGCCTCTACATTGCGAATGTACGGTTCTCAGCGTTTTGACCAGGGTCTTTCCGAGGACTTTCCTGGTCGTGGCGTTTCGATCCCCTCAGGTTCCCTCACGATCCCTCTCCTTCCCTCTCGATAAAGACACGTAAAGACACGCCCGAACAGCACTCGTTCCACCTGGACGACGATCACGCTCCTCGGCGAGCATCCGGACACTATTGACCCAGAAGCGGCGATCCTTGTTGCCGGGAAGATGACTGAAAGGCCAAGGTTCTGTCTGCCAGCAGCCGGTCGACGACTTGTCGGAATACCCACCGGTCACCCGCCAGGCCGTTTCCTGCGTCGACAGCAGTGCCCTACCTTCGGGTTATGAGACAGGGGTCAATTTTGGGCCGGTGTTGACACCGATTTAGGGATTCACCTGGGATTATGCGGCACCACCCATACTGAGCAGGAAAGCGACTCCTGACTCACGCTGTTTGAAGGTCGGATCTGCCCTCATGTGGGAACGGCTAGCTGACCGAAGGTGCTTGATTCCAACGCAAGGTCCAGCGAGTCACTCGATGTCATAGGTCCGCAGACACTGGTCGGAATGAAGGGACCAAAGCCCCTAGCTGGTGATTCGCACCCATAGGAAGGTTGAAATGTGATTTGGCGGCCATGAGCACCGCCTCCGATCCCGGACTGGCGCAGCAGGACGAGGGAAACCCTCGCTTGGCGCTCCTCTTGGCCATGGCCATGTTCGTCCTGGTGGTCGACACGTCGCTGATGAACGTGTCGATCTCAGCGGTCATCAAGGACCTACACACGACGGCGAGCGGGGTTCAATCGGCCATCGCGCTGGAGGCGCTCGTCTCGGCGGCCTTCATTCTCACCAACTCGAAACTGGGCGACCTCATGGGTCGGCGACGAGCCTACGTAATCGGCCTGCTGGGCTACGCCGTCGGCGCCGTGGCCATGACGGTCGCGCAGGATCTGAACACCATTATCATCTTCTGGGCGATCATTGGTGGACTGGGTGCGTCATTGCTGCTGCCGGCGATGCAGTCCCTCATTCACGGGAACTTCACGGGCGGCGCCCAGAAAAGGGCGTATGCGCTCGTCGGCGCGGCTGCGGCGATCGCGGCAGCCATCGGTCCGCTCTTAGGCGGATTTCTCACGACCTACCTGTCCTGGCGAGTGGGCTTCGGGCTTGAGGCGCTGATCATCCTCCTGGTGCTGTCACAGATCCGTCTGGTCAAGGACGTCCCTTACACCGGGCCACGACAGATCGACGCCGTCGGTGCCATCCTCTCGATCGTCGGCATGGGCGGCCTCGTCCTCGGCATACTGGTCTGGCAAGAGGGTGGCCAGTACGTGGGCCTGATCATGGGTATCGGCGCTGCGACGCTCGCGGCGTTCGCGTATTGGCTCGTGTGGCGCAAGCGGCACGGGAAGCCGACGCTGTTGGACCCGGGCCTGTTCAAGCACCTGAACTTCCGCATCGGCATCTCGCAACAGATGCTCCAACAGATCACGCTGGGCGGCGCCATGATCGCGCTGCCGCTCTTCCTGCAGATGACCCTTGAGTACAACGCCATGCAGGCCGGCCTCTCGCTCGCGCCTTTGTCGCTGTCGATGTTCGGCATGGCGCTGCTGGCCGGACGTAAGGCGGGCAATTTTCGACCCGCCCAGATCGTTCTCACCGGATTCGCCCTGAGCACTGTGGGCATGGCGGCGATCATCCCCCTTGTGCCGAGGGTGCACTCGGGGTGGTACCTGGTGATCCCACTGGTGATCTGCGGCTCGGGCCTAGGCATGCTGGTCTCGCAACTGAACAACTTCACCCTGTCGCCCATCAGCGAGGAGCATGTCAGTGAGGCCGCCGGCGTGAACTCTGCTGCAGGCTCGTTTGGGCTCTCGTTCGGACTCGCCATAGCGGGTGGACTCATGCTCTGGGCGTTGGCGCTGAGCTTTAACCACCAGGTACAGGCCAGTCCCGTGATCCCACCGGCCCAACAGCAACAGATCTCAGGGGACCTCGAACACGATGCCGAGATCATGAGCAACACTCAGCTCCAGCAGCAGATTGCCGGGGAGCCCAAAACCGTGCAGGACGAAGTCCTGGCGATCAACACCCACGCTCGGAACCTCTCGCTCCAGATCGCGCTCTTGGTTCCGGCCTTCGCCTCACTTCTCGGTTTCGCGAACTCGTTCCGCATGCGTCGGCTGCCGGACATCACGCCTTCAGCGGACGTCGAGGGCGTCGGCCTTGGGTAGTACGGGTCGTGACGCTGTTGATTGGTTAAAGGTGCCTTATCACGCGCGACCAACATTCCAGCAGAGTGTGACCAAATGGCAACGGTTGGTGAGGCCGACTGAGCGGCCGCGAAACGACCCCGCCGAAGCGGGGGCGCAACGCACAGACCGTTGTCGTCGTCAGGCTATGGAACTGCGATGAACATCGGGTTCACCTCAGAGCGCGGCCATCTTCTCCGAGTCAACTCCGTGAGCGACCAGGGCATAGATCACCAGGACGCCCAGCCCTACATAGGTCAGCGACCAGATCGGGTAGTAGGGCATCCACCAGATGGCACTGATGGAAGCGACCGCGGCGGCGACGATGCCGACCCAGATTCCGATCTGTGAGCGGCTCATCACGGCGAACGCACAGAGGATCAGGAGAATGCCCACCACCAGATAGATCCAGCCGTAGGTCTTGAGGCTGGTGCCGAAGATGGCGTCCTCGAGGTGCTGGGGTAGCACGCCGTGATATCGGAAGGCCCAGATCGAATCGAAGATGCGCATGACGCCCGCCACCCCCAGGACAATGGCGGCGAAGACAATCCAACCGTGGCCCCGTTCATTCATCGCTTTCCCTCCTTTTGGATTGCGGCTCATTTGAGCCTTGTCACCTCGCCCCCTCCACGCGGAACGTACTCCGCCACGGGCTGAAAGACGAGGACCGATTCGGGTTACGGGCGCCAGGCTGGCGGACCCTCAATCCTCGCTGCACTCTAGGGGTGTCCCCGTTCACCGCCCGGGTAACTATCGGGGCTTTCGAACTGGAGGGATTGCGGCGTGAAGCTTCGGTTGGGAATCACCCTGTGGATCTTGTCATGGGTGCCCTATGGCCTGATCTTCGGACTGTCCGGCGCATGGCTCACTGCTGCATGGACCGTGGAAATACTCCTCGGAATATCTGGGCTGGCGATCGCCGGAACCGAATTTGCCCAAGCCGTCAAGGACAGCGGCTGGAAGGGTGCTCCCGGCATCGCTTGGAATGCCATGCTTCACGGCAAGGACATCGAAGCGACGAACTAGTTCCACACACCCAAAGCGCGCACAGTACGCCACCCTGCCCTACTCCATTGGTACTTCTCTGAGCGCCCACCGCTTCGCAGATGGTCCTGAATAGCTTCGTGACTGCTGGCGGGTCCGGTCTGACTCGAAGGCTCGCAACGTATCTGACTGGAAGCGTCTTCCAGCCCTTCATCGTGATCGTCGACCCCATCGTGAGCATTGGGTTTAGCGTGTGGACCTACGGAGAGACGCTTACCCCCCAACACCATCGGCCACGTAGTGAGCTCGCCGGCGTTCTCAGGGATGTGTGCCGCGGTAACTGTGCTGGCACGTAGGGCCCCGGCCACCATGGACCCAAGGCCGCCGTTGACCGCGGCTTTCACCTAACGATGGCTGCCGCACTGCTCGCCGTCGTGGCGGCCACCGCATTCGCCCTGGGCAGCGTCCTCCAACAGAAGGGTACGCTCGAGGTTCCCGCTACTGAAGCCCACCAGCACTTTCTCGCCCAGATCCTCCGGCGTCCCGTATGGCTCGCCGGTGGCGGGTTCCAGTTCGCCGGCTGGGTCCTCCAGGCTATTGCCCTCGACAAGGGATCACTTGTCGTCGTCCAGTCGCTGACCTCCCTCAGTCTCGTGATCGCGCTCCCCCTCGGGGCCAGGCTGACCAATCAGGTGCTCACACTTCGGGTGTGGGCGGGTGCCGCGTTCATGCTGCTTGGGATCGTCGCATTTCTCTCGCTGGGGACTCCCAAGAAGGGCACTGCCATGCCGCCAGCTGCAGCTTGGTGGTCGGCAACGGCGGTCACCGTCATTTCGGTGCTCACGCTGTCTCTGCTGGGCCGCCAGCGCAACGGCGCAACCAAGGCACTCCTCTACGGCTCGGCTGCCGGGATCTGCTTCGCCCTGCAGGCATCGGTCACCAAGGTGTTCGTCCCGTTGGTGGGGAAAGGGCTCTCGACCATCCTGTCGAGTTGGACGATCTACGCGCTCATGGTCTCGGCCGTCGTGGGTTTCGTCCTCCAGCAGTCCGCGCTCAGGACGGCGGTGCTCGCTCCGGCGATGGCGTCGAGCAACGCGGTGACCCTCTTCGCGAGTGTTGTGTTCGGGGTCACCGTGTTCGGTGAGACCCTCGCCAGCAATGGGGACCGCCTGGGCCCCGCGCTGTTCGGACTCTTCCTGGCCCTGGTGGGCGTGGTCCTCCTGGCAGGCTCCAAACCGCCGGTGGCCACCCAGCCCATGCCGTTCGGCTGAGGAGGGGGTCTCGATCCCCATCACATTAGGCCCTGGTCGCTGGAACCGTGCTTGGCCATAAGGCTCCAAACACGATCGCTATGAAACCGTCGGATTCAATCGGCCTTGGTCTTGCCGACGAGCGGCGTGCCGAAGTTCTCAAACGATTGTCGGCTCATCGACATCCCCGGGGGGAAGAGTGCCGGTGACGGCCTTCCAGCCGATAGCGGTGAGGCGGGCGCTCATCATCTTGGCGATGGCGAGGCCGATGCCGGCCGCAGCCGCCCACAGCAGGGCGTCTGGCCACGAGAACCCCGGGTTTGTGGGATCGAACGGCGTCACAGGAGCTGTGTCCTTGCGGATGGCTTGATAGGTCGCCCTTATGAGCTTCCGGGCGAGCAGGCCGCCCAGCATGCCGGTGATGGTGGAGACCAGCTTCCACATCCGCTCGCGCCCGATCATGTTGGGCGCCCGTCCCATGGACATACCAGGATTCTACCTTCGCGTGGCCTGACTGCCCCCGTACATCTGCGATTTGGGGGCTGGCGGGGCGACCTCTCGTGAGACTGATGGGTCGTCCCTATGGACGTGAAGAGTCCTGCGACCCTGGCTGTCTGCTGACGACCCCAGCATCGGATAGACAGCAGGAGCTGGAGTTGGGCCGATGACCGATGAGGAACCACAGGACCTTCTCGCGCTCACTCGGGGTGCCGATACAGTCGAAAATGGAGACGCGCTGAATCGGTGCTTCAACCACGATCGGAGAAAGATGATGGATGTGACGCAACGACCAGACGCCGCGCCTCAGGCCGCGCCGCACCTCACGGTCGAGGAGCGCGTCAAGCTCGGCAAGGAGGCCCGCGCCCGCGCCCCCCGTTCGTCCCAGGCAGAGTTCAGTCCTGCGACGGACCGTCCGGACCCGGTCAGCCTCCTCGAACGACAGGCCACGACGCGGGTACCCGAACTGCTTCCGATCCGCTACGGGCGGATGCTGGTCTCGCCGTTCACCTTCTTCCGGGGCGCCGCGCTCATCATGGCTTCAGATCTGGCCACGACTCCCCGGTCGGGCCTCAATGCCCAGGTCTGCGGGGATGCCCATCTCTCCAACTTCGGTATGTTCGCTTCGCCCGAGCGGAAGCTGATGTTCGATGTCAACGACTTCGACGAGACCTTGCCGGGGCCATGGGAGTGGGACCTCAAGCGGCTCGCCACCAGCACGGTGATCGCCGCCCGGGACCGCGAGTTCACCGACAACGAGGAGCGTACCGCTGCCCTTGAAGTTGGGAGGAGCTACCGCCGGGAGATGGTCCGCTTGGCAGGGCTGTCCACTCTGGAGGTCTGGTACTCCCACATTGACGTTGCCGGTCTACTGGCAGAACTCGAGTCGGCCGCAGCCAAGACGGGGTCCAGGGCCGACAAGCGCATGGCGGCTCGCACCGCCCAGACAGTGACCAAGGCCCGGACTCGGGACAGCCTTCAGGCGTTGGGCAAGCTCGCCACTGTCGTCGACGGCCAACTACGCATCGTGAGTGATCCCCCGCTCGTCGTACCCATAGAGGACCTGTTCCCTCAGGAGGTGAGCGACGCGCTCCGTGATTCGTTCCACAAGCTCGTGCGCGGCTACCGACACAGTCTCCAGTCCGACCGTCGCCACCTCCTCGAGGAGTTCCAGTTCGTACAGATCGCCCGCAAGGTGGTGGGTGTGGGGAGTGTGGGCACCCGGGCCTGGATCCTGCTCATGGTGGGCCTCGGCAACGAGGACCCGCTGTTCCTCCAAGCCAAAGAGGCGGAGGCGTCCGTGCTCGAGGAGTTCGTCGGCAAGAGCGGCTACGCCAACCATGGGGCGCGGGTGGTGGCCGGCCAACACCTGATGCAGGCGGCCAGCGACATCTTCCTGGGCCACCAATCGTTCGAAGGTCCTGATGGCGTGACCCGCGACTTCTATCTCCGCCAGCTCCGAGACTGGAAGGGGAGCTTCGAGCTCGAAGGGTCGATCCCGCCGGGCCTCGTCACGTACGTCGGCGTCTGCGCCCAAGCGTTGGCCCGCGCCCACGCCCGCTCGGGCGATCGCGTCGCCATCGCCAGCTATCTCGGGAGCGGACCGACATTCGACCGGGCTCTTGCGGAGTTCGCCGACACCTATGCCGATCAGAACGAACGCGACTATGAGGCCCTCCGGCATGCCGCCTCCACCGGGCGGATTTCGGCCGAGTCAGGTCTGTAGCCCCATGGCAAAGCGACTCCCTCCGACCCAGTGACTGTTCCACCCGAGGTCGGCCGCTTGTCACGCGTCCCCGACGGCAGTGATGGCGGCCTCAAGTGTCGGGTAGAAGCGATCGCGATCGAGCGTCTCGAAGAGACCGTAGCGACGAACCAGGTCTTGGAGCCGCATGCGCATCTCGGCGAAGGCCATGTGGACGCCCGTAGCGTTGAGCTCGCGATCGAGCTGCTCGAGCATTCTTGCTGCCGACACATCGACGTCGGTCATCGCCTCGCATTGGACGACGACCCACATGGCGTGCCGTTCACCGACGATGCGACGGACCTGCGTCCGAAAGGCTGAGCTATTCGCAAAGAACAGGGGGGCCTCCCAGCGGTAGACGACGATACCCGGGAGCTCGCGCGCGTCTGGGTACCGGTCGACGTTGTGCCAACCTCCGAGCTCCTCTACCTGGCCCAGGACCGCGCCGTGAGGTTGCCAGCTGCGGTGGAAGAACAGGAGCACCGCAAGAACAATGGCAATGACGATCCCCGGGAGGACTCCGAACACGATCACGCCCAGACTGGCGACCACGGAGAGGACCAGGGCGCTCTTTCGGACCCGGTAATAGCGGACCAAAGCCCCGAGGTCGAGCAGCGAGAGCGCGGCGGCGATCAACACGGCGGCCAGGGCCGATTGCGGGAGGTCGGCCAGCAGGGAGTTGAAGAACAGCAGCAACGCGACCACGATGCCGGCACCGACCAATGACGCCAGCTGCGACTTCGCCCCGGCCTGCTCGACGACTGCCGTGCGCGACCCGCTGGTCGACACAGCGAAGCCCTGGAGGAGGCCCGCCGCGAGGTTGGCCGCTCCGATGCCGATCATCTCCTGGTTGGGATCCACCTCCTCACCGCGGCGGGCCCCGAAGCTTGAGGAGGTAGCAATCGTGTCGGCCAGGGATACCAGCGTGATGCCCACTGCCGCGACCATCAGAGGTCCGACATCGGCCCACTTCGTCCAGGGGACCGACGGTGCCGGCACCCCCCGAGGAAGCGTCCCTACGGTCGATACGCCGTGTGCGTGGAGGTCGAAAATCGCAGAGACGACGGTGGCCGCCACGATGCCGACGAGGACGGCTGGGACGACCTTGGTGAATCGGGAAAGCACCAACAAGATGGCCAAGACCCCTAGTCCGATCGCCAGTGCGGCTCCGATCGTGCTATCAAGCCCGACTGCGAACGCCTTGAGCTCGGGCCCGAAGCCCTCGGCGTCTGTCGAGAACCCGAAGAGCTTGGGCAACTGGCCCACGATGATGATGAGGGCCAGACCGTTCATATAGCCGACCTGCACCTCACTCGAGAGCAGATCGGCGACGAACCCGAGCTTCCCGATCCCCAGTCCGATCTCGATGACAGCAACGATGATCGCGAGCATCCCAGCGAGTGCGATCGCTCGATGGACATCTCCGCCCGCCGCCAGCAATGGCAAGAGGGCAGCGAAGATCAAGGGCGAGATCGACGAGTCCGGGCCGAGGACAAGAATCCGAGACGGGCCGAAGACCGCATAGCCTACGAGACATCCGATGGACGTGTAGAGGCCGGTCACAGGTGGGAGCCCGGCTAGCTCCGCGTAAGCCAATCCCTGCGGCACCAAGATGGCGGCGAGCACGACGCCTGCGACGACATCGGACCGTGTCCATTGGCGGTCGTAGGTTCGAACGGCCCTGAGACCAGGTATCCACCTGGTTATCCCCGAAGGACCTCCGTCCACCGCGCCCCCGTTCCTCTCGTGACCTTCAGCTGTCACGCCGTTCGTCCCGAACCTACAATGCGCTTCAAGACAAGACCAGGAAATGGTGCGCGGTGATGGCCACACCCGAGCGACATCGGAGAATCCGCCGATCTCGTGACGCAACGACGCGAGGGTTCTGTGGCGCGCACTCGGCCCTCAGGGTGGTGAGGCCGAGTGGGTGACTTGGGTCGCACCACCCCGGTTCGAGCCCGGGTTCTCGCCGTCCTCTCGCTCGTCGCGGTTTTGCTCCTCGCTGTCGCGGTGATCGGTTTTCTGGTCCGCAACGGCGTGTACGTCGCCCTCGGTGCGGCCGGGTTCGCACTCGGTATCGCCAGCGGGTGGTGGGCGATCTCCAAGCGGGCGCCCCGCCGCTGGTACGGCGTCATCGGGATGGTCGTGGGCGCCGTCGTCCTAGTGATTGCGTTGCTCCGCGCCGGGAGCGAGGACTGGGAGTCGTTCGTCCGAGCGCTCATCTGCCTGGCCCTCCTCGCCACCGCCGTTCTGGCGGCGCGCTCGGCGTTGGCTGCCAGCCTCCGAACCACTGCCGCCGCTCAGGTGCACCGCGTGAGACGCCCCTTGTATCCGGTCCTGCTTTGCAACCCGTGGTCGGGTGGCGGCAAGGTCGAGAAGTTCGGACTGGTCGAGCTGGCAACCTCGCTCGGGATCCAGACCGTGATGCTCGACCACGGGCTCGACCTCGCCGAGCTCGCCCGAGACGCCATCGCCCGGGGCGCCGACTGCCTCGGGATGGCCGGTGGCGACGGCTCACAGGCACTGGTGGCCTCCATCGCCGTGGAACACGGCCTTCCTTTCGTCTGCGTGACCGCGGGGACGCGGAACCACTTCGCCCTCGACCTTGGGCTGGATCGCACCAACCCCCGCCAGAGTGTGTACGCCTTCCGCGATGCGATCGAACGTCGAGTCGACTATGCGACGGTGAACGACCGGTTCTTCGTCAACAACGTGTCCCTTGGCGTCTACGCCACCATCGTCCAGCAAGAGGGCTACCGAGAGGCCAAGGCGGCCACGACGCGGGGGCTGCTCCCCGAGCTCCTGGGGGAGACAACAGAGCCCTTCGATTTGCAGTTCATGACACCCGATGGCACCGAGGTCGACGGGTCCTTCCTCGTCATGGTGTCGAACAACCCCTACGTTCTCGCGGCGTCGCCCAGCACGTCCCAGCGTCTTCGACTCGACACGGGGTGTCTTGGAGTCTTCGCCGTCTCCGCTGCGACGGGTGTGCAGGCGGCCGAGGTCGTCACCCTCGCGCTCGCCGGCCAGGGGCCACGGAGCGGACATGCCTTCGAGTTCAGCTGTGAGACCTTCGAGATCAGGTCCCGCTCGGGCACGGCGTACGCCGGCGTCGATGGCGAGGCACTCGAGCTTGAGACGCCGATGACCTTTCGCAGCCACCCCCAAGGCCTGCGAATGCTCGTCCCCGAAGGCAACGTTGAGATCACGCTGAGGCGTCAGTCCCGCGGCGTGCATGTGCGCGACCTGGTCCTCCTGGCCAAAGGAGCGCAACTCAGCTAGTTGTGCTCTCACATTCCGGGTCAGAACCGCGACGGCACCTCGTGTGGGTGTCTGGGCGGTTCTCGGTAATCGCCCTTCTTCTGGCGGGCCGGCAGGACGACGTGCGTCTCCTTCTCGCGCTCGTACGGGACGAGGTCGAGGATGTGGCTGATGACGTTGAGGCGGGCTCGGCGCTTGTCGTCAGAGTTGGCCACGTACCAAGGCGCCGTGTCGGTATCGGTGGCGGCGAACATGGCGTCGCGTGCTCTGGAGTAGTCGTACCAGCGCCCGTAAGACTCGAGGTCCATTTGCGAGAGCTTCCAGGTCTTGCGGCCGTCGTCGATGCGGGCGGTCAAGCGACGCGTCTGCTCCTCCTGGCTGACCTCGAGCCAGTACTTGAGCAGGATCACTCCCGAGTCGACGATGGCTTGCTCGACGAAGGGGACGAGCGCGAGAAACCGAGCCGACTCCTCCTGGGTGCAAAACCCCATGACCGGCTCCACTCCGGCTCGGTTGTACCAACTGCGATCGAAGATCACGACCTCACCGCCGGCGGGCAGGTGGGGTATGTAGCGCTGCATGTACATCTGCGAGCGTTCGCGGTCGGTCGGCGCTGGTAGTGCCACGACCCGGAAGACGCGGGGGCTGACCCGTTCGGTCAGCCTCTTGATGACCCCGCCCTTTCCCGCCGTGTCCCGCCCCTCGAACACGATGCACACCTTGGCCCGCTCCTCGACGATCCAGCGCTGCATCTGCACGAGTTCGACTTGCAAGCGTCGGAGCTCCTCTTCGTACTCCTTTCGTCGCATCTTGGTCACTGGCTCTCCGCTCTCTCGCATTACGACGATCGCCTCATGCGCGCACACGGCCAGGGATCGCGTCAAGAGCGGGCAGAGGCGTGCCCTCGTGGCGCCGAGCGAAGAACTTGCCCATCTCCCAGACGATGAAGAGGCCGATGGCAGGAACCAACGCCCAACCGAACTCGCGTACGTTGAGGTCGGTCGTGTCGAGTAAGCGCCGCAAGGCATCCATCTGTGTGATCAGGACGGCCAAGATGACCTCGATGATCAGGGCCCGGTTCATCTGCTTGGAGTCGAAGGTGGCGGTGGTGAGAATGGTACCGGTCTCCGACCGGCACTCAAGAGCCGCCACGACGAGGCAGAAGGCAAAGGTTGTGAATGCGATCGAATTGCCCACCGCCTCGGAGTGGAAGTGTTTGGTCCCGAGCTCGATCATCGTGAGCAGACCGACCGTGATCACCAGGCCAGCTGCCCCGACGGTGACCATCATTCGAGGGGTGAGGACGGACTCGCCCCTCGGTTTGGGGATGCGGTCCATGAGCCCAGGCGTCTCAAGGTCGAATCCGAGGGCGAAGCCGAAGGCGGCGTTCACAAAGAAGTGGATCCACAGCACCTGGGCTGGGTTGAAGGGTGCCCCCGCGGCGATGTTGAAGAGCGAGGCGCCCAGGAACGTGAGGACGAAGACGACAAGGAGGACGAGCACGAAGCGGATGTACTTGGTGAGATTGTCGAAGATCTTGCGGCCCTGCTCGACCGCGTAGACGATGGTGGCGAAGTTGTCGTCCGAGAGGATCATCCGCCCGGCGTTCTTGGCCACCTCGGTACCACTTCCCATGGCGATCCCAATGTCGGCCGCCTTGATCGCCGGGGCATCGTTGACGCCGTCGCCGGTCATGGCCACGACGTCACCTTTCGCCTTGAGGGTCTCGACAAGCAGCACCTTGTGCTCGGGCGCGACCCGGCCGACGACACCGATGTCGTCGATTCGGGCCAGGCGCTCGGTCTCGGACATGGCGGCGAAGTCCGCCCCCAAGATGGCCTCGCCACCGATCCCGACCTGCTCGGCAATGGCAGCTCCGGTGGTGACGTCGTCGCCGGTGATCATCCGGACCCGGATGTGAGCCGCCTGGGCTTCGGCCACCGCCGCCTTGGACTCGGCTCGGGGCGGGTCGACCATCCCGACCAGGGCGGTCATCTGGAGCTCTTGGACGTGGGCCAGTAGGTCACCCGCAGGGTCGAACCCGACGAGGTCGAGGTCGCGCTGGGCGGCAGCCATCACCCGCTGTCCGGAACCGGCCATGCGCTCGACGTTCGCCTGCGCCCGGGAGGCCAGGTCTCCATCCCACGGGATCACCGAGCCCCCCGAGAGCGCGGTCGTTGCCCGCTCCATCACGGCGGGCGCTGCACCCTTGACGAAACAGCGCACCACGAAGTGGCCATCGACTTTGACCTGGTGAAAGGTGGCCATCAGCTTGTAGGTCGGGTCGAAGGGCAGCGTGGCCAAACGAGGCAGTGCCGCTCGGGTGCCCTCGATGTCGACCCCGGCCTTGGCCCCGAGCACGAGGAGCGCACCCTCGGTCGGGTCTCCGACCACCTCCCCCTCCACCAGTGCGGCGTCATTGGCGACCAAGAAGGGCACGGTGGCCCCTTCGATCGTCTCGGTCTTTCCGGCCACATGTTCCACATGGCCCTCGAGGCCGTATCCCGACCCGGTGATGGTGTAGCGATCAGTCGGGTCGAGCACCTCGACGGCCGTCATCTGGTTGAGCGTCAGCGTGCCGGTCTTGTCCGTGTTGATTGCCGAGGTGAAACCGAGCGTCTCGACCGCAGGGAGTTCCTTGACCAGGGCGTTTCGTTTGGCGAGCTCGACGCTGCCGAGCGACAAGATGACCTGGGTCACGGTCGGCAGGGCTTCTGGGATCGCCGCGATGGCGAGCGAGACAGCAGCGACGAAAAGGACGTCCCACGCCTCGTTGCGCGCCCGTCCCAAGATGAACATCACCACCATGGTCAAGCCCGCCGCCCCCACGATCCACAGCGTGAGGGTGTTCAGCTCCTTGGTCAGCGGCGACTGCTCGGCCTCGGTGGCCGAGAGCATCCCTGAGATCTTCCCCATCTCGGACTGCGCCGCGGTCGCGGTGACGATCATCACGCCACTGCCGTGCGTGACCGGGGTGTTCATGAAGGCCATGTTCACCTGGTCGCCCGGTGCCAGAGCACTCCCAGAGAGGGTCGAGGACTCCTTTTGCGCCGGGACGCTCTCGCCGGTGAGGGCGGACTCGTCGATCTGCAGGGCGGTTGCCGAAATGATGCGCCCGTCGGCGGGGACTTCGTCGCCGGCGGCGAGCAGGACGATGTCGCCGACGACGACCTCTTCGGCGGGGATCTCGAGTTCGGACCCACTTCGGCGTACCCGGGCCGTGATCTTCATCATCGACTTGAGCGCATTCATGGCGCTCTCCGCCTTGCCCTCCTGACGCAGACCGACGACCGCGTTGAGGAGGGTGAGCGCGAGGAGCAAGATGGCGGTGTTCCACTCGCCGACCGCCGCGGACACGATGGCCGCGCCGATCAGGATCAGCTGCATGTAGGTGCGGTACTGATCGACGAATCGCAGCCACCCTGGCTTGGCCTTCTCTTCGGGGAGCGCGTTGAGCCCGTGCGCGCTAAGCAACGCAGCCGCCCGCTCTGGGCTATGGCCGGCCGCCGGGTCTACGCCAAGCGTCGATGCCACCTCGGTGCCCCCAAGCGAGTACCAGAGCACCGCGTCCTCTGTGCCCGGATTCTGACCCGAGGCGACTTGGGTCATCACTCGAACGTGACCATTCGGAGCCTACGGACCTAGGAGTTCTGCGCGTCAGCGACGGCGGCTTCGAGTTCTCCTTGGTCCGCCCTGAGTTGCCTCTCCTCGATCTTGTGCGCCCGTTTCATAGCGGAGCGAACCTTGGGGCCCATGTCGGCGACGGCCACGACGACCAGGCCGGCCTCACCTTCGTCGAGGAGCTCGCCTAGGTCTTTGAGGTCCCCTCGGCTCATGCCAGCCACGGCGTGCCCCGCCAGCGTGCCAAGCACCGCGCCAATGCCGCCCGTACCCAGTAAGAGGCCTTCTCCGATGGCCGCCGCCGGGAACAAGACACAAACCACACCCGCGGCCAGACCGAATCCCGCACCCCCAACGCCCCCAACGTGAGTCGTCATCTCGTACTTCTTGACGATCTTGACCTTGCCCTTGTGGTCGCGTTCGATGACGGCGGCATCGTAGGAATCGATCAAGTTCGCTTCGGTGTGCAACTCCTTGACCATCTCGTAGTCGGCGCGAGCGTCGTCTGCATCGCCGTAGACGCCGCAGTACACGAAGAGAGTCCAGACGGCCATCCCTGTGCTCCTCTCAACGTTCAGTGCGAGCTCAAAATGCGACGCCAAAGCATCTAGATGCGGCTCAGTTCTTGTGGGCTGAGCGTCGTCTCGACAGGACCGCCATAAGCGCCGAGCGCGTAGATCACGATGACGCCGAGCGCGATGTAGGTCAAAGACCAGATCGGGTAATACGGCATCCACCAGATGGCGCTGATGGCGCCGATGGCCCCAGCCGCGATGCCGACCCAGCGCCCGATCTGAGAACGGCTCATCACTGCGAGGCTGCACAAGATCAAGATGATGCCGACGATCAAGTAGACCCAGCCGTAGGTCTTGAGGCTCGTGCCGAAGATGGCGTCTTCGAGGTGCTGGGGAACCGCTCCGTGGTAGCGGAAGGCCCAGATTGCATCGAAGATACGCATGATGCCCGCCACCCCCAGCACGATGGCGGCAAAGAGGATCCAGCCGTGTCCCCGCTCGTTCATGCCTTTCCTCCCATTCTCAGGTTGTCCTCAGAGC
>Ga0187883_10001366_pt1 | contig 15081 bp, 16 predicted proteins | sample June2016WEW_20_1_2_FD_132966 | JGI IMG/M metagenome (GOLD analysis project Ga0187883, IMG submission 132966) | Peatland microbial communities from SPRUCE experiment site at the Marcell Experimental Forest, Minnesota, USA - June2016WEW_20_10 | ecosystem: Environmental > Terrestrial > Soil >...
ATCTCGCCTATGCCGTAATCATAGACTGCGACAGCGAGCAGCACCAGAGCGAGTTACTTGCCAAGCTGGAAGCCGAAGGACATAAGTGCCGTCTATTGATCTCGTAATCCCCAACACAATCGACCGTACAGTCCGGGTCCGCCAGTTGGAGGCGCTCTTTGATGTGCCGCCCCAAGAGCATACGAAACTGGAATGGCACGGCGATCTGCCTATCGAGGGTATGGCGTGGAACATCGGGCTCATTCTCGGTCCGTCAGGGTGCGGCAAGACTCAAATCCTGCGCACTCTCTACCCCGGCTTTGATGCACCGCTGGAATGGGACAACAAGTCCGTGGTGGATAACTTCGAGGTGGGCTCGATGCAGGAAATTTCGGAGGCGTGCTCCTCCGTAGGCTTCGGAACGGTTCCCGCATGGATGCGACCTTATGGCGTGTTATCCAACGGCGAGAAGTTCAGAGTCGAGATGGCGCGACGTTTATTGCGGGATAACCCCATTGTCGTTGACGAATTTACTTCCGTCGTGGACAGACAAGTAGCGCAGATCGGCGCTCACGCCGTTCAGAAACGGGTTCGCAAGATGAGCAAGCAATTCGTTGCGGCGAGTTGTCACTATGACATAGTTGACTGGTTGCAGCCCGATTGGATTCTCGAACCAGCCACAATGAGTTTCGTGGCGAGGGGGAATCTTCAACGGCGACCACCTATCTCAATCGAAGTGTGCAGGGTCAAGTATGAGGCTTGGCACACCTTCTCTCAGTTTCACTATTTGACCGCTGACCTCAACAAAGCCGCCCGGTGCTTCGGGCTCTATGCCAATGGTCAGCTTGCCTCCTTCGCTGGCGTGCTGTACAGACCCCACGCCAAGGTGCGAGACATTCGAGGATTGTCACGCCTTGTGACGCTCCCCGATTGGCAGGGCTTGGGGCTCGCTATGATCCTCAGCGAGAAATTGGGGGCAGCCTACAAAGCCATTGGTTGCCGCTTCCATGTTTACCCCGCGCACCCAAGTTTGATCCGCTCCTATGCCAAGCAACCGATCTGGAAACTACAGAAGAAGGGCGGCACCTACTCCCCGCGCCGGGGCACTACGTCCGCTGTTGACGGCTTCAGAGGGCGTCCGTGCGCCGTTTTCGAGTACAGCGGAGCGGCTATGGAATCCATTAGTGAGGCACGGAGCATGTTACATGCTGACTGACGACGAACTATTGGAAGCCCGCAAGCGTGCTAACGAGTGGCGAGAGTCACTCGAAGAGTATTGTCCGCAGGGTGGTGCTCTGTTCGCAGATGATTGCACTTGCCCCGAGCATGAGGAAACGGAATAACGATGGCAGGAAAACCGAAACCGACAGCACTAAAACGCTTGCTGGGCACGGCGCGTGCCGACCGCATGAACGCCAACGAACCGAAGCCAACCGGGATTCCCACTTGCCCCTCGCACCTTAACAGCGTGGCGAAACGGGAATGGACCCGGATATCGAAAGAGTTGCTTGCCTGCGGGCTGCTGACTTCGATTGATCGGGCTGCCCTAGCCTGCTACTGCGTTGCGTGGAGCCGCATAGTCGAGGCGGAAAAGAAAATCGCCGCAACGGGTTTGGTCGTGCAATCGCCGACCGGGTATCCAATCGTCAACCCTTACGTTGGCATCGCCAACCGTGCAACCGATATCATGCACAAATTTGCCGGGGAGTTCGGGCTAACTCCATCTTCCCGTTCCCGCCTTTCTGTCAATCCTGACTCGGTAAAGAAAAACGATTGGGACGAAATGTTCGGCGATGATAGCGAGAAAGCCAATGGTACCCACGTAAGCGATGCTTATGTGCTACCCCCAGCCGAGAATGTCCACTAAGAATTTCGCAGCCATCGCCACACAATTCTGCAAAGACACCCTCGCAGGCGCAATCCCCAGCGGCAAGTGGACGAAACTTGCTTGTCAGCGTCACCTTGACGACCTCAAGAAACAAGAGACCGATCCGTCGTGGGCTTACTACTTTGACGAGAAGAAATTTACCCGCGTGTGCAAGTTTGTCGAGTTGTGCCCTCATGTGAAGGGGAAGAAGTTCGTTGGCAAGAATATCCACTTGGAGCCGTGGCAAGTATTCTTGCTCACCGCTTTTGGTTGGTTCCACAAAGAGACCAAGGTCCGGCGCTTCAAGCGTAGTTATTGCGAGGTTGCCAAGGGCAACGCCAAATCCACCCTCAGTGCCGCGCTTTGCTTGTACTTTGCTTTTGTGGACGGGGAACCCGGCAGCGAGGTGTATGCCGCCGCCACCACGCGAGATCAGGCGAAAGTTGTGTTTTCCGTCTCGCAGGCTATGGCACGCGCCATGCCTCAGTTTCGTGAACGTGCGGGCATCGAAGTAAGCGCCCACAGCATTCACCAGCTTAGCACGAACAGTTTCTTCCGCCCTGTGTCCAGCGAAGCCAACTCCATCGAAGGTGTGCTGCCATTCTTTACCGTTGTGGACGAACTGCACGCTCACAACTCCCGCGACATGTACGACAACCTAGATACAGCTAATTCCAAAAGACCGGGCAGTATGCTCTGGGCTATCACCACCGCTGGCGATAACCGGGCAGGCATCTGCTATGAGGTTCGGAACTATCTTACTAAAGTCCTAAGCGGCGTGGTGGATGACGACACGGTGTTTGGTTGTATTTGGTCGATAGACGACGACGACGATCCCTTCGCCGGACCAGAGGTCTGGCGCAAAGCGAATCCAAACCTTGACGTGAGCGTCGATCCCGCCGAAATTGGCGCTAAGGCTCACGCCGCCATGCAACTCGCCAGCAAGCAGCCCAGTTTCAAAACTAAACATTTGAATTGTTGGGTCTCTGCCGATCACGCATGGATGGATTTGGTCAGGTGGAGCAAGTGCGCCGATTCGACCTTGGACGAGGACGATTTCGCCGAGCAGCCCTGCATCCTTGGTCTTGACCTAGCGAGCAAACTAGACATCCTCGCGCTCGTCAAGATTTTCTGGAAAGACGATCAGCCGGACGGCAAACGGCATTATTACTGCTTCGGCTGCTATTGGACACCCGAGGAGCGAATCGAGCAGACGGCTAATAGCCAATATCGGGGCTGGGTCATTGAAGGCAGGCTCCAGACATGCCGGGGCGAGACCAACGATTACAACGTGGTCGAGGATTACATCCGTGAGGCTTGTAAGAAGTATCAGGTCGTGGAGGTCGCACACGATCCCTATCAGGCGGTCGAGTTAGTCAACCATCTGGCGGAAGAGGGGATTGTGATGACCGAAATCCCGCAGATGCCAAAATACTTGTCCGAGCCAATGAAGGAAATGGAAGCCGCCGTTTACGACGGACGTTTCCACTTCAACGGCGATCCTATTCTTACGTGGGCAATGTCCAATGTTGTTTGCCATCCAGATCGCAATGACAACCTGTTCCCGGTCAAAGAGCACAAGGACAACAAAATCGACCCCGCCACGGCTTTGCTAACCGGAATGAACCGAGTTATGGCGCAAGCGGCTCACAACGGCGGCAGCGGAATAGATGCCTTTGGTCCGTGTCATCTCTGCGGTCAGCTTGCCATCGGTGCGTATGTGAACTCCCTCATAGTTTTCCGCTGCCCCTCACACCCGTAAGTTCCTGACTTTCCCATCCTTTGAGTAGGATGCCAAACCGTTTCGCGTTGCTCAGTCTCGCCATAGGTGCCGCCTCTATTGTCGTCGGCAGTGCCCTCATTTTTCACCCTTTGGGTTTCATCGTGGGCGGGACGTTCTTGCTTTTCGCGGGGCTGTCCGCCAGCAAAAGGTCATAAGTAATGTCACTCAAGACAGAGTTCAGGGATTTCGTTGCACAGGTCGTGAGCTTTCCCCAAGATTTTCTCGGCGCATTTGGGCTTCCTCCCAGCGAGTCGGGCGCAATCGTAAACGAGTTTTCGGCGATCCAGATCGCTTCTTACTTCGCTTGTATCCGCGTCTTATCGGACGCCGTTGGTTCCCTCCCGCTGAAAGTCATGGAACGCAAGTCCGATGGCAGCGAGGTCGTCGCCTATAATCACCCGCTTTTCCAATTACTGCATACGCAACCGAACCCCGAAGTCACGGCGGCGGATGTGCGGCAAACGATGCAGTCGCACATCTTGATAACTGGCAATGCCTACGGGGAAATCATCTTCAACAATGGCGGTCAGCCAACCGCCATCTATGTGCGCTCGCCTTTTACCACCTTTCCCTATCGTACAAACGCGGGAGAACTGATCTACAAGACGCATGACGATCCATCGGGCGCGGAGCGTGTTATCACCGCTGATCGGATGCTCCATGTCAAGGGGATGGGTGTTGATTCGCTGGTCGGGCTCTCGCCTGTCAAATATTTCGCGAGAGAAGTCTTGGGGCTGGAGATTTCCGCCCAGTCCTATTCCTCCAAGTTCTTTTTGAATCAAGCCACGCCCACGGGCTACTTGCAGAGTCCGGGCAATCTCAAGCCCGCCCAAAAACTTCAGGCACTTAACAGTTGGATGCAAGCCCACGGCAGGGGCAATTCCCACACGCCAGCACTGCTGGAGGCGGGATGGGATTGGAAAAACACTGGCATCAATCCCGACGAAGCCCAATTGCTTCAACTCCGAGAGTTCGACCGGACGCAAATTTGTGCCCTTATGGGCGTGCCGGAACACATGGTCGGGGGCAAGGAAGATACAAAAGCGAATGCCGAGCAAAAGGCACTGGAATTCCTGACCTTCACCCTCAAGCCGTGGCTCCGCAAGTGGGAGCAGGCGATCAACTCAAAACTGTTCCCGAAGATCGGACGCAACGCCAACAAATTCTTTGCCAAGTTCGATACGACGGAGTTGGAGCGTGCGGACTACAAAACGATGCTTCAAGGTCTCCAGATGGCGCGGTACGCGGGTCTTATCACCGCACAGGAAGCCCGCAAGCAGCTTGGTCTCAATCCATACGAGGTGGCACAGCTTGACTCCAAGAATCCCGCTGATCGTCTGCTATTGCCAGTCAATATGGTGTACGTGGGAAGCGACACGCTGGAGGACGATCCTGACGTGCCGGAGCCGGGCAACGATACAGCGAGCGAGTCGGAGACCCCAGTTACCTCGGCGTCCGACAAACCAAAGGGCGTCAGCGTCACTGAAACGAATTCCAAGAACAATTCGGAAGAGAGCAGATATTTCGTTCAGTATTGGTCTGCATTCCGTGACAGTTTGTCGCGCTTTACCGCACGTAAGAATCCCGATTCCAAGGACACTGAGCGTTGTTTCCTGCCCGTTCTCACTTCCATAGCTTCGGCTATGTCCTTCGATCCTGTGTCAGAGGAGCCGGGTTTCCCAGTTCTATCAGAAAGCTTAGCCCGCTTCGTTCGCGACTATGCGGGCGCAATGGCGTTCCGTGCTAAGGCATGGGACAAAGACGGCATAGATAGCGTGGCAGCGGCTGAATTGAAACGGGCCATCCGTGTCATCAAGGCGTATGCCGATTCGGTCGAGACGGAGTATCAAAGCGATCTAGTTTCCTGACTAGCGTGCTCATTTGTATGAGCACCACAACACCGCGCAAAGAATACCGAATCTTTAAGACAGAGATCAAAGCTAAGCAGGACGCGCCCCAGATCGAGGGTTATGCGGCTGTCTTCAACACCACTGCCGATCTTGGCTATTTGAGGGAGTTCATCGCCCCCGGTGCCTTTAAGCGGGCAATCGCAGAGAAGCAAGATGTCAGGGCTTTGTTCAACCACGATCCGTCGAATGTGCTGGGTCGCACCAAAAGCGGCACGCTGACTCTCAACGAGGATAACACTGGGCTTCACTTTGTCTGCGATCTGCCAGATACACAAATCGGGCGTGACGTGCGCACCATGATTATGCGGGGCGACGTTGACCAATGCTCGTTCGGCTTCATGGTTAACAAAGAGTCCGTGACCTACGAAGATGACGGCACCTGTACCCGAGAGATTCAGGAATGCGATTTGTTCGACGTGTCGCCAGTGACTTATCCGGCATACGAGAGCACAAGCGTGGAGGCTCGCAGCAATGCCGCCGCCCTTGTGTCCTACAAGCATGATCCTGTACCGGTGGAACCTCTGTTGCCTGTCGAGGCTAAGGCGGCAGACCTCTTGGCGCAAGCCAAGCGCCGGACCTATCTCGCTGGGCTAACTCTCTAAGTTTCCCGACTATCGAGTTCCTATCTTAGTAGCGCTGTTAGCGACGTTGCCCGGATGCGGGCTGCCACCGGATGGCAAGACGCCTCGCAATAGAACGTGAGTGACCCACCAAGAAGGATGCGGCGGCTCCCGTGACAAATCAACCACAGGGAGCAGTATGTCTACAAAATCTTTAGAACTCCGTCAGCAACGAGCAAAACTCGTTGACGAGATGATGGACCTCACCGAGAAGACCAGCTTTGAAGCTGAGTCACAGAAGCGTTGGAACGAACTCGACACACAACAGAAAGAACTAGAAACTCGAATCAAGGCAATCGAGGGCAGCGAAAAGCTGGTCGCCGAGATGAATTCCACAGACCATGTGGAGCGCACTCAGCCCCAAGCCGATCCGCGTCAGGCTACTCGCGAGGACCGCAACGCGGTTATCGCCGAGAAGCGTGCCTCCAAGGAATACGACAAGGCATTTGATCAATACATCCGCAGCGGGCGTCCTAATGCAGGCGTCGAGGAGCTTCGCCTATATACGGGCTTGTCCGAATACACCTCTGGTGTGGACGGCGAATACCTCGTACCCATCGGCTTTCAGAAAGAGTTGGAAATCAAGCTGAAGGCATTCGGCGGGATGAGAAATGTCTGCCGCATCATCAACACCTCAACTGGTAACACGTTGAATTGGCCAACTGCCGATGACACCACGAACAGTGGCGAATGGCTGGCTGAGGCTGGCACCATCGCGCAGGTTAACCCCGCGTTCGGTCAGGTGCAGTTCACAAGCAACGTGTGCGACTCCAAGCAAGTGCTCGTCTCGATTCAGTTGCTACAGGACAGCGCCTTCGACGTGCAATCCATGTTGAGCGACATGTTCGGCATCCGCATCGGTCGCAAGATCAATAACGGCTATACGCTTGGCAATGGCACGGGGCAGCCCAACGGGCTTGTTCCGGGTGTGGAAGCCTATAACGACGGTTCTCAGGTAGTCACCGCAGTCGGTGCTAACTCGACTAATAACCCCGGTGCAACCGCTTTGAACTCCGTCAACTTGATTGACGACTTGGACGCGCTCATTACCGCAGTTGATCCTGAGTACCGTGCGGGCGCTAAGTTCATGGCGCATCAGGCAACGCTCGATACTTTCCGTAAGCAGAAGGACGGCTTCGGTCGTCCGCTGTGGAATGTGAGCGTAAGCGACGGCGAGCCGGATACGATTTATTCGTATCCATATCAGTTCAACCAAGATATGAACCAACTACCCGCTACAGCTTCTCCTCCGTACAGTCCCTACAGCGTACTGTTCGGGAATTTCTCGCATTACGTGATCAGAGACACAGGTCCCGTAACCTTCTTTGTTTTCCAAGAAACGTACATGGCGACCTTGCAGCGTGGTTACATCGCTTTCCTTCGTACCGATGGACAGCTTTTGCAGCCCGCCGCCTTCAGCGTTCTACAGAATCCAACCACCTAACAGCAGTAGGTGGGTTTCTCCACAAGCCCTGTGGTCATAAGCCACAGGGCTTTTCTTTTGTAACTACTCGTTTCTTATGCAGATGGGATACAGACACAGAACCACCCGTACCGCCGTAAGAGACATCGAGCGAACGATGGCAAGAGAACGGGAATGCGCGGCGCTTAGACATGACCGCAACGCCATGCTCCCGCGCCCGAAGTTCAAGGTCGTGGCAAAGGTGAAACATGGAAGCTAAGCCCTCCTGCCCTTGCACCTGCCACGCCACAAGCGATCCGGGTCTATGTCTGTGCTGCGAGTCCGCCGCTGGATCGCTGTTTAAGCCAGCGGAGACGGAAGACCGTAGCAAACAACTCTTGGAGTCGTTTTTGAAGGGGAAAAGATAGTGGCATCACTTGTACAGACAACGTTACCAACATCGGAACCCGTAGCACTGGCGGACGCCCTCAATTTCTGCAAAGTATTCGTTACTACGGATAACGCTCTAGTTGCGTCGTTGATTACAGCGGCTAGGGTGTACATCGAGGACGTTACGGGCTTGATGCTCGCGCCTCGCACCTACTGCCAGTCTCTCGATTGTTTTCCATATTACCCGTACAGCCGCGAGCCTTATGGCACGCTGTACGGCGTCGGGGCGCTCTCCTTGTACTTCGGGTATGGTCCGATCCTGCCGACTCCCATCCCGCCTTACGGCATGAATCAGAATGGGCATCTCCCCTTTGAGATCGTTTTGCTCGGCAATCCCGTCACGGCGGTAGACCGCATCACCTACATCGGGCAGGACGGCGACCCCCATACTCTCTTGCCCGGTCAGGATTTCGTCGCCGACATGACGAGTTTTCCCGCCCGTGTGCTGCCCTTGCCCGGCTCCGTTTGGCCGCAATGCACGCTTGGCGCTAACTGCGTACAGGTGTTTTTCACCGCTGGCTACGATACGAACCCAACGGCGATTGAGACCGTCAGCGACACAGCAGGCACAACTGAGTCGCCGGACGAAGTAAGCAGTCCCCCGCAGCAGCAGGCGTCGTACACATTCGTCACGGGAATTCCCCAGACCCTTTATGTTGCCATGCTCATGCTTATCTCGCACTGGTACAGCAACCGCGAGCCTGTAGTCGCCGGGAGCGTGGCGAACGTTCCGCACCACATCGACCAGCTTATTCAGACCAACCGGGTGCTGGATTTTTCGCTCGGCGTTAGTGCCTCGTTATAAGGAATAGAAGATGCTAGCACGCAGGCTCAGTGACAATTACCGTTACACCAGCACGGGGGCGATGCGCGATCAGATCACGCTCCTCATGCCGAACCCCGTCCCTTTGCCTGATGGCAGCCCCGGCACTCCTGTTGTGTTCGCGGAAAATGTTTGGTGCAACATCCAGATGCAGCGCACTCCGCAAGAGATAAACAGCACCGAGTTGGTTCAGTCGGAAGTGTTCTGGTGGGTAACTATGCACTACATGCCGGGGGTGAATTCCCAGATGACCGTACTTACTGGCGCTGGAGCCGTGTGGTTCATTGTCAGCGTAGCGACCGATCCCCGACAGATCGAAACCAAAATCTTATGCCGCTCCGTCAATGATGGTGGTTCTGAATAACGATCCGCACGACTTTCCATCCCTTGTAGTAGATGAGCGAAATAGTAAGCATACAAGTCACTGGACTGGAAGAAATCAAACGGCGCTTGGACGAATTGCAGGACGGCAAACTTGCTCGGAGCATGATGCGCACGGGCAGCCGCGAGGCGGCTAAGGTGCTGCTGGCGGCGCAGAAGGAAACCGTTCCGGTCGGAGACACGGGCGAACTGCTTAACTCCCTCGGCATTCAGGTCAAGGGAGCAAACACCGACAAATTGCAAATTCTCGTAGGTGCGGATAGGGAATGGAACTTCATTGGGCGCTTCCACGAATTCGGCACCAAGAAGATGGCAGGTAGCCACTGGACCCAGAAGGCTTGGGATGCCAGTTGTAATGAAGCCTTGAACGCTTTCACAAACACTGTCAGGAAGATGCTGGACAAAAGGATGTGGTCTGAGTTGAAGGCGGGTATCGAAGAGGGCTTGAGCATGGGGGGTGACGAGTAATGGCTCTCCAAGACGGTATGCGCCTGCAACTGCTCGCAGACCCGACGTTTTCCGCTTTGACTGCCAGTGTCGTTCCCGTGGGAAACATCAAGGGAATCGTGTCGCCCTTTGTCGTGTACCACATCGGGACGCAACTCGACACGGCGGATGTAGGCGGCTCGACGGGATACCGTACCGCCCGTGTCCAATACGATTGCTATTCGTCATTATCCTATGCTGAGGCAAAGGCAGTCGCTAAGGCTGTTCGCGGTGTGTGGGAGCATTTCCAAAGCGCAACCCTGCCGGATGCCGACACCACCTTTGTGCAGGGCTGCTTGATAAGTCAGGAAAGCGACCTGTCAGAGATTCCCACGGGCTCATCTTCGGTCGAGTACCGAGTCATGGTCGAAGTTACCGCGCTCTATCAAGAGTCCTAATTCCCTCGAAATTTTAACTTCCTCTTTCTTAGTTAGGCGAGGACTCTGTGTCCCCGCGCTGCCACCAGTAACAAAGAAATTAAGAACTGAGGAAATAACTTCAATGGCTTTTGAAACCGCATCATTTGTTGGCTTGGGTCAGAGTATCGAATTCAGCACCTTGGCTTCTCCACCCGTGGGCTACGACCTCGCTCACATCACCGACGTTACTTATAGCGGCTCCAAAGTGGACACCGCCGACACCACCGATACCACCGCAGTCAGCGGCTACCGCACCTTCATTCCCGGCTTGCAGGACGCTGGCGATTGCACGGTAAAGATGATCTGGTATCCCGGCGAAACCACCCAAGAGGCAGTCTTCGCCCTGAAGGGATCGAGCGCCACTGTGGTGCATACCTTGCCCAACTCTTTGGGGGCCATCACCTTCGTGGGTTTGGTCGTTAGTTTCGACCACACGGCTCCGCTGGACAAAGCTGGCGAAGCGACGGTGAAGGTGAAGATCAGCGGGCAGCCCGTCTATAGCGAAAGTTAATCGAGATTCTCGGTCAGGGGTTTCGCTGCGGCTAAGAGGGAGAACTGTTTGTGAAAGAAGAGACTGTCATACAAAGTGCCGTCACGCCTGCTATCAAGATCGTTGTCATGAGCGAGGATGCGGCGGGCAATACAACGTCTGTCGTCTGGAAACTCTGCATGGATTATCGCGCCATCGCGAAGTGCGAGGCTGCGACCGGGCGGGACTTGAAGCGCATTGAATGCTGGAAAGATATTTCCTCCGGCAAGGAATTCCCGCAGATCGTCCACGCGGGTCTGAATCGCTACAACCCCGATGTCACGCTCGACCAAGTCATTGACATGCTCAACCCGCAGGCGCAGCGGCTTTTGAGCGATGCCATTTTCGACATGCTCTTTCCGGGTGTCAAGGAATTGTGGGAGAAGCGGCAAGCCGAGGAAACAGAAGGCGGTGCAACCGCCGTCCCAAACGCGCAAGCGGCGTCTCCGAGCGCCTAGAGGAGCCGCCCGAAACGTGGTTGGAACTGTGGTCGATTGCCCGCTACGACTTAGGGCTTGGCTGGGAGGAGTTCGAGTTACTCACCCCGGCGATGTTTCAGGCGCTTTGCAAACGCCGAAACATCAGGATCAGGTACGAAAGGTATGCACACGCTATGACTGCATCGGCGGTCTACAACGTCAACCGCGCCAATAGGGACGACAGATTGCTGATGCCGATGGATTTTGTACGAGTGGAGACGCCGGAAGATCGGCGCAAGGACGAGGAAGAGCATAACCGCCGCGCCCTTGGGAAGTTTTTGGAGATACATAGATGAGTACTTTGGTGGGGACGCTCGCAGTTGACGTGACTAACGGGAATGCAACCTTCACGTTGGACGACGCCAAGAGCCAGTTAGACAAATTCGGCAAAGCCGCCAAGGATGCAGGCGGGCAAGTCGATTACTCCATGCGCGAGGCACGGGGTTCCCTGATGCTGGTCGAAAACGAGGTGGGTGTGCATCTGCCTCGGGAAATGAACACCCTGATCGCCAGCATACCGGGCGTGGGGCAAGCCTTCGCCGCAATGCTGCCCATCGTGGGCGTGGTTGCGGCAATCGCCATCGTCGGCAAACTCGTGGAGAAGCACAGGGAAGCGATAGCTGAGATAAGAGCGGTAGCCAACGCACAGGTCGAGATGGGCACGACCGGGGCGAATGCCCTTCGTGGATTGGACGACAAGATATTGGGCTTGGGCAGCCGGCTGGATGAACTGAGGGGAGACCATGTAGCCGCCCTCAAGAAAGAGCTTCAGCTAATAGACGACCAATCGCTCGGCGAGTTGGAGAAGACATTTGATGTCTTCGGGAAAGCGGCGGACGCGGTGTTCGCCCATTTGAAGGCAAGTTGGTACGAGTTGGGCTCCGGCTCCGTGGGCGCAAAGAACGCCCTTGACGATTTCAAAGTGCATTACGATGCCTTGCTCGCGGCGGGCAACAAGCAAGGGGCTGCCGATCTTCTGGCGGGCACTCTCAAGTCCGCGAAAGACTGGCAAGGCATTCAAGCACAGGTAAACAGCGGGGTCGCCATCACTGCGGAGCAGGCGAAGATCGTAGGCGAAAAGTACCGGGAAGGTGCGCTGTTCTCGCAGCAGGAAGTAGAAGCCCAGAACGCATTGGTGGGCGGGCTGAATCTGCAAGTCGAGGCTGCACAGAAATTAGCAACCGCCAACCAGCTTGCAAAAGAAATCAAAACAACGGAGACGGGCAACAAGATCGAAAGCGAGGCTGACGCCCAGTTTAAGCGCGATGCCGACGCACGCCGCAAGGACGAGGAGGATGCCGAGCGAGTGGCGGACAAGAATCGCGAGGCTCTTGTTGAGAACCTGCACGAGACAGAGGAACAGCGGATAGCCGTCACTAAGAGCGGCACCCAAGCCCGCATTGCTGCAATCGACGCCGCCATCAAGGAAGAAACGCAGAAGTTCCAGCAAGGCACTAAATTCTACGAGGATTTGCTGAAGCAGCGCATCGCCGCCGTGCGGGAAGAATTGGCGGAAGAAACCAAAGCCCACGAGGAAGCCAGCCGCTCGCAAGAGACTCTAGCTATAAAAGCCGCCACCGACACGTTCAAAAACGAGTCTGAAGTTCAGAAGGCGGTATTCGCGCAGCGGGCGGAACAAATCAATGCAGCGGTGGCCCATGAAAGAACGAGTCAGGGCGCAGCCACGGCTGCCCGGATCGCCCTGATCAAGGATGAGCTTGCCGCCAAACTTGCCGAGATACAAGAGGAGCGGGACGCCAAGCAATCCGCCATCCTCGCAGAGATCGCAGCCGAGCAAGCATTGGCGGATAAAGCGGGCGCTGGCGGGGACAAAGCCGCCCAGATTGCCGCCCAAACCAAAGTCAACGAACTAACCGCCCAATACAACGCCCTTACTGCTAAGGGCGTAGCCGATCAGACGGCTGCTGGCATAGCTGCGCAAACGGCAATCAATAAAGAGAAGGACGCCCTTACCGATCTCGAAAAAGCGATGCAGAAGGCGCAAGAGGAGTTCAACCAATCCTTCGCCAAGTCCATTGTCGAAGGCAAGAACTTCGGCAAAGAAATGCAGCAGGTGGGCAGGCAGATGCTAGAACACGCCATCGAAAACTCAATGAAGATGATTGAGAACGAGATACAGACGAACATCAGGATGAGTCTGGCTAAGAAGATGGCAGCCGCCGAAGACCAAGCCACCCAGACGGCAGCAGCCGCCACGACCAAGGCAACCGACGAGTCCACGGCGGCGGCGAGCCAGCTTGCTTACGCTAAGTCGGCGGCGGCGAAGGCTTATAACGCAATGGCACCCATACCCATTGTCGGTCCTGTTCTGGGCGCGGTCACAAAGCTGTTGAAGATGATGGTGGATTTGTCTGGCTTGCCGTTTTTCTTTGCGAATAACATTTTCTTTACGCAATACCGTTCTTCTGGCAAGAGCTTCGATCCTGACACGATTTCCCGCAGCGGGTACGGCTCAATCAACTCGTATTCCAAGTGCCACTTCGCCAGCTTTCGCCCTGCCTTGCTGAATGACCAAAAGTCCTTGGCATACGGAATGCGGGGAAGCATCTTCTTTAGATCAGCAGCAAAGCGTTCCTTGTATTCCGGGGAATGCAGAACCCCGTATACATAGTAGAAAATATCTTCTTTGGTGATCTTCGGCTCATAACGGCTGCGGAATGAGGCGAGGGCGTCATCAGAGATCGCGTCCCGCCGTCCCTCGTCCTGAAGAGTCCCCCTCTTTTTGTCTAAACGCAATGCCCAAGATCGGCGTATCGCCGCCGCCACGGTGAGACGCTGGCGCAAGAAGGGGCTGCTGTAAAATCGAAGCGATCAGGGTGCGCGGTCTTTACAACCACCTCAACTCCTTACCTGAACAATCAGTCGAGAATCTTCCCGATGATACCTTTGCTTCTTTGTTGACCTTGGACGGGGGAGAATTCAGACCACGACTGGAAGTTTTTGCCGGAGAGTCGCACCTAGACTAATACGGCGGAAGAGAACGTTTCCAGTTTAGTCGGAATCTGACGGCTCGTCAGTATCAACATCTAGAGTGTCATCTCCGGGTTGAACGTCCGTAACAGCCTCGTTTTGGTCGGTGTTGACCATAACATCGTTATCTGTAACAACTACATTTTCCCCTTCGTTCCAAGTCTCAACGGTTGGGTCTGTTGTTTCCCATGCCGTACCGTCATCTAATACAACTGTGTCATCGGTTACATGGTCAATGGTTGATTCAGCTTGCTGGGCGAACGCCGAGCAACACATCAACAGCGCTAGTACGATTATTGCAAGTGTGGTTTTCATTTGGGCTCCCAAAGAAATTGGGGCACCGAAGTGCCCCGCTAAACTACTTGCAGGTAACGCTCGGGTTGTCCACGGCAACCTTAAGACAGTCAGCGTATTGCTGAGCCTGCTTTGCTTGTTCCGCCAAACTAATAGCAGGCGGTTCAGCAGGCGGTTCAGCTTGTGCTGCCTGTACGGGCTGAGATTGAACGACAGGCTGAACAATCGGCGACCGCTGAATGTCCTCAAAAACTCCTGTCAGCATCCGACCACGGGCATTGATTGCCCTCAAAGCATTCCCAAGGTTGTGTCCGAAGGCTTGATTTGAATCACCGCCTTGCTGGGTTGAGTACACGTGGTTAGGGCGGTACTCGAACGCCACGCGGACGGTACGGTTAACTTTGCCACGCCTCGTATACTTACCGGAACTGGTCCCACTGAAAGTGTTGAACGAGCAGAACTCAAAGAAGCCGCACGCGAACTATTTGCGGATGATGCCGAAATTGCGCTCTTTTACTTTGCTGGCCACGGATACATCGAAGACACTGGTGGATTTCTATGCGCCAGCGACTGCAAAACCGGCGACGATGGCTTTTCCCTTGCCGAGTTGATGACTTTTGCTCGCGAATCACATGCAAAGAACAAAGTTATTATCTTGGATAGCTGCA
>Ga0187883_10001369_pt1 | contig 15050 bp, 15 predicted proteins | sample June2016WEW_20_1_2_FD_132966 | JGI IMG/M metagenome (GOLD analysis project Ga0187883, IMG submission 132966) | Peatland microbial communities from SPRUCE experiment site at the Marcell Experimental Forest, Minnesota, USA - June2016WEW_20_10 | ecosystem: Environmental > Terrestrial > Soil >...
ATCCGCACCCCGCAGGATCGCCCCAGCCAAAGCCCCGCGCCTGCCGCAGATGGAAGCCATGAAAGCTAGTGCCGTGTCCGTCCGGGAACAAATCGAAGAGGAAATCCGCCAACACGGTCCCATGCCGTTTTCCCGCTACATGCAGATTTGCCTCTACGACCCTTTGCACGGTTACTATTCGCGCAATGCCGAACAATTCGGCAAAGCCGGAGACTTCTATACCTCGAGCGACGTCCACGCTGTCTTCGGACGACTGCTGGCGCGGCAGTTTGAGGAAATATGGCGAGCGCTCGACCGTCCTCCTCAAATCGAAATCCTCGAACTCGGCCCCGGCCGTGGCCTGTTCGCCCGAGACGTACTCGATTGGGCGAACAAGAAATTTTCGCAATTCTTTGGCGCTCTTACTTATACGCTGCAAGAATCGTCGCCGGCATTGCGAACAAAGCTCCAGGAAACCCTGCACGAGCATCTTGATGCGGGGCGAGCGAAAATTCTGTCCAACGAGGCCGAGCTTCGCCCGGCCAGGACGGACGAGGACGCCCGGCCCCACACACCCATGATCGTGTTTGCCAACGAATTCTTCGATGCCCTTCCCGTCGAGATTCTCAGCACCCACGGCAAACTTCACATTGCGCTCGGAAACAATCGCCTGCACGAAAGTCTGCACGAAATCTGGCTTCCACCGCTGGCCGAAGAACTGGAATTCCTCGATCGCTACGGCGTCCATCCCGAGCCCGGCGAGCGCATCGAAGTCCCCACAGTTGCGCAGAATTGGGTTTGTCAACTCGCGCACAGCATCCCTCGCGGCTTGCTGCTGATAATCGATTACGGTTACACCCGCAACGAGCAACTCGCGGGTCGCCACCGCGGCACGCTCATGGCGTATCGACATCACTCCGCCAGTCCTGACCCGTACCAGGCTCCCGGCGAGCAGGACCTCACCGCCCACGTAAATTTCACTGCGCTCGCCAAGGCGTGCGAGCAAGCCGGTATGCGCTCGGAAAAGCTGCTTACACAATCGCAATTTCTTATGGGCATCGGCGGGAGAAATCAGTTTGCCGACGCATTTGAAGACTGCCGCGCCCCGCAAGAACGGGCGAAGGTGGCCCTGCAACTCAAACACTTAGTTACTCCCGTTGGCATGGGAGAGAATTTTCAAGTGCTAATCGCCAGCCGAGCTGTCGATTCCGAGATAATAAGTGGCCTCAGCGGACTGAGCTTTGGAGGCGGCTCTCAGCTGTCAGCTATCAGCTCTCAGTAAAAGCGATTCGGGTCTATCTTTTGTCATTTTCTTGTAACTAAAACAGTCAGACAAGATCACTGGATTGCTGCGCACGGGAACGCTATCTTTACTCGGAAAGTTCAGAGGGTCGTTATGAAGCGGTTAGTCCTTGCTGTTTGCGTGGTCTTTTTCCTCAGTTGGTCAGGTTTTGCTCAGACAAGCAGCGACGATTCACCGGCGACGAAAGCGGAGGTCGAACGATATTTTCAAGTCGTCAAGTCTCACGACATGATGAAAAAACTGATGGCGTCAATGTCGCAAAGTCTTCGCCAGATCACGCTCGAGCAATATCTGAAACACAAAGACGAACTGCCCGCCGACTACGAATCAAAGATGAACGCTAGAATGGACGAGATGTTCGACCATATGCCGTGGGATGAAATGATGCAGGCCATGGTTCCGGCATATCAGAAGCACTTCACCAAGGGTGACATCGACAATCTCGTGGCGTTTTATTCCTTGCCTACCGGTGAAAAGGTGATGCGCGAGCTGCCCGCCATTATGGCAGAGTCGATGCAAGACATGATGCCTATCATGACCAAGTACACGGACACGGTCAAACAAACGCTGCTGAAAGAGACCGACGTCATGATCGCCCAGACCAAGAAACAGCCCAATGCGAGCGCTCCAGCCGGCAACAATTGAACTCTGAGCGAGAACTCTGAACAAGAACTCTGAACAACAAGGGCCGCCGGGGACACCAAAAGACCGGGTACCAAAGGTATGCACCATTTTCGCTGCATTTAACATTCCTGAAATATCTCTTTAGTAAACTGCAGAGGATGAGCTTGCCCCGCATCTCTCGTTTTGCACTGCCGCTGCAGGTTGCTGCCGTCTGCTACCGGCGGGTGAATTCGCATGCCGAGTTTCTGTTGGTTCATACCAACGGCGGCAGCAAGTGGACTTTTCCCAAGGGAGCCCCTGAGCCTCGCCTCTCGCACAGTCAGGCAGCCGAACGCGAAGCCAAAGAAGAGGCGGGAGCGACCGGCATCATCGAACCCCGCCATTTCCATATCTACGTGCACTCCAAGGGCGTCTTCTGGCAGCCGGGCGGCGTGCAGGAATACGTAGTCAAAGCTTTTTTGATGGACGTCCGCGAGACCCGCCGTCCCGAAGAAGACGACCGCGACCCAACCTGGTTCGATGCGGAAAGAGCGCGCGTTATCCTCGCCAAGGGGCGCGAAGTGAAATACGCCCACGAACTCCAGACGGTGATCGACCGCGCGCTGGAGCACCTGGGCTTAGCGCGGATCGCCGCCGCTCGCTGAATTTGTGAAAAGACGGGGCCTCGCCCGTCCAACCGTCTCAGACAGTCTTCAAGCCCGCGGCTAATGCCAGTGTCGCCTGCCGTTCGTCGAAGGTCCAAAAATGCACGGCCTTTAGTTCCAGAGCAGAAGCAACGTGCAGGGTATCGAGCGTCCGAACCCCTAGCCGAGCCGCGTGCTGGTGGGCTAGTTGCGCGCACAACTCGAATGCCTGGTCGGGCAGCGGCGCCTCCCGCCACAGATTTTGCGCGCGATACTCATGGAACCGCCGTAGGGCACGGTCAGCTTCGCTACGCGTAATTGCCTTGCGAAAAACGTGTTGCTCGATGGCATGTGCGCACTCGGCAACATGAAGCGGCGTCATCCACAGCGATGGCCGCGACCTGAGCCGGCGCTCGACCGCCGCCGTGTGCCGATCAGGGAGATGGAGGGAAACAAAAAAAGAAGTGTCAGCGTAGATGGTCACTGGGTTGTCCGATGCGACGGTCGTCAATGGAGCCTCAATAGCGACCGCGTTCTTCCATGACCACGTCGGCTCCGGGCAAAATGCGGTCGCCAAAGATTTCCTTGCGTGAGGCTGCGAAATCGGGCCAATCGCCTGGCTGCGGAGGCGATCCTTCGGGAATAATGCGGGCAATTACCTCATCCCGCTCCCGGAGTTCCACAGCCTTCCCGGCACGCAGCCAAGCCTTCAAACGCTTGGTGTCCCGAAGCTGTCGAATGTTTATACTGGGCATACGAAAATTGTGTCACAAGTCGTGACACATTGTCAATAGGCGGTCTAAGTGAAAGCTGAGACCTGAAACCTGACAGCTGATGCCGCTCGCGTCCGTTATATTTAAATAGAGACACCCATGATCCAACTCTCCGGCGCCGGCAAGCGCTATGGCCACAAGCTCTTGTTCGAAAACGCCGACTGGCTGATCACGCCAGAATCGCGCATTGGTCTGGTCGGAGCGAACGGCACCGGCAAATCCACGGTCATGAAGATTCTTGCCGGGAGCGAATCGCTCGACTACGGCTCCATCTCGCGCGCCAAAGGCATCTCCATCGGCTACCTTCCGCAGGATGGCCTTACTCTGACCGGCCAAACCATTTTTGCGGAGTGCATGTCGGTGTTTGCCGAACTCCACGCCATCGAAAAAGAAATGGAGGCGCTCACCCGCAGCATGTCGGAACTCGACCACGCGGGTCGGGAATATTCCAACGTCGCCGACCGATACCAGAAGCTCGAACACGAATTTGTCGCCCGCGATGGCTACACGCTCGAAGCTCAGGTTGGTCAGGTGCTGAGCGGACTGGGCTTTCGCCGCGACGACTGGACGCGCCGGACCGAGGAATTCTCCGGCGGCTGGCAAATGCGCATCGCCCTCGCCAAGCTTTTGCTGCAGAAGCCGAACCTGTTGCTGCTCGATGAGCCGACCAACCACCTCGATCTCGAAGCCCGCAACTGGCTCGAGGAGTACCTGACCACTTATCCCTACGCGTTCGTCCTCATCTCGCACGACCGCTATTTCCTCGACATCACTGTCAAACGCATCGTAGAAATCTGGAACAAGCAGATGCACTTCTACGCCGGCAATTACGATCAATACCTGAGTGGCAAAAGCGCGCGCAAGGAACAGCTGGAATCGGCTTACAAAACGCAGCACGACCGCATCGAGCAACTCGAAGTCTTCATCAACCGCTTCCGCTATACGGCCACCAAGGCGAAGCAGGTGCAGAGCCGCATTAAAGAGCTCGAAAAGATGGAGCGGATCGAGATTCCGGAAGAAGAGAAGACTGTCCATTTTTCCTTCCCGCAGCCGAAGCCGAGCGGCCGCATCGTGGCCGAGTTTACGAATGTCGCGAAGAGTTACGGCGAGCGTGGGATCAACGAATACAAAGTTTTTGAGAATGTGAATTTCATGATCGAGCGCGGCGAGCGCATCGCGCTGGTTGGAGTCAACGGAGCAGGGAAGTCGACTCTCATTAAACTGCTGGCCGGTCAGGAGCCACTCACCGCCGGCGAATACAAGCTGGGCCACAACGTCGAGCCCGATTATTTCGCGCAAGACCAATACAAAGAACTCGACCCTGAAGCGCGCATCCTCGACGACCTTGGCGAACTCTCGCCCGCCTCTACGCAAACCCAGTTGCGCAGCCTGCTCGGCTGTTTTCTTTTCTCGGGTGACGATGTTTTCAAGCGCATCGGCGTTCTTTCCGGAGGCGAACGCAATCGCTATGCGCTGCTCAAAATGCTGCTGCATCCCGCCAATTTTCTGCTGCTCGATGAGCCCACCAACCACCTCGACCTGCGCGCGAAAGATGTTCTGCTCGAAGCGTTGATGAAGTACACCGGCACGGTCGTCTTCGTTTCGCACGACCGCTATTTCATCGACAAGCTAGCCACGCGCGTCTTCGAAATCGGCGATCGCAAAGTAGAAATCTATCCGGGAAATTACGAAGACTATCTCTGGCGGAAGCAGGGAAGAGCCGCGGTTGCGGTAGAAACACCGAAGCCGTTAGCTGTGCCATCCACCACTTCGTCTGTGCCTGTAAACGGAGACCGTTCGCCCGCCGCCGAGGCAGTCGAATCCAAAGGCAAGCGCCTGAACCCAATCAAGCGCCAGCAGATGGAAGATCGTCTGCACGAAATAGAAGACGAGATTGCGCGTGCCGAAGCTGCAATTGCGCTGTGTGAAACCGAATTGCAGAGCTTTGTTAGCGCGGAGGAAACGCAGCGGCAGACGCAGGGACTTGCTCGGCGGAAGAGGGATCTGCAGAACCTGATGAAGGAATGGGAAGAGCTGTCCGGGGCGTTGCAATAAGAAGTTATAGCCAATCCAGAGTTGCTGCGCCGCCGGCATCTGCCGAGCTGCTCCACCCCATCGCGCCAAAAGCGGGCGCGCTGGGGGCCCCGGTGCGCTCGGCTTGGGCAGCCGAGGGCGGCTGTCCCTACGCAACCTTGGACGGGCGAGGACGCCCGTCCTTCCACTAGCAGGAGACGCGGCAAGCCGCTTCTCTACGGAAAGTTGTTTTGGGGTTTTTACCGAGAACTGATGACTGAGAACCGATAGCGACCCTATCCGCCTTGCTTCAACTCGGTCAGCACCTGCCGCGCGATCTCCTTCAGGGTCTCGAACACGCCCACACCCTGGAAGGCCACCGCCTCCACCACCGCCTCGTTTTTCTTCCGTAGTTCCTTGGATAGAGCGTCCACCGGCATCACATTCGGCAGGTCGCGCTTGTTCAGTTGCAGGACGTAGGGAATCTTGTTGAAGTCGTAGCCGTGTTCTTTCAGGTTGGCCATCAGGTTGTCGAGCGCTTCGACGTTGGCGTCCATGCGCTCCTGCTGGGAATCGGCCACGAACACGATGCCGTCCACCCCGCGCAGAATCAGCTTGCGGCTGGCATCATAGAAGACCTGTCCGGGGACGGTGTACAGGTGAATGCGCGTCTTGAAGCCGCGTACGTTGCCCAGGTCGAGCGGCAGGAAGTCGAAGAACAGGGTGCGATCGGTCTCGGTAGCGAGCGAGATCATCTTGCCCTTTTGCTGTTCGGCTGTTTTCTGGAAGATGAACTGGAGATTCGTCGTCTTGCCGCCCAACCCGGCGCCATAGTAGACGATCTTGCAGTTGATCTCGCGCGCTGCGAAATTGATGAAACTCAAAAGGTTTCCTCAGAAACTCCTGCGAAAGACGCTCTCGCGAACCACTCCCTCAAGGCGCGAGCCTCTCGCTCAAAATCGAACTGATCACAGTATCGGTTACTGCTGGTTTTTATACCACACCGGAAGGCCCTGGCGCAGGTTACTCAGGTTACTAAAACACGACGGGCTCAGGTGCTTCGCCGCTCCACTGGTTTATCGCGGCGTGGGCAGAGGATAATATCCGTCCCTCGCATACACCTTTAAGTCGCTCCCGTGGTGTAGCACCTTCACTTCGATCTGCCGATATCCGCCAATGCCGGCCTTGGGCGAATAACCCAAGGTGTACTGATTGCGCGCGTCACCGATCGCATTAGCGTAGGCCCGCTCGATATCGGCTTGCGTCAACTCGCCGTACACCGTCCCTCCACCGGTGGCTGCGACGTATTTCGGCAGAATGTCACTGTAGCCCATCAGCGCGTTCGTCTTCGGCAGGTGGATCCGCTGCAGCCGGTCGTAGATCGGGATCGCCGCGCCTTCCACACCCACTGCGTACATGGTGATGTTCTGCGTCAGCAGCACTTTCAGGGTATCTTTGTAGCTGGCAGATGATCCCAATTCCCGTCCGTCGCTGATGACGAAGATGATCTTCCGTCGCGCCCGGTCACGCTTCGCAAGATCGCGCGCCGCCATCAGGATGGCGTCATTCAATACGTGCGCAACTTTCGGCGGCGTGCTCACCGGGTCTACCGGGTAGTCGACCGGACGGCCATTAATGACCGGGCCCTGCGGACCTAGCGGACCGCTCGTTACCGGCGGTCCATTATTGGCTCCGCTGTACTGCTTGATTTCGTTCAGAACCGCTGTCAGGTGATTGCCGACGCTGCCAAAGTCCGAGACCCGGCCAACCGTGCTGCTGTAGGTGTAGATTGCCACTTCATCGAACTGGCTGAAGGCCCCCTGCAATGCCGATAGCGTTTCTTGTACCTTCTTCAAACCTACGTCGGGCATGCCGGTATCGATGATCACCGCCGCCGACAGCGAAAACGGATCGCTGGTGAAAAACTTCAGAGGCTGTCTTTGGCCATTTTCAAGCACGGAAAAGTCTTTGGATTCCAAGCCGCCCACCAGCCGTCCATCGTTGTCCTTTACCATCACCGGAACCAGGACCAGATTTGTGATCGTCTTGATGGTGAAGCCGACGTCTTCGCCGGTATCTGCATCCCTCGGAACGCTGCCCGCAGGCACGGTCTTAATCGGAGGCATCGGCGGTGGGGGCGGATTCTGATTCGTCGAATCGGGAGCGCTCCTAGGAATGCCCCCCATTCCAGGGGTCGCGCCCGCACTGGATGCAGCGGCCGGCGGCGTGTCCGGTTTGGAGGCGTCCTCCGCTTCTTGCCGCGGGCTGGGCGGCGCCGGCGGCGGTGTCGGGCGCGTAGCCGACGGAGCGTCCGGGATGTCGTCAGGCTTCTGCTGCGCCGGTAGTGTACCCGCCAGCAGTAATGTCAGCCCCAGAGTCAGTACCGCGCTGGTCTTCGTAGCCATCCCGGAATCCTCTATACTTTCTTGTGCACTTTCTTCTTCTATACTCTTTTTGGCCGCTGTTTCACCCATTCAGATGCCCAAACGAACTGGTTTGGTGCATCTAACCGTGACAAGTGATTACAGGATAGACTAGCAAAGTCTTGGGATAAAAACTCTGATGCCTAAAGTACACTGCAAATCGTGCCCGGCGGCGGGTGTCCTCGCCTTGGCCATATTCGCTCTCACGACGACCTTGTCGCTCCGAGCAGCCGCGCAGAGTGCGCCCTTGCCTCCACCTCCGGCACCCCCGGCCACCTCCTCGACCGGGCCTACGTACAATACTAATTCCGCTCCCAGTCCCAGTTCTAACGCCCAATCTCAGGACCAATCCGTCGAGACCCTCAAGGTCAACGTCGAAATCGTCCAGCTGTTCTTCAACGTTAAAGACAAGCATGGTGCGCTGATCCCCCACCTTAACCAGAGCGACTTCAGCATTTTCGAGGATGGCCAGCCCCAGACCATCAAGTATTTCAAGGCCGAAACCGATCTTCCTTTGACCCTCGGCATCCTCATCGATTCCAGCGGCAGCCAGATGCGCGTGCTCGATATGGAAAAAGAAGTCGGTGGTTCCTTCCTCGAGAGCACACTGCGCGCCAAGGACGAGGCGTTCGTCATCAGCTTCGACGTCGATATTACCCTCTTGCAGGATTTTACCAACTCCGTGAGCCGACTCCGACATGCGCTCAACCAAGCCAAGATCAACACCGGCGGAGTCGGTTGTTCCGGCGGCCCGATTGGCCCGCAAGGCCCGATTCCATGCTCCTCAACCGGCCAACGCGGCACCGCGCTCTATGACGCCGTTTATCTGGCTTCGCACGACGAACTCAGCCACGAAGTCGGCCGGAAGGCGATGGTCCTGCTCACCGATGGAGAAGACGAAGGCAGCCGCCTCAAGATCAAAGACGCGATTGAAGCCGCCCAGAAAGCGGATGCTATCTGCTATGTGCTGCTCATCGCCGACCGCGGTTTCTATGGCTTCGGCGGCTATTCCGGCGACATAGAGATGAAAAAGCTCACTCAGGAAACCGGCGGACGCGTGATCGAAGTCGGCAACAAGATCGAAAAACTGCGCCAGGCCTTCGACCAGATTTCCCAGGAACTCCGCAGCCAATACAATATCGGTTACACGCCCACCAATACTGCCCGCGACGGTTCCTTCCGTAAGGTTGAGATCAAGCCCAAGCAGGGGGATTACAAGATCCAGGCTCGCAGCGGCTACTACGCCACGCCCCGCCACGAAGAGTAGAGCCCTGTGTGGGGAGGGGGCTTTGCCTCGTTTCGCCGGGCGGGGGCGCCCGGCTCTCCACCAGCTAATCTGGATCTTGTTGCCAGGCGGCTCACCGCGCCTGCGAAAAATCTTCTACCGCGTACAACTGCCCGCCTTGTTCCACGACGCCGACTCCAACCGAATCCATATCCCGGTCCAGAATGTTTGCGCGATGTGGAGGCGACTTCATGAACTGCACGTGGATGAATTCCGGCGACGGACCCTGAATTACGTTTTCCGAGAGCCAACTGAAATGCACGCCGGCCTGCTTGACTCGCGCGGACAGGCTCGGCTCGCCCTCAAACCCATGCTGCGCGGATCCGCGTTCCGCCATCACCTCGGCGTGACGCCGCGCCGCTGCCGCCAGGGATTCATCCCATCGCAAGGGAGCGAGTCCCTGCGACCGCCGCGCCTGGTTGACCGAAGCAAACAATTCCCGCTCCGCGCGGGTTACTGGTGTCTGGCCGTATGTCGACCAACAGAGCATGATTCCCACCATCGCCATCGCCGCCAGCCGGGTCTTGAGTCGCATGGTTATCTCTCCACCACCTATAGAACCCAGCTCGCCGCATCTCGGCAAGTTACTAACGTCGTAGAGTTACTGATCTGTGACTGACTTGGTACTGAGGAGTTGAAGCTGGCAAACCTCTTACCACCGGTCCCAGTACAAGCCACGCCGATCCCGGTTCAAGTCGCGATACTCGTGCCGCAACTCGCTTCGTTCATGCCGCGCGGCGCCGTAGTTTCCGTAGTAGAGATCGCGACGCAGTTCCCTGCGGTCATGCGCTATCCTCATCTCATCGTGCCGAATGTCGCGCCGGTCCCGCCAATAGCCGTCCTGGGCAAACGTCGTTCCCGCGCCGATTCCGATCAGCAATAGAACTCCAGCTATCATGCGTTTCATATTCCGTTCCTCTCGGTCACCGCGTCTCTTAGTTCCCGAATCTAGTTCCCGAATCTTGCCGTCCGGGATCGGCGACTACTGCATGTAAAACCCGCTCTCCCGATGGAAGTTGCACTTAAGTATCCCAAATGACATTTCTTTACAGGCAACCATTGCATCTCGGGTCGGGACGCGCACATCTCAACTATTAGGGGGAAAAGAAAATGCGGACATATCTCACGTTGTTGATGGTGACGATAGCGGTCTCCTCGGCGCTGGCTCAGGACCCTGGCATGCAGGCGGCGCAGCAGGCAACGCAGCAGGCAACCCAGATAGCGACGCAGGCAGCCCAGCAAGCGAACGACCAGATGATGCGCGATTCCCAGCAAGCGAGTCAGGCGGCGCAGAACGCACAGCAGTCGGCGCAAACCGCGTCGGCCTGTTATCGCTGTGGCGCGGCCACGCCCAAATTCTCCGTTAAATCCGGTAACTATTCCTCGGCCGTAACGGTAAAACTCAAAGACCGGACTCGCGGAGCCGTGATTTACTTCACGACGGACGGTTGGACGCCAACTGCGGATTCAACCCGATACATCGGTCCGATTACGATCGATTCGACGACCACGCTGCAAGCTATCGCCATCTCGCCGTATGGAGGGCGCAGCCGGATCGCCACGGCTGTCTACACGCTGAATGGAGTGCCCCCAACGGCGCCTGTGGCGCAGACGGCGGTGGCAGCTCCGAGCGCGGGTTCGAACTCGGCCGCAGCGCCCTCCGCGTCTGCGAAACTCTTGCTGGCTCGGGGCACGGCTGTACCTTTCGTGTTCGCCGGAGACGTGAGTTCGAAGACGGCGGACGTAGGGGACAAGATTCCTCTAACGCTGGCCGAGGACCTCAAGGTCGGGGAGGTGGTCGTGGTCAAGAAGGGAACACTTGCGGTTGCAACCGTTACCGAAGTTGACAATACGGGAATGGGGGGCGCGCCGGGCGAAGTGTTCTTTCAGGTAGACTCGCTTCAAGCCGACAGCGTTCTTATCAAACTGCACGGCGGCGCCGCGAAAGAGGGACAAGACAAAGTGGGGAAAGCGATGGGCCTCATGTTCGTCCCCGTGGTTCCCGCTGGTTTGTTCGTGCACGGCAAAGACGCGGAAATCAAGCAGGGTGCGTCGTTTACCGCATTCGTAGACGCGGACACGTTGTTGTCGCCGGCGAATTAGGGCAGGTTAGGCGAGACGTGCGCCTCTCCACATGGCAGCGTCACGGTATTGGCGCGGCGGTGCTAGGTGTTCGCCGTTTCTGTTTCGGCCGATTCTTGACCGGGATCACAAACTTCAATCCCGACCACACGTCGGTGACCGCGCAGACTTTTATATCCACCAGGCCAGCATCAAGCCCGCTCTGCCGAACGATGTCTCCGGTGAGATCGGTCGGGACGCCTGAGCTTTTCTTCGGCCAGGAGATCCACAGCATGCCGGCAGGAGCCAGTGCCTCTGCGGCCGGCAGGAGTTCGAGTTCCAGCCCGGCGCGCGATTTGGCAAAGAGAAAAATGAAGTCGAGGTCGTTGTTGCTGCTGTTTTTGCCGGTAATCGGTTGAATCCGGCATTTCCCAAACGCATCGCGAAGCTCGGTCTTCACGTCGTCCGGTACATGGAGCAGGGCAGCGCGAAAATTCTCTTTAATGCCTAACTTCTTCGCTAGGGGAGTTCCGGAATATCCAGGCATAGAGAAATGATGACGGTTCGTGCAGTTGCCCACGCATCGGCAAAGAACGCGGATGAGTGGGGCAGCCGGGTTCAGATCACTGCTTGGGAGCGTAGTATCCTTTGCGCGTGCGCACCTTCAGGCCCTTTTGCTGCGCCAGGATTTCGATCGTGCGGTAGCGTCCATCGGCGATAAAATTCGCCGGCTTGTAAGCCACCGCATACTGGCTGCGCAACTCCTCCTGAATGGAGAGAAAGGCATCCGAAACGTCGCGCATCTGGAAGGGAAAAAACGCGCGGCCGCCGGTCGCATCCGCGATGCGCTCCAGCACTTTGTCGCCATTGCCCTTCATGCCGCTGATGTTGGTGCTGATGGTGTAGACGATCACATCCGCGCGCGCCGCCATATCGATTGCTTCCTCACGGGTTACGTGGCTCAGATTGTCTTCTCCGTCGCTCAGCAGAATGATGGCGCGGCGTACTGGGCCGGTCTGCTCCTGTTTTAACAGTTTGTCGCGGCAAGCAAAGTAGAGTGCGTCGTACATCGCGGTGCCACCGCCAGCCCGCAGCATGCGCACGCCGGCCGAAAGATTCTCCGTGTTATCCGTGAAATCCTGTGTAACTTCGGGCGTGGCGTCGAAGCCGACCACGAATGCTTTGTCATAGCGCGGGCGAATGATGGCGTTTAGAAACTCGATGGCCGCATCCTGCTCGAACTTGAAGCGGTCGCGCACCGAGTTGCTTGCGTCCACCAGCAACCCCACCTGCAGGGGCAAATCGGTTTCGCTGCGGAAGCTGCTGACGTCCGCAGGCTTTTGATCGTCGATCACCTTGAAGTCAGATTTCTGCAGATCCTTGATGTAGCGGCCGTGCCGGTCTGTAACGGTGAAGACCAAGCTAACTTCGTTGACCGTCTTTCTGACTTTGAAGGAATCATCGGAATCGGAATTGCTGGGCGGAGCCGTAGTTTGTCCGGCCCCTGCCGGAGGTGTCGAGGCAGGCGCGCCGCCGGGCGCAGGCGCCGCTGGCGCTTGAGGCGTGGTTTGCCCAGACGCAGCCCACGTAACCGGTTCGACAACGAGGGCGGTGAAAACAAAAAATGCGACTACAAGCAGAGGGGTGCGCGGTTTCATCGGGATTGATTTCATTATAGCCGCCTCCCCACGCTGCAACGATACACGCCTGGCAAGAGTTCTTACTGCCCCGGTTCCAGCCGAGGACCTTCTTGCCGAGCATTTTCCAGGCTCGCGAGCAAGTTTTCCAGTTCCGTCGGTAACGGCCGGGAGAATTTAAGCAATACTTTAGTCCGCGGATGCGCCAACTCAAGCTCGGCCGAATGCAGAAAATTTCGATCCAGCGCCAGCGTTGCAGGCATGCCCGCCGCGCGGCGTTTGTTTGACTGGGATCGTAACTCGCCCGGCGCGCCATAGAGGGCATCACCTACCACCGGATGTCCAAGCGACGACATATGGACGCGAATCTGGTGCGTGCGCCCGGTCTCGATTTTGAGTTCGACCAATGCAAACTTGCCGTAAGGCGAGTCGATTTTTCGTTGCACGGCGTAATGCGTGACCGCTTCGCGGCCGCCGAAGCCCCGCGTCGTCATGCGCGTGCGCCGCTGCGTGTGGCGGCTGATGGCGCTTTGAATCGTGCCGCGGTCTTGCTTCGGCCAGCCGTGCACCAGCGCGATGTAAGTCTTGTGGACCTCGCGTCCGCTGAACTGCTTCGCCAGCCGGCGGTGCGATTCATCGTTCTTTGCCACGACCATCAGCCCGCTGGTGGCGCGATCCAGGCGATGTACGATCCCCGGACGAAGTTCGCCGCCAACCACGGAAAGCTTCTTGAAATGATGCAGCATCGCATTGACCAGCGTGCCGCGATTGCGGGCGTCATCGGTTGCGCCCGCTCCCGCATGCACCATCATGCCGGCGGGCTTGTTGACGATGGCGATGTCGTCGTCTTCGTAGACAATGTCGAGCGCAATTTCTTCGGCCATGGCGCGCAGCGGCGGAGCGTACGGAGGCCCGGTGACTGTGATCTGCTCATCACCAGTACCCTTCAGCCGCAGCGACGCTTTAGCCGCAGCTCCGTTCACTAGCACCTCACCCTTGGCGATGAGCTGCTGCACGCGGGCCCGGCTAACTTCGGCCCGATTGAACTCGGAAAGTTGCGTCGCGAGATATTGGTCAAGGCGCTGTCCTGCTCCATCGGAGGAGACAACGAGAGTTATGGAAAATTCAGACATTTGTGGGCCAACTAAACATGGGGAGACTAAATGCTGCTCTGCGCCGGCACTCGCTTCGGCACTCCACTCTTCAGCCACCAAATCAATCCGCCGCCGACGACCAGCAGAATCGAAATCAACTGCGTTCCCGTCATCAGGCCGCCGAAGACTTCGCCGCGTCCGGGATCGTCGCGCAGGAACTCGATGAAGTAGCGCTCGACTCCGTAGAGGATCATGAAAGTGGCCCACACCTGCCCATCGAACTTCTTCCGCCTCAGCAACCAGGTTAGGAACAGGAAATTGCAGAATTCGGCAAAGGCTTCGATGAGTTGGGTCGGTTCAATCCTGACGCCTAGCGGAGTGCCGCTGACGGAGTTTGCCAACGGATTCGTGAACACGACACCCCAGAAGTGATTTGTCGGTTTGCCGTAACAGCAGCCCGCCGAGAAACATCCGAAACGTCCGAGGACGTGGCCAAAGGCCAGCCCAGGAGCGAAGCCGTCGCAGGTGCGCAACGGCGGCATGTGATGGCGGCGCACATACCAAGCCGCCATGAGGATCGCGGCAATCAATCCGCCGGAAAACACGCCTCCCGCCTGCAGCGTGTTGAGGCTGAAAATCTCCCGCCAGTTATTCGCGTAACTGCTCCAGTCGTTGACGATGTAAAGGATCTTCGCTCCGATTATTCCTGCGAGCACAACCAGGATGCCAAGGTTCCAGGCATCGTCGCCATTGATGCCCTGCTTCTCCGAATTGCGCACGCTGATCCAAAGCCCAATCAGCACGCCCGAAGCGACCAGGACACCGTAGGTGGGGAGGTAGAAACTGCCAATGTGAAAAAGTCTGGGGAACACGTTGGTTTAGATGCTCCGAATGCAGCTTGAGTTCTAGAAGAGTCTAGCAGAGGAGAAAAGTCTCAGGTGTCAGGTCTCAGGAAAGTCCAAGGCATCCCCGATCCCGGTTTTTCTGAGATCTGAGACCTCGAACCTGACACCTGAACTAAACAAGCCGACCCACTGGGCCGTGTGGTGGGCCGAGAATGAACCCGTCTCAGACGGTGGGAACCCGCCGCGACCCATTAGGCTTTTCCGCACGGCGGAACATAGCACACCGGATCTTTTTGCGAGTCGAGTCCCCGTTCATTCGGCATTGGTTCAAAAATCGGTTGCCACCATCACCAACCTTGCAGGTCGGCTTTCATCTAGGATGCTAGGAAA
>Ga0187883_10001370_pt1 | contig 15046 bp, 11 predicted proteins | sample June2016WEW_20_1_2_FD_132966 | JGI IMG/M metagenome (GOLD analysis project Ga0187883, IMG submission 132966) | Peatland microbial communities from SPRUCE experiment site at the Marcell Experimental Forest, Minnesota, USA - June2016WEW_20_10 | ecosystem: Environmental > Terrestrial > Soil >...
ATGCCGGGTCAGTTCTCAGTGGAAATCAACAAGACGTGAACCAAAACGAGGGGAATCCCCGTTTCGGGGCTGATGCCGCGCGGGTAAATTTCCAGGATTGCGCCGCTCGCGACTGTTGAGAGCTCCAGGCGAACGCCTTCTCTGGGCCTGTCTGCAAAAATCATGGTCTGAAAAAGTCTCATTGCGAGCCCCGTGCGAAAAACATAATCGCCCCTGTTTTGGTCAGGGCGTAAACCAACGCCGGCACGGCGAACCCGAGGCCGATTGCCGGGCAAATCATCAAGCCATCCGCATGCGAGGCGAAGGCAAAGGCCTTCATCGCCGCCGAGGTCGCCAAGGTGCCAACGATCGCGGGAGACGCATAGCGGGCCACAGCGGGCCTTGTGGCGGCGGGCGCGACAAGCAGGGCAAGTTCGAGGGCGACAAAGCCCATGTCGATGCCGGCGGCCATAAGCCAGCCGTCCCGCTCGCCCGAGCCCGTGACGATCGCCACGCCGCTGGCCAGATGCGACAGAGATAGGCCCAGCAATGCCAACGCCACCAACATGACCCCGGACGCCGCAAGGACATGAGAACGGCGCCCGCGCTTCGTTATGCGATCGCCTACCGCCTTTGGCGCCGCAGGCTTCCGCGTGCGGCGCGACTCCGGCTTTTCGAGGGGGATAACGGCCATGGAATTCTAGGCCCGCACATGATTGCCGTTGCGAATTTCCTCAATTTACCTACAATGCCGGCATAATGTCAACGACAATGTAGGAAATAGTAGGTATGGGTAAAACGCCATCGCTTGGCATCCGCGTCCAGCCAGACACCAAGGCCGCCCTCGAAAAAGCGGCCAAGGACGATCTGCGCTCGGTATCGTCGCTGATCGAAAAGATCCTGGTCGAGTGGCTGCGATCTAAAGGGTACCTGGCCAGCGACGGCGCAAAGCCAACGAAGGGCAAGCCGAAATGACCCCTGCGCAATGCCGAGCCGCTCGCGGTTTGCTTGATTGGACACAAGCAAAGCTTGCGGAAGCCGCTGGGCTGGCATTGGCTACCGTGGTCAAATTTGAGCGAAGTGGGAGAACTGTGCCGGCGAAAGCTGTTCAAGCAATGCAGCTTGCATTCGACGCCGCCGGAGTCGAATTCACAAATGGTGACGAGCCGGGCGTTAAATTGCGGCGGACCCCGAGGGGCGATCCCGCTGAGTCAATCCCTATCGAGAAGCTGACCAGCGAGAACGACGAATAAGCGCGGCATCGAGTTCATCGCCGAAAAATGGTGGAGGGTCTGGCGTCAGGCTCAAGAAGGCTCGGCACGCTGCTACCAAACCGAAGAAAGTCGACTAGTTACGCTTGGGCGATCCGCAAAAAGAATGAACGGAAAAGGGAGAAACCCATGGCAATCTATATCACCCAGGGACGGTACACGCCCGATGCGGTCAAGGGCATGGTGGCCAACCCCGAGAACCGCGAGAAGGCCGTTGCGGACCTGATGGAAAAGGCGGGGGGCAAGCTGCTCGACCTCTTTTTCACATTTGGCGAATACGATTTCCTTTCAATCTCCGAGGCGCCAAGCGAAGAGGTCATGGCTTCCGCGCTTATTGCGGGCGCAGCGTCTGGCGGGATTTCCCACCTTAGGACATCGGTCGCGATGACCAGCAAGGATGCCATGAAGGCGTTTAAATCAGCCGGGGCACTCAGCAAATCGTTCAAGCCGCCAGGGCGCTAACGAAAAGTCCTTTGTAGATGGCCTCTCATTTTGGTTGGCCGGAGCGAAGCAATTGGGTCGTGGCGGGATCGACGGTATGAGTGGTGCGGTGCTCCCTGTGTTGCTCGCCATCGGGGTCAGTTTCTGCGTTTTTCTCGTGGTGTGGTGGCTTGTGGGAGTTGTAACTCTTGCGGCCTGTTTGGCGCCTAGATCGGCTCCCTCGGTCTCTTTATTAGCGCATCGAGTTCATCGCCAAAAATGGCGGTCCTGGCGTGCGGCTGCGAAAAACCAAAAGGAAATCGAAATGAGACCCAACACGAGATTCAAGGCAACCTCGGTCAACGCAGCGCAAGCTGACATTTCAAGCAGCGCAAGCTGACATTTCAACATGAGCCGACGTCCCGCCGCCTTCACGGAAGCCAATATCCGCCGCGCTTGCAGAGCCGCGCCGAACCGCACGATCCAGATCGTATTCCCGGACGCTACCGGGGGAGCAAATTGAGCCTGCCAAACTAAAGTTTTCTGAGGAACGGGAGATCGTGATTTGACGTGCCTCGCCATCGTGAGCGCACGCGCCTGGGAAGCGCGCACAGTTGCTGTCCCATACCAAATCCGAAACCGCTGCCAACAGGCAGCACCCCAAAAAAGTAGCAAGGGCTGCTAGTGTCCTTCAATGCCGAGTATTAAGCAGGCATTCGGACGAAGACGACGGCGTTTTGTCTTTGTTCGTGAGCGGCTCCTGCGATTGAGCCAGCGCGCCAGTCGACGCCGCAGCGGCGATCAAAGACCACGACAGGATCGCTGGAGCCAAATTTTTGTTCATACACCCGTTGTCCTCGTGGGTGCCGGGTTTCGGGCGGACCCGGCCCATCATGAGTCTTTCGAGGCGGCGCCGTCTTTCTCGACGGCGCGCCTGACGGCTCCGGGCGCTTAACTTCCCGTTCGCCGCAAAATGATCCTCGCGACCCAGGGCGCGCTGTCCCAATCGTGGCGCTCGTTGCGATCCTCGGCCACGACCGTCACCACCCAGCGCTCGCGCCAAGCCTCGAGGACGAGGCGTTCAATTTCGTCCTCGCGGGCTCGATAGCGTCGCTCCTCGCCGTGTTCGGTGCGCAGGTCGAAACCTTCGAAGTCGCCGAAGCGATCATAGCAGACGCCGGCGATCTTGCCGGTCGACGACGCGTCACGACGGTGGTCATGGCCCTGCCCATGCCCCGGTTGGGGTACCGGGCGGCCGTGTCCGCCTTTGCCGGGATAGCCGCCAAGAGACGGCGGGATCGTGCCGGGGTCGACACCCAAACCTCCGACCTTCGCTCCGACCAAATCGATGTAGCGCTGCCACACTGGGCGCCAGCGATAGGGCGCGGGCTTCGTCTGCAGGCGCCACTTGAGGATCGCAAGCGTGTTCTCTTCGATCGGCAACATGACCCCAGCGTTGGTGACCGGAATGCGGACGTTGAACGCGCCGCACACCTGGCGCCAGGTGAAGCCATTATCCTGTTTTGTCGGGCCCGGCGCGGGGCCTCCCCCGTGGCTCTTGGGCAGAGGGTATTGCGAAGGCGGGCTTTGCAGTTGAGGCGGCGGCGGGGGCGGGGGCGGCGGGAAGCCGCGCCGGGTGGCGACTCGCCGCACCATGATGTCGAACACTTCGCCGTGGGTGATCGTCGACGGCAGGTCGATCGTCAGAAGACCGGCAAAGTTCCCGCTCGGCACATGCGGGATGGGAACGTAGGTGACGCCGCGCGTGGTCGTGCACTGGATCGTGCTGCTGTCGGCGGCGCTGAGAAGATGGCTCGAGTAGATCGAATTCGCGAGCGAAAGGACGGTGCTCGAGTTCAAAGCGGGCCAATAGATGGTCGCGATGCTCCCCGGAGGTGTCTTGCCCCAGTCGATCATCAGTTCGTCGGGATAGGCGACGGGCTGCCCGGGCAAGGGGATGAGCGCCTTGCTCGGCCTGATGTCGAAGGCCTGGGGCGCGACATGCGTCGCCCGAGACTGCGGGTTCTCGGACAGCGTGATCTGCAGGTTTCTCTGGGCCAGTTGGTCCCAGCTGAGCGGGCTCGGCGCCGCGCCGGTGGCGGTCGTCGTGGGGATTGGTGCCCCGCTGTATGCGAGCTCGGCGACGATGCAATGGTGGGTACCGCCGAGGTTGGCGTTGCCGGAGGGGTCGTAGATGTCGAGGAAGCAGCCGTAGTATGCCCAGACCTGATCCTGGGCGGACGGAATCTGCACGTTGCGGATGTTTGCGTTGGCGTTGGTCCCGTCATAGTCGTGCGTGCCGTTGATGTCGGTCGCGAAATACGGGGTCGTCTGCAGCGTCTGCCCGCTGGGATCGGTCGTCACCACGGAGGCCAGCGGGAACACCGGATGGCCGGAGTCAGCCCCTGTCGTTCCTTGCGTGCTCTTGTAGGTGGTCGAAGGCTGGAAGTCGGTGTCGCACGACTGCGCGACGAACAGGCGGAAGAACACCCGGCAGTTGAGCGCCTGATCGAGCGCCGTCCCGCGCAGCCGGACTCTTGCGACAGCGAAATTATAGGCTGTGTGGCCTGCGCCGTCGGTCGGCGTGACTGAACTGTCGGCCGTCTCGAAGCCGGTCTGGCCGGGCAGGGCGTCGAGCGGATCGATGGCGCCGGGCGGGATGGGCTGGGTGTAGGTGGAACTGCCGTTCAGGAAGCCGATGAAGTTCTGGATCGAGGCATAGGCGTTGCTGGTGAAGGTCGGCGCGCCGGACAGGGGCGACTGGCCGGCGATCACCGAGAAGACACGCAGATCCTGGCTGAGATAGGGCAGGTCGGCGGCGTTCGAGGCATCGACGTTGGTGAAATAGGGGTTGGCACCGCCCAAAAGCTCGAAACCCAGAGATGCTGTCGCGCCGGTGAGGTTCGCCCCGCCGATCTGGGCGACCCCGTTCAACACCGCAGTGACCGGCGTGGTCGAGCCGGCGGGGGGGAAGGCGCTCTCGTCGGTGAAGACGACGTCATACGAGAAGCGAATGCGCTGGGGAATGTTCGGATTGCCTGGATCCTCGAAGATCGGCGGGGCCTGAGCCGGGATCGGTCCGCCCGGGCTCGCCGGGGAGGGCCGGACGGTGATGCCGGAGAGGCCCGCGAAGCCGCCCGTCGGCGTTGGCACGGCTATCCCGTTGGCGTTGAACGAGTTGATGCTAAAGCCTTCAAGGACAAGGTAGAAGGCGTTCGAAACCACTCCGCCCTGCGAGGCGACGATGTCTTTCGCCTGGTCGCGGCTGAAGGTGTTGTTGTTGCACCAGAATGACAGGAGCCCCAGCGGGAAGGGGTTGTCGGTGACCGGACCCGGGATCACGGCGGTGCCCGAGGCGGGATAGACGTTGCTGATGAGCGCCAGAAAGAACGGGAACGGATTGCCGGGGTCGCCGGTCAACGCGTTATAGATCGTGGCCATGGTTCCGGAATAGGCGCCAATGATCTGGTTGATACTGAAACTCAGCTGGGTGTTCAGATAGAAGATGAACGCCAGGGCGCAGCCAAAACTGACGCTGTCGCCGTCGCCATTGACATTGAACCCGCCGGTGTGGTCCCCTTTGAAAGTACGGGTGACCCAGTCCGATCGCGCGGGGTTCGGGGAGCTGGCCACGCCGTTCAGCCACGAGTCCACCCACGAGCCGTAATAGGCGTAGTGGCCTGTCTGAAAGCGAATGATGCTGCAGTACTGTGACAGGCCTTCGCCGCTACTGTCGCCGGCGTGCCAGTTGCTGGTCAACGACATCAGAATTTCGGACCACTCTGCCATGAACGCGTTCTGGACGCGTCCGGCGGCGGTCGCGCCGGTGAACAGATTCTGGGAGTCGACGTTAATCGCGGTGCCGTAGCCGCCGTTGTTCGCTCCCGGCTCATTGATGTTGCCCCCGCCCGTGTTGGTGTCCGGCAGGTTCACGTTGACGACTTGCTGTTGCCCGGCCCCGAACTTGCCGCTCGGCGTGTTGAACCAACCGGTCGTTACCGCGAATTCCGTCTCGAGCACCGGGAGAAGCGCATTCGCGTTGGCAATGACGTTCGCCTGGTTCGGCAGCGTATTTTCAATCTGGACGATGAAGTTGGTCGTTTGACCGGCGCCCAGGCCCTGGAGATTGGACAGTCCTACGGAGGTGAGGGACATGAATCGGTTTCCTTCCGTCAACAAGATCTTCGATTTTTACATTTTTTTGAGCATTCCATTGACCGCCATAAACCAGCCTAGACCGGCATTCTCCAGATGATCGGGAATGTGCCAAACGCGTACCATTGATCTCCTGCCGTGACATCATCCATTCGTCCTATACCGACATCTCCCGAATCACTCGCTTATTGAGGTTGAGATTGCCGCCGCTGCTGTGGTGCTCCGGCACACCAAAACCAGTGACATGGGCGGATCGCGCGCCGGACAATATAGAGTTGGTTGTGATCAAGACGCACTTCTCCCTTAGTTTTTGCTCGACGCGTGACGACCGAGCACTTCACGCAGGCGCTGGATTGGACGGCGGCCGCAGGTCGGCGATCATTCGTAGGATGTCGGCGAAGAGATTTTTGGGAATGGCGACTTCGGCCATCTGGAATGCGACATAGCGCCCGTGGCTAACGACCTTCGCGCCGATCTTGATGAGTTTTTCCTTCAGGCTCGTCCGCGACCAATCCTTGATCGGCTCCGGCGTCGCCAGCGTGCGCAGAAAATTACCAAGATTGTAGGCCAGCGCATGAAGTTGAAGCCGAACCGCGTTGGCGGCGAAGGACCGACATGAGAGCCGTGTCCACTTGATCGCGCCCTTGCCCTCCTTGATCCATTGCTCGCATGTCCCGCGCTTGTTGTAGAAGGCGACGATATTCTCGGCGCGGCGCACCATGTTGGTGACGATGAATCCAACACGCGGATAGAGTTCGCCCGGATGCCATTCGACCTTGGCGATCACCCGACGCGGTTGTGACCAGCTTCCCGCTTGATAGGTGAAACTTGCATGGGATCGGCACACGTCATTGGACGGGCGACCAACCGGGCGTTTGAGCAGATAGCCGATCCGCGCCTGCAAGACGCGATTCGCCGGCAGGCGAATGGCGTATTTGATCCCTTCGGCTTCGAGGAACTCATAGACTTCTGGATTTGCGAAACCCGCATCAGCCCGGAAATAGATGCGTGAGACCTTGCCTTGATACCGCGCCACGACAGGCTTCAACACCGCTTCCCATCCATCGGCGCTGTGAACGTTGCCCGGGCGCAGGGCGCAGCGTTCGAGATCCCCGAATTGGTTGAACACGAACCGCGGATGATAGCAGGTGCAGGCATAATGCCCGTTCCAGACACTGTTTTCCTGTTCCCCATGCGTCGGGCTCACACTCGAATCCATGTCGAGTAAGATACCTCTTGGCGGACGGCGATCATGAACACGCTCGATCCATTGGCCGGAAAGATCAGCCAATGCCGATAGGTTCTTTTCCGCCGCGAGCCACTTGGTCTCAAAGCGCCCCATCTGGCTTGCCGATGCAGCGCAGCCCGAGGCCGCTTTGTTGTCGACAATCCACCGCATCGCGGGATCATGGCGCAGGCGTTGAGCGTCGTTCACATCTTCATATCCGGCAAGTCGCCCAAATACGGATTGCCGCAATATCCCGACGAGTGCATGCTGACCATTCTTGCCGGTGCGGGCGTCAGCGAGCATCTCGCCAGCCATCGTCGACAATCCGAGCGCGTCGTCGAGTTCGCGATAGGCGAGCAATCCTGCGTCGGAGGTGACCACTGATCCGCGAAACTGAAGCATCAATCGGCGGTCGAAATTGAGCCTGAGAGCGCCATCATTCGATTCACCCGCCGGGTTCGTCATGACGGCCTCATTCGATCCGAAATAACATGCTGATTATGTTAGCTGAATCGCGGCATCGACGCTGCAAATTATTGCGTCATCCGGCGAATGCGGGTTAAGATGCGACCTTCGGCCTACGGCATTGGGTGCCTTAAAATGCGCAAATCAGCCTTGATCTTGGCATCGTCAATCGCGCTTATCAGCGCCGCTTACGCCGAACAGCCTGTCCCGCTCCAGGAGCTTCAAGAGCAACTTGCCATCGCGCAAGACGCGACCATCAAAGCCAAAGCTCAGTGGGATTGTATGCAGGATAGGCGCGCTGCCGACCTGTCTCTCGTTGATCATATTGGACCGTGGCAAACGGCATGCTCTGATATAATTAATTCGATTAACGCCTGGTATTCAGAGTTGGCAAAACTCGCGGAGACCTGGAGGATGAAATATGGATATCGAGACCCCATTGTCCTTGCTCTGCAAGATATTATGCGCGAGGCCGAAACTCACCGGGCAGTTGAACTATTCAACGTAGAGAAAGACGCCAAGAGCAAATACGAAGACGCCGTTGCGCGGGAAAAGATGCTCCACAAATTCGTTGAGGACTTCGCCGCGCAACTTCATACAAAATATGAAGTCACACTCCGCGCCAGCATCTGGTTGCAGGACAGAATCAAAGAATTGCGGTTGCAGGTTTCCGAAGCTGACCGAGCCGTCGTTGATTTCAAGCGCAACTCGGATTCAGACTCGCTGAGCATGAGTCAAGCTCAAATTCACCTGCGTGAGTTGGAAGGCAACGCTCAAGCATATCGAACACTTTACGATAATTTCCTCCAACGGTACATGGTTGGCGTCCAGCAACAATCTGGCCAATAAGAGCCATTGGAGAAAATATGAAATGAGAGTCCTTGCGCACACAATGAGCCGCCTATCTTCCGCTCTGCGGTTGTCCGGCTCATGTTTGCGGTGGGCCTCCTTCCAGCGTCGCTCGCGCCGTGCTCGGCAGATCCCGCGCGGTCGTTCACTACGCGCTGGCAAGTGTGATCTCACACCAGCCCCACTCCAGGTAACCATTAATATCCTTGGCGAGAAGGCATTGGAGCAATGGGGCAAAGCAATGATCCATTCGTCGCACCGGGAGCGCAAGACTAAAGCAATTGCCGAAGTGCTGGCAATGATCGCTGATGCTGATCCGAAACTTGCGCCAAACCATCCGCGTCCCGCCGGCATGTCAGACGATTGGCTATGGGAAGACGCCACGGAATTTTGTGCTGCGTTGGACCGCTATACCGGCGGGAGGGCATGCCGAAACGCCGGACGTCGAGATAAGAGCCAAGCACAAGCCCGCCGATGCTCTTCAAGAGCTACCAAATCGATTAGAGATAGCTGCGCACCGGCGCCACGAACTTTTCCGCGTCAGGCCTCAAGCGGCAGGACAATGATTTGATCGTGATCGAAGCGCCGAAGCTGCCGGGCGTTCAAGCACGTCTTCGAGGCGAGATTTGCGCGCGGTGATGCGTTGCAGATTGGCACGGGCCGATAGTATCTTCCCCTTTTCGGCGGATGGTGTCAGCAAAGGAGTATGCCTTGCAGCTTTTTCCTCCTGAAATTGAGATTGCCGCCGATGAAGGCTTTTCGGCTCATGATATTTTCGAGCGTAAGGACTTTGGCGACAGGCTAACTCGTATTGTACGCGCGCTCGAAATCCCCAGCGTTTTACTTCTCGACGCTCCATGGGGAACAGGCAAGACGATCTTCGTAAAGATGTGGCGTGGAGAACTAGCGAAAGCTGGCATCCCCTCGATTTACTTCGATGCCTTTGCAAACGACTACCAAGAAGATGCCTTTCTTGCAGTCGCCAAGCCAGATCATCGCGGAGGCAGAGAGCCTCATACCCAGCCGTAAAAAAGCACTCAAGACATTCAAGGCAAAAGCTTTACAGACAGCAAAGGTCATTGGCCGCGCGTCGCTCCGTCTAGGGGTTCGCGTTGCTACCGCAGGTGTAGTTGAGGGGGAAGCTTTAGAGAAGACCGCTGGCGAAATCGCCAAGGACTTCGGAGATGAAACCACAAAAGTTATTGATGAGGTCCTGAAAGAACGCCTGGAGAGCCAAAACTCAGATCGAAAGGTATTTGAGAGTTTTAAAGAGGCGCTCACTCAATTGGCGGACGCACTTTCACAAACAGGTGACGGTGATAGCAAGGGGGGGCGCGTGCTACCGCTGGTATTTATTATCGATGAACTTGATCGATGTAGGCCAACGTTCGCGCTGGAGATTATAGAGAAAGTAAAGCACTTTTTCTCAGTGCCTCGTGTAATATTCCTTCTAGTAAGTAGTCTATCTCAACTGGAAAGTGCAGTGCACTTTGCTTATGGAGATATTGACGCACATACATATCTGGAAAAATTCTATCATTTGCGCGTTCTATTTCCTGTTGGAAGGCCCGGTCGGCCAAATCTGGAGGTCAGGAGGTATCTACAGGATATCGGTTGCAAAAGGAATTTTACTGATTTGGTTGAGCAATTTTCTAATGTATACCCTTTATCTCTTAGGACCCTACAACGGATCGCAGCATACTACAAAATGGTGGAAGTAAGCGTGCCAACAGGCGTTATCGTGCTCCCAGAGATAGTAGTAATTTTGTGTATTCTTAAAGTAATTAAGCGCGAACTCTATGAAGGGGCCGGGAGTTCTAAGGAAATTTGGGCGGAAGCCAGAACTTTTCTGCGTTTCGATGTTTGGCATGATCAAAACAACACAACACAGAGAAGTACGCTAAGCGAGATGATTGAAAAATGGTGGGCGTATTGTCTTGGTAAAGCCATTGACGAGGAAACTACCGCGGCGTTTGATAGAATTCTTGTGCAAAGCAATATACTGCCTCAGAACATCATACTATACTTTTGTGAGTTGATTGATGGCTTTGCTTTTCCTGATAAATCTTAGATGATAATCTTCCACCATGTGCGGACGCTTCACCCAAAGCTACACATGGCGCGAGTTGGTCGAGCTTTATCGGCTCACCCAGCCTGCGCGAAACTTGCGCCCCCGTTACAACATCGCGCCGACAACATCGATCGATGTTTTGAGGCTGGCGGACCGTGGTCGAGAGCTTGTCCCGATGCGATGGGGCCTCATTCCGGGATGGTGGAAAAAGACCGCCAAGGAAGTGCCTTCGACGTTCAACGCGCGGGCTGAGACCGCGGCCGAAAAACCGATGTTCCGCTCGGCCTTCAAACGCGCCCGCTGCATTGTGCCAGCGTCCGGCTATTACGAGTGGCGGCCGGCCGAGGGCGGCAAGCAGCCCTATTTCATCAGCGCGGCGGATGGCGCGGTGCTGTCGATCGCGGGCTTATGGGATCAATGGAAAGACCCTGAAACAGGCGAGGCGATTTCAAGCGCCACGTTGATCGTGACCTCCGCCAATGACTTCACGCGGCGCATTCACGATCGGATGCCGGTCTTGCTGGGCCAACACGATCTTGACGCCTGGCTAACCGGAAAGACCGGTGTCGAACTCTTGCGGCCCGCGCCAAACGATCTTCTACGCATGTGGCCGGTCTCAAAGCGGGTTAATGTGTCGGGCCGGGGAGACGATGATCCTGGCCTGATTGAGCCTGTCGAGGACGAGCCCATTGCTACGAGCTAATGCCGATCGGTTGAGCTCATTAGGCACCATAAGCGGCCGTTGATCGCGGCGGGCGGCATTTCGATGCGCCAGGAGCGGTTGTTCGCTGGTCGGCAGTCGAACCGCCGGAATCGACCCAAAGCGGAAATTCGGCATTGTGCAGATATCAAGCAGAGCGTGTGAAAAAATCGAGTTTAGCCTGAAAATGGGCTCGTCCCGAGCGGCTTTGTTTCCAGATGGGCGAGGTCCGCCATTCCGAAAAATCTCTTCGTCGACATTTTGCGGCTCATCGCGGAATTGCGACCGCCGCCCAACGCGGCGCTGAGGTGAAGCGTTCGATTGTTATGCGTTCAAGGTCAATCGTCAGGAGAACTGCGTCCAAATGCCAGAAAAACTGACCGCTTTCGGCGCAACGCAGTCCGGACCCATAAAAAGCACCTTGTCTATTCGTGACGGCGGCGGCTCTGCCTTGCCAAAAAAACCGAACGGAGGCAGATATGTGCCCAACACGGCGTTCATCTGGGGATTCTAGGATAAGCAAAAGTTGCCGGCGGTCTGCCCGCTGCGGGCAGTCGCGATGGGACACATGCCGCGAGGCAGTCATGTTTGATTGGAAATTGAAATCCGTGGGCGCGCCGGTCTGGGCTGCGACGCTCATTTTCGTGATCGCAATCGTCTTCGGCGTCTCGGTCAATCCGACGGCGGCCGAAACGCCTGACGAAACATACAAGGCGCTTGGACTCGACAAGAATGCGTCTCCTAACCAGCTTTATGACTCTCTGCTCAAACGCTACAACGACCCGGCGGAAGGCGCCGGCAAAGGCTCGTTTTCAAATTTTTGGGAGCCCATCCCGATCTCGAAATATCTCAACCCCCGGGATTTCTATAAGCCGCCCCAGTCCGTCGAGGTCGACGCCACGCGAACCCAATGCGTCGAATGCCACAGCCAAACGACGCCGGGTTGGGTTCATAGCTGGCAAAAGAGCGTCCACGGCAATCTCGACGACATCCGCAAACTGCCGGACACAGATTCGCGCGCATATAAGAAGGGCCTGCTGATCGAGGTCGAGGCGAATTTGCGCTCCATGGGCGTGCTCAAGGCCGGCGAGCCGCTCAAAAATGTTGGTTGCATCGACTGCCACATGGGCGTCAACAAGGACCACGGCCAGCACAAGACCGAGTTGAGGATGCCGGACGCGGCCACTTGTGGGCAATGCCATGTCAAGCAGTTCGCGGAGCGCGAGTCGGAGCGCGACACCTTTACATGGCCGCAAGGCCAATGGCCCAAGGGTCGTCCCTCGCACGCGCTGTCATACAAAGCGAATGTCGAGAACGCCGTCTGGGCGGCGATGGAGCAGCGCGAGGTGGCGGAGGGCTGCAGCTTCTGTCACACGACCCAGAACACATGCAACAGCTGCCACACGCGCCATGAGTTTTCGGCGATCGAGGCGCGCAAGCCACAGACCTGCGCCATGTGCCACAATGGCGTCGATCACAATGAGTTCGAGCACTATTTGCTCTCCAAGCACGGGACCGTGTTCCAGACGCGCGGCGACAAATGGGACTGGAACGCGCAGCTTTCCGACGCGCTGGAAAAGGGCGGTATGAACGCGCCCACCTGCCAGTTCTGCCACATGGAGTATCAGGGCGAGTTCAGCCATAACATGGTGCGCAAAGTGCGCTGGGCTTTCGAGCCGACGCCGAAGATCGCGGACAATCTGCATCATCCCTGGTTCGAGAACCGCAAGGAGGCCTGGGTCGGCACCTGCTCCAACTGCCATTCCGACAGCTTCAGCCGCGCCTATCTCGACGACATGGACAAGGGCGTCATTTCAGGCGTTAAGATCACCGAGGAGTCCCGTTCGGTCCTCATGAAGCTTTACAATGATGGTCTGCTGCCTGGGCAAAAGACCAACCGGCCTGCGCCGCCCGCGCCCGAAAAGGATGACGCGGGCGCCTTCTTCCAGCTGTTTTGGCAGAAGGGCAATAACCCCTCAGTGGTCGAATATGAATTCGCTGAGATGTGGGAGCACCACAAGATCAAGCATTACAAGGCGCTCGCCCATGCGAACCCCGGCGGCTACACTTACTCGGACGGTTGGTCGCAACTCATCAAAAGCGCGGCGCGCATCAATGACGAGGACGCGCGGTTGCGCGAGGCGGCGGAAATCCGCGTGGAGCTGGAGCGGCTCGCGCCTCAGAAGCGCGGCGGCCTCCTGGAGCTGAACACGCCATTCCGGCAGGCGATGGCGGCGGGCGTCGGCGGGTTCGCGCTGTTGGCCGGCGTCGGCCTGCTGTTTGTAAGGAACCGGCGCAAGGAACAGTGATAGAGCCTATGACCAGCTCCGCCGCGCTCGACAAGCCCTATCGGCAAGCCGATCGAATGAGGCGTCTTGCGTCCGCCGGCTTGATTCTCGCCGGGACTGCGATCCTGGGCTGGGCGGTCTATTCAAGCCTGCGGCCGCCGCCCTCGCCCTATGAGCTGGCCACCGCTCCCGCGCACGCCGACTCGCTTGCGGAGTTCGCGGGAGCGGGCGTTGATATGGCGAATCTCGAACGCATCGAGGTCCGCACGCCAGAGGCGAGGAGCCCTATCGCCACGGGGATCGCGACACGCGACGCCGACAAGCGGCCGACGCCGCTCGGCTGGCGCAACGCCGTGACCGAACCCGTAGTCTTCGCCGACATTGATCCCGCCGACTCCGCCAAAGTTCTGGCGGCGATCCGCGAGCACGTGCCCGCCGACGCCGTCGTCTTGTCATGGTGGGACATGTCGCGTCGTATTCGCAGCGTCGCGGGGCGACAAGCGCCGCTCGACGATCCGCTCGCACGCGGCCTGTTGACGCCAACCTCCTGGAGCGCGAACGCCGCCGCCATCGACGAAAAGCAGCGCGCCTTTTGGGGCGCAGGCGTTCCCAGCCGGGAAGGCGAAGCCTTCACCCGTTTCATAGATGCGCTGCTCCTGGACGAGGCGCGCGGCGCGGCGGTGCTTGCCGAACTCGCCGACCGCAAGCCGGCCTTTGTCGCCGTGCATTTGTCTGACGTCTGGAAGGCGGCGGCAGCGTGGCCCGATCTCCTTTCTATCGCCTATCGGGATTTTCCGGGCGGCGGCGACATGCATGGCGTGATGAAGGCGGCGCGCGAATGGATGCAGGAGAATAAGATCGAGGGAGGCTTCGCGGTCGAGCCGAGGGGCGCCGCCATCCGCCTCCACTATCTGCCGCGCAAAACGGACGCCGAGCGGCTGCTGGCGCGGCTCCTGCCGTTCTCGGGCTCCAATCCGCTCTCCCTTGAGCGTTTTGAACTCGTCTATCAGCACAAAGGCTATTGGATTTACAAATTGAGGAAGGGCTGAGCCGATCCGGGCTCAGATCGCAGCCGCTTTCGATCTCACGAACACTGCCGGGGCCACGTGGGTTTGAATCACGTCGTGCAGCGCCAAGGCGAGCCGTGCAATCCCGTCCTCGGTCTCACGCTCGGTCAGCGCCACAAACCTACTTCACAAGACGATCACCGGCGTCCGTGCAGCCAAAGTGAAGCGCGGCGCCTGTTGAAAGCGACTGATACAGTTGCTATCTGGCTCAGTTAACGTCTCAATTGACCCAAAAGTTCATGATGAACGTGAGCCGCTCTCAAACGACCTCGACAGCCGTCTTGGTCTGAGAGTGAAACGCGAGGCGGAGATCGATGGACTCGATTTAACGCTTCATGGAGAAGCCGTTCAGTGAGATGGATTGCGTCATTCAGGCGGCTTGAGCGAATAGCCGCTTGCCACCCGATCCGGCCGTTCGCCAGAGTCGTCGTGAATGGCCGCTTCGGGTCAAAGGGCGTAATCCTCACATCGAACATATGGTTTCTGGGTTGGCCCCGATAACGGACCTTCGACAACGACGATGACCGCCTCAGGACTTGGCCTCGCTCGGACA
>Ga0187883_10001376_pt1 | contig 14999 bp, 11 predicted proteins | sample June2016WEW_20_1_2_FD_132966 | JGI IMG/M metagenome (GOLD analysis project Ga0187883, IMG submission 132966) | Peatland microbial communities from SPRUCE experiment site at the Marcell Experimental Forest, Minnesota, USA - June2016WEW_20_10 | ecosystem: Environmental > Terrestrial > Soil >...
CATGGCGGCGGGCGCCCTCACCCATTCCCTGGCCAGCATGGCACTTTCGATCACCGGAATCGCGGGGCCCGGTGGTGGCTCACCTGAAAAGCCTGTCGGCCTCGTGCATTTTGGCCTGGCGCGCCGGGGCGGCGCCATCATCGCTGTCGAAAAACGCTTCGGTGAGCTTGGCCGGGACGAAGTCCGTTCCGCCGCGATCGCGACGGCGATCGATCTGCTCCTTGAGGCCACATATTGACGCACAAATCCGCTAGGATTTGGATTGCGCGCGTCTCTCTTAAAGAGCCTTGCCATAGACAACGTCGGCGCGGTCCTCGAAAGCTTCCGCGAACTTTCGAAAAGCCGCGTCAAACATGCCCCCCATGATGAGACCAAGCGCTTTGCTCTTGAATTCATAGGCAATGCGAAATTCGACGAGACAAGCTTTGCCTTCCTCGCAATCATGAAAGATCCAGTGGTTTTCAAGATGCTTAAAAGGCCCGTCGATATATTCGACCAGAATCTTGTTTTCCGAGCGCTCGCAGGTGACGCGGCTCGTGAAGGTCTCGCGGATGGCCTTATAGCCGATCTCCATATTGGCAATAAGCGTCACGACGCCATCGCTTTCCGTGCGCCGGCGTACTCGCAAAGCGCGGCAAAGCGGCACGAATCGCGGATAGGATTCGACATCAGCCACAAGCTCGAACATATCGGAGGCACTATGCCGGACCCGGTGGGTGGTTTGGAACGAAGGCATGCCCGCTCACAGCATGTGATTAAGAGAAAACTGCGCGCTCCGAGGCGGGCATGTTGCAAATTGCAAAGCCGGGGGTCCGCTTCGCACGGCATGCTCTAGCCGCTCAGCCCTGCCCCCGCAAGACCCATACGCCGGGCTTTGAGTTTGGCGAAATCCTCCCCCGCGTGATGCGAGGATCGCGTTAGGGGCGATGCGGAGACGAGGAGAAACCCCTTGGCAAGCGCGACTTCGGCGTAAGATGAAAATTCGTCCGGCGGCACGAAGCGGGCGACGGCATGATGTTTTCTCGTCGGCTGCAAATATTGGCCAATCGTCAGGAAATCGACATCCGCGCTGCGCAGATCGTCCATCACCTGCAGCACTTCGTGGCGTTCCTCGCCTAGTCCCAGCATTATTCCCGATTTGGTGAAGATTTCGGGATCAAGTTCCTTGACGCGCTGCAATAGCCGGATCGAATGGAAATAACGGGCGCCTGGGCGAACCTCGAGATATTTGGACGGCACTGTCTCTAGATTATGGTTGAAGACATCCGGCTTGGCCGCGACGGCCACCTCAAGCGCTCCTTGTTTGCGCAGAAAGTCGGGGGTCAGAAGTTCTATGGTTGTGCTTGAGCTCGCCGCACGGATGGCCGCGACCACGGATGCGAAATGCCCTGCCCCGCCGTCGTCAAGATCATCGCGATCAACGGAGGTGATCACCGCATGGGCCAGCCCCAGCTTTTGTATCGCCTCGGCGACGCGGGCAGGCTCAAAGGAATCGAGCGCGCGGGGTAAGCCCGTCCTGACATTGCAGAAGGCGCAGGCCCGCGTGCAAATGTCGCCCATGATCATAAAGGTCGCGTGTTTTTTCTCCCAGCACTCGCCAATGTTCGGACAGCCCGCTTCTTCGCAGACCGTCACCAGCCCATGTTCCCTGACGATTTTTTGCGTCGCTGCCCATTGCGCCGAGCCGGGTGCCTTCACCCTGATCCAGGCGGGTTTGCGCGCCACCGGCTGATCCGGCCGATGCGCTTTCTCCGGGTGACGAGGTTGTTTGACCATGACTTGCTCACAGCTGAGCAGATCGGAACCCGATGCCATGCGTTGCTTCTCCAGCCCCTCACACCTGGGCGCGTGATACTCCGTAGACATTACAGCGTTCTCTCGAAGATAGGTAGCGGACGGCCGGATTTCACCCGGATAGCGCCCTTGCGCACTGCTCTGCTTGCATTCATGGAGTGAAAGCGAGGTAAATGAGATTAGAATTTGGACGATCAGCCGAGCCTGAGCATAATGCCTTACGCGAGCAACAAAGATTTGCCGCCTTCCGTGCGCGACCACCTGCCCTCGCATGCGCAGGATATATTCCGGGCGGCGTTTAACAATGCGTATGACGAATATCGCGGCGACCCGCGCCAAGAAGAAATTGCCTTCCGAGTCGCCTGGGCAGCGGTCAAGAAACGCTATCATAAAATTGGCGATCATTGGCTGCCGAGCGCATGACGCGGTTCCCGCCATGCCTTACATATGGATCACCCGTCCGTAGGCATCGAGCACGCTTTCATGCATCGTTTCCGATAAAGTCGGATGCGGGAAAATGGAATTGATCAGCTCCGCCTCGGTCGTCTCGCAATTCATGGCGATGACAAACCCCTGGATCAGCTCGGTGACTTCGGCCCCGACCATATGGGCGCCGAGAAGCTTCCCGGTTTTTGCGTCAAGAATGGTTTTCACGAGCCCGTCCGGTTCGCCAAGCGCGATCGCCTTGCCGTTGCCGATGAAGGGAAAGCGGCCGATTCTGACTTCAAAACCTAGCTCCTTTGCCTTTGCCTCGGTGAGGCCTACGGACGCCACCTGCGGATTGCAATAGGTGCAGCCGGGAATCATCGTCTTGTCCAAGGGATGCGGGGCAAGCCCCTTGATCGCTTCGACGCAGATCACCCCTTCATGCTCGGCCTTATGCGCAAGCATGGGAGGGCCCGCGACATCGCCTATCGCATAGAGCCCGGGGACATTGGTGCGCCCTCTTCCATCCGTGGCAATAATTCCATGTTCGATTTTGAGGCCTAGCGCCTCAAACCCCAGATTTTCGACATTGCCAATGACGCCGACGGCGGAAATCATACGCTCGGCTTCAAGTGACCGCGCAACGCCATTGGCGTCTTCTATGATGGCGGCAACGCTATCCGGCTTCTTCTCGACCTTTGTCACTTTGGTCGAAGTCAAAATTTCGATGCCCTGCTTTTCAAAGCGCTTGCGGGCATGCGCCGCGATCTCCGCATCCTCGACCGGGAGAATCTGCGGCAGTATTTCGACGACGGTCACTTGCGTGCCCATGCTGCGATAGAAGGACGCGAATTCGATCCCGATCGCGCCCGACCCCATGACGATGAGCGATTTGGGAAACTTCTCCGGCACCATGGCCTCGAAATACGTCCAGATGAGTTTTCCATCCGGCTCGATGCCAGGGATGACGCGCGGCCTCGCGCCGGTCGCGACAATGATATTTTTGGCGAAATAAGTGTCCGCGCCCAGAGTACCCTTGGGGACAGGATTTGGCGGCTGCATCACGGGCTTTTTCGATGCGGCGACCAAAACCTCGCCGGGCTTCGTGATCATGGCCTCACCCCAGATCACATCGACCTTATTTTTCTTGAGCAAGAAGCCGACGCCATTGTTCAATTGCGCCGAGACGGCCCTCGATCTTTTTACGACGGCGGCGGGATCGAAACCGATCTTGCCATCGACCGTCAGGCCATAATCCTTGGCATGGTTGAGAGTGTGAAAAATCTCCGCTGACCTCAGCAGGGCCTTAGTTGGAATGCAGCCCCAATTGAGGCAGATGCCGCCGAGATGCTCGCGCTCGACGACGGCCGTCTTGAAGCCAAGCTGCGCCGCGCGGATCGCCGCGACATAGCCACCCGGCCCGCCGCCAATGATGAGAATTTCGTAAGCGTCAGCCATCCGTGCCTCGCCTTTCCCCTCTCCACAAGGGGTGGGGAAAATACCCGCCAGACTCTATCTTCACGCAAGCATCCCCGCCGGTTGTTCGATCAAAGCCTTGAACGCGGCGAGAAGCTCCGCACCCAAAACGCCGTCGACCGCGCGATGATCGCAGGACAGAGTCACGCTCATCACGGTTGCCACAGTGGCCGCGCCATTCTTGACAATAACGCGCGGCTCCGCAGCGCCGACTGCGAGGATCGTTGCTTGTGGCGGATTGATGATGGCGGAAAAGCTCTTGATGCCGAACATGCCGAGGTTGGACACAGCTGCCGAGCCGCCCTGATAGTCCTCCGGGAGCAGCTTGCGGGCACGGGCGCGAGTGGAAAAATCCTTCATCTCGCGCGAAATCACGGAGAGGGTTTTAGTTTCAGCCTCGCGGATGATGGGCGTGATGAGGCCACCAGGGATCGCCACCGCGACGCCGACATCGGCATGTTTGTGTTTCAACATGGCGCTCTCTGTCCATGTCGCATTGGCGTCCGGGACGCGAACCAATGCCAAGGCGAGTGCCTTGATGATGAAATCATTGACTGAGATTTTATAGGCGGGGTTGCCCTCCTTGTCCTTGGGCGCGGCGGCATTGATCGCCTCGCGGAGACCCATGAGAGCATCAAGATTGCAATCCGCCGTCAGATAGAAATGCGGAATGGTCCTGGCAGATTCGACGAGCCTGCGTGCGATGGTTTTGCGCATCAGATCATGCGGCACTTCCTCGAAAGAACCGGCCGCGAAATTTTGTCTGATAAGCTCATCGGAAGGCGCCGGGGCGGGCAATGGCGCGGATGGCGCCTTCATGTCTTGAACGCGTGGCGCGGCCGCAGCGCGAGCGAGCGCAGCCTTTATATCGCGCTCAATAATGCGGCCATGCGGACCCGTGCCCGTGATGGCGGCAAGGGCGAGACCCGCCTCCTTCGCGATCCGGCGTGCAAGCGGCGAGGCGAAGACGCGGGGTCCGCGCTCACCATTGAGAAGTATAGGCGCGGCCGTGACGGTTGTTGGCTCGGCAGGCGCCGTGTCCGGGGTTTTTTCGTTCGCAGGTAGAGGCCCGCTCGCGACAAACTTTGCGTCCTCCCCCTCGCCAGCAATCAAGCCAATGACATTGTTGACCGGCACATCGGCGGTGCCCGCAGGCACGACGATCTTTGCCAGCACGCCTTCATCGATGGCTTCGACCTCCATGGTTGCCTTGTCGGTCTCGATCTCGGCGAGCACATCGCCCGGCTTGATTTTGTCGCCTTCCTTCTTCAGCCAGCGAGATAGATTGCCTTTTTCCATGGTCGGCGAAAGTGCTGGCATGAGAATATCGATCGGCATGGAAAGGCTCACATCCTCTTGCGGTTCAACGATAGAGCACCGCTTTGGCCGCTGCGATAACCTCATCTGCATTCGGCATAGCAAGCTTTTCGAGATTTGCTGCATAAGGCATCGGCACATCCTTGCCGCAAATCCGAACAACCGGCGCGTCGAGATAATCAAAGGCGTCTTCCATGATTTTTGCCATGATCTCGGCGCCGACGCCGCTTTGCGGCCAGCCTTCCTCGACGGTGACACAGCGGCCGGTTTTCTTGACCGATTGGATGATCGTTGCGCTGTCTATCGGGCGGATCGTGCGCAGATCGACGACTTCGGCGTCGATGCCCTCGTGTTCCAGCTCCTCCGCCGCTTTCAAGGAATGAACCATGCCGACGCCGAAGGAAACGATGGTGACATCCTTGCCCGCGCGGGCGATCCGTGCCTTGCCGATGGGGATAAGAAAATCATCAAGCTTGGGCACTTCGAATTTATGCCCATAAAGGATTTCGTTTTCGAGAAAGATGACAGGGTTCGGATCGCGGATAGCGCTCTTCAAAAGCCCCTTCGCATCGGCCGCCGTAAAAGGCATGACGACTTTGAGCCCCGGAATATGCGAATACCACGCGGCATAATCCTGGCTGTGTTGCGCGGCGACCCGTGCCGCCGCGCCATTGGGACCACGAAACACGATCGGACAGCTCATCTGACCGCCGGACATATAGCGCGTCTTGGCGGCGGAATTGATGATCTGATCCATCGCCTGCATCGCGAAATTGAAGGTCATGAATTCGACAATGGGGCGCAGACCCGCAAGCGCCGCACCTATGCCGAGCCCGGCAAAACCATGCTCGGTGATCGGCGTATCCACCACCCTGTGGGGGCCGAATTCCTGCAGCAACCCCTGCGTGACTTTGTAAGCGCCTTCATATTCCGCCACCTCTTCGCCCATGATAAAAACACTGCCGTCGCGGCGCATCTCCTCGGCCATCGCATCGCGCAAAGCCTCGCGCACGCTCTGCGTGACCATTTCTGTGCCCTCGGGAATTTCGGGCCTGGACTCTTTTGCGGGTTCGATCGGCGCGGCGGCGCGCTCGGCGGGCAGAGGAGACGCCGTCACGGTACTCGTCACCGGCTCCTTGCCGCCTGTTGCACCGTCGCGCGCGTCTTCGCCATTGCTCGTGCCTTGTGTTGCGCCTGGCTTCGCGGCGGATGCCGGCGGCGCCGAGACCTGCACCGATCCGGCCTCCTCGCCCTCAGCTGTGATCACCGCAATCGGCGTGTTGACCGCGACATTGTCGGTTCCGCCCGGCACCAGAATCTTGGCAAGCGTGCCGTCATCGATCGCCTCGACCTCCATAGTGGCCTTGTCGGTCTCGATCTCCGCGAGGACATCGCCGGAGCGCACCGCGTCACCTTCCTTTTTCAGCCATTTCGCGAGACGACCCTGTTCCATCGTCGGCGAAAGCGCGGGCATGAGAATATTCGTCGCCATCTCTCGTCCTTGTCTTGCCCGACTCATGATTTCCTGATTATGCCAATTATACTAAGACGTCGGTCCACAATTCGGCCGGATCAGGCTCTGGCTCGTGCGAGGCAAAGTCCGCGGCCTCGGCGACAATCGCGCGGACTTCCGCATCGATCTTCTTGAGATCGTCTTCACTGGCTTGCTTGCTAGCCAAGAGACGCGCGCGAACCTGTTCGATCGGATCATGCTCCTCGCGCATTTTCTGCACCTCATCCTTCGAACGGTATTTCGCCGGGTCAGACATCGAATGGCCGCGATAGCGGTAAGTCTGCATTTCGAGGATGATCGGACCCTTGCCGGCCCGGCACCATTCGGCGGCACGGGCCGAGGCAGATTTCACCGCGCGCACATCCATGCCATCGACCTGCTCGCCCGGAATGTTGAAGGACTGGCCGCGTTTGGAAAAATCGGTTAACGCCGACGACCGGCTAACAGATGTGCCCATCGCGTAGCGGTTGTTTTCGATAATATAGACAACAGGCAGTTTCCAAAGTTCCGCCATGTTGAAACTCTCATAGACTTGGCCCTGATTCGCCGCGCCGTCGCCCAAATAAGTGAAGCAAATTTTGCCATTGCCGCGATAAAGATTAGCAAAAGCGAGCCCGCTGCCGAGCGGCACTTGTGCGCCCACAATGCCATGGCCGCCATAAAAATGTTTTGCCGTCGAAAACATATGCATGGAGCCGCCCTTGCCTTTCGAGGCTCCGCTCCGCCGCCCGGTCAACTCCGCCATGACGGCCTTTGGGTCCATGCCACACGCGAGCATATGGCCATGATCGCGGTAACTTGTAATGGTTTGATCACCTTCCGCCGCTGCCATTTTTACCCCGGTCACGACCGCCTCTTGACCGATGTAAAGATGGCAAAAGCCGCCGATGAGACCCATGCCATACATCTGACCGGCTTTTTCCTCGAAGCGGCGGATGAGCAACATATTGCGATAGGCGGTCAGTTCCTCTTCCTTGCTGAAAGAGGCGCCGTTCGCGGCCGCGTTTGGCGCTTTCCCGGGCACAATTTTGCCGTCGATGGCGGAGGATGCGGCGGCCATGAAAAGCCCTTTTGTCGTGACGGAGGCAACTTGGACCAAAATAGCGCGGCACCGGGAGGAAAGCGAGCCCCTGGTGATGGGTTCAAGCTGTCACTCAACAAAATCATGCACTGAGAACGATCAGCTGCCGTCGGAGCGGGGCAAAGGGCCACCTCGCCGCGATTGCGGTCAGGCGAGCCACCATGTGCCAAAAGCGAGGCTTATCAGTGTCAACGGCAGGCCAATCCGCCAATAGGCGAGAAAAGAGATTGTCACCCCTTCCTTCTTGGCGCGTTCCGCGACAATAAGATTGGCGACGGAGCCGATCAAAGTGACGTTTCCGGCAAAAGTGGAACTCATCGCCACGATTCGCCACGCTTTGCCTGGATCCGGCAAATGCGTGACGAAAGGTTTCAAGATCAAGACCGCCGGCACATTGCTGACGAGGTTTGAGAGAATTGCCGTCACGCCAGATAAAATCCAAGGGTCTTCGAAATGAAACTGCCCGGCAACGGCCTCTATGAGATTGGGTGTCACCAGCACCTTTTCAGCACCCGCCACGACAATGAACAGCCCTGCGAACATCAACAATAGGCCGCCATCTATTCCGGCATAAAGTTTGCGCGGGTTAACCGCGCGCGACATGAGAAGAAGCGAGCCGCCGATGAGCGCCGCTTCGGCGATTGGAAGCCCCATGAAGAAGCTGGCGATCACTCCAAAGGTCACGAGCAGCCCTTTGGTCAGTTGCCTTGGATGGTGGCGCGGGAGCGTTTCCTTCACGCTCATATTGAAAGCAGTTGAGAATTCCTTACGATAAAACAGGATGATCAGCCCCGCCGTCAGCGCGAGGGCAACTGCCGCAGCCGGCGCGAGCTTGCCCGCGAAATCCGTATAAGCAAGATGCGACGAGACGCCGATGATCATGTTTTGTGGATTGCCGGTGAAGGTCGCGGCGCTGCCCGCGTTCGAGGCCATAGCGACCGCAAGGAGATAGGGCACCGGGTTGCGGCGTAATGTGCGGGTGACGTCGATGACGAGAGGCGCCATCACGAGACAAATCGCGTCATTGACCAGAAAGGCGGAGAAAAACCCGGTGACGATCACGGTTGCGGCCAAAAGCACGGGTGCCGAATGAGTACGGCGCAGGGCGAAACGGGTCGCGAGTTCGAAAAAGCCTGAAACGCGCAACTGGCTCACAATGATCATCATGCCGAGCAAAAGCGCGATGGCATCGAGATCGACGGCTTTTAGCGCTTCATCGAGACTCAATGTCCCAAGACCGATCATCAGGCTTGCGCCGACGAGCGCCATGCCGGCGCGATCGATCCGCAATCCAGGCGCGCGGCCGAGAGCTACTCCGGCATAAGTCAAAACGAAGACAACAATTGTAGCGTACATCCCGAGCGAAGCAGAGCTCATGGGGCTATTGCTCATTTCGTGATCGCACTTGGCGCATCCGCGTCGAAGCCTCGTGTTTCCGGCATGCCGAAGAAATACAGCAGAAATCCAGAAGCTGCGATTCCAGCCAAAACGAGAAAGGCGGTGGAGTAGCCTGCATGAACGACGACGAGACCGGCCAAAGACGTGCTAAGCGACGCACCAATACCTTGCGCGGTTATCACGGCGCCTTGGGCCAGATTGAAATGGCCGGTACCGCGAGTCAGATCCGCGACAATAAGCGGAAACAGCGCGCCATAAAGCCCCGCGCCGACTCCATCGAGACTTTGGACCGCGAACAACCAAAAGCGATCATCCGAAAAGGGGTAGAGAAAACCGCGCAGAGACAAAATGGCCAATCCGGCAAGAAAGAGAGGCTTTCGGCCCCAAATATCAGCCTTGTGGCCGACGAGAGCAGCCATCGGCACCATGACGATTTGCGCCGCGACGATACAGCCCGACATGAGAGCCGTCCCCTGATTTTCGTCCTGCAAAGCCAGTTTCTGGCCCACAAGCGGCAGCATTGCAGCATTTGCGAGATGGAAAATCACGCAGCAGAGGCAGAAGATCAAAAGGCCTCGGCTGCTCAAGAGCACGCTCAATCCCGAAGGCTTTTCGTGCGACGTGGATGGCCCGTCTTTAAGACCACGTGCGCGATCGTAGTCTATCGCTTCAGCTCTAATCGTCAGGACGCTCACAATCGATAGCAAAGCCATCGCAGCGATAAGATAGAAGACGACGATCGGCCCGTACTTCCAGGCGCAAACTCCAGCAAGCGCCGCCGCAGCCGCGTTACCAGCATGATTGAAGGACTCGTTGCGGCCGATACGGCGGGTAAACGCCCGCGGCCCCATGAGTCCCAAAGTGATCGCGGCGATCACGGGCCCGAAAAAAGCTGCCGCTGCGTCGGCCGCCGCTTGCGATCCAGCGACAAGGACAAAGGACGACACGAATGGAAGCAGAATCGAGGCGCCGGTCACGACAAGGGATGCGGTGACAATGATCGCTCTTTTGGCGTGGCTCGAATCAGTCAGCGCACCCGCCGGCGTCTGCATTATAAGGCCACAGACGGTGGCAATCGTCATCACGAAGCCGATCTGATCCTGCGCCCAATGCCGCTCCGTCAAAAGATAGATCGCGAGATAAGGCCCGAGCCCCTGGCGAACATCGGCCAAGAAAAAGTTCAACGCATCCAGCGAATGTTCGTACCGCATACATCATTCCGCGAGACCAAAGCGTCGGTGGTTAAAGTCTCGCGATGCAGCAAAAGTTCCGGGGCTAGCAGTAAAACAGAGCTTCAATTATCCGCCACGCTGGCGAGGCGTGAGCCAGGCCCACTCTATCGCGCGGTCTATTTTTGCGTTCTCGGCAAGAAGACGACTAGATCGTTCCGGTTCGCGCGGCCAAGCAGTGTTCGCGCCTCCTCGTCGAGAAGATCGCGATCGATCTCGCGGCCGGATATCAATGCGATCCGGTGATCCCACGAGACATGTTCCAATTTGAGACCGTCCAACTCGCCGCGCAAAGATGCGATCATATGTTCGTATTCATCCTTGGTTTTAAGGCCGCGCTCGCCATTCACGGCATGCCAGACAAAATAGCCGCCGATCGCGCCGGAGACGCAATACAGAGCCAGTGGGTAAAGAATCACGCGCACGCGCCGGTAAATGACCATGCCGCAAGTTTGACCGATCGCGGTAAGCGATTCGTTAATTTGCGCGCGCAGACCTCATTTGCCCAAACGGCCCGGCGGCCGGCCAGCACCCCTAAACGGGAATGCCCTGAGCTTTCGCGAATTTGCGCAATCTATCACGTAGGGATTGTCCGCCCCTCGTCTCTTCCATGAGGGTTGCGACAAATTCTTCCGCCTCAGCAAGATTGGTCGCGAGCACCATGGACTTGACGGGACCGATCGATGTGGCCGACATCGAGAGGCCGCGATAGCCCAAGGCAAGCAAGACCATGGCTTCAAGAGGCTTGCCGCCCATTTCACCGCAAAGGGTCAATGGCGTGGCGGCCGCGCGCGCCGTGTCGGCGATAAGCTTCAAGGCATGCAGAACCGGCACCGATAGGGAATCAAACCGCTCCGCGACCCGCTTATTGTCCCGGTCGGCGGCGTAAAGATATTGGACAAGGTCATTCGAGCCGACCGAAAGAAAATCGACGCGTTTGCAGGCTTCGTCAAGCTGCCAAAGCATGGAAGGCACTTCGACCATGATGCCGAGTTTGAGGCCGGAAGGCGGCGCGCGGCCGTGCCGGCGCAAATGGGCAAGTTCGTTCTCGACAAAGGATTTCGCGGTTTCGAATTCTTCGAGCGTTGCGATCATCGGAAACATGATACGCATTTCGCGCCCCGAGCCGGCTCGCAACAAGGCGCGCAGCTGCGCACGCAAAAGCCCGGGCCTGTCAAGACCGATGCGGATGGCGCGCCACCCAAGTGCCGGATTTTCCTCCTCGACCTTCGCCATGTAAGGCAGGACCTTGTCGGAGCCTATATCGAGGGTGCGGAAGGTGATGGATTTTCCATCAACCGAATCGAGAGCGGTCCGGTAAAGAGCCTCCTGTTCGCTCATCTTTGGCAAACGCGAAGCGAGCATGAATTGGATTTCCGTCCGGAACAGCCCGACCGATACGGCACCTGTCTCCGCGACATGCTGGAGATCGACTACCATGCCGGCGTTCATATGCAGATCGATCGCGACTCCATCTTTGGTGACGGCGGGCACGTCGCGTAATTTGTGATATTGCGCCTGCTTGCGCGCGCGCAACCGCGCCTTTTCGGCATAGGAATGCTCGACATCCGGCGACGGTCGCAGATGAACGTCGCCAGTGAGGCCATCGACGATCAAGGCATCGCCGGGTTCAACCAAATCGACGATATTGGCTACGTCTCCGACGGCCGCGATGCCAAGCGCGCGTGCGACGATCGCGACATGACTCAATGCACCGGATTCCTCGAGAACAAGGCCGCGAATCTTCGCGCGATCATATTCCAGCAGCGCGGCGGGCCCCATAGAGCGTGCGACGATGACCGAATTAGCGGGCAACTCCTCGTGCGTCCCCACGAAACCCTGACCGGTCAGCTGATGCAGCAACCGGTTGGCAAGATCGTCGAGATCATGCAAACGCTCGCGAATATAGGGCTCGGTTTGGCGCTGCAATTTGGCGCGCGTGTCGTTTTGCACGCGTTCGACCGCGGCTTCGGCCGTCAGGCCTGTCGCAACCGCCTCGCGCAGCCGGCGCAGCCAGCCGCGGTCATGCGCGAAGAGCCTGAATGTTTCCAGCACATCGCGATGTTCGCCCGGACCCATGTTGCCGCTTTCGATCAAGAGATCGAGCGAGTGCCGCATTGCGCCAATGGCGGTGTCGAGCCGTGCTATCTCCCCCTTGACGTCTTCGGCGACGAGCTGTTTGACGATAATGCGCGGCTCATGCAGAACAACGTGGCCAAGCCCGACACCGTCGGCGAGCGGGGTTCCCTTCAAGGCGAGCGGCCGGCGCAGCGCAATATCCCTGCCCGGCGGGGCAAGCGATTGCAATTCGCCCGAAGCGATCATTTCGGCGAGCAGCATGGCCGTTGTCTGGAGTGCCTCGATCTCCTCTTCGGGATAGGTGCGGCGCGCCCTGTTTTGGACCACCAGCACGCCAAGCGTGTTGCCGCCGCGCAGGATTGGCACGCCGAGGAAAGAAGAATAGATTTCCTCGCCGGTCTCCGGCCGGTACATAAACGAGGGGTGCAACTGCGCGTCGGCAAGCGCGAGTGGCTCAGCGGTCTCGGCAATCAGGCCGACCAGACCTTCGCCCGTGCGCAGCGTGGTCAGGTGAACCGCTTCGCGGTTCAAACCTTCCGTCGCATAAAGTTCGAGCCGGCCGTCAGCGCGCAGCACATAGACCGAGCAGACTTCCGCGACCATGTTCGCCGCGATATGGACGACGATCTTGTCGAGCCGTGCCTGCGGGCTGACCGGCTCCGCCATGACTTCGCGAAGGCGGCGCAGCAGCAAACGAGGACCGCCGAGCGTGCCAAACATGGACGTTTCCTGTTCAGACCTCAGGTTTCACCAATCCGGCCCGGCGAACCGGATCGGCCAAGGGCCAAGCCAGCCAAATCCGACAACCGCTCCGTCGACTCCATAGTTTCAGCGGCTGCCTCATAAACCCGACCCCTGCTCCAAACTCTCAGCGTTTCACACGATCTTCATCACGAAACCGGATTCCGTTCACCTGGATCACCTCATCGAGCGCTATTTTATGTTTCATCGAAGCATAGAAAAGCTTTAGTCCATAATTGCTTCAAGTTCGATCACTCATGGGCTTTAGCTATTAGGGTTGGCTAGTAGGGTTTTCCCATGATCTTATCCCTAAAGTCTGCAACTTTTTTTAGATCATGCCCCTGTTTATTGACTTAACATATTTATGTGGATGCAGACCTTGATCGCGCCGCACAATAATACGCGCGGGAGACACTCCGGAGACCCGGTTTGTCTTCGGTCCATCTCCCTAGCAAACTCCAGACCACCAAGATAATCGAAATCTTTTGGCGAGAAGGCGGACCGCTTTGGCTCAAGCTTTGTCCAAGCCATAGAGGGTGTGCAATGTTCTGACCGTCAATTCTGTATAAGCGGCTTCGATCAGGACAGAGACTTTAATCTCGGAGGTCGTAATCGCCCTGATGTTGATACCTTTTTCCGCCAAGGCCTTGAATGCCAGCGCGGCGACGCCGGCATGGCTACGCATGCCAACGCCGATCGCTGAAACTTTCACCACATCGCTCGCACCATGCAGACTTGAAAAACCGATTTGCGGCTGCTCCTTGAACAATATTGCTTGTGTCCGCTCGAAATCTGCGGCGGAAACAGTAAAGGTGATATCCGTCACGCCTGTATCCTCGGACGCGACCTGAATAATCATATCCACATTGATATTGGCTTCGGCAAGCGGCATAAAAATGGCGGCGGCGATGCCGGGGCGGTCCGCGACACGGCGCAACGTAATCTGCGCCTCGTCCCGCGAGAAAGCGATACCGGTGACCACTTGGCTCTCCACTATATCCTCCTCGCTACAAATCAAGGTGCCCTGTTTGGATTGGTCCGGATCGTCGAACGATGACCGGACGAATGTCTTGACCTTGTGCGCCATGGCAAGTTCCACCGAGCGCACATGAAGAACCTTGGCCCCGAGTGAGGCCATTTCCAGCATTTCCTCGAAGGCGATGCGATTAAGCCGTTTGGCTTTCGGGACGATCCTGGGATCGGTGGTATAGACTCCATCGACATCGGTATAGATATCGCAGCGGTCTGCTCCGATCGCCGCGGCGACCGCCACCGCACTTGTATCGGACCCACCCCGCCCAAGCGTGACGATGCGGCCACTCTCTTTGTGAAGGCCTTGAAAGCCGGTGATCACCGCCACCTCGCCCCGGGCGGCAAAACCATCGAGGACCACCGTGGCGCCAATCTGTTGAATGCGCCCCGAACCGTGCTCGTTCGAGGTTAATATCGGTATTTGCCAGCCTTGCCAAGAACGCGCCGGGATTCCTTGTGCCTGCAGGACGATCGCGAGGAGACCAGCGGTCACCTGCTCACCCGAGGCGACAACGGCGTCATATTCGCGCCGGTCGCAAAGCTTTGAAGCCTCCTCGCACCAGCCGACCAGCTCATTGGTCTTCCCGGCCATGGCGGAGACCACCACGGCAATGTCATGGCCTGCCTGCCGCTCTCTCGCAATGTGCCTTGCAACACTGCGAATGCGCTCTATGTTTGCGACCGACGTGCCGCCGAATTTCATCACAAGACGGGACATCCGGTCGAAAACGCCTCCCCTCCGGCACAGATTTTCGTTTACGAAGTCAATGGCGCGAACGTGGCGCCGCCGCGCATACATGCAAATGCCAGCACATGAAGTCAATGGGAATTCAGCCATGGTCAACCAGGAAAAGCTTCGCCGCGATACGACGGTCGACCCGGAGGACGTCGCCCGTTTCGACCGTCTCGGCGC
>Ga0187883_10001380_pt1 | contig 14977 bp, 8 predicted proteins | sample June2016WEW_20_1_2_FD_132966 | JGI IMG/M metagenome (GOLD analysis project Ga0187883, IMG submission 132966) | Peatland microbial communities from SPRUCE experiment site at the Marcell Experimental Forest, Minnesota, USA - June2016WEW_20_10 | ecosystem: Environmental > Terrestrial > Soil >...
CGGATCCAGATTGCCCGTGGGCTCGTCGGCGAGCACCAGGCGCGGCCGGTGCACGAGCGCGCGCGCGATCGCGACGCGCTGGATCTCGCCGCCCGAAAGGTCCCGCGCAAGCCGCTGCGCCAAGCCGGCGATGCCGACGGCGCCGAGCATCTCCACGGCGCGATCGCGTCGCTCGGGCGCCGCGATCCCCAATAATTCCAGCGGCAGTGCGACGTTCTGCTCGACGGTCAGATACGGCAAGACGTGGAACGCCTGAAACACGAAACCCACGGCGCGACGCCGCAACAGGGTCGTCGCGTCGTCATCGAGCTCGCTCAAGTCGACGCCCTCGAGCACCACGCGGCCCGAGTCCGGCCTGTCGAGCCCGGCGAGCAAATTGAGCAGCGTGGACTTGCCGACGCCCGACTCGCCCATGATCGCGACGTACTCGCCCGCTCGCAGGTTCAGATCGATGCCCTCGAGGATCGGCGGCCGATCCGCGCGGTAGCGCTTGCTCAAACCCTCGAGGCGCAGGACCTCCGGGCGCGCGATTGCGGGATCCGTCACCGTGGGCTGCGCCGCTTACGCGGCATCGACGCCTATGACGGCCTTGACCTCGAGGAAATCGCGCAAGCCGTGTTCGCCGTATTCGCGCCCGTTGCCGGACATCTTGAAGCCGCCGAACGGCGTTTTCATATCGCCGTAGGCGCCGTTCAACGCGACCTGACCCGCCCGAATCCGGCTGCCGACGCGACGAGCACGGACGTTGTCATTGGACCACACATAGGCCGCGAGACCGTAGGGCGTGTCGTTGGCAATCTGAATCGCTTGCTCTTCGGTCTGATAGGGCAGGATGCAAAGCACTGGTCCGAATATTTCCTCGCGCGCGATCGTCATTTGATTGTTGACGTTGGAGAAGATCGTCGGCTTGACGAAGTAGCCTCGGCCCAAGCCCTCGGGACGGCCGTATCCGCCCGTAATCACGCTCGCGCCTTCCGCGATGCCTTTCTGGATGTAGCCCTCGACGCGTTCGAATTGCAGTTTCGAGACCAGCGGACCGACCGTCGTTTTATCGGACTTGGGATCGCCGACGACCACGCCTTCGGCGACCCGCTTCGCGATGGCTTCGACTTCCTTTAGTTTTGCTGCGGGCACCAACATGCGCGTCGGCGCGTTGCAGGATTGCCCCGAATTCTGGAATACGTGCAACACGCTCTGCTTGACGGCTTTCTCGAAATCCGCATCGTCGAGCAACACGTTCGGCGACTTGCCGCCGAGTTCCTGATGCACGCGCTTGACCGATGCGGCCGCCGCCCTCGCGACCTCGGTGCCCGCGCGCGTCGATCCGGTGAAGGAGACCATGTCGATGTCGGGGTGCGAGGAGAGCGGCGCGCCGACATGAATGCCGTCGCCGTTGACGAGATTGAATACGCCCGCCGGCACTCCGGCCTCGTGCATGACCTTGGCCCAGAGGATCGCGCTGAACGGCGCGTACTCGGAGGGCTTCAGCACCATCGTGCAGCCCGCCGCGAGCGCCGGCACGACCTTGGCGGCCACCTGGTTCATCGGCCAATTCCAGGGCGTGATCAGCGCGCAGACGCCGACCGGTTCCTGGACCAGACGCGTGCTGCCATGCACCTCTTCGAATTTGAAGGTCTTGAGCACGTCGATCATCGCGCTGATGTGACCCACGCCGATGCGCGTCTGCGAGCCCTTCGCGAGCGTAATCGGCGCGCCCATCTCGGTCGAGATCGCCTCCGCAATCTCGTCATAGTGGGCCTTGTAGGCGACCAGGATGCGTTCCATGAGCGCCAGCCGTTCGGCCGGCGTCGTGCGCGAGTAGGCGTCGAACGCGCGGCGCGCCGCCGCGACCGCGAGATCCACGTCTCTGGATCCACCCATCGAGATCACGCCGGCAACGTTCTCGGTCGCCGGATTGATGACTTGAAAAATTTTCGGTTCCGCCGGATCGACCCATTTGCCGTCGATGTAAAACTGCCGATCGTCGTATGTCATCGCAATGCCCCTCGAGAAACTCATGATTATCTTGCGCCTCACATTCTACCCGTTGGAGGGCCAAGGCGCTGCGCCGTACGGCCGACGCGCGGCCACCTCGCGGCGCGGCGCATAAGCGACTTCGCGCGCATCGCTTGAGTCCAAAAAACCCAAGAATTGGTCACAAATTGGCGCAATGCCTGTCGCCGCCCACCGACTGCTCGGCGCACAATGCCGCGTCGCTTATGATTGGCCAGTTTGCCGCTATATAGGCTGTCGCAGCCGTCAATACGCCAGGGCGTTGGAGATTCGAGGAACATGCTGAACATGCGTCGCTACGGCTTGATGGTCTTGTGCTTCGCCACGCTCATTGCCACGGCCGCCGAGTGGAATCCCGTGCGCCGTGAGCCGGTGAGTATCGGGCCTGAAGCGTATCGCTTGATCGTCGGTTTTCGCGCGACGCCGAGCAATCAAGTCGAGCACATCGTCAAGACGCGCCGGCAAACCCTGGGTATCCGCATCGTGCAAGCACAGACGAGCGCGGCCGACGTGGTCGCACTGGCGCAGCGCACCGGGATCGCAATGGCGACCTCGCGCCAGCTCACGCCGAGCATGCACGTGCTGTTCCTGCCGAAGACGCTCTACGGCGCCGATGTCGATGCCGCGCTGTCCCAATTGCGAGCGGATCCGGCCGTTGAATTTGCCGATGTCGATGCGCGCCGGTATGCGCTCGCGGGATCCGGCCCGGATATCCCCAATGACCCGCTGTATCAGCCCACGCCGAATGCAAGCCCGCCGGCGAGCGGCCAGTGGTATCTCAATGCGCCCGGCGGAACGTTCATGTTGGAAGGCAACACGACGCAGGATCTCTCGGCGACCGATGCCGCCGACGCCTGGAACATCACGACCGGCAGCACCGGCATCGTAATCGCCGACGTCGATACGGGCGTGCGCTTCGATCATCCGGACTTGTTGCGCGCCGGTTCGACGGCCGTGGGCTCGGGCTTTGGCGGCCGCTTGCTGCCGGGCTATGATTTCGTCGGCCAGGACTACAACCCGTCGAACGGCGACCCGCTCGGCACGTTCTTGATCGCCAATGACGGCGACGGCTGGGATCCCGACCCGTCGGATCCGGGCGATTGGATCAGCAGTAGCGACCTATCAAATTCGCTGTTTTCCGGCGACACTGCCGCACCGAGTTCCTGGCACGGCACGCGCGTCGTCGGTGTTTACGGCGCTCTGACCAACAATGACCTGGGCGTGGCCGGCATGAGTTGGGGCCCCTGGATTCTGCCGGTGCGCGCGCTCGGCAAGGGCGGCGGCTACGATTCGGACATCATTTCCGGCATCGAGTGGGCGGCCGGCATGCCGGCCACGGACGTGCCCGATAATCCGTATCCCGCCGACATCATCAATCTCAGCATCGGCGGCGCCGAGGATACTTGTCCGAGCGATTATCAAAGTGCACTGTCATCGGTGACACAGTTGGACGTGCTGGTGGTCGTCGCCGCCGGCAACGGGGGAACTCCCGGGCAGGATGCACCGGTCGAGGCGCCCGGCAATTGCGCCACGGTCGTAAGCGGCGTGGTCACGGTCGCGGGCCTGCGCAATGTCGGGACCAAGGTGGGGTACAGCAGTTTTGGTCCGCAAGTCACGATCGGAGCGCCGGCGGGCAACTGTATCCAGACCTCCGGCGATTGCCTGCGCTCGATCGACACGACGACCAATTTGGGCGCGACGACACCCGGCGCCGACAGCTACACGAATGAGGTGAACGAGAATCTCGGCACGAGTTTCGCGACGCCGATCGTCGCGGGGATCGCCGGCCTCATGCGTTCGGTCAACGCGAATCTGACGCCGGCCCAGTTGGCCGCGCGGCTTGCGGCCAGCGCCGCGCCATTTCCGGCCAACACCGGCAACCTGCCGGTCTGTCCCAGCAATGACTCGACCAGCGGCGAGTGTTCCTGCTTGGGATCCGGCCAATGCGGCACCGGCATGGCCAATGCGCTGAGCGCCGTCAAGGCCGCGCAGGCGCCTATCGGTGTCATCGTGATCCCGGCGACAGTCGGCGCCGGCAGTGTCCTGGATGCCAGCGGTAGCTTGCCAGGGTGCAATACGAACGCAGTGCCCGCCGTGCCGCTCAGCATCGCGTCTTACGCGTGGACGACGAATACCGCGGGTCTCATCACGAGCGGCGCGAACACCTCGAAGGTGACCGTCGGCTCGGGCACCGGCACCTTGACGCTGACCATCACCGATTCCAATGCCAACGTCGATACGGAAACCGTGACCTTGTCCAGCGGCTCGGCGACCAGCACGGCTCCCGCGTCGGTGCAGGGCACGGCCGCAACCGCCTGTCCCGCGAGCCTCGCCGTGAATCCCGCCGCGCCGAGCGTCTCGGAGTCGTTCTCGCCGGGCAGCGCCGGGCCTAACGCCTCCTCGACGCTCACGATCACGTTCACGAATACGAATGGCTACGCGCTGACGCAATCGAACTTCAGTTCGACGCTGCCGAATGGTTTGACGATCATGATGCAGGGGGCGAATCCGGAAGTGGCGACGACCTGCACCGGCGCCGCGCTGTCGCTGACCGCCACGACGACAGCCATTTCGATGAGTGAGGCCAACATCCCGGCCGACGGCAGCTGTACGATCACCGCGACCGTGCAAAGCGCGACGGCCGGTGCTTACACGAATTCAATTGCCGCGAACGCACTGATGACGGCGCCTGCGGGCGGGAACACCGCGGCCGCAACCGCGAGCCTGACCGTAACCGCGCCGCCGGGCAAGGGCGGCGGCGGCGCGCTCGGCTGGGCGGATCTATGGGTCGCTGTGGGCCTCGTCGCCGCCTCCCGGCGGCGTTCGTGGCGCCGGCCGCTCACGGGCCGCAGCGACCGCCGCGTTGGATAAGCCGAATAGCGCGGATTTACCGCGAACCGTAGGCACGATCATTGAAGTGCTGCAGACGCATCGTGACTCGCGCGGCAGTCTGTTCGAGCCCTTGAATGATCAAGAACTGGCGCGCCAGAAGAACGTCCATGTCGTTCTGACCGAACCCGGCGGCGTTCGCGGCAATCACTTTCATCGCACTGCGGTCGAAATGACCGCGGTCGTCGGCCCGTGCCAGGTGCGTCTCAAGGAATCGAACCAGATACGCGAGGTCGAAGTCCCGGCGGGGGAAATTTGGCGCTTCACGATTCCGCCCGGCGTAGTGCACGCCTACCGAAACACCGGCGCGAGCCCGATGGTCTTGGTGTCGTTCAACACGAGCCTGCACGACCCGGCGAACCCGGATACGGTGCGCGAGGCGCTGCTCTAGCGATCGTCAATCGCGGTGGCTATTCGTTCGCGATCCGGTGGAGCGCAAGTATGTTCTGATCTTCGTCATCCGCGATCGGCTCTTCATCCGCGGTCTTGGAGCCGAGCAGGTTGAGGCACTCTTCCGCCGGCATCGGCTTCGCGAACAGGAAGCCCTGACCGAGATTGCAACCCAAATTACGTAAAATCTCCGCCTGTTGATAGCCTTCGATACCCTCGGCGATGACCTGAATCTTCAAGTGCCGCGCGATCGCGATGATCGCACTGACGATCGCGAGGTCGCTGGAATCGGTCACGAGATCCCGGACGAAGCTCTTGTCGATTTTGAGCATATCGACGCGCCAGTGCTTGAGATAGCTGAGGCTCGAATAGCCGGTCCCGAAATCGTCGATTGCTATTTTGATGCCGAGGTCTCTGAGTTGCGCGATCGAGTCCTGCCGGCTTTCTCCGGTTTGAGCAAGGCTGGCATCGAACACGGCGCCCTCTGTCATTTCGAGTTGCAGCAGGTCGGGAGTCAGTCCGTAGGTCTTGAGCAAGGTCGAAATCGTGGAACGCAGTTCGCCGCGCTGCAGTTGAGCGGGAGAGACATTCACGGAAACCGGCACGAGCGCAGCGCCGGCGCGGCGCCATGCGGCCATGTTCTGCAGCGTTCGATGCAGCACATAATTGCCGAGCGCGACCACCAGACCGGTCTCTTCGGCAACCGGGATGAAGCGATCCGGCGGGATCATTCCGTCGACGGGATGGCGCCAGCGAATCAGCGCCTCGAGACCCACGATCTTGCGCGAAAGCAGATTGACGAACGGTTGGTAATGGACGTCCAGCTGACGCAGCCGGATTGCATCGCGCAGCGCCGCTTCCATCGCAACCCGATGTTCGAGCTTGCGGTTCATGACGGCACTGAACATTTGCACGTTGTTGCGGCCGCGATCCTTGGCCTGGTACATGGCCGTATCGGAATGCTTCAAGAGATCCATCATGTTGGCGCCGTCCCGCGGAAACAGGCTGACCCCGATGCTGGCGCTCGTCTGCAGCGCATGATTGTCGACGATGATCGGTTCGTTCAGCGTCGCGACGATACGGCTCGCCCCGTGCGCGATCTCCTCGTGAGACTTCACATTGCGCAGCACGATAACGAATTCGTCTCCGCCCATGCGGATGACGACATCGGTATCGCGGACGCAGCTGCGCACTCTGCGTGCCACCTCCTGAAGCAGCTTGTCGCCGGTCTCGTGGCCGCGCGTATCGTTAATGTGCTTGAAGCGGTCGAGATCGAGGAACACGACCCCCAGCATGGTGCCCATCGCGCTTGCGGTCGCGATCGCGTCCGGCAGAAAGGACATCAGATAGTGGCGATTGGGCAGGCCGGTCAGCTGGTCGTGATGCGCCATCCGATCGAGTCGCTGCTGATTATCGATGAGCTGTTGTTCGGCTTTGCGGCGGACCGAGACATCGCGCGTGATATAGGCATGGACGCTGCGCCCGTTCATCTCGAGCAGGTTGCGCCGCACCTCGATGTCCACGAGATTGCCGTTCTTGCAGCATTGCTGCATCGGCAGAATGCGCGCTTCGGCGTCCGCGAGCCGCGCCAGCAGGCTATCGGTCGAAGCGTCGCCGGCGGCGAAGACCTGCGGCAGCTTCAACTGCAGCGCTTCCGCCATCGTGTAGCCGAGGCGCTCGGCGAATGCTCCGTTGCAGTACACGATTTGAAGGTCGATCGCGTCAACGATGAAAATGCCGTCGGTGGCCTCATCGATGATAGCCTTGTAATGAGAGTGTTCGGAAAGCCGCTGCTGGAAGAATCGCTGCACGGCGAGCACGCCGATTGCCAATAACATCGCCGCGACGCCCACGAGGATTTCCGCGGATCCTTTGCTCGAGATGAGCAGTCCGACGACCGCGAGGCAAAGGAGCGAATACGCGGCGCGCGACATGGAATGGCGCGTCAGCAACTGCGCGGCGCGACCGGGTTCTATCATGCAAGCCTCGACCCTTTAGGCGACCTGCGCCTGGTCGCCGGAAGCCGCCTTCGCGAGCGCCGGCAAACTCACCTTGAATCGCGTTTCCCGGCCCGGCTCGCTCGCGAGCGCAACTTTGCCGCCGGCATCGTGCACATAGCGGCGCACGAGCGACAAGCCCGCACCGTGCAGCGGTTGATTCGGCGCTGACGGCAAGCTCGTGAAGCCGTCTTGGAAAATCAGTTTGATTGCCTGGCGGTCGCGTAAGCGCGCAGCCGCGTCGCAGGTGATCAGCCGCTTCTCGACGGCGATTCGACGCGCGGTGTCGGGATCGACGCCGCGGCCGTCGTCTTGAAAGCGCAATTCGAAGGTGCCGTCCGGCAGCGCACCGAATTGCAGCAACAACACGGCAATCGCGGGCTTTCCGGCCTTTTCGCGCTCGTCCGCCGGCTCGATGCCGTGCATGACCGCGTTGCGAACGAATTGAATCGCGACATTCTTGACGGCGGACTGATAGGCGAGCGGCACCTTGTGCAGTCCACGGCATTCGAGAGTCACCGATTTATGGTGCTCGAGCGCGATGTGCTCGGTCAGCGCGGACAAGGTGCTCTCGAGGCTGCCTGCCGGCGCGCTGCTGACCGTGCCGGGCAACGACGCTTCGTGTTCCTCGGGCTGCGAGGCGAATCTAGGAGCAATGATCTCCGTGCCGTTGTCGGTCACGCGTTTCGGCGTCGCGTCGCTCGCATCCCTTTCGGGATTCGATTTGGGCTTGGGCTGCGCCGCAGTGTGCGTCAGCGATCGCAGCAGCGCGAATTGACCGAAGAGCTGGTCCATTTGAATCGCGAGCGGCAGGAAATCATTGCCGCTCAGCGAGCTGCGGTTGCGCAACTCCTGCAGCGATTCCTCGAACTGACGCGCCGCCGTTTCCAAACTGGCGAGTTGCAGCGTCGCCGCTTCGCGGCGAATCTGCGCGGCTTCGGCGGAGATTTCCTCGAGCTTGAGGCGAAATGCGGCTTCATCGCGCGCCGGTTTCTTCAGGATCGCGTTGATCGCCTTCATGGCGGCGCCGCTACGCTGTACCGCGGCGGCGAAACGCATGCGGCCGGTTTGCATGACGCTGCGCAGAATCTCGGTCTGGATTCGCAGTTGGCCGTGCAGTTCGTCGAGTTGCGGGCGCAAATCCTCGACTGCCGCGGTTTGCGCTTTGGCCGGCGTACGATCGGTCACGCAGACCATCCAGGTGTCATATTGGTCCGGTGCGTCGACCTTGAAGAATTCGAACGCATATTGCATGAAGTCGAAGCCGCCGTCCGGCCGCAGCAGCCGCACTTCGACCGATTGGAGCGGCGCAATGATCGACAGCTCGCCGCGCTCGGTCGCGGCGCGCAATTCAGTGAGCTGCGCGCAGGCATCGGTCAAGGCCTGCTCTTCGATGACCGGCCGCAGCAGCTTCTCGAACGTCAGCTGATTGAAATCGCGGCGGCGAAATAAGGTGGATAGCGATTGCGATACCGACGGCAGGAGCCGGTTCTTGACGTCGATAAAAAATATGCCTTGCGACACATGACTTAGAACGGCCTCGGTCCAACGATTGCCCGCACTGAGCGTCGCCTGTATTTCACGCTCATGTCGTTTCGCGGAAATGAACATAAGCCCTAGGGTGCCAAAGCGGCGGCCCCGCCGGGATGATCGAAGTCACACCCCGAGCGCCCGAGCGCTGTGACGCGCGTCACAGCATTCAGGCAACCGTTTCGACCTCCGGCGCCAGGTCCGCGAGCAGCTCATCGGCCGACGTGTAACGCGCATGGGCGTCCTTGGCCATGAGCCGGTCGAGCAGCCCTTGCTGCTGGGCGACATCGGGCGGCAACACCGGGATCGGCGAATTCGTATGTTGTGCCATGATCGCCACGGCGCTGCGGCCTGCATAGGGCTTTTGGCCCGTCAGCATCTCGTAGAAAATGACGCCCAGACTGTACAGGTCGGTGCGCGCATCGACCGGTTGGCCTTGGGCCTGTTCGGGGCTGATGTAATAAGGTGAACCGAGAACCTGGCCTACGCCGGTGACGGCGCTGTCGCCGATCGCGCGTCGCGCCAAACCGAAGTCGATGAGCACGGGCGAGTTGTCGTCGCGTAGCATGACGTTGGCGGGCTTCAAATCGCGATGCAATATCCCGAATACGTGAATGACGCGCAGCGCCTCGGCGATCGTGCGCAGGTAATAGAGGGCCTCTTCGACGCTTACGGGATTGCACAGCCGCTCGCGCAAGTCACCGCAAGGAAAGTATTCCATCGCCAGATACAGATGCTGCGGCAGCGTGCCGAAATCGTAGATTTCCGCAATCGAGCGGTGCGAGACGCTCGAAATGATTTCATATTCACGCTGAAAGCGTTCCGCATCCTCCATTTCGCGCGTGCTGCTGCCGCGCTTCATGATCTTCAACACGATGTTGCGCCGTAGGCGCTCGCTTCTGGCCAGATACACCGACGAAAAATTGCTTGTCGCGATCTCTTTGATGATCGCATAGCCCGGCACCTCGATCGACTCCGACTCCGGGTCGCCGCCCTCGAACGACCTGGCCGCCAGTGCCGCCTCGCGCCGCTTCGCTACGGCGTCGCTGACGGCGGCCAATAGCGATTCGCGCGTGAGGCTCGATATGGGCAGATAGTCGGCGGCGCCGCTCTTGAGCGCCCTGACGGCGGCCAATTCGGTCCCGTGGTCGGCCAACACGATGCAGTAAAGGCCCGGCCGTAGCTTGATGAGGTGCAGCATCTGCGAGATGCCCTGGCTCGCGCTGGCCTCGCCGGCGAAGTCGATCTGTATAATGGCCGCGTCGGGCTCGGTTTCTTGCAGCAGGCGGGCCAGCGAGGCGGTTTGCTTGGCCGGGAATGTCGTTACCCGGGAATTCGGCCAATGGCTGGTGACATGGTGATTGAGCCATTGCAGGCGCTTCAGGTCGTCCCCGACCACCACCAACACCGGTCCGCTCTCGTCAGCCATAGTAGACTCATCGATTTATTGTCTATTACGGTAATTTAAGTCTCGCTGCGCAAAATATATGTGCTTAAGCTCTGGAAAATTGAAACCAACGGCTCTATTTGACGGTCTGTTGGGGAACTTGGGCTTTTACTGAAAAAAAGGTGTCTTACATGGGTAGTATCAGAACTTGGTCACTGGCGGCCGCAGCGGCGGCAGTCCTCGTGGTCGCCGTGGTGCACCAACGCTCGACCGCGCAGGCCGAAGCGGCTCGCGGCGCGGAAATCGGCATGAATGGCGGTAGCGCGGGGACCTCGTCGTCCTCGGCGCCCGGCCCCGCGGCGGCGCCGGTACATGTCACCGGACTGCCGGATTTCTCGGATTTGGTGGCGCAGAACGGTGCATCGGTCGTCAACATCAGTGTCCTGGAGAAGCAAGAAAAGATCGGTGATATGGGCGGCAACGATCCCTTGTCGCAGTTTTTCCATCACCAAATGCCGAATCCGGAGCGCGCGCCTCCGGCACACGGGATCGGCTCTGGATTCATCATTACTTCCGACGGCTACATTCTGACCAATGCCCACGTGGTTGCCGATGCCGCAACGGTCACCGTGAAACTCACCGACCGGCGGGAGTTCACGGCCAAGGTCATCGGTGCCGATAAACGCAGCGATGTCGCCTTGATCAAGATCGCCGCGACGGGCTTGCCGGCGGTTCGTTTTGGCGACGCCGCGCACCTGCGCCCCGGCCAGTGGGTCATCGCGATCGGCTCGCCGTTCGGTTTTGAGAACAGCGTCACGGCCGGTGTCATTAGCGCGACCGCGCGCGCCTTGCCCGATGAAAATTACGTGCCGTTCATTCAGACCGACGCGGCCGTCAATCCGGGTAACTCCGGCGGACCGCTGTTCAACATGGACGGCCAGGTCATCGGCATCAATGCGCAAATTTTCAGCCGTACGGGCGGCTATATGGGCATGTCTTTCGCGATTCCGATCGACTTGGCGCTCAACGTCAAGGACCAACTACTGAAGAACGGCAAGGTCGCCCGCAGCCGCATCGGCGTCGCGGTGCAGGAGGTCAATCAGCAATTGGCTCAGACCTTCGGGCTGGGCGTGCCGCACGGTGCGTTGATCAGCGCCGTCGAGCCGAAAAGCCCCGGCGAGCGCGCAGGGCTCAAGCCCGGCGATGTCATCGTCAGCGTCAACGGCCGTACGATCGATCGCTCCCTGGATCTGCCGGCGGTCATAGCGGCGCTGCCGCCGGGCAGCGCGGCGCATCTCGGCGTTTGGCACGATCGAAAGGAGGTCGATGTCGAGGTGCGTACGGTCCTATTGGAGGACGATCCGGTCGTCGCGGCAAAGAATAATGTCTCGGAGGACGACGGCGGCAGGCTCGGCCTCGCGCTGCGTCCGCTGGACCCGGACGAACAGCGTCAATTGCACACCCGCGGTCGTTTGGTCGTCGAGGACGTGTCGGGTCCCGCGCTGGCCGCCGGCGTGGAGGCCGGCGACGTCGTCCTCGGCGTCAATGGCGCTCCGGTGAATTCGATCGCGGAGCTCAAGCACGAGGTCGCGCGCGCGGGCCACAGCGTGGCCTTGCTGATTCAGCGCGACGATGCTCAGATCTATTTGCCGCTGGACGGCGGATGATCGGCCGGAATTCGTTGTAGAGCCTCGGATAATCCGATTAAATCGCGGCGATGCAAACCGCCTCGCCCTTGTTCTCGACACCGCGACTGAATCGGGCCGGCGCTCGGCCTGCGCCTTTTTTGCCGACGTCCCGTGCCGAAATGGATGTGCTCGGTTGGGATCGCTGCGACGTCATCGTCGTGACCGGGGATGCATACGTCGACCATCCGAGCTTCGGGATGGCCATCATCGGGCGCGTGCTCGAGGCACAAGGCTACCGCGTCGGCATCATCGCCCAGCCGGACTGGCATAGCCGCGCCGATTTTGAAGCCCTCGGCGAGCCGCGTCTGTTCTTTGGCGTGACCGGCGGCAACATGGATTCGATGGTCAATCGCTATACCTCGGATCGGCGGGTCCGCAGCGACGATGCCTATACTCCCGGTGGCCAAGGCGGCCGGCGCCCGGATCGTTGCGTGATCGTCTATTCCCAGCGCGTTCGCGAAGCCTACCGGCACCTGCCCATCGTCATCGGCGGGATCGAAGCGAGTCTGCGGCGCATCGCGCATTTCGATTACTGGTCGGAGCAGGTGCGCCGTTCGGTGCTCGTGGATGCCAAAGCCGACTTGCTCGTGTTCGGCAATGCCGAGCGGCAAATCGTCGAGATCGCGCGGCGTCTCGATGCCGGCACTCCGATCGCCGCGATCACCGATCTTCGCGGTACGGCGTTCGTGCGCCGCGAGGTTCCGGCGGACTGGATCGAAATCGACTCGACCGAACTCGATGCACCGGGTGCTTTGAATCCGCCGATCGATCCCTACGCGAGCGAGGCGGAGCGCAGGCAGAACTCGGGTGCGCCGGCGCCGAGCGCGCCGCAGCCAGACGGCAAGGCTGTCCGCGAAAATGTCGTCAAGTTTTTCCGCAAAGTCCCGAACGCGCAGCGGCAAACGAGCGTGATTCGTCTGCCCGCATTCGACAGCGTCAACCAAGACGCCGTGCTGTACGCGCATGCCTCCCGGATCCTGCACCTCGAATCGAATCCTGGAAATGCGCGCGCCTTGGTGCAGCGGCACGGCTCGGTCGACGTCTGGCTGAATCCGCCGCCGATACCGTTATCGACGGCGGATATGGACGCGGTCTACGAGTTGCCGTACGCGCGCCGTCCGCATCCCGCCTATGGCAATGCGAAAATTCCCGCCTACCAAATGATCCGATTCTCGGTCGCGATTCAACGCGGGTGCTTCGGCGGCTGCACGTTCTGTTCGATTACCGAGCACGAGGGCCGCATCATACAGAGCCGCTCGGAGGACTCCGTGATACGCGAAATCGAAACGATCCGGGATCAAGTGCCGGGCTTCACCGGCGTGATATCGGATCTCGGCGGACCCACGGCCAATATGTACCGGCTACATTGCAAGAGCACGGCGATCGAGTCCGCATGCCGCCGTCCGTCCTGCGTATTTCCCGGCATCTGCCCGAATCTCAATACCGATCACGCGCCGCTGATCCAGCTGTATCGGCGTGCGCGCAGCTTGAAGGGCGTCAAGAGAGTATTGATCGCCTCCGGCGTACGCTACGACCTCGCGATCGAATCGCCCGAGTACGTCAAGGAACTCGCGACCCATCACACCGGCGGGTATCTCAAGATCGCGCCCGAGGCGATCGGCGAAGGCCCGCTGTCGAAGATGATGAAGCCGGGAGTCGGGACCTATTACAAATTCAAGGAGCTGTTCGACAAATATTCGCGCGAAGCCGGCAAGGAACAGTACCTTGTCCCGTACTTCATCGCGGCGCATCCCGGCACCCGCGATCAGGACATGCTCGAGTTGGCGGTGTGGTTGAAGAAGAACGGATTTCGCGCCGATCAAGTGCAGGCGTTTTTGCCGTCGCCGATGGCCACCGCGACCGCGATGTATCACTCGGGTAAGAATCCGTTGAGGCGCATTACGCGTGCGAGCGAAGAGGTCGTGATTCCGAAGGGCATCAAGGTGCGGCGTCTGCACAAGGCGTTTCTGCGCTATCACGACCCCGAGAATTGGCCGATCCTGCGCGATGCGTTGAAGCGCATGGGGCGCGCCGATCTCATCGGTAACGGCAAACATCACTTGATTCCCGCCTATCAGCCGATCGGCGCGAGCCGCGCGTTGGCCCGCAACACTGGCGGGCGGGCGGGTGCAGCGAAGCGCAGCGCCGGCGGCTTGCGGTTTCGAACGCAACATACGGGCTTGCCTAAATCGGGCAGCGGCGCGGGCGCGGGCGCGGCCGCCGGCAAGCGCCCCGGCGCCGGAAACGGCGCAAGCGCCGGCAAGCGCCCCGGCGCCGGCAAGGGCGCGGCCGCGCGCAGCCGCTAGTGCGGTTGCGGCGCGGGTACCCCCGGTTCGAAGGGACCGCCCGATTTTCCCGCCAGCACGGCATGAATCTGCGCGACGATGGCCATCGCGATCGATTCGGGCGTGCCGGCGCCGATGTCGAGACCGGCAGGGCCGTGGATCCGGGCGGCGATGCGTAGTGCAGGCTCGCCCACCTCGCCCAATAGGCGCTGGCGGCGATTGGCAGGACCCAATAAGCCGATGTACTGCGGCGGATTGGCGGCCAGCAATTTCAAGTAGGCGATGTCCGCCGGCAGATAATGGCTCATGACGATCGCCGCACTGAACTGCGCCGAGTCGAGATGCCGCGGCAATTCCTCGGGTCGCGCGCAGATCACGCGCGCGGCCAGCGGGAAATGCGCGGCGGTCGCATACGCGGGTCGGTGATCGAACACCGTGACTCGCCAGCCCAAACTCGCCGCGAGGTTCTGAACGGGAATCGCATCGGCGCCGCCGCCGCACACCAGCAGGCTCGGCGGCAACTCGACCGGGGCGACGAACACCTCGAGCTCGCGATCGTCGATCCGCAGCGACTGAAGCGAGGCACGCGCCGCTGGGTTCGCCTCGAGCAGCGCCTCGAGGCGCTGCTCGAGCGGAGTCTGGCCGGCCATACCGCGAAACCCATGGGCGCCGAGTTCCGTAGGCGCCGCTTGGCCGCCGACCACGGTGGCGATCATCGCGTTCTGCTCGTTCGCAAGACAGCGCTGCAAATAGCGCATCAGCGGATATCGTACCTCCGGCAATTCGGGCTGCAGCCAG
>Ga0187883_10001386_pt1 | contig 14952 bp, 12 predicted proteins | sample June2016WEW_20_1_2_FD_132966 | JGI IMG/M metagenome (GOLD analysis project Ga0187883, IMG submission 132966) | Peatland microbial communities from SPRUCE experiment site at the Marcell Experimental Forest, Minnesota, USA - June2016WEW_20_10 | ecosystem: Environmental > Terrestrial > Soil >...
GGTGCCGCGCCGCGTAGTAGAAGGGGATGTCGAGGGTGGGGTTGTAGTAGGTCTGCAGCTGAGCCGGCATGATGTCGCGCTGGTGGTCGACCAGGACCCAGAATGGGTCGAAGAAGTGATAGTTCAGCAGGTCGAAGTCCGCCTCCTCGCCGCGGTGAAGCGCCACGAGGCCGTACACAAAAGGAAAGAGGACCAGTGCGGCAAGCGTCAGCGCCAGGGGCCACCGGCTCGTGGCCAGCTGCCACCTCGGCCGATCTGGATCGAGCACATCGTGTCGGCGCCAAGTCCGCCTAGGCCCGGTTGTGTCGGTCGCGACATCGTCTGAGGGCACCCGGGCCTGGTCGACGGTGTCGGGACCGGTGTCCATAAGCAGTGGCTAGCTTGGCACAGCGTCAGATCGGCCAGGCGGTGGACTCATCTGGCCGAGGGCCTGTGGCCATGGAGGGCGGATGCTTCAGCGCGGGTGGATAGGGCCCTCGCCGCGACGGAGGGAGGGGACCGTGATGCCGGTGCGCGAGGCGATGATCTCGGCGCAGATGGCGATGGCGGTCTCTTCGGGCGTCCTCGCACCGATGTCGAGCCCGATCGGGCTCATGAGACGAGCCGCCAGCTCGGCCGGGTCGGCACCGGCGTCCACGAGACGCTTCCATCGCGCGATGTGGGTGCGGCGTGACCCCATCGCCCCGAGGTAGCCGACATCGGTTCGCAAGGCCGCCAGGACGGCGGGCACATCGAACTTCGTGTCGTGCGTGAGCACGCAGACGGCATCGCGAGGCCCCAGATCCGACCCGACGCGCTCTAGGTAGCGGTCAGGCCACTCCACCACGACTTCGTCGGCCATGGGAAAACGCTCCGGCGTGGCGAAGACGGCGCGAGCGTCACAGACGACGACGTGGTAGCCGAGGAGCCGTCCGGCCGTAGCGAGTGCAGCCGTGAAGTCAACGGCTCCGAAGATGATCATGCGAGGCGGTGGAGCGAACACCTCGATGAAGACCTCCACCTCCATCTGCCGAGCCTCGCCATGGGGGCCGTAGTGCCGGGTGACGGTGAGCCCGCCGGCGATCGCCGCCAGCACGTCGCGGGTCACCACTCGGTTGAGGTCCGGGTCGCCCAGGCTCCCGATCACGGTCTCAGAGCCGGCACCGCCGCCCGCGAGGGTTCCGCCGGACGCTTCCTCCTCGCTCCCAGCCGAGCTGGCCGGGAGCACGAGCACTTTGGTGCCGACGGCGGTGGCGAGCACGCCCTCGTCGACAGAGGTCACCGTCGCCAAGGCGACAGGGCGGGACTCGCGAAGGGCCGTGCGGAGCGCTTCGAATATCCCGGCAGGATCCGGAGCCTCTGGGCTCACCAGTCGAGCGGCTCCACGAGCACGCGGACCGTCCCCCCACAGGTGAGACCGACGGCGAAGGCCTCGTCGTCGGAGTAGCCGAACGTGCACACGCGGGCGGTGCCGGACTCGAGCACCGAGAGCGCCTCCGTCACGACGGCCCCCTCGACGCAGCCGCCGGAGACCGAACCGGCCACCTCGCCGGCGTCACTGACGACCATCGTCGCCCCTGGGTCGCGAGGGCTCGATCCGTCGACGCCGACGACGCGGGCGATGGCCACGCGCTTGCCCTCCGCCATCCACTTGTCGATCTGCGGCAGCAGTTCCTTCATTGACGTTCCCTCATTTACAGCTCCTTCACGCCAGCGCCTTCGCCAGCGCCCTTTCCACGAGCACGCGGGTCAGGTGACGCCGGAACGCCGCGGAGGCGTTCAGGTCTCCGGTCACCTCAATGCCCGTGTCGGCCTGAGCGGCCGCTTCGGCCGCACCCGCGCCGGATGCGACCGCCGCCTCCACCGACAAGGCTCTCGCCGGCACCGAGCCCACATTGATCAACCCCACCCCGACGGAGCCATTCCCGTCGAGGCGAACGGCGACGGCTCCGACGATCGCCCAGTCCTGCGCGCGCTTGGTGAGCTTCTCGAAGCCCCAGCCGCCACCGGCCATCTTCGGAAGCCGTATCTCGGTCAGGATCTCGTCCGGAGCAACGGCGGTCTCGAGGAAACCGAGGTGGAAAGCCGCCGCCCGCACCTCGCGAGTCTCCGAAGGGCCGGTCAGCACGTACGTCCCCCCGAGCGCCAGCGCCACAGCCGGCAGGTCGGAGGCGGGATCGCCGTGGGCGATAGAGCCCCCGATCGTGCCGCGGTGACGCACCTGCGGGTCGCCGATCTGCCCGGCGACGTGGGCGAGCACCGGAAGCTCGGCCGCGATGAGAGGCGAGCGGGAGACTTCGTCATGTGTCGTGAGCGCCCCGATGGCGACATAGTCGCCGCCGTCGCCCACGTAGGCGAGCTCGGCGAGGCGACCGATGTCGACGAGCACCTCGGGGGAGGCGAGCCGCAGCTTCATCAACGGCAGGAGCGAGTGCCCGCCCGCCAACAGCTTGGCGGCATCGCCGTGTTCGTTCAGCAGGTCGAGAGTCTGCTCGATGGAGCCGGCACGGACGTACTCGAACGAGGACGGGATCACGACCGCAGCTCCGGCGCACGGGCGGCCGCCATGGCCGCCTCCACGATGTTGTGATAGCCGGTGCACCGGCAGAGGTTGCCCTCGAGCCCCTGGCGGATGTCGGTCTCGGTGAGCTCGTGGTCGCCCCGCTCGGCGATGAGCGAAACGATCGCCATCACCATGCCGGGAGTGCAGTAACCGCACTGCAGTCCGTGGTGCTCGTGGAAGGCCTTCTGCACGGGGTGCATCGTGCCGTCGGCTTCGGCCAGCCCCTCGATCGTCGTCACGCTCGAGCTGTCCGCCTGGGCGGCGAGAACCGTGCACGACTTCACGGAGCGGCCGTCGAGCAGCACGGTGCAGGCTCCGCACGAGGTCGTGTCACAGCCGACGTTCGTCCCCTTCAGGCCGGCGGCATCGCGGATGTAGTGCACGAGGAGCGTACGAGGCTCGACGTCGTAGGTGACGTCGGCGCCGTTCAGCGTGACCGTGACGTGCATGCTCAGGCTGCTCCTTCTGTCGAGGTGGCACTCCCGCCCTCGGAGGCGGAGCGGGCTGCTTGGATCGCTTGCCAGACGCGCTCGGGCGTGGTCGCCATGTCGATGTGGCGCACGCCGAGGTGGGCGACGGCATCGACGACGGCGTTGTGCACCGCCGGCGTGGATCCGATGGTGCCGGATTCGCCGATGCCTTTGGCGCCGAGGGGGTTCCTCGGTGTCGGGGTCTCGGTGAACGCTGTCTCGAAGCTCGGCAGCTCAGCCGCTGAGATGATCGAGTAGTCGGCGAAATTGGCCGTCAGCGGGTTGCCGGCGGCGTCGTAGCTGAACTCCTCCAGCATCGCCTGCGCCGCCCCCTGGGCGATGCCCCCGTGTACCTGACCTTCGGCCAGCAGGGGGTTGAGGATTCGCCCGGCGTCGTCGACGGCGACATGGCGCACGAGCTCGACGTTTCCCGTCTCGGTGTCCACCTCGACAACGGCCACGTGCGTCCCGAAGGGAAACGACGCTCCCGGCGAGCTCAGATCCACCTCCGCCATGAGGGGTGCGCCGCCTTGATCGAGCGAGGCCTGCGCCAGCTCGCCCCAGCCGCGCGAGATGGCGGGCGTGCCGGCGACGTGGAAGGCGGCAGCGGGCTTGTCGAGCACGATGTCGGCCACGTCCGCCTCGAGCAGGTCAGCCGCCAGCGTCCTGGCCTTGTCGATGACCTCGATCGCCGCCTGGTTGACGGCGGCCCCGCCCACCTGGAGAGAGCGGGAGCCGAAGGTCCCGACACCGCGGGGAACGAGGTCGGTGTCGCCGTGGATCACCTCGATGTCGTCGATGGCGATGCCGAGCTGGTCGGACACGAGCATCGACCAGGCGGTGTGGTGCCCCTGGCCGTGGGGAGACGTCCCGGTTCGCACGATGGCCTTGCCGTTGGGCCGGATCTCGACGGCGCCGTACTCGCCCTCCGGGATTCCGTTCGTGATCTCGACGTAGGAGGAGAGCCCGATGCCGAGCTGGCGGCTGCCGCCGGCGGCGCGCCGGGCCTGCTGCTCCGAGCGCAGCTGCTCGTAGCCCGCCATCTCGAGGGCGAGATCGAAGGCACCCACGTAGTTGCCGGAGTCGTAGTCGGTGCCTGTCGGCGTCGTGTAGGGAAAGGCGTCGGCGGCGATGAGGTTCTTGCGGCGCAGCTCGGCCGGATCCATGCCGATCTCGGATGCGTAGCAGTCCATCGCCCGCTCGAGGGCCGAGGTCGCCTCCGGCCGGCCAGCGCCGCGGTAGGCCACCGTCGGGACGGTGTTCGTCACGACGGAGTTGCTGTTGCACTCGGCGCGGGCGATGTCGTAGACGCCCGTCGCCATCGTCCGCGTCATGAAGGGCAGGACGGCGCCGATGGCCGGGTAGGCGCCGGAGTCCTGCAGGACATCGATCCGATAGGCGAGGATGCGCCCGTCACGTAGGCCGCCGATCTCGACGTCCTGCACCTGCCCGCGGCCGTGGCCGAGCCCGAGCATGGACTCCGAGCGGGTCTCGCTCCAGCGAACCGGTTGGCCGACCTTGCGGGCGCACCAGGCGGTGACGATGTCCTCGGCATACACGCTCGCCTTGGCGCCGAAGCCGCCGCCGACGTCGGGCGTGATGACGTGGATCAGCGCCGGCTCGAGCCCGAGCGAGGTCGCCAGGGTGTCCCGCACGCCGTGGGCCGTCTGGGTGGAGGAGTAGAACATGAGCCGCCCGTCCGGCTCCACGAGGGCGGCGGCCGCCCGCGTCTCGAGCGGGCAGGGGGCGACCCGCTGGTTGAGGATCCGTTGCCGCACGACGACCTCGCAGCCCTCGAAAAGGGTGTCGTCGTGCCCGAATTGGAGAGCGAAGCAGTTGTTCGTGCCCACCTGCGGGTAGAGGAGGACCTCGTCCTTGAGGGCATCCAGCGGATCGACGACGACAGGCAGCGGGTCGTAGTCGATCACGACCAGCTCGGCCGCATCGGCCCCGGCGCCAGGCGTCTCCGCCACGATCGCCACGATCGCCTCGCCCACGTAGCGGACGACGCCGTCGGCGAGCAGCGGCCGCGTCATCTCCTGGTTGAGGAACGGCATGCCCGGCGGCATGGGCGCGAGGCCGAGATCGTCATGCGAGAAGACGCCGACGACTCCCGGCGCTGCCTTTGCCTCCTCGAGATCGATCCGCTCGATCCGCCCGTGCGCGATGGTGGCGCGCACGAAGGTCAACGACAAGACGCCGGGAAGGTCGAGGTCGCCCACATAGGTGCCGCCCGAGGTGAGGAGCTTCGGATCCTCCCGCCGCAGCACTCTGTTGCCCAGGATGCTCATAGAGGGCGACCCTACCCGCCGTGACCCGCCCCCCGCCGTCTCGACCGGCGGGGGGCGACGTCAGGGAACGGCTTTCCAGAACTCCAGTCGCTGCAGCAACCTCGCCCAGTAACCCGCCTGCTTCACCGGCTTGCTGCCTCCGGCCCCTGTCGGGCTGACGATGGCATCGGTCGGGACGAGATCGGATCTCGGGACGGTCGTGGAGTTGAGGGGGCCTGTGCCCGTGCCCGCTCTCCTGCTCGGCGCCGGCAGCACGACGATGGAACGCTCGCCCTTGGAGATGAGCCCGTACTCCTCATGGGCGATGCGGGCGATGGTGGCGTCCTCGTGCAGCGAGGCCACCTGGGCGGCGAGCGCCCGGTTCTGCGCCTGCAGGCGCGTCAGCTGCGCGCTCGCCTGCGCCATGGCGGCACGGCCGCGTATCAGTTGCCCAAGGGGGAATTCGGTGGCGACGATGACGATGCCGGCGACGAACGCCACGACCAGCAGGAGGCGAGCGCGGGCGATCACGGCGACGCTTCCTCCGGTGGCTGCCGGCTGGCCGCGAAGGCGGACAGGCCCGGGTACGAGGCCGACGAGCCGAGGCTCTCCTCGATGCGCAGCAGCTGGTTGTACTTGGCGACGCGGTCGGATCGAGCGGGTGCGCCCGTTTTGATCTGCCCGCAGCCGGTGGCGACGACGAGGTCGGCGATGGTCGTGTCCTCCGTCTCGCCAGAGCGGTGCGAGATGACCGAGGCGTAGCCGGCGCGCGATGCCGTGTCGAGGGCGAGGAGGGTTTCGGTGAGGGTGCCGATCTGGTTGACCTTCACGAGGAGGGCGTTCGCCACGCCGGCGGCGATCCCCCGCTCGAACCGGTCGACGTTGGTGACGAAGATGTCGTCGCCGACGATCTGGGTCTTTCCGCCGAGGGCCTTCGTGATCGAAGCCCAGCCCTCCCAGTCCTCCTCCGCCATGGGGTCCTCGAGGGAGACGACGGGATACCGGTCGACGATGTCGATCCAGTAGGCGACGAGCTCGTCGGCCGAGAGCGTGCGGCCCTCGCCGGCCAGCACGTAGCTGCCGTCCCGCCAGAGCTCGGTCGTGGCCGGGTCGATGGCGATGGCGATCTCGTCCCCCGGCGACCGGCCGGCGCGCTCGATCGCCTCGAGGAGCATGCGCAGGGCGTCCTCGTTGTGGGCGAGATCCGGGGCGAAGCCGCCCTCGTCGCCGACGGCCGTGGCGAGCCCGCGCTCGTGCAGGACCTTCTTCAGGGCGTGGTAGGTCTCCGCCCCCCAGCGGAGAGCCTCCGAGAAGGAGGCGGCCCCGACCGGGGCGATCATGAACTCCTGGAAGTCGACGTTGTTGTCCGCGTGGACGCCGCCGTTGAGGACGTTCATCTGCGGCACGGGCAGGACGTGGGCGTCGACACCGCCGATGTAGCGGAAGAGGGGAAGGCCGTAGTCGGCCGCCGCCGCCTTGGCCGTTGCGAGCGAAACGGCAAGGATGGCGTTGGCGCCGAGGCGAGCCTTGTCGGGTGTGCCGTCGAGGTCGACGAGTCGGTAGTCGAGGGCGCGCTGATCGGAAGCGTCCGTCCCGACGACGGCGGCGGCGATCTCCCCGCGGACGTTGGCGACGGCGTTGAGCACGCCTTTTCCGCCGTAGCGCTCGCCCCCGTCTCGGAGCTCCTTGGCCTCGAAGGTTCCCGTGGAGGCGCCCGAGGGCACCATGGCGCTGCCGCGGGCCCCCGACTCGAGGACGCAGGCGACCTCGATGGTGGGGTTGCCCCGCGAGTCGAGGACTTCCCGTGCGATGAGCGCGCTGATGGAGGTCACGCCTAAGTCACTCCTGTTGAAAGTGTGAATGAAGTTATCAAAGTGAACGATGTGATACGTGACAGCAGCGGTTTTCGGGGCCGGCCGGTCGAGGGCGCAGCCGCCCGCAGCTGCTGGTTAGGGTGCCGGCGGCGGGACCGCCGGAGGCTGCGGGCGATCGCCCAACCACCCCGGCAGCCCGGCTGCCGGTAGCTCGCTCACTTCGACTCCCCGCTCGGCCGCGGAGGCCTCGAGGGCGACCACGGCTGCGACGAGGCGATCAAGGGCGCGACGGACGGCGCCTTCGGGGTCGTGACCACTGGCGGCGATCGCAAGGGCGAGGGCGAGGATGAGGTCCGCCGGGTCGGGGTCGGCTCCGTCGGCGGAGTCGGCCGCCGCCCTGGGCGGCGCCGCAGGGTCGCCCGCATTCTGGTAGTCGGTTTCTGACACATATGACCGAAACCCACTACCAAGTTGCGAAACGGCCTCGCCCACACCTCGAGCCGGCGCCCAACCGAGACCGACGCTCGCCAGCTTGCGCTCGATGGCGGCGGCGCGGGCGAGCGACGGCAGCGAGGCCGGGATGCCGTCGAGGAGGCCGCGGCGGCCCTTCTCGTCGCGCTTGATGCGCTCCCAGTTGGTGACGACGTCCGCGGCGGTGGCCGCCACGACGTCCCCGAAGACGTGCGGATGCCGCCGTACCAGCTTCTCCGAGATCGTCCGGGCGACGTCGGCGAGCTCGAAGAGGCCCTCCTCGCGGGCGAGCGTGGCGTGGAAGACAACCTGGCAGAGGACGTCCCCGAGCTCCTCTTCGGCGTGGGCGACACGCTCCGGGGGCGCCTGCGACGGTTCGCTGCCGAGCCCTTCGAGAGCTTCGATCGCCTCGTAGGTCTCCTCGAGGAGGTGGCGCACGAGCGACTCGTGGGTCTGCTCGCGGTCCCAGGGGCACTGCAGGCGCAACGTGGCAACCGTCTCGACGAGGCGGAGGAGCTCGGCGCCGACCGGTGCCGCCAGGTGCTCGACGAAGACGCTCGTGAGATGATCCGCCTCGACGACGCGGTCGAGGTCCTCCCAGGCGACGTCGACGATCTGCTCGTCGCTGAGGCCGAGGTGGTGCAGGACGACCGCCCGCTGCTCGGGCGGCGGCTCCTCGAGGGCGAGCTTGACGTCGGAGAGGACAGCGTTCGACCAGCACTGGGCGACGAGAAGCGGGCCGTGGTCAAAGGCGGCGGAGCGGCCAAAGGTCGTGCCGTCGACGAGGCGGACGCCGGCGGAGAGGGGGTCGACGCCCAGCCGTGCCCAGGCCAGGTCACAGAAGGACAACCCCGGCACGAGCTCGAGCACCACCCCGGCAGCCTCGCTCCTGACCCGCAGCAGCTCGACGGTCCGCTCGGCCACGAGGGGGGAGCCGGGCACGGCGTACACGAGGCGGGGCTCGCTGGCGGCGGCCGCCAAGAGCGAGGAGGCGATGGAGTCGTAGACCGCCTCGAAGGTCGTTTCGCTGCTGTAGCGGTCATCGAAGGTCTGCGGCGGCGGCGCCCCGGTGGCAGCGGCCAGCAGCTGGGCAGCGCTCGGGTGCCGGCCCGTGCGGAAGAACACCGGCACCCCCGAAGACGACGCCTCCGCCACGACCTCGAGGGCGCCCGCCGTCATCATGTCGGTGCCGGCCGGACCGAGGCCCACGACGACGATGACGGGAGGCGCGCTCGCCTGCGAGCGTGCCATCACCGCCTCGCAGCCCTCGGCGCTAACCGGAGGAGCCGGCGGCGGCCGTCGTCGTCGTCGGACAGCCGGCCGCCCCCGCCGAAAGGGCGTAGGCGCACGCCTTCGTCGACGGCGGCACGACCGCCAGCGAGTAGCCACCCGACACGGCCTTGCGCTGCACGGAGCCGTAGACGGGCGACACGGTGACGTGGGCGGCGACGAGCGCCTTCGAGTACTGGGCGTCGAAGGCGGACAGCTCCAGCTGGTCGATCTCGGGAACGATGTCCCCCGTCGGCTCGAGCTGACGCTTGGTCACCTCGAAGAGCAGCCAACCGCTCTGGTACTTCACCGGGTGGCTCACGACGCCGACCTTGAGGGCGGCCACCACCGGGCCGAGGTTGGCTGTCCACTGGCTCTCGAGCACGCAGCCGACGGCACCGCCCTTGCCGGCGCCGGTGTTCTGCGAGTAGCGGTTGGCCTCGCTGGCAAAGCTCGAGCCGCTCAACACGGCCTTTTGGATCTGGCGGGCGAGCTTCTCGGTCGCCACGCCGATGACAGAGGTGCACGACTGCGTCGTCACCGCCGGGTGGGAGTGCTCCCAGCTCGCCAGGGCGGCCGGCTGCAAGGAGGTGCCGGCGAGGTAGGCGGAGTAGACGTCTACGTTCACCTGGTTGCCGATGAGGGCGGTGCTGAGCGGCGTCGCCAGCCCTTCGATGATGGACGTGGGTGTCCCCGGGCAGGTGACCGACTCCTGCTCGAGGAGAGAGAGGTTCTCGGCGATGGCGTCCTCGGCCTCGCTCGTCGCCAGGCCGAGCTCGGCGGCGCGGTCGGCCGGCGGGACGGCGAGATGGCGGGCGGCGACCATCTCGTCGAGGATGCGGAACTTGATCAGCTGGGTGAGGACGAAATCGGCGAACGTGGCGTTCCAGGTGTCGCTGCCCACGCCCGCCGTGACCGTCTTCGTCCCGCCACCCCCCTGGCAGAGGTAACCGCTGTCGCCCTGCAGGTCCTTCATGGAGGCATCCAGCAGCGTGGTCGGGATGCTGGCGTTGCCGACGTGGGCGGCGCTCGGTGGGATGGAAGAGGCGTTGCAGCCCGCCGAGGCGAGCGCCACGAGGCCGAGTGCGCAGAAGGCTGCAAGGAACCGCTTCACGATCGGCAGATCGTAGGGGCCTCCCCGGGCCGCCGGCCAGTCACCACCCTCACGGCGATGCGCCCCGATCGGGCTCCTGCGGCGCCCCCACCGCAGGGGCGGGCGGCGCCACGGCGGCAGGTAAGAGGTCGCCCAGCAGGGCGACGATCCGGTCGGCGAGATCCTCACCGCTTGCGAGCGGCACGATCAGCTGAGCCGCCTCTTCCTTCAGGATCGCCCGCGGGTGCAGCCGCCGCAGGCGCACCTGGGAGGACACCGCCAGCTTGACGGGCGCCATCCGCACGACGACCTCGCCTGGGCGTCCCGGTCCGGCCCCACCCGGCTTGGTGGCCGCCGCCGTGACTTCGCTGACGCCGGTGCGGGCGCATTCGGCCCGCAGACGGCCGACGGCGAGGAGCGCCTGTGCTTGCAGGGGCGGTGGCCCGTAGCGGTCGGCCCACTCGGCGGCGATGTCCTTGACGGCGGCCGGGTCGAGCACGTCGACGAGGCGCCGGTAGGCCTCGAGGCGAAGATCCTCCCGCCCGATGTAGGACTCGGGGATGGACGCCTTCACGGGCAGGTCGACCGTGATCTCGACGGGTAGCCGGATCGGCTCGCCCTTCAGCTCGGCGACGGCCTCCGAGACCATGCGAACGTAGAGGTCGTAGCCGACGGCGCTGATGTGGCCGGACTGGTCGCGCCCGAGCAGGTTGCCGGCTCCTCGGATCTCGAGGTCTCGCATGGCGATCTTGAAACCGGATCCGAGCTCGGTGTGCTCGCCGATCGTGCGCAGGCGCTCGTAGGCCTGCTCGCTCAGGACCCGGTCGGGAGGGAAGAGCAGGTAGGCGTAGGCGCGGCGGCCGCTGCGGCCGACGCGGCCGCGCAGCTGGTGGAGCTGGCCGAGGCCGAGCATGTCCGAGCGGTCGACGACGAGGGTGTTGACGGTCGGCATGTCGATGCCGGACTCGATGATGGTCGTGCAGACCAGGACGTCGCTGCGACCCTCGGAGAAGTCGAGCACGACCTGTTCGAGGCTGCCCTCGTCCATCTGGCCGTGGGCGACGGCCACGCGCGCATCGGGCACGAGGTTGCCCACGTCGCGGGCGATCTTTTCGATGTCCTGCACGCGGTTGTGGACGTAGAAGACCTGCCCGTCCCGCAACAGCTCGCGCCGGATCGCCTCGGCGACGGCCCTGTCGTCGTGCTCGCCCACGTAGGTGAGGATCGGCTGGCGCTCGACCGGGGGCGTGTTGATGAGGGAGAGATCCCGGATGCCCGTGAGGCTCAGTTCGAGCGTGCGCGGGATGGGGCTGGCCGTCAGCGTGAGGACGTCGACGCCGGCGGTGATCTGTTTGATCGCCTCCTTGTGGCTGACGCCGAAACGCTGCTCCTCGTCGATGACGAGCAACCCCAGCTTCTTGAACGAGACGTCGGCGGCGAGCACGCGGTGCGTCCCGATCACGAGATCCACGGAACCGTCCGCCAGGCCGTCTACGACCGTGCGAGCTTCCGCCGCTGTGAGGAAGCGCGAGAGCATCTCGACGCGCACCGGGTAGGGGGCGTACCGCTCGGCGAAGGTCTGGAAGTGCTGCTGGGCGAGCAGCGTCGTCGGCACGATCACCGCCGCCTGGTAGCCGTCCTGGATCGCCTTGAAGGCCGCCCGCACAGCCACCTCCGTCTTGCCGAAGCCCACGTCCCCGCACACCAACCGGTCCATCGGAACGGGCCGCTCCATGTCGAGCTTCACGTCGGCGATGGCGGTCAGCTGGTCCGGCGTCTCCGGGTAGGGAAACGCCTGCTCGAGCTCCGCCTGCCAGGGCGTGTCGGGGGCGAAGGCATGCCCGGGCTCGGTCGCCCGCCGGCGGTAGAGGAGCACGAGCTCTTTCGCCACCTCCCGCACGGCGGCACGCACGCGGGCTTTCTGCTTCTGCCACTCGTTGCCGCCGAGGCGGTTGAGGCTCGGGTGGTCGCCGCCGGCATACGGCGTGATCGTGTCGATCTGGTCGGAGGGGACATAGAGCTTGTCGCCGCCGCGGTATTCCAGCAGGAGATAGTCGCGCTCGGAGCCGCCGATGGCGCGGCGTACGAGGCCGCCGTAGCGGGCGACCCCGTGCACGTGGTGGACGACGTAGGCCCCCGGAGCGAGATCGTCGAAGAAACCCTCCACCGGCCGCGCCCTCGGCCTTGCGACCCTGTGCGGGCGGCGCCGCCCCGTGATGTCGGGCTCCGAGACGATGGCGAGCTTCGAGTCCGGCAGGAGGGCGCCTCGGTCGAGCGAGACGACGACGATGTTGACGCCGGGGCGCCGGAGTATCTCGTCGGCCGACTCGGGCGGCTCGTCGAGGAGGAGGCGGGTGTCGAGGCCCTGGGTGGCGAGCACCGTGGCCATGCGATCGGCGCTGCCGCGGCCGTCGGCACAGATGACGACACGGTGGCCGGAGCGGGCGAGCTCGCCGAGGCGGCGGGCGAGGCCGGCGTCGTCGCCGAGCACGGGCGGCCACCCTCTGGCCACGAGGGCCGTCGTCTCGGCGCGGTCAGCCGTCGGCAGCAGGGTGGCGAGGCGGGCGCTCGTGCGGGCGAGCAGCCGGTCAAAGGGGAGGTGGAGGCGGGCGACGGTCTCCGGCGCGACCGGCCCGGCTGCAGCCTTCGTCCCTTGACCGGGCGTCACCCAGGTGGAGGCGAGCGATTCCGTCAGCGCCGTCTCCTCCTCGATCAGCTCGGTCGCCCGGTCGCGCATCCGGCGGGGCTCGATGAGCACGACGCGGGCGTCCGGGTGGAGGAGGTCGGTGAAGAGGCGCTCTTCGTCGGTGAGCCACGGGAGCCAGGACTCCATGCCGTCGAAGAGGGCGCCTTCGGCGATCCGCTCGAAGACGTCACGGGCGACTGGTGCATCCTTGGCGAGTCGGGCGGCGCGCTCGCGGACTTCGGCGCTGAGCACGAGCTCACGGCAGCCGAAGATCTCGGCGCTCTCGATGTCGGCCACGGAGCGCTGGTCGCCGACGTCGAAGATGCTGAGGCGCTCGACCTCGTCGCCCCAGAGGTCGATCCGTACGCCGTAGTCGTCGGTGGAGGGGAAGACGTCGATGATGCCGCCTCGCACCGCCAGCTCGCCCCGGTGCTCCACTTGGTACTCGCGGCGGTAGCCGGCGTGCACGAGGCGGGCGACGAGCTGCTCCGGGTCGATCTCCTGGCGGCGGTGCACGACGACCGGCTCGGCATCTTCCACCTTCGGCCCGAGCTGCTGCAGCAGGGCGCGGATCGGAGCCACGACCAATCGGGGGCCGGTCGGCGCCGCCCGGCCGGTGGCGGGGAGGGCGGCGTCTGACGGTGTGACGGCATGGCGCAGCCGCCACATCGCCCGCAGGCGGCGCCCCATCGTCTCGGAGGCGGGCGACACGCGCTCGTAGGGCAGGGTCTCCCAGGCTGGCAGGACGTCCACCCGCTCGCGGCCGACGAAGGCGACGAGGTCGTGCTCGAGCTGTTCCGCCTCCCGCAGCGTCGGCGTCGCCACGAGGATGACTGGAGCGCTGCTGAGCTCTGCGAGGGAGGCGAGCGCGAGGGCGCGCGCCCCCTCCGGGACCACGACGGAGGCGTCGGCGGCGGAGAGCAGCTCGGCGATGGCCGCCTCGCCTGCGAGCAGGCGGGGGAGACCGGAGAGCACCGGGGGCGTCATGACTTGGTGTTGAACCGGTTCATGGCAACCGCCACACCCTCGATGCAGATGGCCTCGACGGCGTCCGCCGCCACCTCGACGGAGACGGCGAGCAGATCCTTCTCCGCCTTCGAGGGGCGCTTGAGCACGTGGTCGACTCCGCGAGCACGCGAGGGCGGCTTGCCGATGCCGATGCGCACGCGCACGAAGTCGCGCCGGTGGAGGTGCGCCTCGATCGAGCGCAGGCCGTTGTGCCCGGCCGTGCCCCCGCCGGCCTTGACGCGCACCGTCCCGGGCGGGAGGTCCAGCTCGTCGTGGACGATCACGAGGCCCTCGCCGGGCTCAGGCCCGAGGTAGCGCTTCACGAGCGGGCGCACGGCCATGCCGGAGTCGTTCATGTAGGTCTGCGGGATCGCCAGGATCATGAGCTTGCCGCCCGTACGGACCGATGCGGTCGTGCACGAGGTGCCCCGTTCCGCCCGCAACCGCGCCCCGTGGCGAGCCGCCAGGCAGGTGATGGCGAGAGCGCCGAGATTGTGGCGCGAGCCGTCGTAGTCGGGCCCTGGATTGCCGAGGCCGACGGCGACGAGGTCCGCCGTCGCCACGGTTCGGCCCGCGCCGAGCGTCCTTGGGAGCTTCAGCTCGCGTCCGACGGCTCGGCGTCGGGAGCAGGCGCCTCGGTGATCTCCTCTTCGACCGCAGGAGGCGCTTCCTCGATGACGGCGCGGGGAGCGTGTGCCACGACGACGGGGCTGTCCCCGTCCTCGTCCAGCTCGACGCCGTCAGGCAGGATGATGTCGGAGATGCGGATGGAATCCCCGATCTCGAGGCCGGAGACGTCCACCTCGAGGTTGGGCGGGAGGTCGGCTGGCTTGGCCTTGACGGCCACGACGGTGCGCTCCTGGTCGACGGTGCCGTCCTCCCGGTGGACGGCGACGGCGTCGCCCACGAGGACGATCGGGACCTCGGCGCTGATGACCTCGTCGCGGCCGACGACCTGGAAGTCGACATGGATGACGGTGTGGCGCACGGGATGGCGCTGCAGCTGGCGGGCCATGGCAAGGTGCTCGCCGTCGCCGATCACGAGGCGGAGCAGCGCACGCGAGCCCGCTTCCCCCCCGAGGGCCTGACGGAGGTCCCTGGCGTCGACCGATACCGGGATGGGCTCGATGCCGTGGCCGTAGACGACGGCCGGGATACGCCCGGCGGCGCGCAAGCGTCCGCTCGGCCGGCTGCCGCTCTCGCGAGCGGGATCGACGACGAGTGTGATGTCAGCCATCAGCGGAAGCTCCTACGAGAGAGACGTGCGATCGATCGATCGACTTGACCTGCGGCCCAGCAGTTTACGGGATCCTCGCGAGCCGGCGGTCA
>Ga0187883_10001392_pt1 | contig 14936 bp, 16 predicted proteins | sample June2016WEW_20_1_2_FD_132966 | JGI IMG/M metagenome (GOLD analysis project Ga0187883, IMG submission 132966) | Peatland microbial communities from SPRUCE experiment site at the Marcell Experimental Forest, Minnesota, USA - June2016WEW_20_10 | ecosystem: Environmental > Terrestrial > Soil >...
ACCCCGTAACGGCGCAGGCTTTCTATCTTGTGCGGATTGTTGGTCAGCAACTGCACCTCGCCGACGCCGAGATCGCGCAGAATTTGCGCGCCGATTCCATAATCGCGCAAGTCCTCGTCGAAGCCGAGATGCAAGTTCGCTTCGACGGTGTCCATCCCCTTGTCTTGCAGCGCGTAGGCGCGAATCTTGTTCCCGAGCCCGATTCCGCGGCCCTCCTGGTGGAGATAAATCACCACGCCGCGGTCCGCCGCCATGATTCGCCCGAGCGCCTCCTGCAGTTGCTCACCGCAGTCGCATCGCGCCGACGCAAACACGTCGCCCGTGAGACACTCTGAATGGAGCCGCACCAGCGCGGGGCGTCCGCCGCCGACGTGGCCCTTGATCAGCGCCAGATGCTCGCGGCCATCGACGATGTTGCGGAAGATGACGGCCTGCAGCACGCCGCCGTCGACGGGAAACGGCTGCTCGGAAACGCGCCGGACCAGAACTTCATTCGTCAGGCGATACGAAACGAGTTCCTTGACGTAGCAGATCGGTATAGAGTGCCGCGCCGCGAACTCGCGCAGTTCCTTGAGCCGCGCGGCCTCGCCGTCCTCGCGCAGTATCGTGCATAGCGCCGCGACCGGACTTGCGCCGCCCGCCGATCGCATCAGATCCACCGCGCCTTCGGCGCGCCCGATCCGCACCATCACGCCCCCGCTCAGCGCCATCAGCGGTAAAATGTGGCCGGGCATGACTATATCGCCATGGCGGGATTCGTCGAACGCGACTACCGAAATCACACGCGCGCGGTCGCTCGCCGAAATGCCGGTCGTGGCGCCTTCCCGCGCGTCGATCAGCACGCCAGCCTGCTCGTTCGAATCGCCGTTGTCGGTCGAAGGTTGGAGCGGAATTCCAAGCTCGCGGAAGCGTTTGTCGGGAATCGCGACGGAGATCACGCCGCGGGCCTCGCGCGCCATGAAATTGATGTCGTCGGGCGTGATTTTCTCAGCCGCCATCACGAGGTCGCCTTCCACGTCCTCGCGCTCCTCCGCAATCATCACGACCATCTTTCCGTCGCGCAACGCGGAGAAAATTTCTTCTAAAGGAGCCGATGCCATCTGGTTCAACTCAACGGTGGCGATATTATCACCGGCTTGACGGCCTAACCAGTGCGCCCAGCCGGGGCAACGCGACCGCGCCCATTTCCCGCGCTGACGCGGCCCTCCAGCAACCAGTCGTCGCCGACCGGGCGCGCCGCGAGATCGGCAAGCTGGAGCGCGTCGCGCACGCGGCGCGACTTCATCCCGTGAATCGCGGGAAGACCCTCCCCCAAGATTTTCGGCGCGACGAAGAATGCCACGCGGTCCACGATGCCCGCGCTTAAGGCCGAGCCGGCCAGATTTGCGCCCCCTTCAATCAACACGCGGCACCATCCGCGCCGCCCAAACTCGCGCATCAACCGACCCAGATCGATCCTGCCGTCGCGCGCCGTGGCGGCGATTACCTCGACCCCGGGTCGCTCATATCTTTGGCGGGCGCGGGCGAGATTCCTGGGCGTGGTGACCAGGATGGCGGATGCGCTCGATCGCTCCCGATATACCCGCGCCGTCGGCGCCGTGCGAAGGCGCGCATCGATCACGACGCGAACCGGATCGCGACCACCGGCGATTCTGCATGTCAGGCGCGGATTGTCTGCTATCACGGTTCCCGCGCCTACGATCACGGCGTCGCATTCGCGGCGCCATCGATGCACCATTTCGCGTGACGCCGGCGAGCTGATCCATCGCGAATCGCCGCTCGCAGCCGCAATCCGGCCGTCCATCGACATCGCGAGCTTGAGTATTCCCATCGGCCGCCCGAGGGTTAGCCGCGTGATGAACCCTTCGTTCAAACCTTGTGCTTCGTCTTCGAGCACTCCGGCCGCGACGGCGATCTTCGCGCGCTTGAGGATTGCGATTCCGCGCCCTCTGACGCGCGGATCGGGATCCACGCATCCGATCACGACGCGCTTGACGCCCGCCGCCGCCAGCGCGTTGGCGCATGGCGGCGTCTTTCCGAAATGCGCGCACGGCTCGAACGATACGTATGCAGTCGCGCCGCGAGCGAGCGCGCCCGCATCCGCAATCGCCTGCGTTTCGCCGTGAGGACGCCCTCCCCGGCCCGTGACGCCGCGGCCGACGACTTTCTCGCCGCGCACGATTACGCATCCTACCGTCGGATTTGGAGTGGTCAGCCCAAGGCGATCCCGCGCCAGCGCGAGCGCCTGGCGCATGAAGCGTTGATCCCGAATTGCGGCCTTGTCCAGAACCGGCCGCCCGACAGATGCCCGCATGCGCGAATCAGGAGGCAGCGCCGCCCTTCTTGTCAGCGGCGGCGCGCGGTGCGGACGCTTGCTTGCGTTGATCGATCAGGTCTTCGAGCTCATGCATGAACTCGTCGATATCTTTGAACGATCGATATACCGACGCGAAGCGGACGTACGCGACCTGGTCGATCTTGTGCAGCTCGTTCATCACCGCCGATCCGATCGCTTTGCTTGCGACCTCGCGGTCGCCCTGCTCGGCCATCGTCGTCTCGATGCTGCTGGCGATCTGCTCGATCGTTTCCATCGAGACCGGCCGCTTTTCGCAGGCGCGTTTGAGGCCTGCGATTATCTTGGCGCGGTCGAATGGCTCGCGGCGGCCGTCCTTTTTCACGACCATCGGGGCCGCTTCTTCGACCCGCTCGTAGGTGGTAAAACGCCGCTTGCATGCCGAGCACATGCGGCGTCGCCGAATCATCAGGCCGTCGCTCGAGAGCCTCGAATCGACGACGCGGTTTCCACGATTGCGGCAGAATGGGCACCGCATGGTCTAGCTCCGGGTCCGGCCGGCGAGGCGCCGCGGACCTGGCGATTTATCACGAGCGAGTTTTGCGTCGCGCGGCTTCAGCTCTTGTGAGCCTCGATATAGGTGACGACGTCCTTGACAGTGCGGATCTTCTCGGCGTCCTCGTCGGAGATTTCGATGTTAAACTCCTCTTCCAGCGCCATTACCAGCTCGACGATATCGAGCGAATCCGCGCCGAGATCCTCTATGAACGAGGCCTCCGGAGTTACTTCGTCGGCGGCCACACCCAGTTGCTCGCTTATCTTCTCGCGAACCTTGGTTTCGATGTCTTGAGCCATCGTGCTCTCGTTCCTCCTGGCAGCGAGCCGTGCTTGGGCCGCCAATCAATATTCCAACATTGTCCCCGTGCCGCGAAGACCAGAGGTAACGGCGACGGGCTCGCGATTAAATTATCAGGGCAGCATAAGAACTAAAAGCAGCGGACGCAAGGCGGCGCTCAGGCCTTGGCGGCAGTACCCGGCTGCGAGACCGCCTTCAACGATGCGAGATCCTCGAGCGGACGCACGCGAATCGTCCGATACATCCGGCGCATCATGCCCATCAGCACGCGGCCGCAGCCGAATTCGATCGCCTCGGTGACGCCGCTGCGGGCGACGACGCCCATCGATTCTTCCCATCTTACCGGCGCGGTTATCTGTTCGAGCAGCAGCGGCACGACGCGGGCGGGGTCGCAGTTCACTTCAGCGGTGACATTCGCGATCACGCCAAACTTGAACTCCCCCACCCGGATTGCGCGCAGCACCGGCTCCATCCCGTCACGCGCCGGTTGCATCAGCGGACAATGAAAGGGCGCGCTGACCTTCAATTCCACCGACATCGAGGCGCCCCGCTCCTTGGCAATTTCCCGCGCCCGGCGGACCGGCGCCGCATGTCCGGCGATAACCACCTGGCCGGGCGCGTTGAGGTTCGCGGGCACGGCGAACTTGCCGTCGCCGGTGACTTCCGCGCAGATTTCCCGCACCTGTTGCAGCTCGAGGCCTATGAGCGCTGCCATCGCGCCCTGTCCCGGCGGCACCGCTTCCTGCATCAAGCGGCCACGCTCGCGCACTGCGCGGATCGCATCGGTAAACCCGATCGCTCCGGCCGCGACCAGCGCGCTGTATTCGCCAAGACTGTGGCCCGCCGCGATTTCCGGCTCGGCGCCGATTTCATTGCGATAGACGCGCAGCGCCGCGATCGACGCCGCCACGATGGCGGGTTGAGTGTTGGCGGTCAGCCGCAGCTCATCCTCCGGGCCTTCGAAGCAGAGCTTGGAAAGCGGAAACCCAAGCGCGTCGTCGGCTTCCTTGAACGTCTCGCGCGCGACCGGGAAGTTATCCGCGAGTTCCTTGCCCATCCCGACCCGCTGCGATCCCTGCCCCGGAAAAAGAAACGCCAACTTCATCTAATCCCGGCGCCTCACGAATCGCTCTTCGGACGATCCGCTGAATGCGCGCCCGCGTCCGATTTGTCCTGGCTGTGCAACTCGCCTGACTTGTGCGTCTTGTCGGCGCCGGGCGCGGTGCCGTTCCACGGCGTTGATGGTGCGCCACCGTCGGCTGATTGGACCCGCGCTTCATTCTTAGGGGAGTCGCGGTCGCGCGATCGGGAGTGCGTAGATTCATAGTCGGCGCGTTCAATTTTGGCGGCGTCGGCTTGATGGTCCGCGCCGTGCTCCGAGGACGTCTCGTGCACCGCGCCCGTATCGCGATCCGGCGTGGGGTGCGAGTCGTCGCGCTTGAGCGTCTCGGCTTCCTTGTCGCGGCGATGCAATCGCTCGCGCACTTTGCCGAGCAACGCCCTGAATCCCTTGCCGGCGGCCGGCTTGACCGGCCCAACGGGTTGAATCTTGGCAAGAATTTCCAGAATTTCAGCGTTCACACGATGCACCAGCGGCTCGTTCGCCGCCGCTCGAATCGCATTGCGAATTGCCCTGGGGTTCGACGATCCGTGCGCGATGATCGACACGCCGTTGACGCCCAGCAGCGGTGCGCCGCCGTATTCCGACGGATCGACCCGCTCGCGCATCGCGGTGAGATTCTTCCTCACCATCAGATACGCCAGCCGCGCGCGCCAGCTTCCACCGAACACCCCGCGCAGACTGCCGAGCAGGAACGACGAGAATCCCTCCATCGTCTTGAGCGCGACGTTGCCCGTGAATCCGTCGGTGACGACGATGTCGACTTTCGCCCGGTTGATGTCGCGCCCCTCGACGTACCCGATGTAGTGCACGTAGGTCGGCATCTGTGCGAGCATCGCGGCCGCCGCGCGCGTGATGTCGGTACCCTTCGAACTCTCCTCGCCGTTGGAGAGAATCCCGACGCGTGGACGCGAGACGTTGCGCACGTACCGCCAGTACACGCTTCCCATCACGGCGAATTGAACAAGGTTTATCGGCTTCACGTCGGTATTTGCGCCCGCGTCGATCAGCAAGCCGAATCCTTCGCTGGTCGGGACGAGCGCCGCGATCGCGGGCCGATCGACGTAGGTGAGATTGCCCAGGATCATCATCGACGCCGTCATCACGGCGCCGGAATTCCCGGCGCTGACAAACGCGCTGGCGTCGCCGCGCTTGACCAGGTCGAGTCCGACGTGAATCGACGACCGCGGTTTGGACAGCACCGATTCCAGCGGCGAGTCGTCCATCAGGACGACTTCGGGCGCGTGTTCGATTCGGATTGGCAGGTTGGCGGCTTCGTGGTCGGCCAGCTCGCGGGCAAGAATCTCGCCGTCGCCCACCATCACGACCTCGATGCCGAAGTCGCGAGCTGCCAGGACGGCGCCCTCAACGGTCGCCTTGGGCGCCAGGTCGCCGCCCATCGCGTCGAGCGCGATTTTCACGGCCGTGCTCCGCCGCGCCTATTCCTTTATCTCGGCGAGCTGGCGGCCGCGGTAGGAGCCGCAATGGCGGCAGATGCGATGCGGCATGACGGGCTCGCCGCACGACGCGCAGGTGCCGGGGTTGACGGCCCGCAGCGCATCATGGGCGCGGCGCATGTTCTTCTTCGAGTGCGAAGTACGGCGTTTGGGTGCTTGCATGGCGATTTACTTCCTAAATGTTGAGGTTGAGCTTATCAGGTGCGCGGCAGTTTAAGCGACCTTAGGGCGTCCAGGCGCGGATCGGGGATTTCCACGCGGCATTCGCAGGTGGTGCGATTCAGATTCGCGCCGCAATGCGGACACAGGCCGCGGCAGTCCTCCTGGCAAAGCGGACGCGTCGGCAACGCGAGCAGGACTTGCTCGCGAATCAGCGGGCTTAGGTCCACTTCGTCGCCCTCATAGAGCGAGAATTCCAGATCCTCCGCACGAAGATTGTCGTCGTCGTATCCGATCGACTTGGGTGACAGCACAAAGCGAAACGGGCGATCGCCGGCCGCGTCGAAATCCTCGACGCATCGCGCGCACACGGCCCCGGTCCGGGTCTTCAGGATGCCCGCGAAGAACAGTTCGGTCCCCGCGCGATAGAACGACACCGACACTTCGACCGGTCCTTCCAGTTGATATTCGCGGATCGGTCCGTTGCCCAGGATACGGTTGATTTCCTGCTCCGGCTCGGCAAAGGCCATCTCTTTGGCATCCGCCGTTATGTCCTCGATTCGGATTTTCACCGCTCACGTGACGCCTTGGACGGGGTAGTGGAAAGGGAATTATTGCATTTCGAGCGCGATGTTCAAATACGCGGGTTGGCGCAATCGCGGCTTTCGCTGTAGGGTCGGAAATAATTTCATCCTGAAAGGTAGATTAGCGATGGCAACCGAGCGCTTCACTTTTCCCGCCAATTTCCTCTGGGGAACGGCCACTGCCGCCCATCAGGTCGAGGGCGGCAACGTCAACTGCGATTTCTGGCTGCTCGAACATGTCCCCGGCTCTCCCTTCGTCGAACCCTCCGGCGACGCTTGCGACCAGTACCATCGCTACGCCGACGACATTGCGATGCTGGCGGGGCTTGGCTTCAACGCCTACCGCTTTTCGATTGAATGGGCCCGCATCGAGCCCGAGCCGGGCGAGTTCTCGCGCGCCGCGCTCGACCATTACCGCCGCGTGCTCGCCTGCTGCCACGAGCACAAGGTCACGCCGGTCGTGACCTTTCATCATTTCACCTCGCCGCGATGGGTCGCCGGCGACGGCGGATGGGAAGAGAAAAAAACCGCCGAGCGATTCGCCCGATATTGCGAGCGCGCCGCTGCGCATCTTGGCGACCTGATTGGCGTTGCGTGCACCATCAACGAGGCCAACCTCGGCGCTTACCAGTATCTGCTCGGCGCGCTGCCGCTGAAACTCGACCCGATGCGGCTGAAATGGTTTGCGGAGGCGGCGCGGCGCATCGGCGCCGATCCGAATCGCTTCGCGCCGTACTTGATGTGCGATCAGATGAAGGCGCGCGACACGATGCTCGAGGCGCATCGGCTGGCCGCCGCCGCGCTCAAATCGTCGCGCGGCAAATTTCCGGTGGGAATTTGCCTCGCGCTTGGCGACCTCCAGGCCGTGCCCGGCGGCGAACAGCGGCGCGATCATATCAAGGCCGAATGCCAGGACATTTTCTTCGAGGCGGCGCGCGGTGACGATTTCATCGGCGTGCAGACCTACACTCGCAATCGCATCGGCGCCGACGGCGTCCTGCGCCCGGAGGCCGGCGTCGAGACGACCATGATGGACTACGAGTTCTGGCCCGAGGCGCTCGAAGCCACCATCCGCCAGGCGAGCGCAGTCGCCAAAGTTCCGGTGATCGTCACCGAGAATGGCATCGGCACCGACAAGGACGATCGCCGCATCGAGTATGTGCGGCGCGCACTGAACGGTGTGGCGCGATGCGTCCGCGACGGGATCGACGTTCGCGGCTACTGCTACTGGTCACTGCTCGACAATTTCGAGTGGAACTCCGGTTATCGGCCGACCTTCGGACTTGTCGCCGTCGATCGAGAGAACCAGGTGCGCTCGATCAAGCCGAGTGCGCAATGGCTCGGCGACATCGCCCGCGCCGGCGCGATCGACGCGGAAATGGACTAGCCGCGCGGCGCAGTCCGCACTCCGATCTTCGGGCAATCCCTGGCCACTGCGCACCGCTCGCAATCCGGCTTGCGCGCGATACATACCTGGCGCCCGTGCAGAATCAGCCGCATCGAAAACGGCGTCCAATCGCGGGCCGGCAGGATCTTCTGCATGTCGATTTCAATCTTTGCGGGATCCGTCCGCTTGGTGAATCCCAGCCGATACGTCAGCCGCCGCACGTGCGTATCCACGACGAAACCCGGCTTGCCGTAGATATGCCCGAGAATCACGTTCGCGGTCTTGCGCCCGACTCCCGGGATTTTCACGAGCGCTTCCATCTCGGACGGAACCTCGCCGCCGTAGTCCTCGACGATTTTCCGCGCGGCTCCGATCAGCGATCTAGTTTTCTGGCGGAAGAATCCCGTCTTGACGATTAACTCTTCGACATGCCGGCGGTCCGCCGCCGCCATCGCGCGCGCGTCGGGATACTCGCGGAAAAGTCCGGGCGTTACCCGATTGACGCCCACGTCCGTGGATTGCGCCGAAAGGATCGTCGCCGCCAGGCATTGCCAGGGCGTTTCGAAGTCGAGGGTGATACGCGCCTCGGGATACAGTTTCGCAAGCGCGCGCGAGACTTTCCCCGCGCGTTTCTTCAAATCTGCGATTGATTCGCGCGCCGCCACGATTGCTCACGCGATGGTGCGCTGGCTCTGCTGTTCATGCGTGAAGCTGGCGACTTCGGCGTCCTCGCGCGCGCGATCCCATCCGAGCTCAGCCGCCATGAGTCGCGCGACCGCCGGCGCCGCCGCTTCCGCCTCGACCGGAGAACGCCACGACAACGACGTGCGCCGAATCAAAAAGTCGCCGACCGAATGCGCCATCTCGCTGCCAACCGCGTGGACCACCTCCGCGGCTATCGCGGGACAGCCGCGCGACAGCGGCTCGGCCAGTTCGGGCCGCCCGACTGCTATTCGCGCGACAATCGGCGCGCGCGTTCCGTAACGCGCTTTGAGAATTTCAGCCGCCGCGGCCGGGATGCTTCGCATCGACGCGCCGCCGCCCGGCTCGTCGTCCGCGCCCAGCGGCCGCGCGCCGGGAAACGGCGTCGCGAGCGTTGGGCAAATTCCCGCCGGACGTCCGAGCCTCTTCATCACGAGATCGACGAGCTTCTGCGCAATCTCGCGATGCGTCGTAAACTTCCCTCCCGCCACCGTAATCAACCCCGACGAACTTTCGAGTATCACTTCCTCGCGCGGCACCGCCGACGGCGCCGCCGCCCCTTTCTCCCCCCTGACGAGCGCGCGCAGTCCGGCGAAGCTGCTCGCCACATCGGCATTCTTAAGCTTGATCCCCGGCAGGCTCTCGGCCAGCACCGCGAGCAGATATTCGATGTCGTCCGCCTCCGTCCTGACGCTTGCGGGATCGCCCGGATAATCAGTGTCGGTCGTGCCCACCAGCACGTAACGGTCATGCGGCATCACGAACACGATTCGCCCGCGCTCGTCGCCGAGCACGATCGATTCGCGCACCGGCAGAACCGTTCGCGCAAACACCAGATGCACGCCCTTGGTCAACCGCACGCACGGCTTCGACAACGGATCGTCCATCCGCCGAATCTGGTCCACCCACGGGCCGGTCGCGTTCAGGAATTTCGTGGCGCGAAGCTCAAAGCTGACGCCGCCGAGCAGATCGCGCAGGCTGGCCGACGCGATCTGCCCGTCGGTCATGCTGAAATTTTCGACCGAGGCGTAATTGGCGACCGCCGCGCCGTGCAAATCCGCGTCGAGCACGTTCTCGAAGGTGACGCGCGCGTCGTCGGCCCACGCGTCGAAGTACATCGCGCCGCCGGTCAACCCGTCCCGGCTGAGCGCGGGCTCCGTCTCGCGCACCTCGGCGGCATTGAGGGTCGAGTGCCACTCTTTGAACGGCATCCCCGCGAACAGGTCGTACAGCGTCAGTCCCATCGCCATCGTGAGACGATTGAAGCCGCGCCCCCGATACACCGGAAACAGAAATTGAATCGGATGCACCAGGTGCGGCGCCGTGAGATGGCGCAAGCGCTCGCGCTCGCGCAGCGCCCCGTACACCAGTTTGAATTGTCCCTGCGGGAGATAGCGAAAGCCGCCATGAATCAGCTTTGACGATCGCGACGACGTGGCGCACGCGAAATCGCCGCGGTCGATCAGCGCAACGCTTAGGCCCCGCATCGCGGCGTCGCGCGCGACCGCCGCGCCATTGATACCCGCGCCGATTACCGCGAGATCGAATTCCTCATCGCGAAATCTCGTCAGACTTTTTTGACGGTTCAGCATGGATGCATGGGCCGGCGCCTGCCTCAGTAATTCACCAGCCCGACAAAAATGTCGCTGACATTGGTCCCCGTCGGCCCCGTGACGAACAGACCGCCCGCCGCCTTGAAGAAGTTGTACGAGTCGTTGCGGATCAATGCTGTCCCGGCGCTGACTCCGGCGCGATCGCCATCCGCGACCGTGCCCGGCGACGCGAATGCTCCCGCCGCGTCGGTCGGCCCGTCGATTCCGTCCGTGCCCGCGAACAGCGCCGTGATTCGACGCCCGGGTCCGATCTCCGACAGTTCGATTGCCGCCGCCAGCGCGCATTGCTGGGCGCGTCCGCCCCGCCCGCCGCCCCGCACCGTCACAACAGGCTCGCCGCTTGCCATGACGCATACCCGCTCGTGCTTGACCTCGCACAGGTACTTCGCAATCGCGCGTCCGACATCGTCGGCCTCGCCGCGCAACTCCTTCCATCGATCCGGATGATATCCAAGTGCAACCGCCGCCCGCTCGGCGCCCTCTAGTGCAACCTCGCCGTCGCCAATGATCACGTTGGTCACGCGTTCGAGGATTGGATCGTTGCTCTTTACCGTAGCATCGGTTTCGCCTGCCTCCGCCCGCTCCAGGTACCCGCGGATCGGTTCGGGCGCACGCCCCCAGACGTTGCGCCGCTTCATCACCGCGACCGCGTCGCCGAAGCTGCTCCAGTCGCCCGCAGTCAGGCCCGAGCCAATAGTCGCCAGATCGTTGCCCGGCACGTCGGACAGAATCAGCCCGAGCACGCGCGCGCCGCCGCAATGGCGGAGCAGGCGTCCGCCCTTCACGGCCGAAAGATGCTTGCGCACGACGTTGAGCTCGCGAATCGAAGCGCCGGCTTTGAGCAACGCTTGATTAACCGCGATCTTGTCTGCCAGCGCTATTCCCTGGGCCGGCCGCGTGAACATCGCCGACGCGCCTCCGCTCAGCGCGACAATCACCAGGTCGTCCGCCGCCGCCCCATGCAACATTTCGCACGCCGTAAGCGCGGCAGCCTCGGATGACTCGTCGGGTACAGGATGACCCGACGCGAGGACTCGCACCTTTTTTTTCAGTATTAAGGCCCGCTCCGTTGTCGCGGCAGAAACCCTTGGAACTACGGCGATCGCATCGGCGAGCTTGTCGCCGATTCGGCGTTCGATCTCGTGCGCCATCGCGACCGCCGCCTTGCCCACCGCCAGCATGAAGACTCGCGACGCGCCCGCGATCAAATCGGGGACCTGCTCCGCGCCATGGCAAGCGCCGTCCATCGCAAGCCCGACAAGCCGGGCGGGATCGACCACCGCGACGGCAGCGCGATAGATCGTTTCCAGGTCCGCCCGCGCCGCCCTCCCGGAATCGGAATCTGTAGCCGGTGAACTCACGTTTTTCAGTATTAGGGCCTGCTCCGCGCTACCGTCGCAGCGCGCGGATTTTCCCCGATGACTCCGCGACCAGGACAAGATCCGCCATCGCGATGAACAACCCGGTGCCGACCACACCCGGAATCGCCAGCAGGTCGCGATCCAGCCGCGCCGGATTCGCGATTTTCTTCACCGCGCAGTCGAGAATCAAGTTGCCGTTGTCGGTAACGAATTCCTTTCCGTCGTTTTCGCGAACTCGCGGCTTCATCCCGATCGCTTTGATCTTTGCCATCGCGAGCGGCACTCCGAACGGGATCACTTCGACCGGGATGCTCCCGCGATGCCCCAGTTTCGGCACCAGCTTTTCCTCGCCGACCAGCACGACGAACCGGCGCGACGACGCAACCACGATTTTTTCGCGCACCAGCGCTCCGCCGTAGCCCTTGATCAGATTGAGCCGCGGATCGACCTCGTCGGCGCCGTCGAAGTCGGTGTCGATTTTTCCGGCCTCCGCCAGCGTGACGATCGGGATTCCCACCGAGCGACCCAGTTGCTCGCTCGCGCCGGAAGTCGGCACGCCGCGAACTTCAATCCGGCTCGCTCCCAGAGCCCGAATAAACGCGCTCGCCGCCCGCCCTGTTCCAAGTCCGATCGTATGCCCGGGCTTGACGTAGCGGAGCGCATATTGACCGAGTGCGTCGAGCGATGCGTCGTCAGCAGCCATCAGTTACTAGCGCTTGAGGTGTGTACTGGTATGGCATAGCATACACATCAGGTGATATGCGATGCGGACCAATATCGTAATTGACGACCAGCTGATGAAGCGGGCGATGCGCGTATCGGGCGCGAGCACCAAGCGGGAGACGGTACAGCGGGGGCTCGAACTGATGGTGCGTTTGGCCGAGCAAGAGCGGTTACTTCGCTCGGCACGCGGCAAATTTCGCTGGGAGGGAGACCTGACCGCGATGCGCCGCGACCGCAAACCGCGCTGATGATCGTCGTCGATTCCTCGGTGTGGATCGACTATTTCAACGGCCGGCCCACCGCCGAAGCCGATGCACTCGGCCGCCTCCCCACGCCGCAGCTCGTCGTCGGAGATCTGATCATGACCGAAGTACTCCAGGGCTTCGCTTCCGAAGCCGACTTTCGGGGGGTGGAGAGGATTTTCGCGGCGCTCGAATTTCGCCGGATGCTCGGCCATGAAATCGCGATTGCCGCCGCGCGCAACCATCGTGCGCTCCGAGCGCGCGGGGTGACTCCTCGCAGCACTATCGACACGATCATCGCGACATTTTGTATCGCCGGGGGCCATGACCTTCTTCATTGCTACCACGACTTCGATCCCTTTGAGCGCCACCTTGGCCTTCGGGTTCTTAGGACGTAAGCATTCCCCGCGAGCGGCCCGGTCATTCGCGAGGCGTCACGGCTTGCCGTTGCGCAGCAATAGCATGAACTCCTGGCGCGTCTCGGTGTTGGTGCGGAACACGCCAAGCATCGCCGACGTCGTGACGTAGGAATTCTGCTTCTCGACCCCGCGCATCCGCATGCACAGATGCTCGGCCTCGATCACCACGGCGACGCCGAGCGGATCGAGCTGCGACATCAGGGTGTGCGCAATCTGGGTCGTCAAGCGCTCCTGCACCTGGAGCCGTCGCGCGTAGATTTCCACCAACCGCGCCAGCTTCGAGAGTCCGACGATCATGCGATTGGGCAGGTAGGCGACATGCGCCTTGCCCATGAACGGCAGCAGGTGATGCTCGCACAGGGAGTAGAAGTCTAAATCCTTGCACAGGATCATTTCCTGGTAGTCTTGTTCGGCAAACAGCGCGTCGTTGATCGCTTCCTTGGGATCCCTGGCGTAGCCGCTGGTTAGAAACTCATACGCACTGGCGACGCGCGCGGGCGTGCGTTTGAGTCCGTCGCGATCCGGATCCTCGCCGATATGGCGCAGGATGACGCGGACCGCATCTTCGACCTGGCCGCGGCCATTTGCATTGATCCGGGCGATCGTTTCGGCGCTCGCTTTTTGCATTGCCCCATCGGCGCGATTCTTATCCGCCCGAATACGGTTCATTTACTGATCTCCTCGCGCCAGCGGCTGAACTGTAGAGCCAGCTCGATAGCCAGTGACGGGCCGCCACCGCTCATGATGATGAACCCGGCGGCCTCGCCAGCCAACGACTTCATCAGCGCCATGTTCTCGCGAAGCGAAATCGCGCGCACCTCTTCTTCGCTCATCCCGCCGAACTTGTCCAGATGGATCCGCGCGCCGCTTAAGTCTTTCACGCGGTCGATCAGGTAGGCTGCCATCGCCTCGCGCTTGACGGGGAGGATTCCGAGCATCGTCCTGATTCCGAGACTGCTGGCTTTCGCGATAAAGCGCCGCCCGGTCTCGGCGTCGAACACCGGCTGCGTGATCACGAAGCGGGCACCCGCGGCGGCCTTGCGCGCGAGGAGGTCGAACTCGCGCTCGATGTTCTTTCGATTTGGATTGGCGACCGCACCGGCAACAATCGACGGGATCCTCTTCAGGAGCGGCTTGCCCTCACCGGTGTCGCCACGATTCAAGTCGGCGATCATCGCGAGCAATCGGTGTGCGTCGATGTCATGCGAGGCAATCGCGACGCCGTCGGCGCCGGAGGGAATTTTGTCGCCGTTGAGCGCGACCACCGCGTCGATCCCAATAGCCGCCGCGGCGAGCAGATCGGATTTCAGCGCGAAGCGGTTGCGGTCGCGGCACGAGACGTTCAGCACGACCGGGATATTCAGGCGCACCTTGATCCCGGCGGCGAAAACCAGCGCCGACATCTTCACCTTGCCCAGCGCGTTGTCGGTCAGGTTGATCGCATCGACGTGCCCCACCAGCTCGGCGAGGCGGCGAAGCAGCGGCGCCGGATTGATTCCGCGCGGAGGAGAAACCTCGAGCCATAGCGAAGAAGCGGCGGCGTTGAGGCTGTCAAGAATTGAAGGCAACGGATTTCTCCGCGGATCGGTGAATCAGGCTGCCGGATTCACGCCTGGCGGCGCTCGGTGGCTTTGACCTTCTGATATTTGCGGTAGTCGTATCCGGTCGCCATCGCCATCAGCAGCGGCTCCATCCCGCCCTGGCGCTCGCGGCGCAGCACCCGCAGGCGATCGAAGAACTCGCGGAAGTCTTTGTCCACGCGATTGCGGCCGTCCACCGGCTGCAGAAAGAAATCGTGCAGGCGCGTCACGGTGAAGCGCAGCGAGGAAAACCGCAACTCGTTGGGAAACGCGTCCCATTCCGCCAACGACAGCGTGCGCACCGACTCGTAGCCCGACAGCAGGTAGCGGAACCGGTCGAGCGAGTAGGCGCCATCGACGAAGCACAGCGCATTGACGGCGGTCGCGATGTCGAAAATGAACTTGCCGCGGCATGCGGCGTCGAAGTCGAGCATCGCGGT